>Ga0306924_10004833_pt1 | contig 13217 bp, 11 predicted proteins | sample sta12Can44000111_FD_203756 | JGI IMG/M metagenome (GOLD analysis project Ga0306924, IMG submission 203756) | Lab enrichment of tropical soil microbial communities from Luquillo Experimental Forest, Puerto Rico - statanox.12C.anox.44.000.111 (v2)... | ecosystem: Environmental > Terrestrial >... | reverse complement strand
CCGAGACCGGACAGTCGATCGAACGCGTCCGCAATGACACCGACCGGAATTACTGGATGTCGGCATCCGAGGCTATCGACTACGGCCTCGCCTATAAGATCGTCCGGTCAATTGAAGATCTGAAGTTAGATTGGAAGTGACGCGGGATCCCGTCGCTTTATTCGAGCAGAGCAGCTTACTCGTCATGAGCATCCGCGTCACCCCGGCCTTCGTCGCCTGGCTGAGGTTCTGAGCGGCGCATAAGTGTCTGCGTGGCTTTGTTAGGGTAACCGCGGGGCTCGGAAGCAACGCCGAGGGTAGGCTGGCGCGATGGTCGGAATCTCCTATCGCCGCCACCGCTTTCCGTCGATGATCATCCAGCATGCGGTCTGGTGACACACGACCCAAACCCGATATCGGGCTGGCCTCAGGTGGCCTGCGGCACGAAATAGCTGGCTAACTATTTTATGCAATTACGTTATAGGAGGCGCTGAGCACACCGCCCATTTGAGGCTCCGACAGCGCAATGTTCCAGCGTCAAGTAGAGCTTGAGATAAACGCGTTCAGCTTCCTTGCCGAGCGCGCCTGCAACCCATCTGCCGCCGCCAGGAGATCAAAAGCAATGACCATCGACGAGTTGATCCAACAGATCGAGGAAACCGAGCGCCTGATCGACGTGTATCGTAATGCCAATGAAGTGATCGTGGGCACCGAAGATCAAATCTACAGCAGGCGTGGGCTTATAAATCGAACCGTCCTTAGGGCGGCCGAGATCGGCGACACAATCGTAAATATCCTCGAGCGCCGGCTTGCGGCGATGCGGGCAGAGCGAGAAAAATTTGGCACCGAAGATCACGGGGAACGCCGATGAGGCCTCGCAGCTTAGCAGATAGCATCGTTTGTCGGACCGTAACATGCGGAAGAGCAAGAGGAGAAGGTCCAGTACAGCCTCGTACGTTCCGTCCGTGCATTTGTCCTATGGCGGGTACCGGCAGCAGCACCGTCGGAAAGAGGCGAGCTTCCGGTCGGCCGTCGCACCACCGCTCAAGCGCGCGGCGAAACAGATTGTCGCGCTCTCCTGCTGCTTTTCCGCGAATAAGGTCATACATGAGCGAACTTGAAATATCGGGTGAACGTAAAATCGCGCTCAGCGATAGTTCGGCGTAGGAAGCGCCATTTCACCCAGCGGTAATTGGATTAGCACTAACGTTGCTGGAGGGCCTTATTTGCAGACCAAGTTCGTCGAGGCCAACGGGCTGCGCTTCGAGGTGCTGGAACAGGGTATCGGAGACAGGTTGGCGCTTTGCCTGCACGGATTTCCGGAGCACGCAATCTCGTGGCGGCACCAGATACCAGTGCTCGCGCGAATGGGCTATCGCGTCTGGGCCGTTAATCAGCGCGGATACGGGCGCACCACCCGGCCTACGCAAGTCGCAGACTACACTCTGCCGCATTTTTTGGACGACGTGATGGCGCTGATTGACGCCGCACACGCCGAGAGCGTTGTGCTGATCGGGCATGATTGGGGGGCGATGGTCGCTTGGTGCTTTGCCGCCCAACAACGCCGGCCATTGGATCGGCTGGTGATCATGAACGTCCCGCATCCGCTGTGCTTCCGCGCGGCGCTAAAACACTGGCCGCAGATGCGCAAATCCTGGTACGTGGCGTTTTTCCAGCTGCCGAGATTGCCGGAACGAATGCTGACGGCAAATGGCGGCGCCATAGTGCGCCGGATGTTCAGTGATGTGGCGCTGCCGCCCGACGTGCTGGCCGTCTACATTAGGCAGATCACCGAGCCCGGTGCTGCGACAGCGATGCTGAATTGGTATCGGGCTATAAGGCTGCTGAGCTCTCGAACGCTGAACCTAGCACAGGTAATCGATGTGCCTACCTTGGTAGTATGGGGCGACCGGGACGTGGCGCTGGACCCGATCTGCTTGAACGGCACTGAGCGCTACGTTCGAGATCTGACTGTGAAACGGCTGCCCGGCGTATCCCACTGGGTGCAGCAAGACGCACCACAGGTCGTAAACGAATTGCTACAGGAGTTTTTGGCTTAGCCATATTGGGCAGAACATTTCGAACAAGTACAGCGGTGCTTGCTATCTCGGGTACGTTTCGGCCGACCCGAGGTCAAGACTTTCGAATTCGGAAGACCGGGACGCGCGATCCTGCCGGATGCAAAGTCCGTGGCATTGCGTCACGGCGCACCACCGAAGGAAACGGGCGACGCGGAGGGCATCGCACCCTGGTCTGGCCAAGCGCGGCAGCTCCGGCGCCCCCGGTTTGATACGTAGGGCGAAGGGGGCAACACAACCCTATATTAATAACGATATTTCTTGCTCTCCTGCTGATTGTCGGCGATCCTGCCCAATGACCGGCATTGGCCTCCGAGCCAATGCAATTGCCCGACCGGTACGGTCAATTCATTGCGGTCAATTCATTAAAGGGGTTCTCGATGAGAACATTCGTCGCAATGTGCCTGATTTTCGTGTTGCTCCCAGGCGTCGTCACCGTACCCGCTCAAGCGGGTCATCCAGGGCAAGCAGCCCCAGATGTTCTTTCGCGAGTAACCAAGGTGAAGGGATTGACGCTCGTCGCCGCTCAGGCCCCGACAGACGCCCTCTGCCGCGCCGCCTTAGGCGTTCCCTGCTACAGCCCGCAGGAGATTCAAAATGCCTACGGCTTGACCCCGATCCTGGCTGCCGGCTACACCGGTGCCGGGCAGACGATTATCATCATCGATTCGTTTGGCAGCCCTACCATAACCCAGGATCTGCAAACCTTTGACGCTGACTATGGTCTGCCCGACCCCCCTTCGTTTACTGTGCTGGCACCGCTTGGCACTGTGCCCTTCGACCCCACTAATAGCGACCAAGTCGGCTGGGCATTCGAGACGACCCTGGATGTCGAGTGGGCGCACGCCATGGCGCCGAACGCCAACATCATATTGCTGACCAGTCCGGTCTCCCAAACAGAGGGCATGCAGGGAATGGCCGAGTTCCTTTTCCTCGAACGATATGCATTGAAATCCCAACTCGGCAAAATAATATCGCAAAGCTGGGGTGCCACCGAGAACACGCTGTTAACCCCGGCGGGCCGGCAGGTATTCGAAGATTTTGAGCGTTTCTACGAAGACGCGGCTCAGCAAAACGTCACAGTTTTGGCTTCGGCGGGAGATAGTGGGAGCGCCAACCTGGAGCCCAATGGGACGACTTATTATCCGTTTCCCACTGTGATTTTCCCGGCGTCGTCACCACTGGTGACAGCCGTCGGTGGCACGAGTTTGTACGCCGACACGAACGGTCAATACCAATCGGAGACTGTTTGGAACAACAGTTCCGGCGCCGGTGGCGGGGGCGTGAGCCAGTACTTCTTGCAGCCGCTCTACCAAAGACTGCTGCTGAATTCGGTTCAGAAAGAACTTGGGAACCATCGCGGCATTCCCGACGTAGCGTACAACGCTGATCCCAACACGGCGATTTTGGTGTATGCCGGTTTCCTCCCAGGTGCCGCCGCCTACTATTTTATTGGTGGGACCAGCGAGGGTTCTCCACAATGGGCCGGCATCATCGCCGATGCCAATCAGTTGGCCGGCCACCCGCTGGGCTTTTTGAATCTTAAACTGTATTCGCTCAGCGCGCTCGTTGGGCAGTCTCAGTTTTTCCACGATATCACGATTGGTAACAACAGCTTCAACGGAGTCCCCGGCTACGGCGCAACCACCGGATGGGATCTCGCCAGTGGGTGGGGAACACCCAATCTGGGCAAACTCGTCGGCGAACTGGCGAAGCAGTAAGCGACATAAGCGCAACGCAAGGGCTCGCAGGCAACGACGACGTTCGAGGCGTCCGCGACAAAGGTCATTAATATTGCGGCGGGCTTTGTCACGGTAACGGGGTCGTCTTGTGGGCGGTTCATAGGTTAGCGTCAGCCGATGGCTTCGCTCTCTTATCGCCGTCACCGCTTCCCGCCGGAGATCATCCAGCACGCGATTTGGCTCTATCTCCGCTTCACGCTGAGCTACCGAGACGTCGAAGAGCTGCTCGCCGAGCGCGGGCTCGACCTCTCCTACGAAACGGTGCGACGTTGGGTGCTGAAGTTCGGACCTTTGATCGCCCGACGGCTGTGACGGGGTCGTCCTCGGCCGAGCGACCGATGGCATTTGGACGAAATGGTGGTGCGGATCGCCGGCAAGCGCATGTACCTCTGCCGTCGATCACGAGGGTGAGGTGCTCGAGATGCTGATTCAGCGCCGCCGCGACAGCCGGGCGGCGCTGCGGCTGATGCGCAAGCTTCTCAAAAAGCAAGGCTTTGCGCCGAAATTACTGGTCACCGACAAGCTACGCTCGTATGCCTCGGCGTTCCGGCGATTAGGGCTGAGTTGCCCTCACGAGCAGGGGCTCAGAAAAAACAATCGGGCCGAGAACTCACATCAAGTGGTGCGACGACGCGAGCGCAAGCTCCAACGATTTAAATCAGCCCGATCCGCTCAGTGCTTCCTCAGCATTCATGCCGCCGTCCACAATACGTTTAACTATCAACGTCATCTCGTCTCCCGATCGACGCTACGGATCTTCAGAGCCGGAGCGACGGCGCGATGGTTAGACGCGGTGGCGGCTTGAAAAGCTGATCAGCCTTGCCCCATTTCAATCCTACGCAGGTTGCCGTGACAAGGCCCTTTCGAAACCCCCCTACCAACGAAAGGAGATCGAGATGGCTAGATCGAGAGCTAGAGCAGACAAGCCGAACATCGTCGTCATCTGGGGCGATGATATCGGCATTACCAATTTGAGTTGCTACAGCGACGGGTTGATTGGGCTATCAGACGCCCAATATCGACCGCATCGCCCAGCAAGGCGTACGTTTCACCGACTCGTACGGCGAGCAGAGCTGTACCGCTGGACGAGCCTCATTCATCACCGGCCAGCACGGGTTGCGCACCGGTTTGACCAAAGTCGGTCTGCCGGCCGCCACCGTTGGTCTGCACAAGGAAGACCCGACCATCGCCGAGCTGCTCAAACCATTGGGCTACGCGACCGCGCAGTTTGGCAAGAACCACCTCGGCGACCGCAACGAATATCTGCCGACTGTGCACGGCTTCGAGGAGTTCTACGGTAATTTGTATCACCTGAACGCGGAGGAAGAGCCGGAATTGCCGGATTATCCCAACCCGAAGGATTTTCCGCACTTTCACGAAAGGTTCGGTCCGCGCGGCGTGTTGGACAGCAAGGCCACCGACAGGGACGACGCAACGGTCGACCCGCGGTTTGGCAGGATCGGCAAGCAGACTGTCCACGACACCGGCCCGCTGACCAAGAAGCGGATGGAAACGATCGACGACGACATCGCTGCCCGCTCCGCCGACTACATCAAACGGCAGGCCGCAGCTGGGAAGCCGTTTTTCGTGTGGGTCAACTTCACGCACATGCATTTCCGCACGCATGTGAAGCCGGAGAGCCGGGGTCAGGCCGGGGGCTGGCAAGCGAATATCACGACACGATGATCGATCACGACCAGAATGTCGGCACCGTGCTGAAGGCGATCGACGATGGCGGCATCACCGACAACACCTTTGTCATGTACTCGACCGACAACGGGCCGAATATGTTTTCATGGCCCGATGGGGCAATGACGCCATTCCGTAATGCTCAAGCTCTGAGGATGAGAAGAATCGCGATCGAAGTTTTCGAGAGCTGCAAGCTTACTGTGGGACCGAGTGTCCGAATCCGTCTTCCTGCGCCGGCCAGTTCGTCTCCACAGAGAATTCGGGTTCGAAAACGCACGAGGAGTGTCGAAATCGGGATGCATGAAGAGCGAGATATTCGATGTCTGCTGCCTATCCCACATCGGGCGAGAGGCAGAAATCCGAGCCGACATTCGGTCCCTCGATCCTGTCGAAGAGCTCGCATTCGTGGCGACGGAGTGCGAGCGGCTCGGCGCCTGGACTGCACAAAAGGGGCGATAACCAGGTTTACCGCGCCCGCGTACTGGAAGTTCGAATCCATCTTCCTCCAGCAGAGAGTCCACGAACCCCCGAAAGCGCGCGCAGAGCGGAACCGTCGAGCAAATGTTGGCTGGAGCGTTCAGGCGGTTGCTGCGGCGTAGCGGCTCGATGGGCGCTCGAGGCCAAGGTGGTCGCGCAGAGTGGCACCCTCATAATCGCTCCGGAACAGGCCGCGCGATTGCAATTCCGGGATCACCAGATCGACGAAATCGTCAAGCCCGCCCGGCAGATAGGCCGGCTGCACGAGGAACCCGTCGACGCCGTATCCGAGAAACCATTTCTCCATGTCGTCGGCGACCTCGACCGGCGAGCCCTTGAGCGTGCGCTGGCCGCGCGCGCCGGCAAAGCGCTCGTAGAGCTGGCGGATGGTCAGCCCTTCCTCGCGGGCCCAGCCGACGACATTGCGCAGCGAGGTCTGCCCGGTCACCATGCCCCAATGATCGGGAATATCGGGCAGGGGTCCGTCGATGTCGTATTCCGACAGGTCGAACCCGCCCAGAGCGTTCGACAACAGCTCCAATCCGACATCGGGATGGATCAGCGATTGCAGGTAGCGGTGCTTTTCGTCGGCCTCCCTGGCGGTCCGGGCGACGATCGCGTTGAGCCCCGGCATGATCTTCAGCGCCTCGGGCGGCCGCCCGTACTTGGCCATGCGTCCTTTCAGGTCGCGATAGAATTCCTGTGCGCCCGTCAAGGCATGCTGCGGGGTGAACACGCCTTCCGCGGTCCGCGCCGCCAGCTCGCGGCCGACTTCCGACGAGCCGGCCTGGAAAATCACCGGGTGACCCTGCGGCGGCCGCGCGACGTTTAGCGGGCCGCGCACCGAGAAATGCTTTCCCTTGTGGTTCAGCACATGCAGCTTGGCGGGGTCGAAATAGCGGCCGGTAGCGCGGTCACGGACAAACGCGTCGTCGTCCCAGCTGTCCCACAGCCCGCGCACGATCTCGGTAAACTCGACGGCGCGGTCATAGCGCTCGTCATGCTCGAAATGCGCCTCGCGGCCGAAATTGTATGCTTCCGACAGATTTGACGAGGTGACGACGTTCCAGCCGGCGCGGCCGCCGCTGATATGATCGAGCGAGGCGAATTTGCGGGCGATGTTGTAGGGCTCATTGTAGCTCGTCGTGGCCGTCGCCACGAGGCCGATATGCTCGGTCACCGCCGCAATGGCCGACAGCAGGGTGGCCGGGTCGAAATAGACCATGTATTGCGGCCAGCGGCTCAACGCCGCCAGTTTGCCGTCGCGCACCGCGAGCGCATCGGCGAGGAACATCAGGTCGAATTTGCCGCGCTCGGCGGTCTGCGCCAAATTCACGTAATGCTTAAAATTGGTACCGGCATCGATCTGCGCCTCGGGATGCAGCCAAGCGGCGACGTGATTGCCGGTCGGATGAAAAAAGGCGCCGAGCTTCATCATCTCGTCGGGGCGATCGGCTCGCATCGGGTCTCCCGTCCTCGTTCTGGCGCGGTGCAAACCGGAGGCCATGGAAGCGCGCCCACCAAGGCGCCCTGTCTGCTTAACATAATATCATCCATCAGACTCCGCACCGATCGGACGATGCAGCCGATTGCCTTGCGGCGAGGCCGCGGTGGCATGGGTCTCGCATGATCCGATCCAACACCGAGTTCTGATCAAGCCCATCCGCCCAAATGGGATACTCACTGAATGCCTTCTTATTGAGCACGTTGATTACTATTTGATCAATGAAATATTGTTGTTTCTCATCATGAGGTCCTCTGATTATTGTCGGTGGGCTGGCCAGACCTACGAGCGGTGCTCGCCAACGTCAAGAAAGGGATCCATGACCGAAACGACTTTCGATACCGCGATCGAGAGCGAGCTGCAACGTCGCTACCACCAACCGAAGGGGGTCGAGCAATTCGGCATCGAGGCGATCCCGCAGTCACGCAAGATAGTCAAGTGGTACGACCTGTTCAGCATCATCCTCAATTTTCTCATCAGCCCGTCGACGATCCTGCGTGGCGGGCTCGGCGTCGCGGCCGGATTATCGTTTCAGGCGTCGGTCGTCGCCGAATGCTCTGGCATCGTCGTCGCCGGGTTCTTCTATGTGGTGATGGCGACGGTGGGGGTCGATTACGGCATCCCCGGCCAGGTCGCCACCCGCGCGATCTACGGTCTGCGCGGATCGAAGGTGATCCCCTCCTTCCTGCGCTCGATCGCGTCGTGCTATTGGTTCGCCTTTCAGACCGTGATCGGCGCCACCGCAATCTGCGCCGTGCTCGAAAAGCTTACCGGAACGCAGTTCTTGCTGATTCAGGTCAGCGTGCTGTTCGGGATCGTGCAAGCCATCGTGGCGATCGTCGGCTATGACTCGCTGAAGGCGCTATCGCGGGTCGCGCTGCCGGTCAAGCTGGCGATGTTCGTCTATCTGTTCGTGTTGCTCGCCAATCAGGCCGACCCCAACTTTGCGCCGGGCGCGGTATTGTCGTTCCCCGGCAAGAGCGGCTGGAACTGGGTGATCTTCGTAGCCTGGTTCAATGCGGCGGCCGCCGGTTGGCTGACGATGATCACCGACGCAGCCGATTTCTGCCGCTATTCGCGCAGCCGCGCCGATATGTGGATCGGCACTCTGTCGGCCTCGGCGATCGGCACGATGATCTCGGGCTCGCTCGGCGCCTATGCCGCTGCCGCGACCCTGGGCAAGATCGCCAACCCGTTCGTTATCATCGCCGGGATCAGCACCAGCTGGATCACGCTGCTGCTGATCCTCATCTTCATCGCGCTCGACAATTGGACGATCAACGTCCTCAACCTCTATACCGGCGGGCTGTCGATCTCGAACATCTTCGAACGGCTCGGACGCTTTTGGACGACCTTGATCGCCAGCGTGGTCGGCATTGCACTGTCGGCGATCCCCGACGTGCTGAACAGCTACCTGACCTATGCGACGTTGCTCGGCAATTTCTTCTCGCCGATCGCCGGCGTCCTCGTGTTTGATTACCTGATCCTCAAGCGGACGCGCCTCGACGTGCCTGCGTTGTTCACACTCGACGGCCGCTATCGCTATTGGGGTGGCTTCAACCTGGTTGCGGTCGTCTGGACCGTGCTCGGCTTCCTGTTTTATATGTTCGCGGTGCCGGCAACCTGGATCCCGACGGTGGTGACGATCGCCTTTACCGGCATCGGCTACACGCTGACCGCGATGGCCGTGGTCGGGCGTTCGAAGATCATGGCATTGGGCAGCGTGCCCAGCGACACGCTGCCGGTAGCGGCGGAGTAGCGCGGACGGCGCACGCGATGCGTAGTACATCCGTGCGCGCGTCAAGCCGACGGCGCGCGCCGACCGCGTCGCATTGCCCGAGGTACCGGTCGCAGTGAAGCCGGGCCCTTGTCTTCCGTTTTCCCCGCGGTCAACCGTCCCATCCCGCCTTGCGTAGGCCTTCGATCATGTGAGCGTGATCTTCCGGCCGGATCCAAGGCGCTCGGTTGCGGACGTATAAGTCGAAGGAGGCGGGCGCAACGGCTATGGCCTTCGCCAATGTCTCCTTCGCTTCCGCGGTCTGGCCGATTTGGCCAAGCGCGGCAGCGAGCCAACGATAAGTCAGCGGATAATCGGGATTTGAGCGAATGGCCTGTTTCGCCACTCCGACAGCGGCCTCGTATTCGCGGCAGAAGTAAAAGCCTATTGCCATATGCATCAAACGGCTTGGCAACATCGACTGGTGCGGGTCCAGCCTAATTGCGGTCTGGAAGGCAACAATCCCGTCTTGAGGCTGCCCGGAGAAGATCAGCGCCGCGCCGAGCACCGCATGGGCAAAAGCCAGATTCGGACTTATCGCTAGAGCCTGGCGAGCTTCGGCTACCGCGCCTTCAGAATCGCCGCGCAGCCATAGAACAAATCCGAGGGTTGAATGGCCTTCGGCACCGGCAGGATCGAGCGCGATCGCCCGACGTGCTAGTGCTTCGGCCGAGTTCTGCGCTTCGGTCAGGCTAGATGTCTGAAGTACGGTGGCGGCCTGAGTGTGAGCCCAAGCAAGACCGCAATATGCGGCAGCAAAGGTCGGGTCGAGATCGATGGCCTGTTGAAAAAACGTTTGCGCACGGGCGTTGTCGTTCGGATTGAATTTGTGAAGGTGCCAAATACCGCGCTGAAAAGCGGTCCATGCATCGATGTTCTCTGTTGGCTGTCGCATCGCGCGGCGCCGCTCGGCCTCGTCGACGGCCGGGGCAATCGCAATCGTCACCGAATCGGTAATTTCGTCTTGCACCGCGAAGATGTCGGCGAAATCGCGATCGTACCGGTTGGCCCAGATGTGAGCACCGGTTTCAGTGTCGACCAGCTGGGTGGTGACCCGCAGGCGCTCGCCGGCACTCTGCACGCTCCCTTCGAGCACGTAGCGAGCCCCGAGTTGGCGCCCGACCTGCTTCAGGTCGACCGCGCGGCCCTTGTAGGCGAAAGACGAGTTCCGACCGATGACCAAAAGCCACGGACAGCGAGACAATGCTGTGATGATGTCCTCGGCGATCCCTTCGGCGACGAACTCTCGCTCCGGGCTGCCGCTCATATTGGTAAAAGCCAGGACGGCCACCGAGGGCTTGTCGGCGATGAAGGGCCGTGCCGTGTCGGGCACGACAAGCCCCGCCGCCTCGATCGCCGGCCGCCATCACTCCCGCACCGCGAGCGGCACCTGGTCCATCTCGCGCACCTCGCCGACAAAGCGGAAGCCCCTGCGATGCACGGTGCGGATCAGGCGCTGCTCGGCGCCGCTGTCACCAATTATCGCGCGCGCCGCGTTGATGCGCGTCGTCAGTGCGGAATCCGAGACGATCCGACCACCCCATACCGCCTCTATCAAATCATCCTTGCTGACGACGCGCTCGCGATTGCGGATCAGATAAACCAAGAGGTCGAAGACCTGCGGCGCGACCGCAACCGGCACCCCGCGTCGGCTCAATTCCCGCCGATCGCAATCGAGCGCGTGATCGCCAAAGACGAACGGCATGTCCGTATTTCCCCGGACGCCGGTCGGACACCAAATCTGTGCCCGAGAAGTAAGCGGATGGTAAGAAAAAAAGAAGCTCCTCGTAAAGTCTTTTGCTGCGATGAGAGCGATAGTCTTCATAGCGGACGGCAATGCCGCACCGCACTCTCGGCGATGCGAGCATGCGGGTTAGGAAGCATGCCGAGCCGCTACGGGGGATTTGGGCCATGCTTTTGAACACTGTACACCACACTATCGCCCGCAGAGCCCTCCTCGCCCGCGGTGGCGGCGCACTGGCTGGGCTGGCACTGCTGGATTCGGATTTCGCCAACGCGATACCTCTCACCTTAACGTTCGCACCGGCATCGATAGCGACAATGTCGCGCTGCCGGGTCGGAGATCCGCATCGGCAATGCCGGCAATGGCGGTGACGTCGAACGGCAGACTTCGGCCGTCGGCGTCGCGCCCGACATGACCGTTCCCGCGGTGGGCGTCGTAATCCTGACGGTCGCGGCCACCAGCGCGGTCATGCCGGCCACGGCCTGGTGGCGTGCAGATCGCCGCAATTCGAGTTCGAATGGACAATGAAGCGCACAGCCGAAGAGTCGCGTTTTACCGGTTCCGCGCGTTCAACTCATCGGTCGGACCGTCTTCTACCCGCTGAGGCGGACGCATGGTTACCAAATACCCCCAAGGGTGCGCTTCTATCCAACAATAATCGGAGATCGGGGGAATGTCGCTAAGTCGACATTCTATCAAGAGGGAGGACCAGCCATGAAACGACTTATGATGGTGATTATCCTGCTGAGTATGAGGGTGGTCGGTGCGGGTCTGGCGATGGCCGACGATAATGCGGCCACTGCCGGCTCATTCACGTGTTCTGGCGGTACGGCTACGAGTCCGTCGATAATTCCGGCCGGGACCTATACCCAAGTCACGGTCACTGGGATCTGCCGCATTCTCGGGGCCGTCACTGGACCTAAAATTGGACCCGGCAGCACGGAGGTCATCAAGAACTGCAACACCCGTGGTGGTCCGGTCAACGTGCTCGGAGGCGTGACCATCGCCCCCAACGGCTTCCTCGATGCCGGTTCCTGCGCGCCGACGGTCAATGTCTCGGGCGGAGTCGCGGTGGGGAGCGGCGGTGGGCTCATCCTGGGCTGCTCACCGTTCCTCGTGGTTGCGCCCCCTGCGCCGCCGTTCCCTTCGCTTTGCCCCGGGATCACTACCAGTAACGTCATCAAAGGAGGCGTCACGGCCACTCAGCCTTTGACGCTAATTTTCCATAGCAACGCCATTTTCGGCGGTCTCTCGGTCCAGGGTGGCGGAGGTGGCGTCAATTGCGATACCAACCCAAACTTGAGCGCCGCCTTGGACGGCTCCAGCGCGACCTACACCGACTTTGAGAACAACACCATCAGCGGGGGTCTGTCCATCTCTGGGCTCCAATCGTGCTGGTTCGGAATCTTCCGCAACCAGGTCGACGGCAGCGCTTCTGTCACTAACAACACCTTCGCCGATCCCGATGCAACGGAAGTCGCCACTAACGTGGTGAACGGCAACCTGACCTGCCTAGGCAACTCTCCTACCGCCCAAATCGGCGATTCAGCGGGCTCGCCGAACATCGTCACCGGCCGGAAGCTTGGGGAATGCGCGAAGCTCTAGAACCGGGGTCACCCTCGCAATATTGGAGTCAGGCTTCCTCACCGCACTGCGAACAGGCCCTGCAGCCGCGATTGGCGCTCACGTGCTGGCTCGTCGGATGTTCGGACGGTTGCCATTGTCGGTGCAGGGGCGCAGGGCGTTCTGCAACTCGAAACGCTATTGCTGGATCGTCGCGACGACGATGCTCAATCAGCACTACGACAGTCACGAGGCCTATCTGACGGCTCTCGCGAAAGCGCTGTCCAACGAGTATCGCGCGATCCACCCTGGCATGGTCCTCCAGATTGACGCCCCGGATCTAGCGATGGAGCGACATCGGTTTTTCTCGCATATGGGGGAAGCCGAATTCCTCCGGCAGCTCGAATTGCATATCGCGGCTATCAATTTGGGGATCGAGGGCATTCCCCGCGAGCGCATCCGGCTCCACGCCTGCTGGGGCAACAGTGATGGGCCGCATGTCCAAGACATTGCGATGACGCTCGGAGCTTGGTCGCAGGCGGATCGTGCCCGCTAGGAACCGAAAGTTTGCAGACTTGTATGGGGGTTTTTCTGTCAAGTGGTTTTTTGGTTTGTTGCCGGTTCCTTGTTTGGAGCGGAAAGGCCGTTCCTCGTCCCGTCGCCT
>Ga0306924_10004830_pt1 | contig 13218 bp, 9 predicted proteins | sample sta12Can44000111_FD_203756 | JGI IMG/M metagenome (GOLD analysis project Ga0306924, IMG submission 203756) | Lab enrichment of tropical soil microbial communities from Luquillo Experimental Forest, Puerto Rico - statanox.12C.anox.44.000.111 (v2)... | ecosystem: Environmental > Terrestrial > Soil... | reverse complement strand
GGCGTCTTCCGCGCCGACCCGCACGGCCAGCACCTCGTCGATCCGGCGATGGTCGGCTTCCCGGCGGGCGCGCACCGCCGGATCTTCGAACTCGGCATCGCTGATCACAGCGAGTAGCGCCTGGGGCAGGTCGTAGTTGATGTGGGCGTTCATGCCGAGCAGGACATGGCGTACTGCCGGGAGGTCGGGCTGGGCCGCGGCGGCGCTGAAGGCCACCGCCCACGGCTCGGGCACCGGGTCACCGCGCCGGCTGGCGTCCAGGGCGTCGAGGTAGAGCCGGGCGAACGCCACATCCCAGCGGTCCACCCAGTCGGTGTCCTCGAAGGCCCCGGCGCGCAGAGCCGCGGCGACCGCCTGCGTGGTGCGCAGGTAGGTGGCGTGGAAGGCCAGCCGCGTGTCACCGTCCCGGCGGAGTTCGTCCGCCAGGACGGTCATTCGTTCGATCACATCGTCAATGCCCATGACGGCCCCCCGGGTGGTTACGACGCCGCCGAGAGCTTAACGCAGGGTCAGTAGAGCACGTACAGCTTGCGGATCTTCTCATGGATGGGATGGCCGTCAGGAGACCGTGAGCCGGCCCGGCGCCGTGTCGGGGAACGGCAGGGCGACCGGGTCCGCCGCCAGCTTGCTGTGCCCCTGCTCGTCGAAGCGGTCCAGGCCGAGCCGGGTGGTGTCCACCACGTCGCTGGCGCCGGTCAGCGCGACGTCGGCCGCGGCGCGGGCCACCCCGGGGCCCCACATCATCCCGGCGCCGCCGGCGCTGGCCACGGTGACCCCGGCCAGCGGGCCGTCCCGGTCCGCCGCCGGTCCGATGATCGGCAGGTGGTCGGGGGTGTAGTCGATGGTGGCCGCCCAGAGGCGGCGCAGCCCGAGTCCCGCGGTGACCGGAACCAGGATCTCCAGCCTGGTCCGCATTCGCGCCAGGTACTCCAGGTCCACGCTGCGGTTCTCCCCCGGCGGCTCGGCCGGGTTGCTCATCCCGAACAGCAGGCCGCCCTCTTCCGGCCGCCAGTACAGCCCGGCGCTCAGGTCGAATACCATCGGCACCCGGGACGGGTGCAGGTCGGGATGCTGCTCGGTCACCGCGACCTGGTGCCGGACCCCGCCGGCCGGGATGCGGATCCCGGCCAGCGCTCCGACCTGGGCGAGCTTCGGGCCGCCGGTGAGCACCACGATGGGCGCGTGCACCTCCCCGTCGCTGGTCCGCACCCCGCGGACCAGGCCGCCGGCGGCCAGCAGGCCGCGGAAGGCCACCCGCTCGGCGACGATGACGCCGCTGGACAGGAGGGCCGCGGTGTAGGCGGCCACGTTGCGCGGCGGGCTGATGAAGCCGTCGTCAGCGCAGAACGTGCCACCGAGCGTCTGCCCGGGGGCCAGGGCGGGGTTGAGCGCGTCCACCTCGTCCGGGTCCAGCCAGCACGCGCCGATGCCGAACGCCGACTGCATGGCCAGCCGTTCCCTGGCCGCCTCAACCTCGGGCGTGGTGAAGCACGGCAGCAGGTAGCCCTGGGTCACGAAGCCGGAGTCGGTGCCGAGTTCCTCGCGCTGGCTCAGGTAGAACCGGCGGGACCAGATGCCGAGCCGGACCGCCTCCGGGGTGCCCCCCTGCAGCCGGACCACGCCCGCGGCGCGGCTGCTCGCGCCCTGGCCGAGGACGCCCTTTTCCACCAGGACGACGCGTTCCAGGCCCGCCTTCCGCAGGAACCAGGCACACCAGGCGCCGATGGTCCCGCCGCCGACCACCACCGCGTCGGCGGTGTCCGGGATGCCCGGGGTATATGTCGCCATTGGCACGAGCACGATGCTTACATAAACTGAACATTCAGTCAATATTCCGGAACAGCGGCTCAGCGCTCAGGAGGAACGACCATGTACGGGCTGACCGAGTCCGACCTTGACATCCAGCGGCGAGCCGCGGCGTTCGCGGACGAACTGATCCCGTTTGAGGTCGCCGCCGAGTTGAACGGCGGAGAGCTGCCCGACGGGGTGGCGGAAAAGCACGCCGCGCGTGCCCGGGAACTGGGGCTGTGCGCCACCAATATGCCCGCGGAGCTCGGCGGGGGCGGCCGCAGCACACTCCAGCAGGTGCTGGTGCAGGAACAGGCCGGGCGGGTGACCAACGCGCTCGGCTGGGTGGTCAGCACTCCCCCGTCCTGGCTGCCGTCGGTGGCCACCCCGGACCAGCTGGACCGGTACGTGCGCCCGGCGGTGCGCGGCGAGCGGGAGGAGTGCTACGCGATCACCGAAGAGGGCGCGGGCTCGGACGTGGCGGCGATCGAGGCGACCGCCCGCCGGGACGGCGACGACTACTTGCTGTCCGGCACCAAGTGGCACGTCACCTCGTTCAACACCGCCGACTACGCGTTCTTCCAGGCCATACTCGACGGCGGCGAGCACCACGGCGAGCACGCGATGTTCTTCGTGGACCTGCCCAGCCCCGGTGTCAGCGTGGTCCGCACCCCCGCCTACACGCACACGATCAGCCACCACCACCCGATCGTCTCGTTCGACAACGTGCGCGTCCCCGCCGCCAACCTCATCGGCGCGGAGGGGGACGGCATGGCCTTCGCCTACGAGTGGTTCCGGTACGAGCGGCTGATGGTCGCGGCCCGGTGCCTGGGCGCCGCCGGGCGGCTGACCGAGGAGATGACCGCGTTCGCCAGGGAGCGGCAGGCCGGTGGCCGGCCGATCAGCGCATACGGTCTGGTCGGCGCGATGCTCGCGGACAGCCTGACCGAGCTGTTCGCGGGCCGTGCCCTCACCTACGAGACGGCGCGGGCCACCGACCGGGGCGCCGACGTGAAGGTCTCGCACGCCCAGTGCTCCATGGCGAAGCTGTACTGCTCCGAGATGGCCGGGCGGGTCGCCGACCGGGCCGTCCAGGTGTTCGGCGGCCGCGGCTACATGCGGGAGAACGTGGCCGAGCGGTTCTACCGCGAGCTGCGGGTGGAGCGGATCTGGGAGGGGACCAGCGAGGTGCAGCGCGCGATCATCGCCGGCCAGATGGTCAAGCGCGGTCCCGGCGTACTGGCCTGAGGACCCTACCGCGCGGGCTCGGGGACGCCGGTGGTCCAGACGCGCTCACCCTGGTAGCCGCGGGCGACCATGGTGACGAACGCGTAGACCGCGTCCTCCTCGCGCGACAGTGGCCCGGGCACCGCGTGCGGGGAGCTGAGCCCGCGCTGCACCGACTCACACGCGTGCCAGTCCTGCTGGTTGGTGATGTCCCAGAACTCGACGGCGTACCCCGGGTCGAACCCGGGCTGCGCCAGCGACTCGGGCGCGAACGCCCAGGTGCACTCGATCTTGGTGCGGTTCGGGGCCAACGGGATGAGCCGGTGCACCATCACGTAATCGGGATGGAGGCTGACCAGCACGTTGGGGAAGATGCCGACGTAAAGGACGCTTCGCAGGGTGGTCGCGTCCAGGCCGCGCAGCGGCACCCCGCGGCTCGACCCATCCAGCGACATGGTCGCCATGCCGTCGCGCAGGTCCATCCACCCGCCGACCCAGATGCCCGGCGCCGACAGGTTCTCTCCGCTCTTGGGCGGGCTGACCTTGCACAGCTCCGGGTGGATGAGCGGGCAGTGGTAACACTCGTGATAGTTCTCGGTGAGGATCTTCCAGTTGGCCGCCGCGTCGTAGGTGTGCTGCCCGGCCACCACCAGCCGCTCCAACTCGTAGGGGGCGATGAGCTCATCCAGGCTGCCCAGGCCGGCCGCCAGCGGCTCGGCCTGGCGCGACTCGTCCACGAACACCAGGCCGTGCCATTCGGCGACCGGCAGCTCGACCAGGCCCCACTCGGCGGTGACGAACCCCGGGCGGTGCTTGAACCCCGCGGCCGCCCGCAGGTCCCCGTTCAGCGCGTAGGTCCACGAGTGATAGGGGCAGATGATCACCTTCTGCTGGGTGGACGCACCGCACGGCAGCAGTTCGTGGCCCCGGTGCCGGCAGGTGTTGGCGAACGCGTGCAGTTCGCCATCCTCGGCGCGGGTCAGCAGCACGCTGCCCGCGCCCACCGGCTCGGCGTGCATGTCGCCGGGCGCGGCCACCTGGTCACTGCGGCCGACGCACACCCAGCCGCCGCCAAACATGTGCCGCTTCTCCCACTCAAACACCGCCGGATCGACGTACGCGGCCCGGGGCAGCATCCGGCTCTCGCCGAACGGCGCGAGGGCCTGCGCGAGGGCGCCAGGGTCCAGGGGAGCGGGAGGGAACGCTGTTTGACTGACCATACAGTCAAGCCTAAGCGACGGGCGGGCGGGGTGTCCAGGTGACAGCCATGCGGCAGCCGCGATACCCCGGCGGCCCGCCCGCTATTCTGACCGATGCGTGACCTTCTGCTGACGTCGCGATAGGAATCCCGTGCCGTACGCAACGCCTCCCGCCGACCTGATGCCAGTCATCGACGCGGCGCCTACCCCGATGGTCTCGCTGGGACCCGGCGGCAGGCACCTGGCGCTGGTCCACTACGCGCCGCACCCGGGCGTGGCCATGCTGGCCCGCCCGTACCTGGCGCTGGCCGGGCTACGGATCGACCAGCGGCTGCGGGCCCGCCGACGGCTGCGCCGCGCGGGCAGGCTGTCGGTGCTGCGGGTCGCCGACGGCGCCGAGCGCTACCTGAGCCTGCCGGACGGGGCGCAGGTGGGCGCGCCGGTCTGGGCGGCCGACGGGCGCCGGTTCGCGTTCACCGTCGACCGCGACGAGGGCGTCGGGGTGTGGGTCGCGGACGCGGAGACCGGCGACGCCGCCGAGGTGCCGGGCCTGATGGTGTGCGACGTGCTGGCCGGGGAGCCGGCGGCCGGCGGCGGCACGGTGCGCTGGTCGCGCGACGGGCGCTCACTGCTGGTGCTGGCCAGCCCGGCGGACCGCGCGGCGCTGCCGGAACCGGGCACCGAGCCGCGGCGGGAGGAGACCGAGGGGAAAAGGTCGCAGCTGGCGACCTACCAGGACCTGCTGCGGACCGGCACCGACGAGGACCGGTTCGAGGTGCTGGGCACGTCGGTCCCGTGCCGGGTGGACCCGGCCACCGGGGAGCGCGCCGAACTGGGGGCGCCCGGGCTCTACTACCTGCTGCATGACTCGCCGGGCGGGACGTACATGCTGGTGCAGCGGCTGCACCGGCCGTTCTCGTTCCGGGTCCCGTGGGGCTGGTTCGCCCGCCGCACCGAGGTCTGGGAAGCGGCCGGCGGCGTGCGCGCCGTGCTCGCGGACCTGCCGGTCAGCGACGAGGTGCCCCGCCAGGGCGTGCCACTGGGCCCGCGCCAGGTCGGCTGGGAAGAGCGCGCACCGGCCAGCCTGGCCTGGGTGGAGGCGCTGGACGGCGGGGATCCGGTGGCGCCGGCCGAGTTCCGGGACCGGGTCTTCCGGCTCGCCGCGCCGTTCGACGGCGAACCACGGCACGCCTTCGACCTGCGGCACCGATGTGTGGGCTGGTACGACCTCGATGCGCCGCACCAGGTGCTGATGGTCGAGCACGACCGCGATCGCCGATGGCTGACCACCTGGTGGTCCGACCTGGACGGGACGCGGGAGCCCGCGGTGGTGTTCGACCGGTCGGCCGACGATGCCTACGGGGACCCGGGCGCGCCGCTGCGGGTGACCCACCCCGACGGCGCGCAGACGGTGCTGGCCGACGGGACGGCCATCTACCTGCGCGGGGACGGCGACACCCCGGACGGGAAACGGCCGTTCCTTGACCGATTCGACCTCGCCACCGGCGCGACTACCCGGCTGCACGAGAGCCCGCCGGGGGCCACCGAGCACGTGCTCGGCTTCACCACGGCCGAGCGGGACCAGGTGCTGCTCTGGCATGAGAGCCCGGCGGAGCCGCCGAACCTGATCGTGGCCGGCCTTGGCGGTGCCGGGTTCCGGCCGCTGACCGCCTGGCCCGACCCGCATCCGCGGCTCACCCGGATCACCAAGCGGCTGTTCACGCACGACCGGGGCGACGGGGTGACGCTGTCCGGAATGCTGTACCTGCCGCCCGGCCATGACCCGGCGGTAGACGGCCGGCTGCCGCTGGTCATGTGGGCCTACCCCTTCGATTTCGGCAGCGCGGACACCGCGGGCCAGATCCGGGCCGACAGGTTCGAGTTCACCCGGATCACCGCGCTCGGCCCGGTGGTGTTCACGCTGCGCGGGTACGCGGTGCTGGCCGACGCGACCATGCCGGTGATCGGCGACCCGGAGACCATGAACGACACCTACCTGGAGCAGGTCACCGGCGCGGCCAAGGCCCACATCCGGGCGCTGGACGAGGCGGGGATCATCGACCCGTCCCGGGTCGCCGTGGGCGGCCACAGCTATGGGGCGTTCATGACGGCGAACCTGCTCGCGCATACCGACGCGTTCACGGCCGGCATCGCCCGCAGCGGCGCCTACAACCGCACCCTGACGCCGTTCGGTTTCCAGACCGAACGGCGTAGCTACTGGGAAGCCGCCAGCGTCTACGACCAGGTCTCCCCGTTCCGCTACGCGGACCGGATCAGCGCGCCACTGCTGCTGATCCACGGCGAGGAAGATCCCAACTCGGGAACCTTCCCCGTCCAGTCGGAACGGCTGTTCCAGGCGATCCGCGGCAACGGCGGCACCGCCCGGCTGGTGATGCTGCCGCACGAGGGGCATGCCTACCTCGCCAGGGAGTCGGTCATGCACGTGCTCGCCGAGGAACTCGACTGGCTGGAGCGCTGGCTCGGCCCGGGCGGCGAACACGTCCCGGCCAGCGAGGATGTCCCGACAGGCGAGCGGGTCCCGGCCAGCGGCGACGCCCCGGGAGGCGGGCACGTCCCGGTCAGCGGCGACGCCCCGGCAGGCGGGCACGTCCCGGTCAGCCCGCAGGGCCCGCCGACGTGAACCTCGCCGTCGTCGGCGCCGTCTTCGCCGTCATCTTCGTTGGCGAACTGCCCGACAAGACCATGGTCGCCTCGCTGGTGATGTCCACCAGGGGCCGGCCCCTCGCGGTCTGGCTCGGCGCGGCCCCGGCCTTCGTGGTGCACGTGGTCATCGCCACCACGCTCGGCACGGTCGTGTTTCACCTGCTCCCGCCCCGCACCGTGGATGCTGTGGTGGCCCTGATCTTCCTGGCCGGGGCCGGCCTCGCGCTGCACGAGGCAATCCGCGAGCGACGGCGCAACGCGGACCCGGAGCCACGGCCGGTCCCGCCGTCCCGCCCCGGACGCACCGCGGCCACCTCGTTCGGCGTGATCTTTGCGGCCGAATGGGGCGACCTCACGCAATTGCTCACCGCCAACCTGGCCGTGCACTACCACGCGCCGCTGTCGGTCGCGACCGGTGCGATCCTGGCCCTGTGGGCGGTCGCCGCGATCGCCGTCACCGGCGGCCGGTGGCTGAGCCGGGTCATCGACCCGTTCCTCATCAGGGTGGTGACCGCCGTGCTGCTGGGCGGTTTCGGCATCTACACCGCGGTGGCCGCGCTGTCCTGAACCCCGTGACCCGGTGCTTAGCCCTTCCCCTTCGACGGCTCGGTCCGCGGCACGATGAGGCGCATCACCCGGACCCGCCGGCTCTTGTCCGGCCGGGAGTCAGCCCGGCGTTGCTCGTACGGCTTGAGGACGCTTCGTAGCGCGCGGGAAACCTTGGTGAGTTCCGCCGCGGTCAGCCAGTAGTCGCCGTTGGCCAGTTCCACCGCATCCCGCCATTCCGGTGGCTCGTCGGCCTGGTGTTCAAGGAATTCGGCGGTCAGCACGCGGTTCCGGTCCAGGAAGGCGCCCAGCGCGGCGACCTCGGCTAGCACCGTGCTCATCGGCACCTGGGAACTCACCTCGATGGACCGGCCCTTGGCCTTCCACGGCCGATCCCGGCCGTCGGCGCGGGGGCGGCCGGCCTCGACGAGGCCCCACCGTTCCAGGGCCTTCAGATGGTAGCTCGTCGCGCTCGGGGATAGGCCGGTCAGCGAGGCGCATTCGGTCGCGGTGAGCTCGTCACCGAGGAACAGCGCCTCGATGATCGCCAGCCGCGCCGGGTGCGCGAGCGCGCGGATCGCCCGAGGGTCCGACAAGACGATCTTGTCGTTCTCCTGCTCGTTGGGCATTCCCGAATCCTAGCGGTTGACAGGGTGATGTTAAGCAATCATTATTTAGTATATGCTTAACATCTACGCGCCGCTGACCCGGAATCGTGACTTCCTCATCTCGGTCGCCGGGCGCTGCGCCTCCCGGTTCGGCGATGAGGTAGCGCTCGTTGCGCTGACGCTGCGCCTGCAGGCCACGGGTGCGCGGCCCTACCTGGTCGCACTCTTGCTGGCGGCGGGCCTGGTGCCGAGCATCGCGCTGGCCGGGCCAGCCGGGCGGCTGGCCGACTCGGCCGACTCACGGCGCGTGCTGGTCACCGCCGCGGCGGCCCAGGGCTGCTGCTGCGTGCCGCTGATCTTGGTGCACCAGGCGGCGGCCATGATCGTCTTGGTCGCGCTGCTCGGTATCGGGGCGGCGTTCTCCCAGGCAACCTGGCAGGCCCTTATCCCCCGGACGGTCGGTGAGGACAACATCGGCGCGGCCACGGCTCTACAGCAGGCCGCCTTCACGCTGGCCACGATCCTCGCCCCCGCGGTGGGCGGGATCCTCGCCGCCGCGTTCGGCACCGGGGTCCCGCTGGCCCTGGACGCGGTCACGTTCGGCGCGATGGCGGTCGCGGCCGCGGCGATGCAGACCCGGCGGGGGGGTGCCCGGGTGGAGCAGGGCGCTCGAGCGGAGCGGAACGGTCAGCCGGCGCGGGGTACCCGGCAGGGCACGCCCGGTGGCTGGGCGGTGCTGCGTAGCGATCCGCTGCTCGCCCCGCTGGTCGCCGGCGTCGCCGCGTTCGTCCTGCTCGGCATGATGACCAACGTCGTGCAGGTCTTCCTGGTCCGGGAAACGCTGCACGCCAGTACCGCGTGGTTCGGCGGGCTGGAGGCGATCACGATGGCCGGCCTCGCCTGCGGCGGGCTGGCCTGCGGGCGGATCACCACCGACATCGCGCGGGTCCGGGCGGTGACCGGCGGCATGGCCATCATGGCGCTGGCCATGCTGGCCTTCGGCCTGGCCCCCGCGGTCGCGCTGCTCGTGCCGTTCGCCGTGCTGGCCGGGGCCGGGAACGGGATGGCGAACGTCTGCGCGGCCACGCTGATCATGACCCGTACACAGGAACACTTGCGGGGGCGGGTGTCCGCCGTGCTGTGGGCCGTGCTCAACGCGGCCTCGGTAGCCTCGCTTGCGGCCGGCGGCGCCCTCGCGGCGGTGCTGGATCCGCGGCAGGTGTACCTGCTGGCCGGCGGCCTGGCCGGCGTGGTCACGGCGCTGATGGCGGTGCGCCTGGTCCAACGGCCGGGCACCGGCCGAGGTCACAGCGATGTTTCGTTCGCCCTTGAACAATCCCGGGCCTAGTCTCGGTGCCCGTGAGCCGCGACGGGAAGACCCGGGGTCCAGCCAGCGCCAGCCCTCCCGCGCCGGGTTCCGGCCTCGACCGGCGGGCGCTCGCCGCGGCAACGGTCACGGTCGTGGCCTGGGCGTCGGCGTTCGTCGCGATCCGCGACGCCGGGCGGTACTTCGATCCCGGCGCGCTGGCCCTGGGCCGGCTCCTGGCCGGCTCGCTGGTGCTGGGTGCCGTCTTGCTCTTTCGTGGTGAAGGCTGGCCGCCGCGTGCCGCCTGGCCGGGCATCGCCGGTGCCGGGGTGCTCTGGTTCGGCGTGTACATGGTCGCGCTGAACTGGGGCGAGCGTCACGTGGACGCGGGCACGGCCGCGATGATCATCAACATCGGCCCGGTCGTGATCGCGGTGCTGGGTGGGTGGCTGCTGCATGAGGGCTTTCCGCGCCGGCTGCTGGCCGGGCTGGCCGTGTCCTTCGCCGGCGCGGCCGTGGTCGCGGTGTCGGAGTCCGGTGGCCGCGGCGCCCCGCTACTCGGCGTGGGCATGTGCCTGCTCGCCGCGGTGTCCTACGCGATCGCCGTGGTCGGCCAGAAGCCCGCGCTACGGCACGCGTCCGCGCTGCAGGTGACGACGTTCGGCTGTCTCATCGGGACGTTGGCCACGTTGCCGTTCGCGGCCCGGCTGATGTCGCAGACCACCAGCGCCCCGGTGAGCGCGACGCTCATGGTGATCTACCTGGGCGTCGTTCCCACCGCGCTGGCCTTCACCACCTGGGCCTACGCGCTGAACCGCACCACCGCGGGCAAGATGGGCGTGACCACGTACATCGTGCCCGTCCTGGTCGTGCTGATGTCGTGGGCGTTCCTCGGGGAAACCCCGCGGCCGCTCGCCTATCTGGGCGGGGTGCTGTGCCTGGCCGGCGTGGCGATCTCGCGCGGGCGCAGGCAGCCGGTGACCGTGGAACCCGCCCCGACGGAGCCCGCGTCAACGATCAGCGGCGGCGGTCCGCAAGGACGCAGAACTCATTCCCCTCTGGGTCGGCAAGAGTGACCCAGCTCTCATCGCCTGTTTGGCCGACGTCGGCGTGCCGGGCACCCAGGTGGAGCAGGCGACGGACCTCCTCGTCTTGCTCCCTGTCGGTTGGGTTGACGTCGAGGTGGAGCCTGTTCTTGACGGTCTTGCCCTCGGGCACGCGCGCGAATGTCAACGTCGGTGGCACCGGGCCACGGCGGTTCTTGCCTTCGGGCACCAGAGGGGAGCCAATTGTGACAACTCCGTCGTCTTCGTCTTGCACCTCATAGTCAAGGACCGAGCACCAGAATCGAGCGAGACCGCCGGGATCGGCACAGTCGATCGCAAGCTCCGTGAACTTACTGGCCATGTCAGGACCTCCCAGTCAAGTAGCGGTCCGCCAAGGCCACACGCTAATCGCCTGGGCACGCGAAATCCTTGTCCGGTATGCGGGGCACGCGGACATCTCTAACAATGCTCGGGGTCTCCACCAAGCGGCTGCGCGGCGGCTTGGCCGACGCGCGCGCTCCAGCAAGCACCGAACCCGTCGCGGCCGAGTCAGCCACCGAAGAGGCGGCCGTCGGGATCAGCGGGTGATCACTCCCAGATAAGGTCCTGGACGTGGGCGTCGCGACACGCTTCTAACCAATAAATCGAAACTAAATTCGATACAATGGACACGTGACGATACGGACCTGCCTTGAGTGTGGGAGAGAATTCCAACCGTCGAGCGGGCACCTTCGCTGCCCGGCGTGCCGGTCCCGGGACTTGTGCTCGTGTGGCGAGCGGAAGCAGGGAAAGTCAGCCACCTGCTCCAACTGCCGCACCGTGGCCGGTTCCTCGAATGGTCACTGGAAAGGTGGCCGTACCCGCCATAAAGCGGGTTATGTCATGGTTTGGGCGCCCGGTCATCCCAGGGCCGGCAAGGGCCAGTACGTGTTCGAGCACATCCTTGTCATGGAACGGCTACTCGGCCGTCACATGGTCCCACAGGAGTCGGTTCATCACCGCAACGGTGTGAAGGACGACAACCGGCCAGAGAACCTTGAACTCTGGACACGTCCTCAACCGGCAGGGATCCGCGTGACTGATGCGATCGCCTGGGCACGCGAAATCCTTGTCCGGTACTCGGGGTACGCGGACACCTCCAACAATGCTCAGGATCGCTCATGAGCGGCCACGCGGCGGCTGGCCCGACGCGCGCGCTTGAGTCGGCACTGAGCACTCTTGGAGGTGGCGGGGATCGAACCCGCGTCCTTCAGTACATCACCAGGGCTTCTCCGGGCGCAGCCTGCTGTGGTTTTCTCAGCCCCGGCGGTCTCGCAGGCGAGCCGCCGCCGGGCTCAGTCGCTGTTAGGTGTCCCGCTCAGCCCCGCGACCGGACTGAACGGTGGATCCTCCTAGCTGATGCCAGACACCGGGCCGGAGGCGCTCCCGGGCTGACAACCTCTAACTCGCGTTAGGCCGCGAGGGCGAGGTGAGTGCGCTTTACATTGGCACTTATTGAGGTGCGGTCACAGGTTTTACGAGGTTATGTCCGCCGTCCTCGGCCCGCTTCACCTAGATCAACTACCGAAGTCGAAGCCATTCACCCCCATGTTCAGTTGTACCGGTTTAGCCCTTGGGACCCTGCGCAGGCCCCAAGCCTTCACCAGCTTTACGCTACCTGGTCAACACACGATGGCCAACTGGGATTCCCCGCAGGCCAGGGCGGGGAAGCGCGTCAGCGGCCGGGCGCCGAGCGGAGGAAGCTGGCCGCCAGCGGGGCGGCCGAGATGCGGGGCGAGCCGCTGACCTCCAAGACGGCGAAGGCGATGTCGCCGCGGTACCCGACGAACCAGGTCGCCCACTTCTGGTGCTTGCCGGACGACAGCAGCGTGGTACCCACCTGCCCGTATACCGGATGCCCGCTGATGTTCGCGCCGCGCGCGGCGCCGGAGGTCACCGCGTCGCGCATTAGGGAACGGAGGCTGGTCAGCGTGGTCAGGGCGAACGGGCTCCGCCGCGACTCCTGCGCGTCGGGCGGGCGGGTCACCAGCGACGGCTCGTGCCAGCTGCCGTTGGCGACCTGGGCGGCCACGACCGCCATCGTGAGCGGGCTCACCCTGACATTCCCCTGGCCGATGGTCGCGGCGGCAAGCTCCGCGACGCCGCTGGAGTTGCCGACGGTCCCGGAGAACCCGGGCAGCGGCAGCTGCCACGTCCGGCCGAAGCCGAACCCGGAGGCCGCGTTGTTGAGCTCCGCGGTGTTCAGCCCTTGTGACAGCCCGGCCAGGGCCGTGGCGCAGGACCGCGCGAAGTCGGTCTCGAACGTCGCGCCCGGTGCCGGCTTGGCCCGCGGCACGTTGCGGAAGTTGTGCCCGCCCACCGAGTTGACGGGGTTGCAGGGAATGGTGGTGTTGACGGGCATGCCCTTGGCGAGCAGCGCCTCGGCCGACACGATGATGAAAGCCCCGCCGGGCGGGTAGCGCCCGGCCAGCGGGTCGATCCGGGGCATCCCGGGCGCCTTGTGGTCGGCCACGGCGAGGATGCGCCCGGTGGATGTCTGCATCGCCACGATGGCCGCCGAACCCGGCGCCGAGGCCGCCGCCCGCACGGCCGCCTGCTGCACGCCGACGTCGATCGTGGTGTGGACGGGCGCGGGAGGGTGGCCCGTCCAGGTCTTGAGCACCCGTACGATGCGCCCGCTGGCGGTCTCGGCAACCACCTCCGTCCTCGGGGTCCCGGCCAGGTAGGACTGGTAATGCGACTGGAGGCCGGACAGGCCGACCGTGGCCCCCGGGCGGTAGGCGATGCCGGCGTTATGCAGGGCGGTGGACGCCTCCGCGCCTACCGACCCGACC
>Ga0306924_10004822_pt1 | contig 13227 bp, 8 predicted proteins | sample sta12Can44000111_FD_203756 | JGI IMG/M metagenome (GOLD analysis project Ga0306924, IMG submission 203756) | Lab enrichment of tropical soil microbial communities from Luquillo Experimental Forest, Puerto Rico - statanox.12C.anox.44.000.111 (v2)... | ecosystem: Environmental > Terrestrial > Soil... | reverse complement strand
CCTGGTTCACGCCACTGCAGGGAGGCATTCCGATTGTGGTCGCAAACCAGGTCGTCGGTGGAATCGGCGTGAGTGGCGCCGCCAGCGCGCAGCAGGATGAGGAATTGGCCATTGCCGGCGCGCAGGCCATGCAGAACGCCAGCCTGACGCGCGACACGCCGACCGACTCCAGACAACAGTCCACCGTCACCTACGTTCCCGCAAGGCAGGTGGAGAAGGCGTTCGGTGAAGGCTCGACCGGGGCGACGCTGGTCACCGCGGCGACCTACCGCGTGGCTGCCAGCCGCCGTGACGGAGCCGGGGAAGCTGAAGTCCATGTCACCGATACGGACATTTTCTACGTGCTCGACGGTTCCGCGACGGTCATTACCGGCGGCGAGGTCCTCGGGGCACACGAAATAGCACCCGGCGAGGTGCGGGGCTCCGGCATCGCAGGCGGCACCGCACACCGCATCTCCAAAGGGGATGTGTTCACAATTCCAAGTGGCGTGCCTCACTGGTTCAAATCCGTCGATACACCCTTCCGCTATTACGTCATCAAGGCCCTCGCCCGGGATGACTGAGAACGCTCCCATGCGCGAAGTGCTGAAATGCAGTGTGCTGGCTCTTGGGGTGTGGGTCAGCGTGTCGACGGTGACGCATGCAGAGCACCCGGCGAGCCAGCCGGCGGCTCGCGTCGACCTGACAACGGATGCAGGCACAGCCCTGATGCACGGGACCTGGCGCTACGCCGATGCCAAGGTCATCGAGGCCCCATTTCGCGCTCCCGATGCCGACGGTCAGCCGACCGGTGCGCAGGTCCTCACGAACGATATCGTGCCGCACGCGGGAGTGGCGGACTTTGACGATTCAAAGTGGCAGGTGATTGCGCCGACTTCGTTGAGCGCGCGCCGTGGCAACGGCATGGTGTCTTTCAATTGGTATCGGATCGTCGTGACGGTTCCGGCGCATATCGGCGGCTTCGATCCGACGGGGTCGACCGTTTGGTTCGAAACGCGTCTCGATGACTATGCCGAGGTCTGGGTGGACGGCGAGTTGGGGCGCGCCTACGGCCAGCAGGGAGGCTCGGTTGTCGCTGGCTGGAATGCACCCAATCGCCTGCTCGTCGGGCGCACCGTCAAGCCCGGACAGCGCATTCAGCTGGCGATCTTCGGCATGAATGGGCCAATCTCGGACTCGCCGACCAACTACATCTTCGTGCGGGAAGCGAAGCTCGAGTTCTTTCCGGGAAGTGAGGCGCCGGTGGCGGTCGTGCCACATGAGGTGAACGTGCAAGTGCTGCGACGTGATCCGGCCATCAACACCATCGTGCCGCCGAACGCCAAGCTGTTCAAACTTGCGGAAGGGTTTCTGTTCACCGAGGGACCGGTGTGGGTGCGCGGCAAGGACGCGCTCCTCTTCAGCGACCCCAATCACAATACGATCTACGAATACACGCAGGCGGGCGTGCTTTCGGTATATCGGGACAAGAGCGGCTACGATGCGCCCGACATCGCCGAGTACCTGCAGCCAGGCTCCAATGGACTGACGCTCGATCGGCAAGGACGACTGACGATCGACGAACAGGGTCGTCACCGTGTGAGTCGTCTGGAGCGCGACGGTACGCTCACCGTGCTTGCCGACAACTATGAGGGAAAGCGGCTCAACAGCCCGAATGACCTGGTCTACAAGTCCGACGGCTCATTGTATTTCACCGACCCGCCGTTCGGCCTGCCGAAGTTCTTCGACGATCGGCGCAAGGAACTGCCCTACAGCGGCGTGTTCCGCTGGAAGACCGGGCATCTGCAACTGCTCACAAAGGAGCTCAAGGGGCCGAACGGCATCGTCTTTTCTCCGGACGAGCACTACCTGTATGTCAGCAACTGGGATCCCGCCGCCAAGACCGTCACGCGCTATCCGGTTCGCCGCGATGGAACCATTGGGCGCGGCGAGATTTTCATCGACCTGACCCGACAGATCCCCGGCGAGGAGGCGCTGGATGGCATGAAGGCGGACGTGCGCGGGAACCTGTACCTCTCGGCGCCCGGAGGCGTGTGGATCTTTGACGCGTCCGGGAAGCACCTGGGAACGGTGACCGCGCCGAAGCCAGTACACAACTTCGCCTGGGGAGGCCGGGATGGCCGTACGCTATATCTGTGCGCGCGTAGCAACCTGTACCGCATCGACCTGCTGATACCGGGAATTCGCCCGTGAAAGCCCGGAGTAACCCCCGGCCTGTGCCCAAGCCGCAAGCCGGCTCGGCGCGCCTGCCGCGCGCCGACTTCGCGCACCTAGCGAACGCGTTCGACCGTGAATGGCTGGTCACCAACGGTCTCGGGGGATTTGCCTGCGGCACGGTCGCTCTCGCGAACACACGTCGATACCATGGACTGCTCGTTGCCTCACTGTCCCCGCCCGTGCAGCGCGTGCTCATGCTGGCCAAGCTTGATGTCACGGTCCGCTATCGCGGAATCACCTTCGAACTCGGTTGTAACGAGTTCGCGGACGGCACCGTAGCACCCCGCGGCTTCGAGCTGTTGACGGCGTTTCGACTCGACGATGGCATGCCGGTGTGGACGTATTCACTGCGCGATGCCGTGCTCGAGCAGCGGGTCTGGATGGCCGATGGTTACAACACGACCTACGTGAGCATCACGCTTCGCAGCGGCGGTGACAGTGCCGATCTGGAACTGTTGCCGCTGTGCACCTACCGCGACTACCACTGGCACGCTAGCGGTGGCCGCGCTCCAGACGTGTCTCTCGAGGAGCGCGGCTGTCGCCTCACCGCATATCCCGGCGCGCGGCCCTACCGGCTGCTGATCGAAGGCGGTAACTTCGATGCGAGTCCCGAATGGTACTGGAGCTTCCACCATCGCGTGGAGGAAGCACGTGGTCTTGACGCGCGTGAGAATCTCTTCCGTCCGGGTGTGTTCCGCGCCCGACTCAATCCCGCGCAAACCGTCGCCGTGGTGGTCACGGCGGAAGCGCGCGCCCCAGACGCACCGGCGCTCTCGCTCAGGCAAGATCAGGAGCGGCGCTGCGCACTCTTGCAAACCGTACCGGCCCTTGCCCCGGCGTGGATACGCCACCTGACACTCGCCGCCGATCAGTTCATCGTCAGGCGTGCGGGTGCCGACGGTGAGCTGAGCGGCACCACGGTAATTGCCGGCTATCCCTGGTTCGGCGACTGGGGACGCGACACGATGATCGCCCTGCCCGGCCTCACTCTCGGCACCGGACGATCCGCGGACGCCGGTTCGATTCTGCGCACGTTTGCCGCCCACGTCAGTAAAGGGATGCTGCCCAATCGGTTTCCCGACGCCGGCAGTGCTCCCGAGTACAACACCGTAGACGCGACATTGTGGTATTTCCACGCGATTGCCGCGTACCTGGAGGAAACCGCAGACCAGTCGCTGCTGCGCGAGCTATACCCGACGCTCACGGAAATCATCGACTGGCACCGACGCGGCACCCGGTACTCCATACATATGGATCCGCGCGACGCCCTGCTCTATGCGGGTGAGAGCGGCGTGCAGTTGACCTGGATGGATGCCAAGGTCGGCGACTTCGTCGTTACGCCGCGAATTGGTAAGGCCGTGGAGATCAACGCCCTGTGGCATTACGCACTGGCCAGCATGGCGGCATGGGCCCGCAAACTGGGCGACCGACGAGCCGCCGCAAACTACGATCAAACGGCGCAGCGGGTCACGACCGCGTTCTCACAGTCGTTCTGGTTCGAGGAGGGTGGCTATCTGTACGACGTCATCGACACGCCCGATGGGATCCCTGACGCTCACGGCCGCCGCGTGGATCGGAGCCTGCGGCCGAATCAGCTCTTCGCGGTCTCGCTCGGTACCGGCCTCCTCGATGCCGGTCGCGCGCGCGCCGTGGTGGAAATCTGCGCGCGCGATTTGCTGACGCCGGTGGGTTTGCGGAGCCTCGCTCCGGGAGATCCTAAATACACGGGCCGCTACATTGGCGGTGCGGTCGAACGCGACGTAGCCTATCACCAGGGCACGGTCTGGAGTTGGTTGCTGGGACCGTTCGCGCTGGCGCACCACCGTGTCTACGGCGACGCTGCGCACGCGAACGCTCTGCTCGCAGGACTCGCCTCTCACGTGGATGAGGCGTGTGTCGGCACCATCAGCGAGATCCTCGACGGCAACCCTCCCCACACGCCGCGCGGCTGCTTCGCACAGGCCTGGAGCGTTTCCGAGACGCTGCGCGCCTATCACCTTCTGGCGCGCTCGCGGATGGCTTCACGCGCCCCCGTCACACGGCTCTCCGGAGACTGACATGACAGCGACCGCAGAAGACTTACGGCTCGGAAAGCGCTTTCCGGAAGGCGAGGGCTGGAAAAAGTGGGGCCCGTATCTCGCCGAGCGCCAATGGGGCACGGTACGCGAAGACTACAGCCCATACGGCAATGCGTGGGAGTACTTCCCCCATGATCACGCGCGCAGTCGCGCCTATCGATGGGGTGAGGACGGCATCGCCGGGGTCTCCGATTACCGGCAGCGTCTGTGCCTCGGTCTTGCGCTCTGGAATACGCAGGACCCGATTCTCAAGGAACGACTGTTCGGCCTAACAAACGGCGAAGGCAATCACGGCGAGGACGTGAAGGAGCTGTACTACTACCTGGACGCCACGCCGACGCACTCGTACTTGAAGATGCTCTACAAATACACACAGGGCGCCTATCCCTACTGTGCGCTGGTGGAGGAAAACCGCCGTCGCGGGATCGAGCAGCCGGAGTTCGAACTCGTCGACTGTGGCGTCTTCGACGAGGATCGCTACTTCGATGTGTTCGTCGAGTACGCTCAGGTGGAACCCGATGACATTCTGATGCGGGTGAGGATCGAGAACCGCGGATCGGCGGCGGCTCCCATACATGTGTTGCCGCAAATCTGGTTCCGCAACACCTGGAGCTGGCGGCCGGGGCGCGAACCACCGCTGCTGAGCAGGGTGGGACCCGCCACCATCCGGGCGGAACATGCACGCCTGGGTAGTTATTATCTGCAGGCCGCGGGACAACCCACCGAGCTGCTGTTCACGAACAACGAGTCCAATGTCCAGCGCCTGTGGGGCGATTGGTCGCGCTCCGGGTACTGGAAGGACGGTTTCCACGAACGTCTGGTAAACGGCAACGCCGCTGCAGTCAACCCCGAGCACCGGGGCACCAAAGCCGCAGTGTGGTACGCACTGGAGATCGCCGCCGGCGGCGCCACCGAGATCAGATTGCGCCTGTCGAAACAGGACCTACCCGCGCCGTTCCGCGAGTTCGATGCGCTGTTCGCCAGGCGTCTCCATGAAGCCGACGAGTTCTACGCCCGCCTTCAGACTGGAATGGACAACCCGCAAGCGCGCGTCGTACAGCGGCAGGCCTTCGCTGGATTGATCTGGACCAAGCAGTTCTTCTATTTCGACATACCCCAGTGGATCAATGGCGACCCCGCTCAGCCGTCGCCTCCGGCAAGTCGACGCCACGGTCGCAACAGTGACTGGATGCATCTGAACAATGCTGACATCCTGTCCATGCCCGATAAGTGGGAATACCCCTGGTATGCAGCGTGGGATCTCGCGTTTCACTGCGTTGCGTTAGCACACCTCGATCCACAGTTCGCCAAGGAGCAGCTCGTGCTTCTGACGCGCGTGTGGTACATGCATGCCAATGGCCAGATTCCCGCCTACGAGTGGGCCTTTGGCGACGTCAATCCGCCGGTGCACGCCTGGGCCGCCTGGCGAGTGTTCCAGATCGACCGCAAGCAGCGCGGTGATCACGGCGATCTGGAGTTCCTCGAGCGCGTGTTCCACAAGCTGATGCTGAACTTCACCTGGTGGGTCAACCGCAAGGACGCGGAAGGCCGCAACGTGTTCCAGGGCGGCTTCCTGGGACTCGACAACATCGGCGTCTTCGACCGCAGCCACGAGCTGCCGACAGGAGGACACATCGACCAGGCAGACGGCACGAGCTGGATGGCGATGTACGCCCTCAACCTGATGCGCATCGCGCTCGAGCTCGCCCGAAGCGACCGCGTGTACGAGGATATCGCCACCAAGTTCTTCGAGCACTTCCTGCATATCGCGCAGGCCCTGACCCACATCGGCGGCCAGGACGGCGGTGTGGGGCTGTGGGACGATAACGACGAGTTCTTCTACGACGTGCTACATCTGCCGGATGGCAGCGCGCAGCCGCTCAAGGTGCGCTCGATGGTGGGCCTCATCCCCTTGTTCGCCGTCGAGACGCTCGAGCCCGAGCTGCTCGAGCAGCTTCCGGATTTCAAGCGCCGATGCGATTGGCTCCTCACTCATCGTCCCGATCTCGCCGCGCTCGTTTCGAGATGGAACCAGGCCGGGCGCGGGAGCCGCCATCTGCTGTCGTTGCTGCGCGGACACCGCATGAAGCGGCTGCTGAAGCGTTTGCTGGATGAGACCGAGTTTCTCTCGCCCTACGGCGTGCGGGCACTGTCGCGAGTGCATCACGACTCACCGTACTCGTACCAGAATGGCGCCACGACCCTGACCGTTCGCTACCGGCCGGCCGAGTCGGATACAGGCTTGTTCGGCGGGAACTCGAACTGGCGCGGGCCGATCTGGTTTCCGGTCAACTTTCTTATCATCGAGTCGCTGCAGAAATTCCACCACTACTACGGCGATGACTTCCGCATCGAGTGTCCCACCGGATCCGGACGCCAGGTCAGCCTCAACGATGTCGCCACCGAGCTTGCGACGCGACTGGCGCGCATCTTCCTGCCGGACCAAAACGGCTTGCGGCCGGTCTATTCGCACCACCCGAGATTACAGAGCGATCCGCATTTCCGGGACTACCTGCTGTTCTACGAATACTTCGACGGTGACACCGGGCGTGGGGTCGGCGCCTCCCATCAGACCGGCTGGACCGGACTCATCGCGAAACTCCTCATGCCCCGTTACACGCACAGGCACCGCGCCGTCGCCGAACGCCAGGAGCTGGCGGAGCCGGCCAAGGAGGAGAGCGCACAGAGCTCCACCGGCAGCCGCACCGGTACGCATGGGAGCCGTGCTCATTCCACAGTTTAGAGGGGGACCGACATATGGAGGCTTACGCTCGCGAATCGACCACGCCCGAACCCATTATGCCGTGCGTTCCGCCGCAGAAAGTACTGCGCGGCCAGACCGCTCTGGTGACCGGAGCGAGCTCCGGCATCGGATTCGCCGTCGCCCGCTCACTCGGTGAGGCGGGCGCCGACGTCGCCATCAATTTCGTCGCCGGAGAGGACAAGGCGCAGGCGCTCGCCGACGAGATCCGCGGCCACGGCGTACGGTCGATCATCGTGCGCGCGGACGTCTCGGATGAGGCGCAGGTGCGCGCGATGTTCAAGACGATGTTCGAGCAGCTCGGGACCATCGACATCCTCGTCAACAACGCTGGGATGCAGCAGGACGCTCCCTTGCACGAAATGACGCTCACGCAGTGGAACAGGGTGCTCGCGGTGAATCTCACAGGTCAGTTTCTCTGCGCGCGCGAGGCGGTTCGCGAGTTCATGCGGCGGGGCGTCCGGCCCGAGATTTCCTGTTCCGCGGGCAAGATCATATGCATCAGCTCCGTGCACGAAGTGATTCCCTGGGCCGGCCACGTGAACTACGCAACCTCGAAGGGCGGCATCATGCTGATGATGAAGAGCATCGCGCAGGAAGTGGCAGCCTCCCGCATCCGTGTCAACTCGATCTGTCCGGGCGCGATCCGCACTCCGATCAACAGAGCGGCCTGGGACACGGAAGCCGCCTACAACGAGTTGCTCAGGCTCATTCCCTACAAGCGCATCGGCGAACCGGAAGACATCGGCCGCGTCGCCGCGTGGCTCGCCTCCGACTACGCCGATTACGTGCACGGCGCGAGCATTTTCGTGGATGGTGGCATGACGTTGTACCCTGGATTCGCGACGGGCGGTTGACCTGTGGGCGCCTTCGAGTCGCTGCGCGATCATTGGCCGGAGTACCTCATGGAAGCCTGGGCGCTCGGCACGTTCATGGTCGCCGCGGGACTGGCCGCGGTGGCGCTCGGCTCGCCGCAGTGGCCGGCTCGCACCGCCATCCCGGATGCGACGCTCCGCAACACTCTCGCAGGGATCGCGATGGGGCTCACGGCCGTTGGGATCATCCACTCGCCCTGGGGCAAGCGATCGGGAGCGCACATGAACCCGGCAGTCACGCTCGCGTTTCTGCGCCTCGGCAAGACACATCCGTGGGACGCCCTCTTCTACGGGATCGCGCAGACGCTCGGCGGGACGCTCGGGGTGCTGCTGGCCGCCGCACTGTTCGGCGCAGCGTTCACCGCGCCTCCGGTGACGTATGCCGCGACGCTTCCGGGCCCACGCGGGCCGTTGGTGGCGTTCTTCGCCGAGCTGGTCATTTCCGCCGGCTTGATGTTGGTGATATTGCTATTCATGGCTTCGGCTCGCCTTGCCAAGTTCACTGGCATCGCCGCGGGGTCTCTGGTTGCCCTGTATATCAGCGTCGAGTCGCCCTTGTCCGGTATGAGCATGAACCCGGCGCGCTCGTTCGCCTCGGCGGCACCAGCCGGGGTATGGCACCACTTGTGGATCTACCTCAGCGCGCCGGTGCTTGGCATGTTGATCGGAGCTCAGCTGTTCCTGGCCCTGCGCGGAGCGCGGCGGCTCGCGTGCGCGAAGTTGCTGCACGCCGCAGACACGCGCTGCATTCACTGTGGTTACGAACCCGCGCACCTCTGATTTCAACGCAGCCGCTCTGCCGGCTTTCGGAGCTGTAATCGGTGAATTCCCCTCAATATGACGCCATCGTCATCGGCTCGGGGGCAGGCGGTGCCGCCGCCGCATATCGGCTCGCGCTAGGCGGCTTGCAGGTCGTGCTGCTCGAGAAAGGCGACCACCTTCCGACCGACGGCAGCACGCTCGACATCACCCGTGTTGTTCGCGACGGCGCGTTCCTCAGCCGCGAGGCCTGGGTCGACGGCCGCGGTCGCCGCCTCACTCCCGAAGAGCGTTTCAACGTCGGCGGCAAGACCAAGTGGTACGGCGCGGCGCTCCTGCGCATGGCCGAGAGGGAATTCCTCCCCGACACGACGTACCAGTGCCTTGGCTGGCCGCTCACGGCCGGCGAGCTCGTGCCGTATTACGAGGAGGCGGAGCGGCTCCTTGAAGTACGCATCTTCGACTGCGAGCCGGATCTCGCGCGCCTGCTCGACCGCCTCGAGGCAAGAGACCCCCGGTGGCGTGCCAGCGCCATGCCGATGTCGCTGGCCGCCGAAATCCTGGCGGATCGCACCGAAGCCGCCCATTTCGATGGTTTCTCCTCGGCCCGTAATCTCAAAGGTGAAGCCGAGCGATCGATCCTCTCCCTGCTGCGCTCGCGCGAGAATTTCAGCCTGCGGGTGAACGCCCCGGTCAGGTCGCTGGTGGGTTCGGCCGACTCGCCAGCAGCGATATCCGGGGTGCGACTTGGAGATGGGTCTGAGGTGCGGGCGCGGTGCGTCGTGCTGGCTGCCGGGGCGCTGCATTCGCCGCGCCTGCTGTCGCGGTATCTTGCGGCGACGGGACTTGCGCAATCCCTGCCGGCCGCCTCACAGGTTGGGCGCTACCTGAAGCTGCACCTGCTAACAGCGATGGTGGCGCTGTCGCCCTCACCCAAGACGGATCTCCTCCGCAAGACGGTTCTGCTCACCAACGACAGGTTTCCACATTCCAGCGTGCAGCCGCTCGGCTTCGATGGCGAGCTCATCGGGACATTGGTTCCAAAATTCATTCCAGGCCCGCTCCGCAAGGCGATCGGCCAGCGTGCCTACGGGTTCTTTCTTCAGACCGAAGACGGCTCCGATGTGCGCAATCGCGTGATCGAAGACGCAACAGGGCCAAGGCCTCCAGTGCTGGATTACGACGTGGCTCGGCTCCCGGCCGCAGCGCGTGAGCACCGCGCGTTCACGCACGCGTTTCAGGGCGCTCTGGCCAGAACGGGCTTTGTCAGCTTCACGCGGCGCATCAGTCTTTCGGGCACGGCGCATGCGTGCGGTTCCCTGATTTGCGGCGCGAGTCCTGCTGATTCGGTCGTCGACGCCAACGGTCGCGTTCACGGCATGCACGGAATCTACGTCGCCGACGGCAGTGTTTTGCCGCGCTCGAGCCGCGTGAACCCTTCGCTTACGATCTACGCGTGGGGGCTGCGCGTCGGCGATCTTATCGCGCGGCAACTGGCGCGCAGCTCGCAGCCGCAGCGCTCCCCGACGCCGGGGACGACACATGCTGCCTGAGCCTCGAGTCCGAGTCGCTGACCCGCATCGAGCGCCTGTGGCACGTCCGCTCATCGCATGGCTCGCCCTCTCGTGCGTCGCGGTCATCATCGGGTGCGGCAAGCCATCGGCAGCCGCATCGCCCTCCGCAGCCTCGGTCGACTCTGTCGGTATCACCGTGAGCGACATGGACCGCTCGGTGGATTTCTATACGCGCGTCCTCGCGTTCGAAACGGTCGCCGATCGGGAGGTGAGCGGTGAGCGCTACGAACACCTGTTCGGTGTCTTTGGCCTGCGCATCCGTGCCGTGCGGATGCGCCTCGGGGCGGAATACATCGAGCTCATGCAGTTTCTTGCGCCACGCGGCCGGCCGATCCCCCCTGACTCGCGCAGCAACGATCAATGGTTCCAGCATGTCGCCATCGTCGTGAGCGACATGAGCGCCGCGTACGCACGCTTGCGCGGCTTTCACGTCGAGTACGCCTCGAGCGGTCCGCAACGACTGCCCGACTGGAATCCCAACGCGGCGGGCATCGAGGCGTTCTATTTCCGCGATCCCGACGGCCACAACCTGGAAATCATCGCGTTCCCGCCCGGCAAGGGCCTCGCAAAGTGGCAGCTGCGAAACGGCAACCTCTTCCTTGGAATCGATCACACCGCAATCGTCACTTCCGACACCGAGGCGAGTCTGCGCTTCTACCGCGATCTACTCGGCTTACGGGTAGTAGGGACGAGCGAGAATTACGGCCCCGAGCAGGAGCAGCTCAACAATGTGTTCGGCGCCCATCTACACATAACTTCGCTGCGCGGACCCGCTGGGCCGGGCGTGGAGTTTCTGGAATATATCGCACCGCGGACCGGCCGCCCCCGGGAAGTCAGGCGAACGATCTGTGGTATTGGGAGATCAATCTACGCGTCGCCGATCCAGCGGCGCTCGAGGATCTGCTGCGCAAATCACACTACGCATTCGTCTCATCGCGCGTGACAGAGCTCAATGACGCGGCGCTCGGCTGGCAAACCGGCATCGTGGTGCGCGACCCGGACGGCCATGCGAGCCTCATTGCTCGAGGCGTGAGCGGACGTTAGACCGCGGCGCGCAGCAGCGTTGGCGAAGACGAGCGGTGACGCCGCATAGAGTCAACATGGTCTACAAGAACCTCCTGATAGTCGGCGGCGGCTTCGCGGGAACGAAAGCCGCGCAGATGCTCGAGCACACGCTCCCCCCGGATTGGACTCTGACACTCATCAATCAGGAGAACTTCATTACCTTCAACCCGTTGCTACCGGAAGTGGTCGGCGCTTCGATTCTTCCCGGTCACGTCGTTGCTCCTCATCGGTTGATGATCCATTGCACCCAGGTTTTCATGGCGGAGGTGACGGAGATCGATACCATTCAGCGCGTGGTGCACTACCTTGGCGAAGGCCCGGGAGCACTGCCTTACGATCAGCTCGTGCTCGCCTGCGGCACGATCGCCAACATCGACATAGTGACGGGCATGGGCACATACGCTCTGCCGCTGAAGACGCTGGGCGATGCATTGTTTCTGCGCAATCGTGTCGTTGAGCGACTCGAGCAGGCGGAGCTGCAGCCCGATCCCGCGCAGCGTCGCTGGCTCATGACCTTCATCGTCGTGGGCGGCGGGTTCAGCGGGGTGGAAACGGCGGGTGAGCTCGTCGACTTCCTGTGCGCCAGTCTGCGCTACTACAAGCGCATCCGCCTCGAAGACCTGCATATCCTGCTGCTGCACAGTGGTGAGCGGCTGCTCCCCGAGCTGTCAGACCGGCTGGGCGCTTTTACGCTGCGCAAGATGCTCGCGCGTGGTGTGGATGTACGCCTCGACACACGGGTGGTCCGCGTAAGCGAGCGCGCGGTGCAGCTCGCGTCCGGCGAGATCCTCAGCGGCGGCACGGTGATAAGCACGATCGGCACGCAACCAAGCTCGCTGCTCGATCAGATTCCTGCAGCCAAGAGCCGGGGACGACTGATGGTGAATCCGGACCTGTCGGTCCCCGGATTCGAAGGTCTCTGGGCAGTCGGCGACTGCGCGGCGGTAACCAACGCCTACGATGCCAGCGTGTGCCCGCCGACGGCGCAATTCGCCGAAGCCCAGGCGAAGCAGCTCGCGGCCAACATCGTCGCACAGCTCAACGGAGCGGCCACACGCCCGTTCCGCTACCGTCCCAAGGGCCAGCTCTCTTCGATCGGCCACAACAGAGCAGTCGCGGAGGTCTACGGTCTCAAACTGTCCGGCTTCATCGCCTGGTTGATGTGGCGTGGCCTGTACCTTCTGCGCATGCCCAGCTTTGCGCGCAAGACCCGGCTGTTCCTGGAGTGGAACTGGGCGATGTTCTTCCCTCCGGATATCGCCCATCTGGGTTTTCGCCGCACACGCTCACCGAGTGCTGCTTCACCGCCCGCCTCGGTCTCGCGCGCCCGCGATGCAAGCTGACAGCCCGCGGTAACCCTTCGGCAACGCTGGGGTCATGGTCGCCGTGGCCCGGATGGCGGGATCGAACACCGTCCCGCTGGTGGCATCGACGCCCGAGGGAACGTCCAGCGACAGCACCGGCGCGCTCTGACTGTTGGCCCAATTAATAAGTGCGGCGGCGGCACCTTGCGGAGCGCCTTTGAGGCTGTAGCCGATCAGCCCGTCAAGAACGACATGAGCCGGCGCGAGGTCTGCCACCGATCGCGTCTCGACTATCGGCACACCCATCCGCTCGAGGATATCCGGCTGATGTGCCGGCACACCGGTCATGGCGGACGGAGACTGAGAGAGCCCCACACTGACCGCGCCCCAGTTGTGCAGTCGACGCGCCGCAACGAGTGCGCCACCGCCATTGCCGCCGCTGCCGGCGAGTGCGATGACGCGTTTCGCCCGCGGGTCGCCGCCGAGAAAGCGAGTCCGCGCAAGGTGCGCGAGGTTGCGGCCGGCATTCTCCATCATCTGAAGCAGCTCAATCCTGAAATCCTCAATCATTGCACGGTCGACCTCGATCATTTG
>Ga0306924_10004821_pt1 | contig 13227 bp, 5 predicted proteins | sample sta12Can44000111_FD_203756 | JGI IMG/M metagenome (GOLD analysis project Ga0306924, IMG submission 203756) | Lab enrichment of tropical soil microbial communities from Luquillo Experimental Forest, Puerto Rico - statanox.12C.anox.44.000.111 (v2)... | ecosystem: Environmental > Terrestrial > Soil... | reverse complement strand
ACGCTAGCACGCAAGATCGCGGCTGTCACCTTGACACTTTGGAAGAAGGGAGGACGTTTCGACGCAGAACATCTGAAAGCGCAAGCAGCTTGAGCGTCGGCGAGACAACCCCAGGCGATTCGCAAGGATTCATGCCCGCTGTTAGCCTATCGGGTTCGAGGGAGAGTATCAAGTAAGTTTATAGGCGCTCCGTGTGCTGGAGTTCAGCACCGAGTCTCGGTATCAATCCTATGCCCCCGTACGACCCAAAAAAGCTATCGAGCCTCGAGTCTCAGATAGGATCATGGTTGGCACCTTAGTTTAGCCAACGCTATGCTTGCTTAGCTTCCGGAGCCGAAGGCGTCGATCACCATAGCATCATGAAACCGTCGAGTGGTAATCATCAACCGGGTCCTTCGAGAACCTGTCCGCTGTCTTGACACTAGTTGAGACGAGTGCTAATGTTTGTCGTCCTTGTTCACCGAAACCTGTTGGACCGACCAAATGAATCACGTACGCACGGCCGCGATTTGCCTGATCCTCGTGATCGGGATCGTTTATGTTACTGTGCATCCATTGGTCGACTTGGAGCCGACGCTTTTGCGACTCTTAGAAGCGTCAGTCTTGGTTGTGGGGGCGCTCGTTATTGATCGAACTGCACAACCGCCGAAAATGTACTGCTGTCGTGTCTTCGTCGATCGTGATGACTCTCCTCGAAGAAGTACCCTTCAACTCGTCGATCTCAATTGCGCCCGCCTCTGCTAGACCATCCTGCCGCTTATCTAAGAGCCCAACAACCGGCTGAGCAGTAGGCACCACTTCACATTTCATTCCGTTGGATACGGGAGTCGTTCGCGCTCTTCCGCCGCCTGGTTACTCGACCCCAGGCCTCCAATGGGGATTGGGATCTCAGGGCCCAAACCGCAAAGCTGCGGAGCCCAAAAACCAAGATGAAGATACCGACGCAAGGATCTCGCATTGTGAATTCGAAGGGAGTACCGGGCACGCTTGGATGTGTCGCGCGCGCCCTTCACACTGGCCGTCCGGTGCTGCTGAGCACGTGGCATGTCCTTTTTGGCAACCACGCTGCCCCGGACAGCCCCGTGTACCTGCACCAGTCCGGGCATCACTTCTCCGGAATCGGAAAGACTTTATACGGGAGACTCGGGAACGTGCGATACGCGGGCCAGAACTATTACGTGGATTGCGGCGTCGCTTCGTATCAGGCGCCGGTGACGGATAGCACCGGAGAAGATGGGGCGTCGTCATTGGCGGGATCCGGCTGCATTCCGCCTGGCAGCCGGGTGACAAAGACCGGCGCTGCTAGCGGCGTGACGCACGGCATCGTGGTCGATGTGAACTACTCGGAAGCGATTTTCGTGGACGGAAGGAAATGTGTTGCAGAACGGCAGTTCCTTGTAAGGTCGTCCGACGGATGTGCGCCTTTCGCGGTGGAGGGAGACTCGGGGGCGCTCGTGGTCGATGCTTCGAATTGCGCGGTGGGGCTGTTGTGGGGCACCAAAACCAATGGAGAAGCTGTGGTGACGCCGATTGCGCCCGTCCTGTTTGCGATGAATGTTGCCATCGATTTCCCGGCCTGAAATGCCGGAATACTTCGTCCTTTTGGCCGTTATTATTCCCCGGCAGTTGGTCATTCTGATGAAGACGGACGAACACCTCAAGGCAGAGAACCGAGCTATTCGGGACATGCTCGCCCAGGGAGCGGCAGAACGGCTGCTTGCGTTGCCCAATGTGCTGCACGTGAGCGTCGGGCTTAAGGAGACGGGCGGCAAGCTCAGCGACCAGCTTTGTATTCGGGTATATGTCAAGGAGAAGAAGCGGTCTGAACAACTGGCGGCAGGCGAAACCGTTCCGTCCGAGGTCAACGGTGTGCCGACAGACGTCAATACAGTCGGCAGTTTCGAGTTCAGCGAAGACAACACCCGCTACCGGCCAATCAAGGGTGGGATTCAGATCACGAATCGCATCATCGATGTGAACGACGCGGGCACGAACACCCAGATCTCACGCGGAACCTTGGGCTGCGTGGCGATCGACACTACCGACAATGCGCCGGTGATCCTGGGCAACTGGCATGTCATGTACGCGAATTCGGCGCGGAATGGCGACCAGATCTTTCAGCCTCCGCCGACCTCGATACCGCCCACCAACCTTGCCGCCGTGCCGCTTCGGCCCAGCGACAACACCGACAAAGTTGCGGTGCTGCGGCGGTCGGTCATTAACACCAGCGTGGACGCAGCAATTGCGGCCATCGACGTGTCCTCCTGCTGCCACTGTTGCGGCATTCACTTCTCCAACGAGATCAGCGGGCTGAGTGTCGCGGGAACCCCGCCGCGCAGCACGATTGTGGGCGACGAGCGAGCGACCAGCGGCATGCATGTGTTCAAGGTTGGCAAGTCGACCGGCCGCACCGAAGGCGTTGTGGTTGACGACAACTATCCTTCGTTTACCATCCACCGTGGCGGCACGGATTTCACCTTTACCGGACAGATTGCGATTCAGAATTCGAACCCTCTGGAGCCCTTCAGCGCCCATGGCGATTCCGGATCGGTGATTATCAATTCCAATAACAAGATTGTCGGTCTGCTCTTCGCGGCCGCGAAGGAGGTCGACGTCAAGGGCATCAAGCAGCCGTTTATCTCGCTCGCCAACCACATCAGCGATGTGTTCAGTGCGCTGAAGATCCGCATTGCTTACTCGCAGGACATCAAAGTGACCTCAGGCACGACACTTGCCGAAATGCCGGAAGAAGTGTTCGAGGCGCCGATTCCAGAACCGTATGGCGAGTTTCGCAGGCGTCTCGAGGCCAACGAGGTGACGGCAGGGCTCCTGGCGATCGGGCAGAAGCACAGCCAGGAGGTCACGTATCTGGTGAATCACTGCCGACCGGTGATGGTCGCGTGGTGCCGCAACGAGGGGCCGGCGCTGCTGGCGATCGTTATGGCCGCAGTGCGGGACGGACACTACCGATTGCCGGAAAAAGTCAACGGCGTTGCGCCACATCAACTCCTGCTGAGAATGAGGGACGTGCTGAGCCGGCACGGGAGCAGGGAACTGGGCGATGCGCTGCATTCCATCGATCTCGATGTAGAGGAGGTTTTCCGCAACTGCGGCAATCTGAATGAGCTGATCGATCGCCTGGCCGGCATCCCACAATTGACTTCCGCTGCCCGAGGTCCCTTCGTATGACGGAACCCCTGAAAGACAAAGCCCATGCCCTTGCGAATCAGGACGAGTTTCGTCAGGCGTATCTGCGTGCCCGCGAATACTTTTCCAAATTCCCGGGCGTGGTTGGAGTCGCGTTTGGACAGAAACGAGTCGGCGTGGACTATCAGGACAATATCGCCATCGTGGTGTACGTCGCGGAGAAGAAAAAAGAGGAGGACGTCCCCCCCGAGCAGCGCATTCCGCCGTCGTTCGAAGGCTATCCGACCGACGTCCGTGTTGTTGAAAGAGGCGTGGCTGAACCCTGCGATAACCAGACCAAGTACGACAAGATCCAGGGCGGAATCCAGATCATGGTCGAGGACTCCAACTCTGCTGGGACGCTGGGCTGCATCGTGAAGAGGCGCAACGATCGCGGGCGTGAGAACGTGTATCTCCTGACCAATAAGCATGTGTTGTACTCGCCAACAAAGGGCGCCGGGGCGGCCGTAAAGCATCCGACGAATGACGACGCGAGCCTCGGCCCGGTGCAGCCGGGCGGCCTGTATGGGAATTTCCCCCATCCGGCGAGCAATCCGGCCGCGCCGATGTACTTCATCGATGCCTCGATTGCGCGGATTGACCTCGACAGCCGCTGTTGCGGCTGCACCTGTACGCACGACACGACCGATGTCGAAGAAACATCGATCGTGGACTTGCAACTGAACGGGCTGAACACCATCAGCGACGTCAGGGATGTAACCCTCGATCCAACAATTATCGGCCAACAGGTTTTCAAGGTCGGCAGATCGACCAGCAAGACGAGGGGCATCGTGAGGCTGGTGAACGCTCCTCTGACTGCCGATCCGCCGCCTGACCAGGTGGGAGGTGCGAATGTAGCTGCGCAGAATACGATCTACGTCGAGTTTGACGTGACCTCTACTCCCAACGGGCTGAACTGCCACAATCTCGCCCGTTTTACTGACGCAGGAGATTCTGGCTCCATCGTTCTCGATGGAAACAGCAATGTCATCGGGCTGCATACCCACCGTGGCGTTCCCAAGGTCTCTGTACTGATTCCATCGCACGCCTGCCACATCGTGCCGGTGCTGGACTATCTCAACATCTGCATTCCCTGCACGACCGGGACCTCGCACGGCAGCAGCAAGGCAACCGACGGCAGCGGGCTCAACCCGACCAGTCTGGAACTCGGCGACTTCGTGATTCCCGACGGTGACATCGTGTTTGTGTCACAGGCGGCTGGCGCAGAAGAAGGCCGGGAGCGCGCGTTTCCCGCTCCGGTCCCGTTGTCCCAGGAAGAGGAAGAACACATGAGGGAGCTGCTGGCTGTCTTACGCGAGACGGAGCGCGGACGCGAGTTGCATCGTGTGTTTCGCGATGTGCGACGCGAGATTGGCTACCTGGTCCGCAACTGCCGCCCGGTGAAGGTTGCATGGCACCGAAACCAGGGGCCCGCATTCCTGGCTCACATTCTCAACCACCTCAAGGGCCACACCGCAGAAATACCGCGCGAGATCCAGGGAGTCTCATTGCAGACACTGCTGCTTCGCATGGGCGAGGTGCTGAAGGTGCACGGCGGGAATTCGCTTCGCAATGCTGTCGATCAGTTTGGCGTGGAGCTTGCTGAGGCGGCTCCGACGATCCGGAGCGCGGAGGACTGCATCGACTACTTGCGCGAGAGTGTAAGTCAGGAAGGCGTTAATCAATGAGCGCTTCGCCCGGCACCCTCGAACTGGTTGCGATGGAGCTCTCGAAGCTGCTCAGGCCGCTCGAAGATGAGCTGGCCTCGCCGGCGCAAGCGAAGCCGTTCCTCGCCGGCATGGGGTTCCTGCTCGATGATGGACAGGTTGCAAGCATCTCGGGCGAGATCACCGCAGTCGCGAACGACGTAAGTGCGCTGATCGGCATCGTCGAGGACCTGATTCAGGCGATCGACAGCGACGATTTAGGTACGATCAGCTCGAAGGGGATTGCCGGCATCCAGAAGATCGCCGATATTCTCAACAACATTAAGCCGCTCGGCAACCAGATCTCGGTACACGTGGGTATCTCCGGCGCCGAGGTGGCGCGGCGTGTCTTCGACTTTCTGCTCTTCCGCTACCTTGAGGGTGCGCAGGGTTTCAACGACCTGCTGGAGTTGCTGGGCCTGCTCGATCGCCAGGACCATAACGAGGACTCCGTCGACCCGGCCAATCCACCGTACACGGTTACGACTTATCACTATGACCAGATCGGAAACTGGTTCTCTGATCCGTCCGGTCAGATCAAGTCACTCTACGGCTGGGGCACCGACAACTTCACCGGCAAAGAACTGTTCGCCAAGATACAGGAGATCGTGGCCCGCACCGGCGCGCCAGTGATCTTCGACGATTCCAATCCAGCAATCCCGAAGCTCGATGTGGTCATCGTCCAGATCACGCCCAAGACGGACGTAACGCCGCATGGACTGCAAGTGGCGATCAGGAACAAGATTTCGTCGGGACCGCAGACGATTCCTCTCGGCAGTGACGCGCAGCTGGTGCTGGCCATCGACGCGTCGACGCCAAGCAATACCGGATTGGCGGTAACGCCGGATGGCAACATCATCTTTCAGCCTCCGTCGCCTGGCACTCCGATCAGCGGAGCGTTCACCCTGCAGGTCATTGCGCAGCGCACGGATCCGCCGGAACCCTTCATTCTGTTTGGCCAGACTGGCGCGAGCCGACTCGAGATGGGGAAGCTCACCCTGACTACCGGCGCCAAGCTCACGTGGGACGGCAGCAAGGCGAGCGGCGACTTTCTGCTGGAAGCCGATGCCGACGCCATGAAGATCGTTATCGATACCACATCGGGTGACGGTTTCCTTTCGAAGATATTGCCGTCCACGAAGATGGAAGGCGACTTCAGCATCCAGGTGGGCGTGTCAAGCTCGCGTGGCTTCTACTTCACCGGCAGCAGTGCGCTCCAGGTGCGGTTACCCGCCCACATCGATCTTGGTCCGGTTTCGATTGAAGCGCTGACGTTGGGCGCAAAGCTCGACAGCGGCAAAATCCCGATCAGCGTCGGCGCCGACATCAAGGCGGCGCTGGGTCCGATGACCGGTGTCGTCCAGAACATGGGCGTGACCGCGACCTTCTCGTTTCCGCCCAACAACAGCGGCAACCTCGGCCCACTGCAGTTTGATATCGGCTTCAAGCCGCCAGACGGTGTCGGACTAGCCATCGACACCGGCGTGATTAAGGGTGGCGGATTCCTCTCGCTGAACTTCGATGCCGGTGAGTACTTTGGCGCGCTGGAACTGTCATTTCAGGACGTCATCACGCTCAAGGCGGTCGGCATTATCAATACCAAGATGCCGGACGGCAGCAAAGGCTTTGCCCTGCTGATTCTGGTAACCGCCGAGTTCACTCCAATTCAACTTGGGTTCGGCTTCACGCTGATCGGCGTTGGCGGCCTGCTGGCGCTGAACCGCTCGCTCGATACGGAAGCCCTGCGCACGGGAGTGAGGACGGGGGCAGTCAACAGTATCCTGTTCCCGCAGGACATCGTCGCCAACATCAGCAAGATCATCAGCGACCTGAAAACCGTTTTCCCGATCGTCGAGGCTCACTTCGTAATCGGCCCCATGGGCAAGCTGGGCTGGGGCACGCCAACTCTAATCTCGCTGGAAATCGGGGTGATCCTCGACATTCCGCAGCCGATGTTTGTCATTCTCGGCGTGCTGCAATGCCTGTTGCCATCAGAAGATACAGCGATTCTCCAGCTACAGGTGAACTTCGCGGGCGGCATCGACTTCAGCCAGGGGCTGATCTGGTTTGACGCCAGCCTCTTCGACTCGCGGTTGCTCATCTACACGCTCACCGGCGACATGGCGTTGCGGATCGGCTGGGGAACGCAGACGATCTTTGTATTGTCGGTGGGCGGATTCCATCCTGCATTCAGCCAGATTCCTCCCGATCTGCGCAGCATGAAGCGCATGAGCATCTCGCTGCTGTCCGGGGACAATCCGCGGCTCACCGTGCAGACGTATTTTGCGGTCACCTCGAACTCGGTGCAGTCGGGCGCGCGGGTAGAGCTCTATGCTGAGGCTGCCGGCTTCAACATCTACGGCTTTCTGGGCTACGACCTTCTGGTCCAGTTCAATCCGTTCCATTTCATCGCCGACATTGGGGCCGGGCTGGCGCTGCGCCACGGAACGGACGAGATCTGCGGCATCAGCGTGAGCGGCGAGTTGTCGGGGCCGACTCCCTGGCATGCGCGAGGCTCCGCCAGTCTCGACATTCTGTTCTTCTCGATCTCAATCGATTTCGATGTTACCTGGGGCGACGAAGGCCCGGCGCAGATCGAGCAGACAGTGGATGTGCTGCCGCTGGTCAAAGCCGCGGTACAGGACGACCGTAACTGGGTGGCGACCATTCCTGCCAATACCCATGCGACGGTCACTCTGCGCACGACCAACGAACCGGTGGATAAGGTATTGTTGCATCCGTTTGGGGTGCTCGCGGTCAGCCAGAAGCTCGTCCCGCTGGGAATCGAGATCAGCAAGTTCGGCAATCAGAAGCCGACCGGGGCCACGAACTTTGATCTGACATTTGGCGGTGGCGGGACCAGCGAAGTTCGCGAGGAGTTCGCCATGGCGAACTTCCTCAACCTGAGTGACAGTGATAAGCTCTCGCGCAAATCCTTTGAGAGCCTGCGTAGCGGTCTAAGCTTCTCCGACAGTAACAGCTCAAAATATGGCGCCAACGTGCAGAAAGAGGTGGACTATGAGCTCAGCTATGTCCACCGGAAGAAAAATGTGACCACCAAAGGAGGGAGATTCGGCATTCTGGCTTCGATGTTCACGATCTTCAGCAAGGCGAGTGCGATCACCAAGAACACCTACTCGGTGAGCAAGTACAACGGCGCCACTCCTCCAGCAGCCATTGAGACCGGCGATCTACAGTACATGGTCGTGAACGCCAGCGACCTCTCGCTGCATGCGGGCGGACTGGTGGCCAAGACATCGACAGAAGCCTATGCATTGCGCGATCAGCTTGTGGCCGGCGATCCTTCCCTGCGGGGGAAGGTGCTGGTGGTTTCGAGCCACGAACTGGATTAACTATGGCAATCACAGTTGCAAATTACACGTTCAGCTCCTGGTTGCGAAAGGGCATCGGCAACAGGATCACGGAGCCCGATAATCTGGGTGCGGGTGCCACCGCCACCAAAGAGCGCGCAACGGTTCCGATCGACGTGCTCCTGAACAACCAGGGCGTGCACAAGGAGTTTTCGCTGCTTGGGCCCGGAGACATCATCGGGATCAATCCCGCGGTCGTGGTGCGCACCGAGCCGCTGCACTGGATTACCAATTTCGAACCGAATTACCTGGCGTTCGTTGAATTCTACGAGGAAGACTTCTTGTGGCGATATACGCCTGCAGGGGCTAACGGCGAGCGGTTGCGGCCATGGCTGGCGTTGCTGATTCTGAAGGACAGCGACACGCCCGATAAGGCGGAGTTCACCAAGAATGTGAATCGCTTGCCTGTGGCCACGGTGACGGTGAAGAGCGGCGACAGCCTTCCGCCTCACGATCAGATGTGGTCCTGGGCGCATGTCCATACCAACGAGGGCTATAACAACGCGACTGAGTTTGAGCAGTTTCTGCTGTCGCTCCATGATCTGAACAATCCCAACGCCGACAAGATTATCTGCCGCCTGATGAGTCCGCGGCAGTTGCAGGCCAATCAAGCTTACCGTGCGTTCCTTGTTCCAGCCTTCGAAACTGGGCGGCTGGCGGGCCTGGGCCAGGATGTTACGAATATTCCGGCGCAGCAGACGTCGTGGGTCGAGGGTGCCGGCAACCTCGAGCTGCCGATCTACTACGAGTGGTGTTTCCGGACGGGCGAGGACGAGGATTTCGAATCGCTGGTCAAGCTGCTGGTGCCGAATCCGGTGGACGCCCGGGTGGGACGCCGCGACATGGACGGGTCGCAGCCGGGCTTCGGCATGACCCAGGGCACGGACCTGGGACCCATTCTGCCGCTCAGCGAAAATCAGATGATCATCGGCCTCGAAGGCGCGCTGAAGTCGCCGCAGACCACGTCGAAGCCGGAAACAATCGACACATCGAAGCCCTTCTTCCATGAACTGCAGGACATTCTGAATTTTCCGGCGGCCTGGCAGGCTGCGAGCAACACCGCAACCGATCCGGTGGTTTGTCCGCCGATCTACGGCGAGAATCACGCACTGCAACATACGGTCGATGTCACCGGGACGGGATGGCTCAACGAGGTGAATCGCGATCCCCGCAACCGGGTTCCATCGGGCTTCGGTGTCAAGGTGATTCAGAAGACACAGGAGGACTACGTTGCCCGGGCCTGGGCGCAGGTGAAGAAGATCCTCGATGCGAATATACGTATTCGCCTAACAGTCTTCGCCATGACGGCGGTCAAGGCATTCCAGAGCAACTTCGTCGATCACCTCACGGTCCCAGAGAAGCTGACGCTATTTTCGCCGGTGTTGAAGAAGGTGAAGGCGTCGCCAACAACGCTGTACAACCAGATTGAGAACAGCACACTGCCGACGGCAGCCATCGATACCGCGCTGCGGCGGTTGATCCGGCCGCGCGGAGCTTACGGAAAGCGGCTGCTAAAGGCCGACGCAAATTTCAGTCAGGCCAACCTGATCACCGACCTGAACGACGGGAAGGCCAGCGCCGCGCCTCCGAAGCAGGTACCGCCGCAGCTGGTCACCGACCAGGGGGTCGCGGCCAGGCTGCCGGAATCAAAGCTTCCCACGTGGCGTCTTTTCCTGATCAAGCACCGCCTCGTGATTCTGATCGTGCTGCTGATTGTCCTGCTGCTGCTGGGACTGCTTACGGGAGCCTGGGTGAATGTCGGCGTGATTGCTGTGGTGGCCATCGCTACCTATTTCTATGCGGGCCGGGTCGCGAGCCGGATCGAGATTACTACGGCTCTGCAAGATCCGCAGAAACTGGCGACCGACATCAAGAACACGCCGCCGCAGCCCGCGTTTGCTTTCACGGTGAGCGATCCGGTCGTGCCCATCGTGGCCGCGGGCTCAACCCAGGTCACTACCACGACGACAACGTCATCCTCCTCCGCGCAAGCGTTGCAGTTCAACGACATCAGCATGCACACCCCCGGAAGCAGCGGGGCCGACAGCCTGGAGGCCAATAACTTCCGCAATGCGGCAATCCAGTTGAACCAGCGGATGGCAATCCGTGCCCCGGAGCGTGTGGTAACACAGTTCGACATGGTCAATGCTGGCGCCAAGCTCTCGGCTGCCATCGCACCGGCCACGGCTTTCAGCAAGCTGGTGGCCGCGCAGGTCCGCTTCAGCTTCGATCCTTCGTGGCTACTCCAGCCGGAACACCTGATTCCGGCCATGGCGTATCCCGATTTTCCGGACCCGATGTATGAAGACTTGCGCGATATTTCCAGCGAGCTATTTCTGCCCAATCTGCAACTGATTCCGCCAAATACTATCTCGCTCCTGAAAACGAATCCCGCTTTCATCGAGTCCTACATGCTGGGGCTCAACCATGAATTTGGACGCGAGCTGTTGTGGCGGGAGTATCCAACCGACGAGCGCGGCAGCTACTTCCGGCAATTCTGGGACGTAAAGGGCATCATCACCGAGGCCACAACAACTCTTACGCCCGAGGCGATCGCGGACATATACAAGGACATCGATCCGATCGATCAATGGCCGACCGCCTCCGCCCTGGGGACCCACCGGAATAAGAAGCGGCCGCAGGGTGAGGAACTGGTGCTGATGGTACGCGGCGAGCTACTCAAAAAATATCCAAACACTATCATCTACGCGCAGAAAGCGCACATCTATAAGGACTCGCGTGGTGTCCCCGACCCGACCAAGGACCCCATTCTGCTGGAGGTCAAGACCGAGGCTGATATGGCGACAGATGTGCGCTTTCCCATCTTCCGCGCCGAGATTCAGCCCGATTTCCGCTTCATCGGATTCGAGATGACAATTACGGAAGCCAAAGGGGCGGACAATCCGAAGACCGAGAGCGATGACTGGGGCTGGTACTTCATCCTACAGCAGATTCCAGGTGAACCTCGTTTCGGCATGGATGTGACCTTTTCGCCGGACGATGATTCGTCCACGCCGATCACGTGGGATGACCTCGCGTGGAACAACTTCGATGCGGGAATGCCATTTGTGAGCACGGCGGTGCCGCCGCAGCCTTCCTTTATGAATCAGCTCACGGCGGCGGAGCGCACGCAGTGGGGCAGCCATTCCGCGGACATGGCTTTCGTGCTGTACCAGAAGCCGGTCATGATCGCGGTCCACGCAAAAGAGATGTTAGAGGGCGTTTCGGCATAACACGATGAGTTCCTACGACGATCAGGTGAAAGCAATCCGGGCAGCCCGCGCCACCCGTGACCAGGCGCGCGATGGGCTTTACACGCAGTTGATCGAGCAATTGAAGCTGCTGCGCACGCAGCGCAAGGCGGAGAGCAAGGAGACCGCTGCCGACCCGGCAACTCTGGCCCAGATTGCCTCATTGCGCGCCACCATCGCTGCGGACTCCGATCAACTGCGTACGGTGCAAGACGAGTTGGCTGCGATCGCGGGGCTGGAGGGTAAGCTCGCGGATGCCCAAAATTTGCTCCAGGGGTTGCGTGCCGATCAAGACGCGCTGGCAAAGGAGATCGCGGCGGTCAACGCCTCTCTCGAAAATCCAAACCTTCCGGCAGACCAGAAGGCGGCGCTTGAGGCAAGGCTCACGAGCCTCACGGCGCAGAGCGACGCTTTGTCCAATCGCATCGCGCAGCTACGCGAGCAGATCGCCGGACTCGAGCAGCAAGTGAGAGCGGACCGGGAACGCAAAGCCCAGCTCGAACACCAGGCGGAGGGTCGTCAGGGCGAGGTCGCGCAAGCTCAGGTCGCCATCGACCGGCTGGCGCGATCGGGTCAGGCGATCAGTGATCCCCAGGGCCAACTCGATCAAGTGCGCCGGCAAATCGAGGAACGGCGCCAGGAATTGAATGGGCGGGAGAGTGCGGTCAGTGGCCTGATCGACCAGTTCTTTGCCGGGCAAACACCGCAAACGTTGGTCGAACACTGGAACGATGCAGTTCCTATCATGCTGCTCCCGCTACGGGTGGAGACCAAGTTCAAAGATGCGGAGCGGGGAAAGCAGCTATGGGTTCGCGTCTATCCTGACGAAGTCGCGGTAACTACGCATGAAAAGATCCTGACCGACCGCGAAGTGGAACAGGGCATTGCCTACTGGAAGGCGCTGCGCGACGCTGCCGACGACACGACGCGCGCGAATGCATGGCGCACGCTCGCCGACAAATTCGGAGCCAACCGCGCGGCCTGGGTGGCGCTGCAGACCAAGCCGTTGAACTGGAGCACCCCGCCGCCTGCCAGTGACGACGAGTTGAATTTTCCCGTTATCACAACGACCAAGCCCGATAACTGGACGGAAGCGCCACATAGCGTCGTCATGCCCGATCGTTTTGCGCTGATGCTTTATCACGGCGGCAAGCTAGTGCATACCCAGTTGGGCCAGCGCATCGATGACAAGCTGATCGTGGGACCGGCGCCGGTGGTGGACGAGGGCAATCCGTCGATCACGCGCAATCCGGCGGACAACCGGCTGCAATATGGCAGCGACTTCGAGTGGCTCATTGACTTTCCCACGGCAGTTTCGAGCGGGATGGGGTTCATGGTCGATCTGGATGCGACCGACGCGCAGGCCGGTTTCGACCAACTCCTCGTACTCGGCCTGAAGCTGACGGCGGACGACTCCGACGGGCAGCAGTTGATCGAGAACCTCATCGACAATCATCACTACTCGTCGAAGGGCTTTAGCCTCGTCAGGCAAGGAACGGCCACCAACAATACCGACGCGCACAACGCCACGTTCAGCAGTAGCGACTGGATGCATGGGGCCAGCTATTTCGTCGAGGTCGGTGACCCGCTGTTTACCCAGTTGTCCGACGCCAATAAGGCCACCGATGGGCAGCGGTTGGCGGAGTACCTGGGAATCGGCTACGCGCCGCTGCAGCACATCTACAACGCCGACGCCACCGATCACGCTGAGGC
>Ga0306924_10004815_pt1 | contig 13230 bp, 10 predicted proteins | sample sta12Can44000111_FD_203756 | JGI IMG/M metagenome (GOLD analysis project Ga0306924, IMG submission 203756) | Lab enrichment of tropical soil microbial communities from Luquillo Experimental Forest, Puerto Rico - statanox.12C.anox.44.000.111 (v2)... | ecosystem: Environmental > Terrestrial >... | reverse complement strand
GTTCTTCGCGGCGGTCGTTGAGCACAGCGGATTCTCTGCTGCCGCGCGGTCTCTGAACCTTCCGAAATCAAGCGTCAGCCGTCATGTCGGTCGGTTGGAGGATCGGCTTGGCGTGCGCCTGCTGGAGCGGTCCACCCGCAACGTGCGGCTCACCGAGATAGGCAGTTCCTATTACGCCCGGTGCAAGGCGATCCTCTCGGAACTTGAGACAGCCGAACAGGACCTCGCGTTATTGCGATCTGATCCGATCGGCACAATCCGGGTCAGTTGCCCCACCGGCCTTGCCCAATACGCGCTTGCGCGGATCGTGCCCGGCTTCCTGGCAGACTACCCTTTGGTCCGGGTGCAGATCATCGCCACCAATCGCGCGGTCGATCTCATCGAAGAAAAAGTGGATGTCGCTATACGCGCTCGCACACGGCTGAATGACGAGACCTTGACGATGCGCCGCCTGGGGAGCAGCACCTTCGTCTTCGTCGCGAGTCCCGACTTCGTTGATCGGCACCCGGTCTTGGTTCATCCGTCTGATATTACAGGTCTTCCATTTCTCAGCTTTCAGGAAGATACGGCCCGGCCAGGTTGGACTCTGATAGGCCCCGATGAAGCTGCCGCGGTTGTTGCATTCGACCCGATCCTTTGGACGCGAATTCAGCATTCTCGTGGAAGCTGCTTGCGCTGGAACGGGGATTTCTCTCTTACCGACTGAAGTTGCCGTGCGACCGATCAGAGAAGGACGCTTGGTTCGGATACTCCCCGGCTGGTGCTCTGAGGAAGTTACCCTTCATCTCGTATTCACGACCCGCCGAGGATTAGCTCCGGCGGTCAGGGTCTTCATCGACTATCTCGCCGACCACTTTGTTTTTCGCGATCTCGGCCAGAGGCCGGCACAATTACTCGCATAGCTCAACCCGCCGCGGCTTGCGCGAATAAGCTGCCTTGGGCGAGGGGTGGCGCCTTCTCGCGTAAATCAAGGACCGCCGGCGGTGGCGCGCGATCTGCTGGCGCCGATCTATGCTTTCGTGATCGTCAACCCGACGGAGATGGCCGAGAAGCGACGGCTCGGGACCAGCCGCTCGGGCCGGGATTGCACGTCAAGCTGCCCCTCGTCGAGGAGATCGACAAGCTCCAGACTTCGCTCGAGACCTACAAGCTCGACCGGCTCACGGTGAACACCGTCGACAATCAGCCGATCACCGTCGCGGTGGGCCTGACCTACCGCATACCGGCCGGCGCAGTCCTCAAGCTCCTCTATGAGGTCGGGCGGGCCGGCAACGTCGATATCGCCGACAACTTCCAGCGGATCATCGCCGATCGCACGGCAAGGATCTTCGCCCAACAGAATACGACGACGATCAGCGAGAACCGGGAACGCCTGTCGACGGCGCTGAAGGCTCTTCTGTCAACCGATCTGGGACGGCTTTATGGGATCGAGGTCGTCGATTTCCAGATTGCCGGGATCACCTATTCCGACAGCTTCCAGGCCTCGGTCGAGGCGGCGGTCAAGGCGAAGAACGAAGCGGTTGCCGCGGAGAACACGGTCAACCGCATCCGCTGTGAGGCGCAACAGGCGGTGGCGCGAGCGAATGGCGAGGTCGAAGCAAAACTCAGGATCGCCGATGCCGACCGCCAGGCCGCGATCCTCAACGCCCAGGGCAACGCCGAAGCGATCCGTCTCGAAGGCGAGTCCCGGGCTAACGTGCTGCGGCTAAACGCCGAGGTGCTGCGCACCAATGCTCTGGTCGTCGAGCTCGTCAAGGCCGACCGCTGGAACGGCACCCTGCCCCAGACCTTGCTCGACGGGACGGGGATCACACCGCTTCTCGGGCTCCCGCGGCCGGACAACGCAGGTGCCGCCAAATGAGGAAGCCGGCGCTGAATAGCCGTTCTGCGCCGACGCATATCGGGAGGGGACGGGCTTCATGCACGAGCTGCGCAAGGACGGGCTCGATTTGTGAAGCCCGCAACCGCGGACCATCTGGATAACCTGCTCACTGCAGCGCGGGCTGCGCCCGAAGCCATTCGACGGCGAAGGCATCGTCAACCGCTTGCGCATGCTCGTCGACTGGGGCGTGCCGATGGTCGGGCTACTGGATCTGCGCCCGGCCGAGAAGTTCGGCGTTAAGACCCCGGATACGGGTGCCCGCGGCACCGCCTCGCGGCCCTAAACCGCAGCCGCGAACGCCCGTATGGTCTCGTCGCTGTCGCGGCCGGTAACCTGCTTTCCGGTTGCCTGCTCGATGAGGTTCAGCAGGCGCCCAGCGCGGTCGCGTAGAAAACCATCGAAATCGACAAGAAACATCACAGCGCCGATCGGTAACCGAGGGAGATGCTGGCTATAAGCGAACGAATGTGAGGATCGTCCCAGACCCAGCCCGCCAAGCTCAAACTTTGCCGGGCGATGCGCCATGGGCGGGCTGGACGAGGTACAGTTGGCCGAGCGGCTCGACTGGCTCGCGAAAAAAGATTGCCCATATCTTCGACGGCTACACGTCGTTCGGTTAGAACAGCTCGAAACCGCGCTCGCTGCACTGGGCCGCCGCATCGTTGTGACCTCGGAGTCAGCATAGCAACCAGCCCTCAGCGAGCGATACCAGCAGCGCGAGGACGATCGAATTCAGAAACCCGACGGTTCCCGGCAAGCACGATCACCGGGCCGCGCGCCGCGATGTTTTCTGAAAGACCTGCTCTCGCAAAAGATCGTTCCTGCCCCCCATTACGATCATCGACGAACCTCACGGCCAGCATAGGCTACGCTCGAAACCATTTGCCGCGTGATGGTCTGATGATCGACAAGGGCATGCTGACGACCTGGCTGCTCGATCTGTGATCGGCTCACCAACTCGCCTCAAGAGGACGGGCCGAGGGCCCGCCCGGCATCGCCTCGCCGCCCTCCCCGACCGCTACTCGAAGGTACTCTCAGGCCAGACGGGCGCGAGCCTCAGGTTTAGATCCGATCGCCATATTGCGGCGGAGCCCCTGCCCCGGTCACCTCGACGTTCTCGTCTCAGAAGATTTCTTGCAACTGCCTGTGGCGCCGCGGTCAGGAAGCACCAGGAATTTACTCGTATCCAACGGGGGCGTCGACCGGGGACCTTGGCAGCGCCCTCTCGGTAATCACTCGGGAAGACCGAAGACCGTTAGGACTCCGCCAAGCTGGGTGTAATTGGCCAAAGCCTTATAAGCCCCGACCGCGCCGAGGCCGGCGATGTCCTCGGTCAGACCAGCGGCCATGCCGATGCCGGCCCAGCCGCCGACCCCCGACAGCACCGCGATATACTGCTTGCCGCGATGGCTGAAGGTGTTGACGTTGCCGATGATCGCGGACGGCGTCTTGAACCTGTAGAGCTCCTTGCCGGTCTGCATGTCGACCACCTTCAGGTAGCCCTCGAGCGTGCCGTAGGAGACGATTTCCCCGGCGGTCGCCAAGGCGCCCGACCACACCGAGAACGGCTCCGGATTAGACCACAGGATCTGGCCGTTGCCGGCATCCCAGGCGATGAAGTTGCCCAGATTGTTGTCTCCCGGAGGTGGGAACATGGACAGATGGGCTCCGACGTAGGGTTGGCCGGCGGTGTACGACACTTTGAAGGGCTCGGAATCCATGCAGACGTGGTTCGTCGGCACATAGAATATTCCGGTCTTCGGCGAGAACGCTGCCGGCTGCTGGTCCTTCGAGCCAAGGGCCGCCGGGCAGATCTGCTTGTAGTTGACGTCTTCGCCCTTGGAGCCCGGGGCAAATTGCGCGACGACTTCCGGCCGCCCGGTCTGCATGTCGATCTTGGTCGCCCAATTGACCTTCGGATCGTACTTCTCGGCCACCAGCAGCGCTCCGGTTTCGCGATTGAGCGTGTAGCCGAACCCGTTGCGGTCGAAATGGACGAGCGCCTTGGTCGGCTGGCCCTTAACGTTGATGTCGGCGAGGATCATCTCGTTGACGCCGTCGTAATCCCACTGGTCGTGCGGCGTCATCTGATAGACCCACTTGGCCACACCGGTATCGGGATTGCGGGCGAAGATCGTCATTGACCATTTGTTGTCACCGGGCCGCTGCACCGGGTTCCAGGTGCTCGGGTTGCCCGAGCCATAGTAGATCAAGTTCAGTTGCGGGTCGTAGGAGTACCAGCCGAAAGTGGTGCCGCCACCGATCTTCCATTGGTCGCCCTGCCAGCTTTTGATTGACGAGTCTTTGCCTACCGGCCTACCCAGCTCCGTCGTATTGGCATCGAATAGGATCTCGTCGTCTGGGCCCACCGAATAAGCCCGCCACGCCTTCGATCCGTCGTTGATATTATAGGCCGTGACGTGCCCTTGGACGCCGAACTCCCCGCCGCTAATGCCTACCAGCACCCTGTCCTTGACAACTAATGGAGCACCGGTGGCTGTTTCGCCCCTCTTTGGGTCGCCGTTTTTGACGCTCCACACCACCTTGCCGGTCTTCCCGTCGAGTGCTACGAGGGTAGTGTCGGCCTGATTGAGGAAGATCTTGCCGTCAGCATAGGCGACTCCTCGGTTGACCGTGTCACAGCACATCACCGGGATGACTGTCGGATCCTGCTTCGGCTCATACTTCCACAGAATTCGCCCGTTGTTGTTGAGGTCGAGGGCGAAGACATTGTTCGGGAACGGCGTATGTATGTACATAATGTCCCCGATCACGAGCGGGCCGCCCTCATGGCCGCGCAACACGCCGGTGGAGAATGTCCACAGAGGGCGCAGGGTCTTGACGTTCTCCTTATTGATTTGGCTAAGCTCGCTGTAACGCCAATTCGCATAGTTACCGGCTGGCATGACCCAGTTCACCTCGGTGCCCAGCGCCGATCTTTCGCGCAGCCGATCAATCAGCGCCACCGCCTCGGGATCACCAGACGCCGCCAGATCAGCAACCTCGCGTAGGCCCTCAAGACGCCACTCCTCCGAAGGAGAGGTCGCGAGCCAAGCCGCTTGGGGGAGGCGAGACAACCCTCTTTCGGCAACGCTGAGTTCGGATGGTATCTTGTCTTCTGAAACCGCGGTGAGCGTATACTCGAGCACTGAGCCGGTCGGTTCGTCTGTCACGCGGATTAGTCGCCGATCGCCGCCTTGGGCAAGGGCCGGGTCCACTGCAGCAAGTCGTTCGGGTGTCCACTGGGAGCCGAGAACCTGGTCCGGAGCCAAAGGGTTGAGGACACGAACAGTAAACGGGCCGGAACCACCGGCCCAGGTGACTGATAAGGACTTCGCTCCTTGCCCGACACGGAAAGGCCCACCGCCAAAGAGCGGGTCAGGTAGCACCGGGTTCGCCTGCGCGAATGAATGCGCATATGGCTTCCTTGGAAGTAGTTCCTTCCACAAGTGATCCCATAAATCGGGAAGCGAACGCAATATACTCGGTGGTACATCCGCCGGTGGAGGGATGTCGACCTCTACCGGGTTTTTAAAATAAACGTCCCTAGTGTTGACTCGGTCTCCAAAAAGAAACACGGTACCTTTAGTCGATGTATTGGTAGAAAAGACCTTATCGTGATAGTAGAGATCGTGATGGTAACCCTTTAATACGTCATTCTCTTTCTCGGGCGATGGCCCTCTGATCTCAAATGCTTTACGATCCCCTTCCTTAAAATACAAGTATCCCGCTAAAACCGGCTGAGCACTTGCGACAGGAGGCATTCCCAGGGTAAAAGCAATGAAGGCGGCTACTATGATGTGGGTGGACGTTAAGTGATGTTGCAGCCACCGACAAAGCGGCGCTAGCTTCCCTGATATCCACCGATAAAGCCGCGCTAGGACCCCTGATACCCACCGACAGGGTGGCGTTAGGACCGCTGATATCAACCATGCGGCGCAGCTGTGCAGCCAGTGGATCAAGTTGGCGCTGATTTCTGTGAGCGCTTCCAGGAAGACCGCGACTACGGGTACAAGTGTGGCCACGCCGATGCCGAAGCGAAGTATCAGCATTGCGCCCAATGTGACTGTCAACGCGGCGACCGCAACGGTGGCGACGGCCATGACCACAGTGAGCAGCATGACATCGAGGACGAATGCAAGGAAGGAGGTTTCGGGCTGAAGGGAGGTGTCGGGCTGACCGGCGCGAGCGAACAGCTTGGCGCGGGCTAACCAGTACACCGAGCCTATGCTCGCAACGACAAGGATCAGGGCGATCTCCAGCGCAGCGCGAAACAGGTGCGCGACACCGTGCGATGTTCCCGCGTAAAGCATCCCGGTAGTGGCATTGGCTTGCACCAGTGCGCCTGGCATGAGACCAAGGGGTGTCCTGAACTGGTCTTTAATCGCACCATGATCTTGACCAATGATAACAATGCTATTGCGTAGCATAGACGTATCGGCTAAATCATTTGCCGCAATACTGCGGAACCACGACCGTGGTAGCTCCTTCGGTGACGCGGCTTTCGGTGGAAGCAGAAAAATTATGTTTTCTTCCCCAGCTTCTTTTTCTCCTGGGCAATCGAGCTGTACTGGATCAGATTTTCCCAGCTCTTCAAAGACAGCGTGCGCAAGCGAGGGCAGCGGAACGGATTTCCTGTCTACTTCCACACATGCAGCCGCAGGGATGGCCCGCACAATCGTGTCAGTGCCTTCCGACACCTGAGAGGACGCGAAACGCACGCCTTTTGGCAAGGGATTCGGGTAAGCAGGACCCGCCAGGACAACCGGCGTAATTTGATCAGTAAAACCCTCGCGCCTGTCAATAAGCGGCGCGGCGAGGATCAGCGCGGCCTTCCCCATAGATAAAGCCTTAATGACAGCCTTATCGGCTGCCAGTGATTCGCTTCCGGCGAAGACTACGTCCAGAACTACAAGCTTGGCACCACTACCACGTACTTTCTCGATCACTCCAGCGATTTGCAAACGAGCGTTCTCGCCTGTGGCGGCACCCCACTGAGCCATCGTCTCTCCGTCTATAGTGACGAAGATGACTGGCGGCTGCTTCGTATGCACGTATTTTGTTGCTAGCTCCCCTGCACGTCTGGCCGCAGCATCTGCCCCCAGGCGATCAAGAACGCGAAGCGGCGATAGTGGCTCTGAAAATAAAAGAAGACATGTGAACAGTAGTCCAAGCAAAACGGCTACAAGCCATCTCTCAAAGATCTCGCGGTATAAAGACTTGACGCAGGTTTCGCCGGGTTGGCCCGTGGCTCCGGTGGCACCAGCCTCACCGGTGGCGCCAGTGGCACCCGTGACTTGTGGCATCTGCCTCCCCCTTGAAATTATCGGGCATAATATCACGCTTTCGGATCCAAGCATCGACCTTGAAAAACGCCGTCCCGGTGGCCAAGCCGGTTGGTGTTGCTCCTACGGCTGAATTGATCCGCTTCGGAATGCGCCCGATCCAGGCGTCGTGGTTGGCAAATCGGCAAATCCAGAGTGAGATCGATGAAACCGCCCGAACTGGAGCCGACCGATCCGTTTCGGTGCGTCTTCACCCCGAGTATCGACGAACAAGTTCCATTGAGAGCTCGGGTGGAGATCTTCACCAGTGAGGCGTCCCTGAGATGCGCGTCGCGTCGGGCTACGGCAAAGCAACGCTGCCATTTTCGGCCAACTTTTCGCGGTTTCCGGACTCGGACTCGATTCCGAGTTCGTCAAGGACAAGGTCCCCTCACAGCCGGTGACTTGCGAGACAGAGGTTAGTCCCGCTGCTCCCGCTGAGTACGCTAGTGTTCCGGTTACCCCGATATAAGGCTCAGCGCGATTTTGCGGAAGCGGTCGAGTGCTACTTCCAGGTTCTCGACGATCTCCGCGGCGATTTCGTCGGGCGGAGGCAACAGGTCGGGATCGTCGAGCGTGTCGTCCTTGAGCCAAAAGATGTCGAGATTGACCTTGTCGCGGGCGACGAGCTCGGTATGCGCAAACCGCCGGAAGCGGTCGGTCTCGGCCCGCTCGTGCCGCCGCTCCGATTTGTAGCAGGCGACGAAATCGTCGAGATCGGCCCGCACCATCGGCCGCTCCTTCAACGTGAAGCGCTGATTGGTGCGCAGATCATAGATCCACAAATCTTTGGTGTTCGGCTCGGCCGAGACCCGTTTCTTGTCGAAAAACAGCACATTCGCTTTGACGCCCTGCTTGTAGAAGATACCCGTCGGCAATCTCACAAGGGTATGCAAGGTCGAAATTGTGCAACAGCCGTCGGCGGATTGTCTCGCCAGCGCCGCCTTCGAACAGCACATTGTCGGGCATTACGACGGCGGCTCTGCCGTTCTCGGCCAGAACGGTCATGATGTGCTGCAGGAAATTGAGCTGCTTGTTCGAAGTCGTAACGAAGAAATCCTGGCGGTCGTAATCCTCCCGCTCGATGTCGATCTCGCCGTCGTCCCGAACGATCCGGTAGCTCTGCTTTTTGCCAAAAGGCGGGTTGGTCAGGACCACGTCGTACGTCTTCCCGCCATCGCCGAGCAACGCGTCGCGCGCCTCGACCGGGCTCTCGCGGCTGGCGATGTCGTGCAGATAAAGATTCATTGCGCAAAGCCGCACGACTTCGGGGACGATGTCGATCCCCGAGAACCGTGAGCGCATCGCCGAATAGACTTCGGCATTGCGCGCCAGCGGCTTCTTGCGCATGTGCTCCCAGGCCGCGAGCAGAAAGCCGCCGGTGCCGCAGGCAGGATCGTGGATCGTCTCCGGCGGCTCGGGGTCGACGACGGTCACCATCGCGTCGATCAGCGCGCGCGGCGTGAAATATTGCCCCGCACCCGATTTGACCTCCTGCGCATTGCGTTCGAGCAGGCCCTCATAAATCGAGCCTTTGACGTCGACGCCGAGCCCGAGCCAGGTTTCGCCGTCAATGAGCCCGACCAGCCGCCGCAGCTTCGCCGGGTCTTGGATCTCGTTCTGCGCCTTGAGAAAAATTGTGCCGATGATGCCGGAATGCCGCGACAGCTTTTCGAGGATCGCCGAATAGCGCCGCGTCAGATCCTCGCCCTGCAGGTCGCGCAACACCGGCCAACGACAATTCTCGGGTATTGCCGAGCCCTCGGCTTTGAGCAAACCGGAGGCCACGAGCCCCGCGCGCTCATCGTCCATTTTGAGGAATAAAAGGTACGAAATCTGTGAGATGTAGGCTTGGTACGGCACGCCCTGATCGCGCAACACATGTGCGTAGTTCCAAACCTTTTGGACGAGCGCGAGTTCGTTCACGGCTTCTGGTCTCCTTCGATATTCTTGGGGACGCAAGCGAGTTCGCGTTCTACGGCCGCGAGGAGTGGGGCGAGGTTCTGTTGCACGGTCTGCCATACAATTTCTTCGGCAACATTGTCGTAGTCGTGCCGATAGACATTGCCCGCCCCCATGACGGCGCGCCACGGCAATTCGGGATGGCGATTGCGCACGCTCTGCGGAAGGCGACGTGCCGCCTCAGAGATGATCTCGAGGCAGCGGGTTAACGCGTAGAACGTCCGGCGATCAGCTTTGAGGGCTTCTATCGAGAGGCCGGCGGCGAACTGTTCGGCGAGATGTATGTTGTCGCGAATGTCGGTCAGCGCGAGCCGAGCGCGGTTAGAAAGCATAAATCGCGTCGCGCTCGATCGCCGGCCTGACGAGCGGCTTCAAACTGCTACGGTTGGCAACATCGACCCGGATCGGGAACAGGTCCGCGAGGTATTGCGTAATCCCGACATATTCGAAAAGCCCGACCGGCGCCTGGGGCTCCAGCTCGATTAAGATATCGACGTCGCTCGTGCGCTTGCCCTTGCCGCGTGCGATGGAACCGAACAACGCAGCGTGCCGAACACCGCGCCGGCGCAGCTCCGCTTGGTGTGCACGCAACATGCCGATGATCTCTTCTCGATCAATGCCGCCGCCCGCCTCGGGCTGATGTCTAAGCTTCCTCATTGTGACTCATTTAGTCGTCACCCGCGGGCTCGACCCGCGGGTCTACTGATTGCTGGGTCAAGCCCGGCAATGACGGGGCGCACGAATCCGCTGCCCCCTGCACTCTCCGACGACGCATTCCGTTATTTGCATGACCTTCTCGCAGGCGGGCGAGAAGCGCGGATGTCGGCTCATCGGCCGGGTCTTGCGGCACCAGCCGACCTTCAAACGCGGTTTTCAGTATGGATTGGCGAAGGGCAGCGGCCGCTTTCAAATCAGCCGCCTGGAGAGCCTCCATATCCCCGGCACGCGAAAGATCATCCTCAAGCAATTCGATAATTCTTTCGGCCTCAGCAATCGGAGGAATGGGGACTGGAGCGCGCTTGAGGGAAGCTCCTGAAATGTCATGTTGACCAGCTGTGGTCTTGATTTCGCCGTCGATGAATTTTCGGGTCGCGCCAGAGTTAATGGCTGCCTCAAAAAACGAGCTGATCTCTTGCAGTTGGGGCAGCAGACGAACCCGAATGATCTTATCTGGGTAGTAGACGGGCTCCTCTCCTCGAAAGATGCCGCACACTCCAACTAGATGGCGCGATCCATTGTAACGCGTGAACAGCAGGTCCCCCGATTGGGTCCGGAATTCCTCCAATCCATGGGCCGACTTTTCGTCAAGGTAACGAATATCTGAGCCATCAACGCCAAGCGGCCGAACGGCAGAAATTCGCAGGATCGGACATTCTGTCTGTCGTTTGACTGGGACTGTTGCAGTGCCGTTTCGCAGACTCTCGATAATCTCGCCTAAGCAAGCCCATGCCCATCCGTCTGGCAGCTCGGGAAGTGATTTCGTGTCGAGTGATGCGGGCGAAGCCGAATTACGTGGTGTTCGGGAAGTGGTGGAGGGTATCGCAGTTTCGGCGCGGATGCGGGCAAGGAGGTCGTCGCCGGTCTCGGCGAAACGGTTTGTCTCGCGCCAGTCGCGCGTCAGTTCGCCGGTGACCGCGGCCTTGAGCAGTGCGCGGCGCCAGGTGTCGAGACCCTGACGGCCGCGCTGCAGCGCGGCCTCGCCCTCGGCGATCTCACCGAACAACTCGTCGATCCGCGCCACGATCCGCCGCTGCTGTTCTATCGGCGCGATTGGGAATAGCAAATCTGCTAGTACGGAGCCCGATAATTCTTTGAATGTTGTCCCACTCGCATTATCGATGAAATATTTGCGGTTAAAGAGCATGTAATATCGGATATACTCAGGCACAATTCCCGGTCGTAGAACAAGGCTTTTAAAACCTTGATTAGTGCAAACCGGGTTTGAAGCTACGACGCAATAACCAACAGGGGCGCGCGATGAGAAAAGAACCGTTCCCGCTGGAAGGAGCCGCGCCGACGAATTCGCAAATCCCCGCTGAGACAGGCTCCTCGCCCCGCGCTCGATGTGGCTCCCTGGGTAGCCAGAAAGGTCCGCAGGCGTAAGCCAGGGGGTACCCTCGGCATCGTAATTCGTCGGATCGGCAGCATCCCGGGGGGTGCCTCCGCCGATCACCGTGGCGAAACCGGATGCCGGTGCCCACGCCCATCCAGTCGGTAAGTCCCAAAGTCCCTTCGTGGCCGTAGCCTCGTCGCTCAGCTGCGCGATAGAGCCCGTGTCCGGGCTCATGCGATCAGTACCTGCGGGAGTTCGTGGAGGATCGGGCGGAGGCGGTCGCCGAACAAGGCGTGAGCGCGGAGGAGGCCGCCTTGGGCGGCGAAGTCGGGGGCGTCCATCAGATCCTCGGGCGTGATGTCGACATTGACCGCGATGAAGTCGCGGATCGCGAAAAGCCAGGCGCGCTGGGCCTCGGTGTAGGCACGGCCGGCGCGCTCCTCGCGGCCGAGCCACAGATTGAAGCGGCCGGCGATTGTCGCCGGCAGCGGCTCCAATGTCGTCGTGCCACCGAGCGCATAGCGTACGAGCATCACGGTGTCGGACAGCGCGCGGGTGGGATTGCCTTTGACCCGCTCGTCGTCGAGGCGCTTGTAGGCGCGCCAGATGTCGATCGGCTGCAGCAGCCAAGGCGGACGGCGCATCGCATCGCGCAATTCCTCGATCGCCGCGCGGTCGAGACGCCGCGTAGCGTGCGGCCGTGCGTACAGGATTTGGAGCGCGACGAGGGTGTCGCGGTGCTCGGAGAGGAATTGGCGGAAACGCTCAACGGTGTCCTGAGCGCGGGTGGCGTCATAGCCGGAGGAAATGACTGCGTCGGTAGAGATCGTGTCGATGCGGATCTCGGTCTGGCGTTTGATGTCCTTCAGCAACCGGCGCAAGCCCGGATCGTCGAACGGCCGGCACGCCTCTTCCTTCAGCGCCTCGACCACGGCTTCGGGATTGAGTTGGCGACTGGCAACCTCGCGCTCGATCGTGTCGGGGTCGATTGCGTCGAGCAGCTTGTGGGCCAACGCTTTCGGGTCGAGGCCGGAGGCAGCGTTCGCAATGACCGCACGCGCTTTGTCGTCGATCTTGCGATCGAGCGCGGCGAGGCGCGCTGCCAAAGTTGAGATTGCGTCGTCGTCGCGGCGGGCCCGCGGCGATATCGTCGATGAGGCGGTCGAAGCCGATCTTCCTGTCGCGGTCCAAGGGCTGCGAAACGTGCTTCAGGCTCTCGGTCACGCCGACTGCGTCAACCAATACGAAGCGTATTTTCTCTTCGGCGCCCGGCGTCACCTGGCGCAATTGCGTCGGCGTGATCGTGCGTGCGCCGCGGCCCTTCATCTGCTCGAAATAGAGCGCAGATTTCACGTCGCGCAGAAAGATCAGCACCTCCAGCGGTTTAACATCGGTTCCGGTGGCGATCATATCGACGGTGACGGCGATCCGCGGGTTGTAGTCGGTGCGGAATTGACGGATCAGCTGCTCGGGGTCCTCCGGCTTCGTTTGATAGGTGACTTTTTTTGCGAAATTGTTGCCCTGACCGAAGACCTCACGGGTAATGCCGACTACGTCCTCGGCATGATGGTCGTCTTTGCAGAAGATCAGCGTCTTCGGCACCTCGTTGCGGCCGGGGAACAGTTCCGTGAACAGGCTGTCGCGATAGGCTTCGAGCACGGTGCGGATCTGGTTCGGCACGACGACCGAGCGGTCGAGTTCCTGCGGCGTGTAGGCGAGGTCCTGGTCGAGCTCCTCGTAGCGCTCGGCCCGGGTGCGCTTGTCGCGCACCGGAACCTGATAACCTTTCGGGATCGTGCCGCCATGCTCGCCGATATCGGTGCGGATGCGGTAGATCTCGTAAGGGACGTTGACTTTATCTGCAACCGAGCGCTCGTGGGGGTATTGCGCGACGAGATTGCGATTGAAAAACCCCATCGTGTGCAATGACGGCGTCGCGGTCAGCCCGACGATGAACGCGTCGAAATATTCGAGGACCTCACGCCACGTGCCGTAGATCGAGCGGTGGC
>Ga0306924_10004813_pt1 | contig 13233 bp, 17 predicted proteins | sample sta12Can44000111_FD_203756 | JGI IMG/M metagenome (GOLD analysis project Ga0306924, IMG submission 203756) | Lab enrichment of tropical soil microbial communities from Luquillo Experimental Forest, Puerto Rico - statanox.12C.anox.44.000.111 (v2)... | ecosystem: Environmental > Terrestrial >... | reverse complement strand
AACCAGAAAGTCGGTCAAGGGAACAATCATGGCTCTCTCGTCTGGACGTGATGAACAGGGTGCGCAGAAGAAGCCGAACCCGGGATTCACCTCCACGATTGCTTCTCGGGCATCGGCAATGACCGTATGGCAATGGGTGCAGACAAGCCGGGGGCAGCAGTTGCCCTCGGAGTCCTTAGTAATGAGAAGTGGCAGGTTAGACAGGGACACATTTGGTCAGCTCCTTAGAGCGAAGTTGAAGAGAAGAAATAGACTCAAAGTTCGCCACGCAGCAAGGCGCTTGCGGTTGCCCAAGACCCATGGATTCAGGTCTATCAGGCCAATCGGTGCCGCCTCGGCCTCGATTTGGTGGTAGGCCAGCCGATGTCTTCACAGCCCCTCCTTGTCGGAATGTTCCCGGGGACGACTCCCGCCGGTACGCTGCCTTCGCTCATCGGGTCGGTCGAGATAAGGGAGGGCTTTGTCCCCCCACCCGGCCAGATGAACGGCTGCCCGATACACAGGGAACCACCCGGTCACCCAACGGAAGGGACGAGATAAGGGAGGGACTATCTACCGCAGAGGCGGTGCGTCGGGACTAGGAACGACGCCGGTGCCGTGAAGTCTCGCTTCGCGGGCGGGCTCGATCTTCGTCTGTGTAACCGAGGATTTCCTTGGGCGATGCGCTTCGGTGGTCCTGCGTGACGTGGCGTTGAGCAGCAGGGCACATCGCTTCCAGTGTTTCAGCAGCGGCGCACACACGGCACTTCGTCATGTGCGTGGCGGGGTCGAAGTCGTCTAAGACGAGATCACGCTTGGGCGACTGCGAGTCGGCCCGTATCCGTGCCCGAGCCACCAGGAATGCAGTCTTGACTGTGGACCCCTTAGCGTCGAGAGCCTTGGCGATGACGCTGAATGTCTCGCCGCGCTCGGCACGATCGAACACGTTGAGTTGGAAGTCGATGTTATCCACTCGCAACCTACGGTATGGCTTTGGCGATTCCTTGACGAGCGAACGACGGAACTCGATCTTCTCGCGTAACTCCGCTTCGATGGCGGCCATCAGGAGGTCAAGCGGGTACGTGATATCGACCGTCAGGTTCAGTAGTCCACGGCGCAACGCGATCCACGAGTCATCCTCACCGGATTCGCCCCACCCAACACTGGCGAGGCCATAGAATGGTGGAAACAAATCGACGGAGAACACTTCTTCCCAGACCTTGACTGTCTGCCCCGTAAGCTCGGGCAATACCTTCGCGTTCGGATGTGTGTGGTAACCGAGCCTCAGCGACGCAGGAATCGCGTCTAGACCCCATTTCTCATGGAGCGTGCGCTCGGCCCGTATCGCGCGCGTTGCAGCGTCCCGGCCGTCATTGGTGGACAAACTTTCACTGCGACGGGCGAGCAGCAGTGCGTTGATGTCGGCCCGGAACGCGGGATTCCGCAGCAGATACCGCCAACGAGCCGCATGAGCCTTGCGGGCTTGGTCGATTGCGATGGTCCCGTAGCGGCGTGGCATCCGATCCGTCTCCCATCCGAGAGAAAGACCACGGCACGCGCAAGAAATCAAGGATGGAAACCAAAGTCCAAGGGGTTCGGTCGGTCCTGCGTCGTGAGAAATCCTGTCGGCGGCACCCACCCATGCTTCGCGCGCTAGGGGCCGGTCTCGCCACCTCGCTCGTTAGCTCGCCCGGTTGCCCACAGCCGATAAGTGCTGTTCCCTCAAGGACATGAAGCGAATCGCTGCCGACTTTTTCCCTATGCCCAGGCTCGTCCGTAAGCTCCAACTAGCCGATGGCCTGAGTTGACGAGTACCTAGAGCAGAAATCGGCGAATCTGTCGAAAGCCGCCCGAGACTGGCTCCCGCGATCCAAGTCCTCTATGCATCAAGCATTTGGTCGTTCGGGAGGATGAGTTCTGGGTCTGCTTGGCTCACCGAAACCGGGCCCCGATTAGGCCGAATCTCGTCGTGCTCTATGTGCGTGTCAGCATTGACGGGCGCTGATCGCACTGAACCCCTGCACGGCTGCCCTTGTCCTCGCCTCCAGACGCTGGTATGTTCGCGCGCTGGCCGCAAACGAGTGGTGGGTTGGAGGAGACATGAGACTCGTGGCAGGAGCGACCCTAGCAGCACTGATCCTGAGCGGGTGCGGAGCCGCGTCAGGGGGAGGCGGCGGATACCGACAGGGTATGCCAGCAGCGTGCTACGCGCCCAAGCCCGATCCGACGGGATACACCTCCGCCATGGCTGGCCGGGGCCTCAATGCTGGGTGGTATCACACGCAAGCGGCCTGTGCGGCCCTCTCAATCAGGACAGCCGTATATTCCGACTCCCCCGCCTCCGACTCAAACCACGTGTAGAAGACAACGATCTGCCGACTTGTTGATTCTATCTCATGCGAGGTCAATGATGGCGAAGAAGAGCGTTCCAGCCTCGATAAGCGAGGTCGCGTTTGACTGTCTCCACTGTGGAAGCTACACGACCCACACTTGGTTTGACTTGTGCGGCACCGCCCGGCCAAGTAATTCCCGAACACCTTCAATCATCAATGCCGCCTTTGTTGAGACAGTGCGCGCAGATGCGACGATGAAACCGGAGATGCGGAAGTGGATGCTTGACCACCTCGAAAGGCTAGCGACCGGGCTTGTTCAAGTCGATGCATCGAAGGACTCGAAGTATGCCACGTATTCCGTAGCAAACCTTCATTTGAGCAAATGCTTCGCGTGTGAGAATGTCTCAGTCTGGGTCTTCGATAAGCCGGTCTACCCGGTTGCATCGGACGGGCCGACGCCAAATGCTGACCTACCGGACGGAGCCCGTCTCGACTACCAGGAGGCAACTCGACTACTGAATCTTTCGCCGAGAGCCGCCGCCGCCTTGCTCCGCTTGACGATACAGAAGCTCTGTATCCATCTTGGAGAAAAGGGGAAAGACCTCAACGGGGATATAGCGAGTCTGGTGAAGAAGGGCCTGTCTCCCCTGGTCCAGAAGTCGCTTGATACGGTTCGCGTAGTCGGAAACGAGGCGGTCCATCCCGGAACCCTGGACCTGAAGGATGATCGCGCTACGGCCACGACGCTTTGCAAACTGGTCAACATCATCGCCGAACAGATGATATCTAACCCAAAGCACGTGAACGAAATCTACGCGAGCTTGCCGGCGAGCAAGCGAGAGGCCATCGAAACACGCGACAGACCGACCTCTAAGTAGAGAAGGGGGCAAACGAAGCGCCCTGAACCCGTAGCCGTGCGAAATCAAGGCGGCTCGTATTTGAAACGCCTGACAAGAAGACTCAGAAACGCGAGTAGCGGACTCTTACCTGACCCGCAGGTTTGATTTCCGACCCCCGATTTTAGCCGCTGGGCGCCTATGACCACTCGCTGCCGGAAGGCAAAGAAACCGCAGGAGGTCGGCCGCAGACTAGGTCGCTAGCACTTCTCCAGTCTCTCACTTCCCCTTTAGCCCACGCGGGTCTACGGTGTCCGGGAGGCAGGCGAAGTCACTCGACGTAGCCACCTTCGAACCACTCTTGTCCCAAACTAGAACCGTTCCTTCCGTCACCGTCACCTTGCCCCCGCCTAGTCGCATCTTCGCAATCTGCTCCCCGAGCGCCCGCTCACATTCCGGCTTCGTTGTGAAGGCGGACATTGGGGCCACAGGGAGAACGCTATCCCCTATGCTTGTTACTACCCACAGCACCCAAGCGGCCCCGCCTCTGCTCTCAGAAGGCCACGGGCGTACTTGAGCAAGCGCAATTCCTATCTGAACAACCATGAGAACGATGATGGCCACGGTGAGGCGGGTATTCGACCTCGCGGCGCGCATGGCCGCATGCACCACGAAGCCCTGTCCCTGTAACCCGTTGTTCGCGGCTTCTGCTGACTTCTCCCATTTGGTTCCCTTCCACGGTTTCGGGGGATCTTCCGGCATCACGCCTCCATTCTGAGAAGCTGGAGCTGGAGCTTGAAGAGTCCCACGGCACCACGAGCGCCGCGCGCGTCTGGGCAAACGTGCTCAGCGCAACAGCACCGTGGTCTCCGCGTCGGTCATCGCGTCTCCAGCCGGTCCACTTCCTCAAGGAACGTCGCGGGCATCAGGCGCACCGTGGAGGGCCAGAGGAGGAAGCGGGTGTCCCGAGGCTCTTGTCCGAGGCGAACGGACACCAAAACACAGTGGCGACGATTGCACGACCTGCGTCTCGTCATGGGCACCCCACAGGATTCACTTTAGTCTCGGATCGTCCGTGGCGATACAGAGGCCATAACTGCTTCGCGTCGCCGCTCTCTCATCACTCCGTGCCAAGTCCTCCATCAAATCGAGCAACGTTGGATCATGCTTCCGTATGTCGGCGAGCTTTACGGTATCGCGAAAGAGGTCTTGCAAGCTCGTCCGGCGGTCCTTCGCCTGCTGAGTCCAGGTTGCGACATCGAATGCTTTGTCTTTCTCGCACTCACTGACGCGTTCATAGCTCCGCTCTGTTTTCCAACTTCTGATCGGTGCGTCGAGGCGGAACTTGCACTCGTGACAGATGACACCCGATCTCGATTGAGGTTCTGGGACGTCTGGCGGCGTCATGAAATACCAGCCGCCTGCGTATCCTGGTGTGGTGAGGCCGAGCAGACGGCAGAGCAAGATGATGGCCCTCATCATCGGCACGCTCCCTTGCTGCGAGTCACTTCCCCTTCGGCCCGCGCGGGTCCACGGTGTCGGGGAGGCACGCCCTCATTGTGGGCACCAATAGTCTCGTGCGCTCCCAAAGAGCGCGAAGGGAACCGAATTCATCTCACGTCTCCTCTTCAAGGTCTTTCTTTCGGTGGTACGCACATCGTCGTAATTTGCTAACCTTCACACTCCCGTCTCCATGGACAGTCACGCGATAATGATTGAAAAGCACGTCCCTCCAGGTGACGGCCTTACCATCGAGACGAAGACGCTTCTCAAGATTCCCGAACCTCTTCAGAAGCTGTCTCTGGATGGTTCCGCTCGGTAGGAGCACGAGGCCCCACAGACATCGACACCGGCGCTTCTGCCCCGTAGTCAGAAACCCCTCAACCTCTCTATTGAAGTCAACTGTATTTGCCGTAACGATGATGAGTGCGCGTCTCCACGCCGCCTTCACAATGGCGGCGTCTGAGGCGTTTGTGGGGAGGCCCACATCCGCCGTCGTCTTGACTCGCTTCGGGGGAAACAGGGAACGAAGGCCCTTCACATCCTCATCAAGCAAGAAGTGGTATGTGACCGGTTGGGTTACGAACGTGTCGCCGATCAGTTCGGGTCTGCTCACTTCCCCTTCGGCCCACGCGGGTCGATGGTGTCAGGGAGGCAACGATAGGAATGCGGGTTGCCGGGTACGCCCTTTGTCGCCCGGGGTACGCTATCTATCAAGAAAGTTCACGCCTCTTCACACCGCCCGTTACTCGGGTAGGCGCCTAGGACCTTCCATTCAAGCTTGTCTTCTATCGACCACAGCACCCACGCGCACTCGGCTGAGGCCGACGTGGCGACGGCCAGCCAACCAAGGATGGCAACCAACATGTAGAACCATCGAGCAACGGGATCGGCTGTCATGAGCCCCTCCTCATTTCCCCCAGCCCCAGCAGATCCCAGCGGTCCTCGAACTCCAGCGCGTGGTCGCTGAACGTCCGCACCGTCGAGTCCCGATGCGCTTGGCCCCGCTGACCTGGGGTCTCCAGCCAGCGCTGGTGCTCGGTCCGGATGCGCTGCCCCACGACCGTGCGCGGCACGATATGAAAACTGGGGGCGGCCGCGGGCGGGAGACAGACGAAGACGTAGAACAGGTTCTCGGCGAGGTCCGCTTCGGCCTTGCTGGTCAGGACCCATTGGGGCCTCGCTCTCTGACTGGTCTTGACCTGCACGCCGACGGCGCGCGTGGCGTCCACATTCGAGACGAGGAGGTCGATCCCCCGCGTGTTGCGGAGGGTCAACGAGGCCACGTAACCGCGGCGCGAGAGCTCTGCCGCGACGAGGTATTCTCCGGCGATGCCCACTAGCGTGGGCGGCAGCCGCCCCGGCCGCTCTCGGGCCCCGTGCACGCCGCCGTCTGTAGACTGCCTCATCTTCCCTCCCGTCGCCGAAATCCTCAGTCGAGCAGCTTCCCAGGCTTCACGCGCAGGGCCTTCGCGAAGCGGCCGAGCATCTCCAGCGACATCTCCTTCACGGCTCCCTCGCACTGGGCCACGTAGACCTGACCCGTGCCGATCCGCGCGGCCAGGACACGCTGCGTCCACCCGCGCCGCTTCCGCAACCGCCGCACGTTCCGCCCCACCCGCTCCATGATTCGCATTGGGCCGTATCCTAATGGCTATGGCGTCACCAGGTCATCCACGACAGACAAGTGGGGCCGGACGCCGCGGGTGCGGACGGGCCGTGGGCAGCGAGCGCTGGAGCTTCCAAAAGCGACGTTCATCCTCGCGCTGGAGTTTCCAGAAATGATGCTGGAGCCGCGTCGTGACAAGGGCGCTACCTAAGCCGACGACAAGGCCGGTGATGACCGCGACGGTGATCTGGGTCCACATGTTGAACCTTCACGCGCACTCGGCGACAGCGAGGGCCCATGGTCCGATGAGCACGGCGGCAGCCCTTTTCGTCATCGTCCTCTCTCTCCCTTCCGTTGCAGCGAAGCAAGCTCGGCCTCCAACTCGCGTACCTTTGCGTCGAGTCCGCGGATCGTGTCCGCCTGTAGTGCCATCTTCTGCACGTCGTGCGCCGGATCGCATCGCGTTTCGAGATCATGGACGTAACGACGGATCCCCTCCGGGAGGGCGTTGATGTTCTCCGCCGTCGGGAGCCAGCCTTCGCCTCCGGCAACGGCCGCCTCGGTCGCGTCGATTTCGAGAAAAGCCTGCAGCATGAACCGGACGACGCTCGGCATGAGCGCGTGGACGACCGAACTCGGGTAGGAGGCCAGGGGCCGCATGATGTCGTGGGACCCGCGGAAGAGGATCTGGTCGATGCCCTTTTCCGTCCATCCGCCCCCTGCCGAGCCCTGGATTCGACGCGCGCTCACGGTTTCCCGGACCGCGTTCCGAACTTGCCGGGCGATCGTCTCGCTGGCCTCGTTCATAGGTTCTCAGGTGCCCGTGGCCGACGATCGGCGGAATCGCAGGCGGCGCCAGACGCACACTCCGAGGCCGACCAGTGCGGTGGTCGCCAGGACGATGGCCGACGGCTCAGGAGTCACAATTGTCCACGTAGCGTTTGTCTGTATCCAACTATTCGGAGAAAACGGGCCAAATGGGGCAAACGAGAACGTGGCGATACCAACACCCGATCCATCAATGCTAGTTACACCGGGAATGCAGTTCGGGCAGGAACCGAACCCGACGTGATCGGTCACAGAAAATGGTTCTGAGATGGTGAAAGGACCGCCGACGACCGAAGGCATAACGATCGGAGCCGCGACCACATTCCAGGATAGGTTCACGGACCCGGGTACCGGCGCGTCATTCACCGGCAGCGGTATACCGTGGTAGATCACGCTCCCGGTGAAAGCGAAATCTGTATGCAAGCTAGCCGGGACGACGGAGCCTGCAGCACAGCCTCCGTTACACGCCACTCCCTGGGGGGCGAAGAATGGGTCAGCGCCGAACATGGCGACATCTGGGCCGGTCGCGCGGAACTCTACCGTCCCGCCGTTGGGCACATTGAACCCGGACGTGCCTCCCGTCAGCGGCACCGTGATCGCGTCCGCCCAGGCCATGGCTAGCCACGAGAGCGCAACTCCAAGCATCAGCAAGGCAATACGGCCCACCGCCGTCGCGACATGGCGGACAGAAAACGTGGTTTCTTCCCCTTTCATCGGCACCGGCCCGATCGTCTGCGTTCCGGCGCACACTTGTGAACCCGGTTACAGGGGTTGGCTAAGGTAAACGGGGGCCGCCGATGCTAATTCGTGCTCTCCATCCGGTGGGTTGGATGGGCCACGCGCCCCGGACGGTGCCAGCCGTCGCGGAGCATTTTTCTCTTACTCACTTCACGAGTTCGGCCACCCTGAGCCCTTTGCCAACCGGCACGCACTAGCAGCAGGACGCCCCTTCAGCCCCTCCATGAGGGGCGCACCGCTACCCATCGTCGGTCCTGGGGTTCGCCCTCCTGCGCCTGCTCACGGCTCAACTTCGACCGGCGCGATAGGCTGCACCATGGCGGCGTGCACATCATCCACATGACCATGTACGGGGCCACTGTCGATCCGACCACACCGCTGCTCTTGGAGGAACGCTGCGAGACCATCGAGGATTGAGCCCATGGCCCCGGTACACTAGCCCGCTCACGCCTATGCGCCAGCGCCCGGTTCTCCTGCTATGATCCCAGCCCCATGCCGCCAATCTGGCTCAACGAGCACGGCCAGCGCGCGCAGACCCGACCATGTCCCCGGCCAGGGTGCGGACGTGAGGTTCCAATCCGCCGATATCGCTACGAGACGCTCCGTCAAATCGGTTGGCCGCTCTTCCGCGTTGCCCTCTTCACGAGCCGGTGCGGTCATCGGCAAGAGCCTGATCCCGGTGCCGGATGAGGGAGAGTGGGTGCGGCTCGTGCCGGTGATCGGGTAGCCAAATAATGGGATCAGTCCGACCACCTCACTCCACGGGGAACGCTATTCGAGCTTGCCCAAGCGTCCTTCCTGCTCGCTGAGCCACTGTTCCCCAAGCACTCTTGCCGGCCGGCTGAATCGCTTCAGCACATCCCCGGTCTCCAGCATGTCGGGGTGCTAACTCCTACAACGAGCCTTTCTCCAGGACATTGTCAAACCCTGCGTTCGTAACAAAGACTAGCGACCAGAATGAGCAGAGCTACCAGAGCCGCTCCTAGTAAGCGAAGGCTTGTCATGAGCACGCCTCCCTAAGCTGAAACGCTGAGAAACTACAAGGCAAGAGCACGCGCCGTACCAACTTATGCCTGGCGGGCCCTTGCCCCTTCCGACGAGGCAGCGCATCTGTCTCTTGACAGGGTTTCCGACATAGCCAGAATCGGAGGCGGAAGGATCGCAGTCAGCAGGGTAGTAGGCGCAGAAGGGGCCGCTCTGCTTATCACGCGACATTGGCGTTTCACCTCGGGGCCTCTGGCGGCGCACGCGCGCTGGCCGCCATCCACCCTCGCCGCTGCTCTGGGTCAGAGGCGGCTTGCTTGGTAGCTCACCCGGTGGCGATGAGGTCTCGGACCTTGACTCTGAGCTGCGGCTCAGTCATCGCCATCGCTTCGCCGCCGCTTCGATCAGGGTGATGACGATGGCCTCGATGTTCCGCTCTTCTCGCATGGCTCCCATTCACTCAGCTTCTCCGCAAGCTCACGACGAGGTTCGAGCGCGAGGACAAGCCGCACGTGGTCTGGTACTGGGGACGGCTTCGTTCGACGGGACACATCTTCTCACCTCGGCGGGGTGGCGGCCCTCTCGACCCTTCGCAGGGTGAAGGCTACCTGTCGATTCTGGCCGACAGTGCCCTGACCGGTCATCTCGTCCCCGCCCACCGTCAGCTGCCCAACGAAGAGGTTTCGCGCATCTCTGAACCTGAACACGTCGCCGGTCACGCTGCCCTCGATCGGCGTGGCCCAGCCAGATACGAACTCGGGAGCCCACACATGACCAGGACGAGCGGTCGGCCCGGAGCTCCCGAACGCATCACTCGTTCACTCGCGGATGCGCCGTCCGAGCAGCGGGGGAGGCGTTGCGCTCGCGGGCGCGCTGGGTGGTGGCGGCGACGATGCGGCAACGGCGGTCGTCGTGACCGGCACGTTGGCCGCGAGCACCGGAGCGGGCTGAGGATTGGAGGGATCCCGCAGGAGAACCTCTGCCAGCCCGCTCGACGTCTCGATCACCACACGATCGTCGGTGATGTACCGGATCGTGCCACCAGCAATGGCATCGCCGACGGAGAAGCCGGCGACTCGCTTCGTCCCCGGCTCCTCGAGGAAAGCTCGCCGGAGACCGCCGCCAACAACCACTCCGTGGAGGATCGGGCGGCCAGCCAGCGGCACGCTCGGGGGAGCCGTGCCTGGGCCGTCCACCCGGTGTGGGTCGAAGAGATTCTTCCCCACGATCTCGCCCGTGAGCTCGACCTCCCCCGCCGCCGCAGCATCGCCCGGGCTCGGCGCTCGATTCGTGGCCCGTGCCTCGGGTGGGCGAGGGATCCGGATCGGCTCCCGGAGGGTGCTCACGATCCCGGCGATGAGGAGAGCGCTCACGATGCCGAGGATGCCATTGAAGACGAGGAGCCTTCTAGACAGGGGCGCCAGCCTCCGTCGACGGGAAATCTGCGCGGCCGAGCGCGGGCTCGTGGTCGGGCAGATATGTGAGGCAGACTGAGCCCGGGGCAGTCGCCCGCCCCGAGCTCAGGGTTGTCCGTCTAGTTGTTCTGATCTTGACCCTGGTTGTTCTGATCCTGACCCTGATTGTCGCCGAAGTCGAACATCTCGAACAGATCGCTGATCGCCGGCATGTTCAGCGGAATGTACTCATTGCGTGCCGACACCAGCGGGTTCGGCAAGTTGTCCCGGCTACGCCCTGTGACCGGCTTCAGACGCCAGTTCCGCTCGATGAACTTCAGGACGGAGGCGTGATCGGCGTAGCTGTGCACGATGCGGCCGCCGCGCGAGTACTTCGAGACGGCGATCATCGGAATGCGCGGGCCGTCGCCGAAGAAATCGAGCGGCACGAAGGTGCCCGAGTCCCAGTAGCCGCCGCCCTCGTCGAATGTGATGAAGAGCACGGTCTGCGCGAACAGCTCCGGCCGCGCCTTGAGCCCGTCGACGACGCGCTCGATCAGGGCCTCGAGAATGCTCGTCTTCGAGCTGGCGGGGTGGCCATCCCCGAAACTGTCCGGCTTGAGGTACGACACCGCGGGCAGCGAGCCGCCGTGCTCGAGGGCCTGGAAGAAATCGGCTGCGTCCTTGATGTGCGCGGCGCGCTGCACGGGGTCGCCCATGATCGACGCCGAGTACTGGAACGAGTTGCAGATGTCGCAGTACCAGTTCCCGCCGGTGCCGATGAGCACGTCGAACGGGTCCTGGGAGCCGTTGTCGAAGCGCGCGGCGGCATCGAATCCACCACCGTAGTACGCCCAGTTGATGCCGCGCTCGTTGAGCACGTCGCCGATGGTCCGCAGGGATGACGGCGGCACGGCTGTTCCGGCATTGATCGCGGCCGTGTTGAGCTGGCCGTTGGAGAGGAAGCCCGGCCGCGTGTTGTTGATCATGTAGTAGACGCCCGCCTCGCATTTCGTCGCGCTGAGATCGGGCCGCCACGACAGCGATTTCAGGTAAGTCATGATGGGCTGGATCCCAGGCTGGGTCAGGTCTCCGCACTTGGTCCACCGGCTGTCGTTGACGTAGGCGTTGTTGGTGGCGCTCTTCGGATTCGGATTGGCCACCTGCGCGGCCGGTGGCTGAGTCGGAAAGCCCGAGACCGGGAACCACGGCTGCGCGTCGCCTGTCATGAGCATCGTGTGCTGAACCGCCGTGCCGCCCATCACCGGCTGGTGGTAGTTGTCGCTCATGGTGTATTCGTCGGCGAGACGCTTGAAGACGGGCGCGTCGCCCTTCAGCATGTTGTAGAACCCCATCGAGTTGCTGCCGGAGTCGTCACCGCGCGAAATGCCGACGTAGGGGTAAAGGTCGTTCTTGCATCCGGACGGGTTACCCGGTGTCGCGCTGGTCACGTCGCAATCGGACTGCTGCCACATGTGAAAGAAGCGGTGCACCATGTCGCCGGTGTAGCTGTCATAGGGCAAACTCGGCCCGGTGATCTGGAAGACTGTGTTCGGCAGGTGCGCGAAGCCGGCGACTCGGGTGTCGGGCTCGGCGCACGCCGACGGCGGCTTCGTCGCGTCGGTCGTGCAGTTCGTCAGGCCGGTGGCGCCGGTCGTCAGTAGCGGAAGATCCTTCCGCGCGATCTCGGGCGAGAGCGTCGCGAGCTGGTCGGTCGAGAACGTGTGCGCGTCGAACGGTGGCGCCGCGTCCGCTGGATGGGCGTCGAGCTGCCCGAGCGTCACCGCGCGCGGCGGCGCGCCCCCGGCCTCCGGTGTCGGCAGTGTCGCGTACGGCGCCTTGCCCGGATTGGTCAGCGACTTCGTGCTGATGAAGTACGAGACTGGATTGATCGTCGAGATCTGGAACTGCTCGGCGGCGTTCATGTTCGGTCCCGGAGAGCCGTCGGGCGTCCGCACGATGCCCTGCGACAATAGATTCAGCACGCGCTGGCCGCGCCTGGGCACGTACGTGCCGTAGAGATTGTCGAAGGTGCGGTTCTCACCGATGATCACGATCACGTGCTTGATCGGCGTCACCGTGTCGTGGTCGTCGGCGAAGGCCACCGAGCCTCCGACCTGCCCGCCGAACAGGGTGGCCAGCGCCAGCAGAGCGATCCCTTTCCGCAAGGGTCTGTTCATAGTTCGCCCTCCATGCCACGTGTTGGGTGAAATCCCCGGGAACGGCGCGGCCCCCCGCGCCTTGCGGAGCATGGATACCGTTCGACGGCAACACAGGAATGACGTTGTCGTGACGAGTTGTCTTAGCTTTAGCTGAGGCGATATTTCGAGTGGCCCTGAGCTGCGCCGCGTGCGCCCCTGGGTCTGCGACTCAAGCGGAGGGTCCGCGCGCAGGGCCAGCGTCTGAGCACGAGGCGAAGCCATCGCCGCCGGATGGCGCTAATGCCGCCGTCGCTCCGAATCGCGAACGAATTCACACCTGTTCTCACCCTAGGTGATTCCCCCGACACACAGCCCTTCCATCACCATCTCGCCTCGACGGAAGCGATGCGGCACCGCGAATAGAAGGGTGATCCTCGAGATCGACAGCGCGGAGAAAGAACGGCTCAAAAGACCAGGGAGGATGGTCACATCCAAGAAGGGGCTTGACGACCGCTTCTGCAGAAGGCAGCATAAGCGCCCATGTGCCGGTGGCCCACCATGACGCAACGAGCACGCGCCCGTCGGGCCGGCGCGGAAATCCTTCCTGGGACACCGGCGGCCGGAGCACGTAGCGGCAAAGTCGCTCGTGCCGCGCGGTCCCGATGGAGCACCCAGACGTGGCGTGTAGGTCCAAGCCATCGAGCGTGGTCGGGCGTGGACCGAGCGACGACGGGGCCATGCCGGCGGGATCTCGGCCCAGCCGACGGACCGGCGCGCCCGCGCGCGAGCCGAGGGCGAGCGAGATGCGGCTAAGGCAACTCTTCGAGATGGCCACAAGCGCGTTACTCACCGTCGCGATGTGTGTGGCCGTCCCTCCAGCGATTCACCTGG
>Ga0306924_10004811_pt1 | contig 13234 bp, 12 predicted proteins | sample sta12Can44000111_FD_203756 | JGI IMG/M metagenome (GOLD analysis project Ga0306924, IMG submission 203756) | Lab enrichment of tropical soil microbial communities from Luquillo Experimental Forest, Puerto Rico - statanox.12C.anox.44.000.111 (v2)... | ecosystem: Environmental > Terrestrial >... | reverse complement strand
GCCTTGCCGACCTGCACCATGTTCCGCATCGGCGGCCGGCTGCTGCTCACCACGGCGACGCCGGAGACCGACAGGTCGAGGATGGCGCACTGTTCCTGGCTGCCGTCCGCCATCGTCAGCGTGACCATCTGGTCGCGATTGGCGACGCGCTGGTGGCGGCGGTCTTCGGGCAGATCGAGGATGTGGCGGTTCGCGAGCCAGGTCAGTTGCGCCGCGAGCTTGTCGCGCTTGCGCCGGGAGGCCGCGATCGTCATCGAGAAACCGCTCGGCAGGATGCGGGTGATCGACCCCTCGAGCCGCCCGACATGGTCGATATAGGCGACCACGCGTCCGCCCAGGCGGCCGCTTTGGGGGGCGATCATGGCGAGGCCGCCGGGCGACATGTCGATGACCTGGCACGGAAATTCGCGGCGATCCTCGAGCATATAGCGACCGAGGAGATCGACCTTCACCCGTTGGTATCGGCGGTTTTCGCTGGTCAGCGGCGCCGATGCCGGATTTGTATCCAGTAACGCCATGCCTCGGACACCCTTTCTAGGCTTCAACCCGAGCCGCCGGCACCCTATGGTCGAAAAGTTAAAGCCCCGTTAGGGATGATTCGAAATCTCGGGGCTAACCCTGAGATTGGCCGCCGTCGATCACGGTGAGCGCATTGCGGAGGCGAAGGCTGATGCGCGATGCCCTCTCCTCGGCTTGCGGCGGCGCATAGACGTTCGCGCCCACGAATTGGACGACGCCGAGGCTCAGGCGTCGCGCCGGCCAGATGCCGAGCCAGTACGGCCGCTCCATCGCCACCAACGAGCCCAGCATGCGCCGCCCGCCCTTGCCGCGGTGGGACAGCGGCAGCACCAGCACCTCGAAACTGCACTGCAGCTCTTCGTTGGCCTCGGCGCGGGCGCCGGCGAGCACACCAATCCCCTCCTCGGCAACGAGTGAGATGAGTTCGCAGACCTGGTCCGCATGCTCGGCCCGCCAGATCCCGGTGAATTTCTCTCCCCGCAGCTCGCGGCCGAACAGCGTACAAATCCTGGTTCCGGCGACGCGAAACAGAGGGGCTTCGCCTGGCTCGACGGACAGAACGAAGCTGTCGCTGAGAATCCTCTTGATGGCGCCGGGATCTATATCGCCGCGTTCCGGGGTCGCGCGCCCGCCGCGCCGCCCATTCCAATATTCATACAGCTCGCGGGACAGGGGATGCTTCATCGTCTCTCGTTGGGCGGCAGGCGGAACCCGCATGCGCCCGATTGTCTCAAAGCAGTACGGCCATCCGCGCCGCCGGCGCGGCCGCGCCCCAACCAGCAGAGACCATGCCCACCGGCAGTGCGTGTACCGGGCTGCCGAGCAAGTCCCTTCATTAAGGTTGACTGAGGCAGGGGACTGGACGGGGGCGTTCTTTCGCTCCTCGACTTCAGGCCGGGCCAGCATTGGGCTTTGTTCAGAAGCCCACAAGTTCACAAAATTCACCAGGGGCAGGAACTTGGTCCGGCCTCTCCGAAGCGGGCCAAAAAAACGGGGAGGGAGAAGATGGGGGGCATAGCCGTGCATCCCGCCGGCTTGCTAGCGGCGGCGCGACGGCCTATTGCTGCGCACCTTTCATTAGGTGTTCCAAGAAAATCCCGAGACAGTCCCGAGTAATCCCGAGATCGTCCCACTTGGCCAGATCCTCCGAGCCGATATTCAATGTGCCCGCCGTGGTCCTCTCGATCATCGCGGTGCTGGTCCTCATCCAGGCCGGCCGCGAATGGCTGCTGACGGATGACGAGAACCTCGATTTCCTGCTGTATTTCGCCTTCATTCCGGCGCGCTACGACACGTCTCAGCTCGGAACCGAAGGCTTTCCCGGCGGTCTCGGCGCCCAGATCTGGACCTTCCTCACCTATGCGTTCCTCCATGCCGACTTCATCCATGTCGGCGTCAATTCGATCTGGCTCCTGCCGTTCGGCAGCGCGATGGCGCGCCGCTTCGGCACCTGGCGTTTCCTCGGCTTCTTCGCCGTCACCGCGATTGCCGGCGCGGCCCTGCATCTGCTTACCCACCCCCGCGAATTGTTGCCGATGATCGGAGCCTCCGCGTCGGTGTCCGGACTGATGGCGGGATCGCTCCGGTTCGTGTTCGAGAATGGCGGGCCGCTCGGGATGTTCCGTACCAACGACGAGACCGCCTACCGGGTGCCAGCCGCCCCGCTCCTGGTGGCGCTGCGCGATCCCCGCATCATCATTTTTCTGGTGGCGTGGTTCGGGCTGAACCTGTTGTTCGGGATCGGGGTGCCGAGCCTTCCCGGCACCGAGCAGAGCATCGCATGGCAGGCCCATATCGGCGGCTTCGTCGCCGGGTTGATCCTGTTTGCATTGTTCGATCCGGTGCCGCCGCATTCGGAAAGCAAGCCCACCGAGCACGCCTGATACGCCGCACACCAGCGCCGAATTGGTGCGGCGCACATGCTGCGCTGCAACCCAAATTAATATTTTCGATATGCCTGTTGCCGCCCGACCGCTGCGGGCGGATGATGACGTTATGGGGGCGTCACCTTCGCGTGAACGCTCGCGCAAGGGATGGGCGCCCGTGCAATGGCGGTCCGGAACGAGGTTGCGCCGCTTGCCGGATGCGACCTCGGGCGGGACTCGAGCAGGGAGGCTGCCATGAACGTCAAGGACATCCTGACCCGGAAGGGCGACGACGTGATCACCATCGAGCCGGCCGCGACGCTCGCGACGGCGATGGAGACGCTGGCGCGACGCCGGATCGGCGCCCTCCTCATCACCGGGGCCGACCGCAGGATCGTCGGCATCATTTCCGAGCGCGACATCGTGCGCGTGCTGGTGGAGCGCGGCATCGAGATGCTGCAGTCGTCGGTCTCCGAGATCATGACGCGCAAGGTCGTGAGCTGCGGGCAGAACGAGACCATCGCGGAAATCATGGGACGCATGACTGCCGGCAAGTTCCGCCACGTTCCCGTGGTCGAGCAGGGCCGGTTGATCGGCATCGTATCGATCGGCGACGTCGTGAAGGCGCGACTGGAAGAGCTCGAGAGGGAGCAGGACGCGCTGCGCGACTATATCCGCACGGCCTGAACCGGACGCCGAGGTACTCCCTCTCCCGCTTGCGGGAGAGGGAGCTAGCTCACGTCAATGCGGCGATCGATTCCCTGATCGCATCGATCGACTTTTCCGCGGCCTCGGCGCCCAGCGCGATGATGTCGCGGGCGCGATGAAACTCGAACAGATGGATGCGTCCGACCCGCGGGCTGATCATCACGTCGGGCGGGTCGCCGGCGAGCCGCGTGCGGGTGATGCGGTCCTGCATGACCTGGAACGCCTCGATCATCACGGTGGAGAGCCCGGGCCGCCGGTCGGCGCCGAAGAACTGGCGGTGGATCAGCCGTTCGGCCTTGAACAGGCCGCGCCGGCTGCGGGCGAGCATTCGCTGCGACCGCAGCGCGTCGTCCTCGGCGTCGGGGCCGTGGTCCTGGATGATGGTGCCGCGGCCGAAATTGTCGGCGTTGAGATTGACGGCGATGACGAGGCGGGCGCCGAGCGCACGCGCCGCCGAAATCGGCAGCGGGTTGACCAGCGCGCCGTCCATCAGCCAGCGGCCGCCGATTCGTTTGGGCGGGAAGATTCCCGGCAGCGCATAGGATGCCGACATCGCCTCGGAGAGGCGGCCGCGGGTCAGCCAGATTTCATGGCCGGTGCCGACCTCGGTGGCGATTGCAGCGAGCCGCAACGGCAGGTCGGCGAAGGTCGCGTCGCCGATCGTGTCGTCGAGTCGGTCGGCGAGCCGGATGCCGCCGATCAATCCGGAGCCGCCAAGCTTGAAATCGAGATAGCCGAGCATGCGCCGCCGCGTCAGGTGCAGCGACCAGTCCTCGAAAACGTCGAGCTGCCCCGCCGCATAGAAGCCGCCCACCACGGCGCCGATCGAGGTGCCGGCGATCACGTCCGGCCTGATGCCGTGGGCGTGGAGCGTGCGCAGGACCCCGATATGGGCAAAGCCGCGCGCGGCGCCGCCGCCCAATGCCAGCCCGACCGCAAGACGCTCCTCCGCGCGCGAACCCGTGGCGGGATCATCGGTGTGGTCGCTGCCGTTTTGCCGTCGCCAGATGTCCAAGCGCGCCTCTGTCGTGCCGAACCGGATTCGCACGGCAGCGCCGGGCGGTGCGAATCCGATCTGGAATCAGCGTTAATTCCGCATCGTGACCGAACCGCGACCGCCCGTCCCGTTCAACCGCCCGGCGGGCGCTTCATCGCAAACCGAGTTTCCGACACCACCGTGTAATAGTCGTTATAGCCGGCGCGCTGGATCGGCCGCATCGCGCCGGTGTCGAGCAGGCCGTCCTTGATGTAGCGCTCGTCGATATAGATGCCGATCACCTGTCCGAACACCACGTGGCGGTCGGTCGGCCGGCCTTGGCAGTCGTCGAGGGAGACCGTCTTCACCCACAGGCATTCCAGCGCGCAGGGCGAGGCCGCGACCCGTGGCGGCCGCACCAGGCGGGACGGCGCCGGCTCGAGGCCCGCGCTCGCCATCTCGTTGACGCCGCGCGCCAAGGGCGCCGAGGTCTGGTTGACCTGTTCGCGCAGCTCGAAGGTGGTGAAGTTGCAGACGAACTCCTTCGTCTCCTCGATGAAGGCGAGCGAATCCTTGCGCGTTTCGCTGGAGAACATCACCATCGGAGGACGGCTGGACACGCCATTGAACCACGAATAGGGGGCGAGATTGATCTCGCCCGCCGTGCTCATCGAGGTGATCCACCCGATCGGCCGCGGCGCCACGATCGCCTTGAAGGGATCGTGCGGCAGGCCATGATCGTTCTTGCGGACATCGTAGAACATGCGCTCAGCCCGGAAAGTGGGTGACGATCTGCGCGAGCGGCGGGCGCGGCCGGTCTTCCGGTGCCTCGGCGGGATGCCCGATGTGGACGAAGCCGGCGATCTTCTCATGGGCGGCGAGCCCGAACGCATCGAGCACGCTGCGATCATAGGCATACCATTCGGTGATCCAGGTCGCGCCGAAGCCGAGCGCATGCGCGGCGACCAGGAGACTCATGGCGGCGGCGCCAGCCGACAGCACCTGCTCCCATTCAGGGATCTTGACGTGGGGCGCGGCGCGGCTCACCACCGCGATCACCAGCGGCGCGCGGGCGAGGCGCGTGCGCTCGTACGCGATGTGTTCCGGCTGGGCATCGGGATATTTGGCGACGAACGCCGCGGCGATCGACTCGCCGGCCTTTTGCCGAGCCTCGCCCTCGAACACGACGAAACGCCATGGGGTGAGCTTGCCGTGGTCGGGTACCCGGGAAGCGATGGTCAACAGGGTCGCAAGTTCGGCCGGCGAGGGCCCCGGCGGCCCGAGTTCGTTCGGCTTGACCGAGCGGCGATGCCTCAGAAGATCAATGGGATCGGGCATGAACTGGCTCCAGGCCCGCTCGCTAGCACACTGCCGGGGCCGAGACAAAGGCCGCCGAAATTCGCTTTGGGCGGTGAACAGAGCCCACGGAAGGCTTGAATTTGCCGCGATTGCGTTCGAAAACCGGGGGCATGAAGGGGATGGGGTGGCGCTACGGGGCGGGCGGCATGCTCGCGGCCCTGGTCTCGGGGGCGATCTGGTGGCCGGCAGCGGCCGCCGCCCAATTTTCATTGCCGCCTGTCTACAACCCGCCACAGACACGCCAACTCGCACCGAGTACCGGCGCGTCGGTTGCCCCCGCGGCCCCGACGATGGCGCCGCCGTCCGCTGGCCCCCCGAGCGGCGGATTCCGACAACCGACGCCGATGCCCGGGCCGGCGGGCGCCGCGGGCCAAGTCTCCCTCTCGCTTCTCGCCCGATTCGGACGCGACGGCCAGCAGATCAACAATGGCCTGGTCTGGCGGGTCTTCCCGGCGCGGCCCGACAGCGCCGGCGTGTTCCGCATGCTCAAGGAAGACCGCGGCGCGAGCCCGGTCGTCGCGTTGCCGCCCGGCGACTACGTGGTGCACGTCGGGTTCGGCATGGCGAGCATGGCCAAGGCGGTTCACCTGCGCGAGGCGGCGCGCGAGACCTTCGAGCTTCCGGCCGGCGGCATCAAGCTCGAAGGCCGGGTCGGCGACGTGCCGATCCGCGGCGGCCAGATCACGTTCGACATCTTCAAGGGCAGCCAGTTCGAGCCCGGCGACAAGTCGCCGATGGTGCAAGGGGTCGGAACCGGTGACGTGGTGATCGTGCCCGAGGGGGCCTATTACATCGTCTCCAACTACGGCGACACCAATGCGGTGGTGCGCTCCGACATCCGCGTCCAGGCCGGCAAGCTGACCGACGTGACGGTGAACCACCGCGCCGCCGTGATCATGCTCAAGCTCGTGAGCGAGGCCGGCGGTGAAGCGCGCCTCAACACGAGCTGGTCGGTCATCACCCCCGGCGGCGACGTCATCAAGGAATCGACCGGGGCATTCCCCCGCGTGGTCCTCGCCGAAGGCGACTACCGCGCCATCGCGCGGAGCGACGGCCGCACCTACGAGCGCAACTTCAAGGTCATCACCGGCGTCGACGGCGAGGTCGAGGTGCTGGCGCGATAGGGGACTTATCCGCCCAGCCGACGAGATGGTAGGATGGGTAGAGCGCAGCGAAACCCATCTGTCGACTCGGATAATCGATGACGAATTATCGGCGCAACTTCGTTCCGGGAGGCAGTTACTTTTTCACAGTCAATCTCGCCGATCGAAGTTCACGGCTGCTGACCGACCACGTTGATCTTCTCCGAAAGGCTTTTCGATACGCGCGCTTACGACATGCATTCACGATCGATGCCGTCGTCATACTGCCGGATCATCTTCATGCAATCTGGTCTTTGCCCGAAGGCGATGCCGATTTTGCGACGAGATGGAGGCATGTCAAAGCGATGTTTTCGCGTGCTTTGCCGGCAGGCGAGCGGATTTCGAAAAGCCGATTGCGAAAGGGCGAGCGTAGCATATGGCAACGGCGCTATTGGGAGCACACCCTGCGCGATGAGCGCGATTTCTCGCGACACGTCGATTACATTCATTTCAATCCGGTGAAACACGAACTGGTACCGCGGGTGGAAGATTGGCCCTATTCATCATTTCATCGAATGGTTCGGCTCGGTGTGTACGCAAAAGACTGGAGTGGAGACGTGTCCGAGAGCGGAGCAAGTTTCGGTGAGAGGTAGATGGGTTTCGCTGCGCTCTACCCACCCTACGCTATTCATTATTTCATCGAATGGTTCGGCTCGGTGTGTACGCAAAAGATTGTAGTGGAGAGGTGCCCGGGCAGAGCAAGTTTTGGTGAAAGGTAGATGGGTTTCGCTGCGCTCTACCCATCCTACGCGCTACCGCCCGTTGTCCCGCCGCACATCCGGCGGCACCGCCTCCGCCGCAAGCTCCGCCAGCGCCGCGTCCAACCCCACCACCTTCTGCTCCTGCATCCCGAGGCGGCGCACCGACACCGTGCGCATCTCCGCCTCCTTCTTGCCGACCACGAGCAGCACCGGCACCTTGGCGAGCGAGTGCTCGCGGACCTTGTAGTTGATCTTCTCGTTGCGCGCATCGAGTTCGACCCGCAGGCCGGCGCGGCGGGCGAGGTCGGCCACTTCATGCGCGTAGCCGTCGGCGTCGGAAACGATGGTGGCGATCGCCGCCTGGGTCGGCGCCAGCCACAGCGGGAAGTGGCCGGCATGATGCTCGATGAGAATGCCGGTGAAGCGCTCCAGCGAGCCCAGCATGGCGCGGTGGAGCATCACCGGGGTCACCTTGTCGGAATGCTCGTCGATATAGAACGCGCCGAGCCGGCCGGGCATGTTGAGGTCGACCTGGATGGTGCCGCATTGCCAGTCGCGACCGATGGCGTCGCGCAGCACGTATTCGAGCTTCGGCCCGTAGAATGCGCCTTCGCCCTTGTTGAGCGTCCAGGGACGGCCGGATGCTTTCAGGGTGGCCATCAGCGCGGCCTCCGCCTTGTCCCACACGGCGTCGTCGCCGATGCGCTTCTCCGGCCGGTCGGAGAATTTGATCACCACGTCGGAGAAGCCGAAATCCTCGTAGATCGACAGGATGAGATCGTTCATTGCCAGCGCTTCGGCGGCGATCTGCTCCTCGGTGATGAACACGTGGCCGTCGTCCTGGGTAAAGGCGCGCACGCGCATGAGGCCATGCAGCGCCCCCGACGGCTCGAAGCGGTGCACCTTGCCGAATTCGCCGAGCTTGTAGGGAAGGTCGCGATACGATTTCAGCCCGTGCTTGAAGATCTGGATGTGGCCCGGGCAGTTCATCGGCTTGACCACGAACACCCGCTCGTCGTCCTCGCGCGGCTGAGTGAGGAACATGTTCTCACGGAACGTCGCCATGTGGCCGGAGGCGACCCAAAGCGAGGAATCCATCAGTTGCGGCGCATTGACCTCGTGATAGCCCGCTGTGGCCTGGCGCCGGCGCATGTAGTTCTCGAGCGCCTGAAACAGCGTCCAGCCCTTGGGATGCCAGAACACCGAGCCCGGCGCCTCCTCCTGGAAATGGAACAGGTCCATCTCGCGCCCGAGCCGGCGATGGTCGCGCTTCTCGGCCTCCTCGAGTTGCTTCAAGTAGGCGTCGAGGTCTTCCCTATTGCGCCAGGCGGTGCCGTAGATGCGGGTCAGCATGGGATTCTTCGAATCCCCGCGCCAATAGGCGCCGGCCACCTTCATCAGCTTGAAGGCGTCGCCGATCTTGGCGGTCGAGGTCATGTGCGGGCCGCGGCACAGGTCGAACCAGTCGCCCTGCTTGTAGATGTTGATCGGTTGGTCGGCCGGAATGGCGTCGACCAGTTCGACCTTGAACATCTCGCCCTTGTCGCGGAACACGCGCTTGGCCTCGTCGCGCGACCACACCTCCTTGGTGAAGGGCCGGTCGCGGGCGATGATCTCGCGCATCTTCTTTTCGATGGCGGGAAAATCTTCAGGCGTGAACGGCTCGTTGCGGAAGAAGTCGTAATAGAAGCCGTTCTCGATCACCGGGCCGATGGTGACCTGGGTGCCCGGCCACAGCGACTGCACCGCTTCGGCGAGCACGTGGGCGGCATCGTGGCGGATCAGCTCCAGCGCGCGGGGATCGTCGCGATTGACGAATTCGATCTTGGCGTCGCGGTCGATGGGAGCGGCGAGGTCGGCGAGGGCGCCGTCGAGCGCCATGGCGACGGTGCGCTTGGCGAGCGAAGGCGAAATCGCCTTGGCCACTGCGAGGCCGGTGGTGCCATCGGGATAGTCCCGGCGCGCGCCGTCGGGAAAGGTCAAGGCGACCATATCAAGCTCCTTCTTGCTCACTCGCTGCCTACGGATGCAGGTAAGCGCGCGCCCGACATATCGCAGTGCAGCGTCCCAGGCAACGCTGCGGTTAGGGAATGAGGCGGAAATGGCTAAGTGAATCCGACAAAAGATCACATTCCCGTCAAACGTTCGCGCGACCGATTGCGGAATGATTGACCCCAAGCGCACCAGGGAAGAAGCAATACGAAGTGCGCGTCGGGTATTACGGCGGGGCGACCATCACAACCAAATGTGTGTGCGGACTGCCGCGCCTTAAGGCACGGGGGGTCCTCATGGCTGGATGCCTGCGTCGGCCACGCAGGCCGCGTGTGTGTATTTGCGTCGCGTCGGCAGCGTCGCCGGCCGCAGCGTGCTCCATGCCCCCCGGCCTGTTTGGCCGCGGCGGCACCGCCTGTGCGCAAGAGGGAATGCGCGTGGTCGGTGCCGAAGATTTGCGTCTCGAAGGGGGTGGATGACCGCGGTGACGGCGGTCGGTTTCGAGGGAATGTCAGAGCGTAAGGCGTAGCGTGGAGGGCAATATGAGCATGCGGGATCGCGAGCCTGACGTACCAGGCCCACTGAAATATGCGCCGAAACGGGCACGGATGGCAGCGCCTCAGCTCGAGCCCGTGCCAGTGCGCGGCGATCGGCTCGCGAGCGAGCCGCGGGGGGCCAATGCCCGGCCGCCGGAACGCAAGCCCGCAGCAGGGCGCCAACCCCCGGAGCGCAGGCCGCCCCTCGCGCCGCCGTCGGCACTGCAGGAAGCGCCGCCGCCTTGGAAACTGGCAAAGCAGCGCGGCAGCTTCGAAGGAGACGTGGCGATCAAGGAGCTGCGCGAGCGCATGGCGCTGGCGCCGGACCAGCCGCCGGAACCTCCGCTGCGCGATGATGGAAGGGCAGTGTTCGGCATGGTTGGCCGGCTTGCGGGGCTCGTTGCCGTGGGGGCGGTGGCTGCCTACGGATTCGTCTGGATTTCGGCGCCGCACAATGGGCTGGAGGACCGGGGATATGCCCTCGCTTCCGTCCAGAATGCGCTGTTCGGTCAGAGGCCGTCGGCACCCGCGGTCAGCCGTGCCGGTCTCAGCCCGCCGAGCATGAGCAGCAGCTTCAAGCCGGCCGTGTTCCATCCTCCGGTTGCCCCGGCCGCCAGGGCGGACGTGCCACGGGACGAAGCGCCTGCAATGGAACGGCCGCAACTGCTCGCGCCGGTGCCATGGCCGGCGCCAGACGCGGGTCGCGATCTCGCCTACAATCGTCGCGAGATTCCGACCACCGGCGCCGCGGCACTGGCCGCTGTGCCCGCGCCTTATGCGGCGGCGCCGCTGGCGCCGACACAAACCGAGGCCGATACCGCGATTGCTCCACCGCCGGCAGCGGCGCCGAGGATCGCAAACGAGGACCTCGTAACTCTTCTCGCACGCGGCCGCACCCAGCTCGCCAATGGCGATGTCTCCGCGGCACGCCTTGCCTTCCGCCGCGCCGCCGAGGGCGGCGACGCACAGGCGGCGCTCGCGCTGGGGGGCACGTTCGATCCGCTGGTCCTCAGGAGCCTCGGCGCCATCGGGGTCGCAGCCGATCCGGACCAGGCGCGCGGCTGGTATCGAAGGGCGGCGGAGCTCGGATCACGGGATGCGCCGCAGCGGCTCAATCAGCTCGCCCAATCGACGCCGTAACGCATGACCCCGAAGAGTTCCGGATTTTCGGACAAGAAGCATCGAAGCCGCATCAGCGCTTCAGGCCCGCGGCGGAATGGTGTTGGTGCCGCGCCAGCGGCCATAACGCCACGGCAGGTACCACCTCGCCTGCGCCGGCAGCGTGTCGGCCACGAAGTCGAGGCCGGAGGTGCCGAACGGCTGGCAGCGCAGCACCCGTGCGAGCGTCATCCATCCGCCGGCCCAAAAGCCATGGCGCGCGAAGGCCTCGTCGGCATATTGCGAGCAGGTCGGCAGGTGCCGACAGTTCCAGCCGATCAGTGGCGACAAGGTGAGCTGGTACGCTTTCACCGCCGCCCGGGCGAGGATTTGCGCCGGGCTCGTCCGCGGTTTTCGGGCCGGCGGAACTTTGGCTGGCGGAACTTGGGCTGGTGGAACTTGGGTTGGCGATTTCATGGGATTGCATCGCCGCGAGCGCATCGCCAAAACCGCGAAGTTCCATCTCGATCCCGCTGGGGATGCAGGATTTGCCGCCGTGTGCTTCATTTACACTAGCAATTCGCGCCAGTCCTGCGTAGTCATTCCTCAATCAGGGAGACGATGGCTCCGCACCATAATTCTTGGCGGGGCGCGAACAGTGGGGATGTGATGTTTCGCTCGTTGGTGGGCGGGCTGGTGCTCGCGGGATGCACGTTCTCTGGCTTCGCCGAAACGGTGGACGCCCCGAGCAATGCGCGCACCCTCCCCATGACCTTCGCGATGATCAACGAAGGCCCGGCGGATGCCTGCAGCGCAGCAAAGTGCCGTCAGCTCGTTGCCGCGTCGGGCATGATAACCGCGGAGACTCCCCGTCAGTTCCTTGCCTTCATGCGCGACAATCCGGCGCAGGGCGCGACCGTCGTGCTCGAATCCGATGGCGGTTCCGTCCTGGGCGCATTGGAACTCGGGCGCGCCATCCGCCGGCTCGGGCTTTCGACCACGGTCGGGCGTGTCGTGGAACGCCGGCCCAAGGCCGGCGCCAAATACGGCGAAGTCAATTCGCGGGTCGATTGCCAGTCCATGTGCACCTTCGTGCTGCTCGCGGGTGTCAGGCGCACCGTGCCGCTCGATGCCCAGGTCCTGGTGCACCAGATATGGCTCGGCGACCGGCGCGAAGACGCGGTGGCGGCCAGCTACAGCGCCGAGGATCTGGTGGTGGTGCAGCGCGATATCGGCAGCATCGTCCAATACACCGTAGAAATGGGTGGCGACATCGAGCTGGTGCAGCTTTCGCTCAAAGTCCCGCCATGGGAGCCGATGCGCGTGCTCACCCGCGACGAGTTGCGCCGTACCGGTCTCGACCTGGGCGACCAGCGCACCGAGAAGCTGCCCGTCACCAAGACCGCGGCCGGCCCGGCGTTGACCCAGGGCTTGCGCAGCGCCGCCAACGAACGGGGCTGGATGCTCGAAACCCGGTCCGGCCGCGCAGTGCTGTCGCGCAGCCATCCGCTCACCGTCGAGGGCGAACGCATCGGCAATTTCGACTTGGCCTTTACCTGCGCCGAGTCGCCCGGAACCTATACCGTGACCTACAAGGAAGTCCGTTACGGGCCGGCCGACCGCGACCTGCCGCACAGCATCGCCCAGGTCGAGCTGATCATCGACGACCAGGTTCAGGCGCTCAAGATCGGTGCTTCCGAGCGCAGGCTGCAGCGCGGAGAACTGGAATCGGTCGCCACCACGGTGGTCCCGGTGCGGATGATACGCGCGTTTGCCGGCGAAGGCCCGGCATCGATGATCCTGGCCACCGAAAGCGCCGGCAATCCCCAGACCACCATCCGGGTCGGCAATGTCGGCTTCTCCGGCAACTTCCCCAGGCTGGAATCCGGTTGCCAGCACGGCTGGACGCGCGGCGATGACCGTGCGCAACTCCAGCCCGCGCGTCTGGAAAAGGCTGCGCAGGCCGCGCGCTAGGCCGAACGGCATCGCCGGGAGGCAGCTCGAGCAGGGTGCGCAAAATCGCCCTGCCAGGCAAAAGAACTTGGCACGGCGTCAGGGCGATTTTGCACACCCTACGCGCCGACGGGGCGTGCCGGTCAGGCGCCCGGCGCCGTCGCTGGCGCTGCGCGTTTGGCGGCGATCTGGTCTATGGCGGAGACCACGGCGTCGAAAGTCAGCATGGTCGAGGCGTGACGGGCCTTGTAGTCGCGCACCGGCTCGAGCAGGGCAACGTCCGTCCAGCGGCCGGCTGCGGGTGGAGGACCGTTTTCCTTCAGCATGCGCCACATGTCTTCGCGCAGCTGGCGCAACTCCCGGGCATTGGCCCCGACGATATGCC
>Ga0306924_10004809_pt1 | contig 13237 bp, 12 predicted proteins | sample sta12Can44000111_FD_203756 | JGI IMG/M metagenome (GOLD analysis project Ga0306924, IMG submission 203756) | Lab enrichment of tropical soil microbial communities from Luquillo Experimental Forest, Puerto Rico - statanox.12C.anox.44.000.111 (v2)... | ecosystem: Environmental > Terrestrial >... | reverse complement strand
ATACTCATCGCCGTGCAATCGTCGAGACGATTGCCAAGGCGTATCCAACGGAAGCCCTCGATCTGCTCTGGCGGTTTGTGGCCTTGGCCCCACCAGTTTTGGAGCGGTGCGACGACAGCAGTGGAACACTGATCGGCATTTTCCGCGAGGCCGGGCCCCCGATTTTCTGAAGTCTAACGCGCGCGCGTGAGACTCTAGAAAATCGTCCCGGGAGGCCGACTGCAGCGCTGATTTGCTCTGAAGCTATCAAACGACGGCAGTTATTCACATACCACGTAGGTATGGAACCTGATCGTCCCGTCTGTCGCAACTTCACGGTAAAGGCCCTGCACCTCGTTCTCGAAGCCGGGGAACCGATTGGCGGCCTCTTCGAAGATTTTAAGATACTCGATCATCGGTCGAGCCTTTTCGACCAGTCGTTCGCCTGGGATGACGGTTGCGATACCCGGCGGATAGACCACCCAGAGCGTGGTCGCGATACGCCCGGCCAATTGGTCGAGCGGGAGATAGTCGACGTGGTTGCGCACCATTTCCTGCATCGCCCGATGCGGCGGCATCACCCGCTCGGGGAAATGTTCGGCGCGGAATTGCGCCGCCTGCAAGGCGCTGACATTCGCCTGGCAATAGAAGCTGTGCATTTCCGCGCAAAGATCGCGCAAACGCAGCCCGGCATAACGGGGCCGTCGCGCCGCGACAAAATCTGGGATCACCTCGTCGAGCGGTGCGTTGCGATCATGCAGCTTCTTAAAGGTTACCAGATGCGACAACAGTGTGCCGGCCTTGCTGCCCTCGACGCCGGGTGTCAGCAGAAATAGCAGACTGTTGAGATCGTTCTTCTCCGGCACGATGCGGTTCTGCCGCAAGTATTCAGCGACGATCGGCGCCGGGACGCCGTGATCCGCATAGCCCTCGGACGTAAGGCCCGGGGTCAGCAACGTCAGCTTATTCGGGTCGGTCATCGCCCAACCGGGCGACATCGCCGGAAAGCCATGCCAGCCTGCCTCACCTCCCAGATCCCAATGGGCGGGATCGCTGGCAAGCAGATCCGTCGGTACGTCTTCCCAAGGCGTGGCCTTCATGTTGCAGGTAGCGTCGGGCATACGCACGGATTTCGGCACAAACGGCTCAAAAAACCAGCGCCTATCGGGATCGGGGTCCTGCTCGAACTCTCGTCGTGTGAGGCGCAGCTTCTTGCGTAGCTCGATTCCGAGGCGGACGGTATCGTCCCACAGCACCTCGCCCGACCGTCCCTTCATCATCTGCGCGCCGACGTCGAGCGAGGCGAATAGCGGGTAGAAGGGGCTGGTGGAAGCGTGGATGAGAAACATCTCGTTGAACCGGCGGTGCCCGACCTGTCGCCGCTGACCGTCGATATGGCTGTCTTTAACGTGAATCTGCGAAGCCTGGGAGAAACCGGCGAGCTGCTTGTGGGTGCTTTGAGTGACTAGGATCCCGGGGGAATCCGGCCCCAATTCCATGAGCCCCATGCCGAACCGCCCGCGGAACAGCGGGTGGAACTTCATAAAGCCGGCCCACGCCTCGTCGAACAGCAGGTAGTCGCACAGATGGCCGATCTTGCGCAGCAGCGTTTCGGCGGAGTTGATGCTGCCGTCATAAGTGCATTGCTCGATGACGGCGACGCGAAACGGCCGCGGCCGCCGCCAGGCCTCTTTGTCCCGGGCCAGAGGATGACAACGGATCGCCTCGCGCAAACGGTCCTCGTCGAGCGCCTCCTCGCGGAGCAGCCCAATCAGACCGTGTGGGTTGCGCAAGGTCTCGACAAAGATCGGCACGCCGCCGCCCAACAGCAGCGCGCCGTGATCGGCTGCCTTGTGATTGTTGCGGTCGAACAGCACGAGATCGCCCTCGGCGACCAGCGCTTGCAGCGCAATCTTGTTCGAGCTAGAGGTCCCATTCAGGACAAAGTAGGTGCGCTCGGCGCCGAAGATTTGCGCCGCCTCTTGCTGTGCGCGCAGCGCCGGACCCTCATGGGTCAACAGGTCACCAAGCTGGAGCACCGAATTGTCGAGATCATCGCGGAACACCGACTGGCCGAGGTGCTCGACAAAAATGCGGCCAATCGGGCTGCGGCTATAGAACATCCCGCCGTTGTGGCCGGGGCAGGTCCACAGCATGTTGCCCTGCTCGGCATAGTCGACCAAAGCGCCAAAGAACGGCGTCCGCAGGCTGTCCGCGTATTGGCGCAGCTGGGAGACAAGGTTGCGGGCGATGAAATCCGGCGTCTCCTCGGCGAGGAAAACAAAGCCGTCGACGTCGTCGAGCACCTCTATAGGAATATCCTCCAAGCGATGGCGGCGCACCAGGACGACGATCGGCACATCGAGCCCGCGCTTGCGGACGAGCGATATCAGCGCCGCGGACCGACCTTGCAAACCCTTGCGGCCCCAGTCGACGACGACGCAGCCGATCGCGGAATCCGTGCTGACGACAAGTTCTGCATCGTCATCCCGCCGAGCACGGATCGTCGAGTAACCCAGCCTCTCGACCTCGTTCAGGATGTCGCGCAATCGCGCGCCCTCGAGATCGGTCTCGTCGAAGTTGCGAGCGCATACTAGGAACTTGAAGTGGCGTGCATATTCCATTTCCGCTCCCCGATGGGCACTGTGCACGAGCCATACGACAGTCGTGCTACCATGCCGGTATCGCCGACGCGATCAATTGGTGCTGGCCGACTCACAAAGTCGGGTCCTTCGGCCTTTTCGCGAAAATGTCAGACATAAAGCTCACCTTTCAGTCCCAGTCGACGTTCGGCCCGCCTGTCGTGCAATGACGGTTATGGCTGAACGGCTCACATCTCAGGGCCGATCGCCCGCTGAACCATCACGGTGTCGGTCCATTCGCCGAACCGAAGGGCCACTGCGCGCAGGTAACCGACCTGCCGAAAGCCGCAGGCCTCGTGCAGCCGCAGCGAGGCGACATTGGCGCTGTCGATATACCCGATCATCTGGTGAAAGCCGGCAGAGGCGCATGCCTGGATCAAGGCCGGTAGAAGAGCGCGTCCGACGCCGATGTGGAGACGGTCAGGGTGGACGTAGATCGAATGCTTGACCGTGAATCTATACGCCGGGCGCTTGCGGAACAGCACGGCGGAGGCATAGCCGGCCACGACACCGTCGATGGTCGCAACAAGATGGGGCAGCCTGTGCTTGAGCATATTCCTGCGCCGCGCCTTCAGGTCATCAGCGTCGAACGGCGTTGGCTCGAAAGCGCCAAGGTTACCGACACCGTGCTCGATATGGTGGCGATAGATGTCGAGCATGGCCGGCACGTCGTCGTCGTTCGACGGGCGCAGCACGATTGGTGATGTGCGTGACGCAACTTCTTTGTCCACGACAGCCATCCTGGTGCGGTCATTCATCTGCCGATCAGCGCGATCATGGACCGCGTTGCGAACACGCTGTTTATAGTCCACCGGGCATCGCGACGATTGTCCTCCGTGCACGCCGATGCTGGACTATCTCAAGGTGTTCGAACAGAGGGCCAATCTATTTCCCGGCTTCGAAGCCGAAGTGCGGGGGTCATCGGTACCGGCGCATATAACGGTGCCGTAGCCATATTTAAGGCAGGTGGTAAGGCTCGTTGGAGCGAAGCGGTTCCGGCAATACTTATGCCCTTCTCTGCCATGCAGCAACGGACCGCGGCGGCAATCTCTGGGCTCCGTGTGATCGCCAAAACGCGGCTCGACGACCCCCAGACTGCCTCGCCTCCGACAGTCGCCAATAGGGCCCAGAATCGTTCGTAGCGAACGAGGCCCTGCGCGACGCGTTGGCAAAGAGGATCGCCCGCTGCGCATCGCGCCACGATTTTTCGACCGCGATGAGACACCGGCGATATTCGTGACGTCGCTCGTTTTGGATCAGGGCAAGATGGTTCGTCATGTCGAGCGGAAGTATTATCGCCGTCGCCGCGCCGTATGGCTCGTTGCTGTCGTCAATCTGCCGTTTCGCCCCGCGCGCACGGCCTCACAAATGCTAGCTGGCAACTGGTCCACGAAGAGTCAAATTCCTGGGGACCCAAAACAATAGCGCAACGGTAGCCAAGCACGTGTCCGAAGAGCGCTCCCATGTAGATCCCGAGCAGTCGCGATGTGCAGCCAATATGGCGAACTCTAAGATATAGTGCGGCGCGCCTCCGGATCAGGTTGCTTTCCTCAGTAGCTGGGCCGTATAGACGACGGCTGTGATGCGGCAGGCCGCAGCCGGGCCTGATAGCGGGTGTCCAGCCGTCAGTCGGCTGCACCCCCGCGATTGAATCTGAATGGGACCCGCGATGACCCCCTTCCGCGAGATACCGCTTCCTGTTGGATAAAAAATTAAATATTACGGCATGGTCCCCTTAAGTTCCGGCGGGGGAAAACGATGTGGCGCCTCCCAAGTGTAATTCTCGAATGGGCAAGCGTAGGCGGGTGCTTCGTACTCGCGGCAGTGCTATTCTGTCCCGGTTCTTGGGCGCAATTCTACATCGGAGGTGAAGCGGGGTGGACCGGATTATTTGACCGGGCCGATACGATCAACTACATCACGTCGCCGATAGCGCGCTTCAACGGCGGCTTCAATACCGGCGTTCGCGCCGGCTATGAGTGGGGGCCTTGGCGCTTTGAAGAGGAGTACAGCTATCGCCAGAACGGAGCCCGTGATCTGGTCGCAAGCAACTTTACAGTAAACGCCGCCGGTGGCGACCGGCACAGCAACTCGATCATGACCAATGTCCTATACGACTTCACGCCCGGCTACCCGATTACGCCGCATGTCGGGTTCGGCGTTGGAGCGGCCGATGTCTTCGATGGGCTCAAGCTGCCGGGGATCGGTCAGGTTTTCAACGGCAGTAGCTGGCAATTCGGCTATCAAGGGATCGCCGGCATCCGGTATCACCTCAGTGATGCTTTCACTCTCGATCTCGACTACCGCTACTTCGCGACCATCGGGCCGAAGTTCAGCATCCCGAGGACAAATCTTCAATATTATACGTACTACAAGACCAACAACTTTGTCGCGAGCGTGACTTATCGGTTCGCACCGCCTCCACCAACGTCGGTCCCGGTTTCCACGCCTGCCGCGCCGGCGCCATCCCCTTAGAGTTTGGCCCAAAATAAATTGGACGATTTCAATCCCTTGTGATACCCCATCTGCATCAGACGGTAAGGCGTGCACAAGATGCGGACTGAAACCGCTCGAGAGCAGTATCCGCGAGAAGTCGTCTTTGCTGTTGGTCGTGGTGGACCGGGCCGCATGCTTCAGCCTCGCGCGGGCGAGGCAGGATTTTTGGCGCGCACCCTTTCGCGTCGGCCGCCGCCTCTTGGAGTTGCGCCATAATCGATCGGGCAATTGGCTTGATGCCGGCAAGCGCCGCGTCAAAAGCCTCATTGGCCTTTTCGGTCAGTCCGCCGCTGGCGCTGACGTGCTGCTGACCCAGCAACGTGCCATCATCCGCCGCCTCCACCAGAACTGTGGTTTGGGAATCGAGTTCAAAGTTGATCAGCCGCGCCATATTTGTGTCTCCGAACAACAGCGAGAGAAGCGCCGAAGGGGAAATTTACGATTGCGTGTGAGCAATCGCACCATTTTTTGTTGCCGTTGCGACAGCGGCGAAGCCCGGCGGAGCACTTGAACCCTCCTATCCCTGGGTTCAGCTTTTCCGGTCGCGGACAGCTCAGAACAATGTCTGCTGTGCGTCGAAACTCGCGGTTCGATCGCGTTTCGCGAATAGAGCAAAGTCCATGACCGGTTTCATTCCCGCTCCAATCAAACCCGAAATTACGATGGACCATCTCGAGAAGGTCGACATCCGTGCTGGATTGATCGAAAGAGTGGAACTCGTTCCCACTTCCAGTAAGCTCGTCAGGCTGACGGTCGACTTCGGCGATCGCCGACGCACAGTATTGGCAGGCCTGCGTGGGGAACGCGCCGACCCGAAAGCGGAAATCGAGGGCTGCCAGGCGCTGTTTGTAGTTAATCTCCCGGCCCGCCGGATAGCAGGTGAAATCTCCGAGGCGATGCTGTTCGACATCGGCTACGCGGATAGCCTTACCCCGGTGCTCGCGATACCGGAAAAGCCGCTGCCAAATGGCGCCAGAGCGGGATGAGGCCTGCTTTCGATCAGGCGCAACTAGGGGTCACGGGTGTCGGCGATTTAATCGAAGGGCCAAGCCGCGCCACGATCATCGCTGCAGCGGTCAGCGGGTTCGGCAGGATCGATATTGGATCGGCGGTCGACGCAAGGTCACGCGATCGCGCTTCAAATCCGGCCGGCAGCCGAGGCATCGCCCAGGAGCTTTGCCACGCCAAAGCGATGGAACGGGAGGATCGTCGCCAGGTAGGCACGGCCAAAGACATTGTGGGTCATCACGGCCGTCGAGAGCACAATCCGTGGCCGGGCATCTCGAAAGACCGACACGCGAAAATCGAGGTGCTTGTCGTCCTTGCCGGTGATGATCTCATCCCGGTGCTTCGCGAACAGGGTCCAGCGCCCAAGCTTGTCCCCGACCGCGTAACTGCGCTCAGTGTCGATTGGTCGGGCCAAGTCGCCGTAGCTCACGCCGGTAATGCCGAGCGGCTTCATCAGATGAGACCTGACGACGAGGAGATGCTTGAAAACCCTCGGCAGGCGGCCGAGTGCCGCCGCATAGATCACGACAACGTCTTCCTCAGGGGTTCGCGACGGCACCTCAAAACTGTCCAGGTAGTCCATCCGAGGCAGGCTGTCTCGGAGACGACTCTCCGGCGGTAATTGGCAGGGGGTTGCGTTTGGCATGGAACGAAGCCTGCTTCAAATTTGGCCCTTTTCGCGGCGCCTCCACCGGCGGCGCGGGTCGCTCCGATCCTTTGGGAGGGTAAGCGGGCACGGCCCAGGAATACAGAAGTCAGTATCGACGGAGCATTTGGATCGCCACCCTCCGCACAGCACCACCACCGACCTCGGCATCGCTAAGGGAACAGCAGGCCACGATCCCGCTGAAGCACTGAAGGGTCCGAAACGGCGACGCCTTGCCCCGCCCAAGGGCGATAGTCTGATCGCACGGGCTCGCGCGGTAGACGATGACCGAGAACTTACGCCGAATCGGCTACAGGAAACCGGGCGTGGCACTGCGGCCGGATGCGAGCGCGTCTTTATGGGGAAGCAACTTCGCACATGACTGCATGCCCTACATGCCCGCGATCCGTATGGTGCACGGTGGGACTTCTCCACGCTCTCGGTCGCAAGCAGAAGGATCGCGTTCACAGGACTGAACCGGTTGGTGGAAGGGAGGACGAAGCCGTGCGCATCATCGATTTGCGAGAGGTGTCCTTACCGATCTCCCGCTACGCCGACCCCTCCGCACCGTCAGGCGGGTTGAACACCAGCATGCTGGCGTTGATTACGAACGTGATCCGGGACGGCAAGCCAGTCGTCGGCTACGGCTTTGCGTCGATCGGCCGCTTCGCACAAAGCGGTCTCATTCGCGAGCGATTCGCCCCTCGCCTGCTCGCCGCGAGCGAGGCCGATCTCACGGATGACGCCGGAACCAATCTCGACCCGTTCCGCGCCTGGCGGGTTATGATGACCAATGAAAAACCCGGCGGCCACGGCGAACGATGCGTCGCCGTAGGCGCCCTCGATATGGCGCTCTGGGATGCCGCCGCGAAGATTGCTCGGCTGCCGCTTTACCGACTTTTGATGGATCGCATGGGGACTCCTCAACGCGATGCGCCCCGCAGGGTCTCCGTCTACGCCGGAGGCGGTTATTACTACCCCTCCGATGACATCGCTCGTTTATCCGATGAGGTACGCTGTTTTCGCGACCTTGGCTACCGACGCGCCAAGATCAAGATCGGCAGCGCTCCATTGGCTCAAGATTTGAAACGGATCGATGCCGCGGCACGGCTGCTCGACGGTCCCGGGAATGTCGCGGTTGACGCCATATACGCCTATACCGCTGCGACCAGCCTTGCGGTCGCCGATGCGCTTGCCCCTCGCGGGCTGTGGTGGTTCGAGGACATTTGCGATCAGCCTTTACTTTGAAACGGTCGCCGCAGTAGCGAGGCGCTACGCAGCCCCAATCGCCGCAGGCGAAGCGCTGTTCTCTGCGGCCGAAGCCAACCTGCTTGACCGGCATGGCGGATTGCGCCGCGACAGGGATATCCTGGTTTTTGATCCTGTCCACTGCTACGGCCTACCCGGATACCTGCAGATCATCGAGCTGCTGGAAAAGCGCGGCTGGCCGCACAGCGCCTTCTGGCCACACGGCGGCCATCTCTTCTGCCTGCATATTGTAGCAGCGCTTGGACTCGGCGGTGCCGAGGTCAACCCGCTCTGCTTCCAACCCTTTGGCGGCTATGGCGACGAAACGAGCATCGCGAATGGCACCGCGATCCCGCCAGAGCTTCCCGGCATTGGCTTCGAAACAAAGCCGGCGCTACGAGGCCTTTTGGCCACTCTTGTCGACGTTTGATCATCGCGTGAGGCGGCGAAATAGCGCCAGAGCCGACGAGGGCTTTCGGCGCGTCTCGCTCATTCCCATCCGTCCCGGTGAAGGTCGCCTAACAGAACCGATGGCGGCCACTCAACCGTGGCGGCGCCTACCGCTCTTCATGCCCCATTCCGGCCATTCGTCGCCATCACCCCGAACGGCTCAGGGTAGGAACCGGACCTCAGACCGAGCAACTATCTTGGCGCTAATGCGTCGAGAGCGGAGTTGCCGGTGCGAGGCATTATTCCGATGGGATGGCAACGGCTTAGTGCAATCCGGGGATCAACTCGCGGCCGACCCTGAACTCGATCGTGGAGCCCGCGAAGTCGTCGCCGACCGGCTCGCAGCGACCGCCGAGATGCGCCGCGAGGAAGGCTTCGGCGACGGCCATGAAGGAGCGTCGGTTCTCTGGCCGGCCGAGGCCGTGGCCTTCGTCGCGATAATACACATAGGTAACCGGGATGCCGTGCCGCTGCATTGCGGCGACGATCTGCTCGGACTCCGAGGCTTTGACGCGCACGTCGTTGGCACCTTGGCCGATCAGCAGCGGCCGCACGATACGGTCGGCGCGATTGAGCGGCGACCTCTCCTCGAGGAACCGCCGCCCCGCCTCGGTAGTATAATCGCCCGTCCGCACCTTCCACACCGATTTCCACGTCATCCAATATTCGGGGATGGTATTCAGAAGTGTCACGAGATTGGAGGGGCCGACGAGATCGACGGCACAGGCGAATTTCTCGGGCGTGAACGTCAAGCCGACCAAAGCCGAATAGCCGCCATAGCTGGTGCCCGCGATCGCGACACGGGTGGGATCGGCGATCCCTTGCCCGACGGCCCAATCGACGGAGTCGATCAAGTCGTCATGCATCTTGCCCGCCCATTCAAAATTGGCGGCGTTGACGAATGCCTTTCCGAACCCGGTGGAACCGCGATAGTTGACGCTCAGCACCGCATAGCCCCGGTCGGCGAGCCATTGGTGATTGGCGTGCAGCCCCCATTGGTCGCGCGTCCAAGGCCCGCCATGGACCAATAGCACCATCGGCAATCGGCCGGTCGACTGCGCATCCCGCGGTCGGGACAGGTAACAGATGAGTTCGAGCCCATCGCGAGCGCGAATGATGACGGGCTCCATGGTCGCGAAAGGTAGCCCCTCCCATTCCGGCGCCGCCGAAAACAGCCGCTTCACTTCCCGCGCTGCGCGGTCGTAATGAAAATATTCCAACGGCGCGTCGTCGTATTGATAGGCGACGATCCACTGTCGCCGGTCTAGCGACATGCCTGTGACCGTCAGATCGCCTCGAGATTGCCGTGTGAGGTAGTCGAAATCCTCCCGATAGTGCGGGTCCAGAACCTGCCACGCGACGCGTTCGAATGCGCGCGCGGCGGCAACCGGGCGCTCGCTGATCGGATCGAGCAAAAGCTGGGTGAAATCGGCGCGGGGGTCTTCGGCGAGAACCCGCATCGTGCCGCTTGTGAGGTCCTGTGCGACGACGGCGGCGGTGTCGCGGCCACCGCTGTCGAGCCAATAGAGTTCACGACCGTCGGCGCTGAATTCGATGGCGCGGGTCGCCATCGCGTCCTCAGTGCCGATCCCGCTGAAGAGGGTCCATCCGTCGTCGCTGCCGCGCTGCAAATACTCGACATCGCCGTCTTCGGTGTGTCGGACTGCAAAGCGCACACGGAACCGCTGATCGGTGAAATGGCCGGTGACACCCTCGTTCAGCTGAAGCAGGTGCTTTCCCCGGTGGGGACGTTGACGCGGTAGATGTCGAAATAACGCTTGTCCCGCGCGTTGTGCCCGATCAGCAACTCGCTGGGAAAATGGCGCGAGGTTTGCTGAATGTAGCAAGTCACCCCCGGTCCCGGCGTCATTACCCGCAAATCGCCGGTTTCAAGATCGACCCGCCAAGCGCGCCAATTTTCGTCGCCTGCCGCCTCGCGGAAGAACACGACATGCCGGTTGTCATGCATCCAGAGGATCCAGGGGCCGAGATTGCGGTCGGTCACCGCCGTCACCGGGCGCGCCTCGTCGATCCGGCCGATCGGCGCAATCCAGAGATTGAGCACGCCGTCAACGGGGGCGCGAAAGGCGATCCGCGTGCCGTCGTGACTGATCCGCACGACGCTTCGTTCGGGATCTGCGAAAATCAGGCGGCGGGGGAGCAGGCCGGCGCTGTGCTCTCCGACCTGCATAGAATCGGCAGATTGATTGGGCATGATCCGGCTCCTCAAGTGACACGGCAGTAACACGATCCCGACGCGGCGGGCGGGCCGCAATGGTCAAGGTGCCTGGCGCATTCGGCCGCCAATACCGCCGCGTACACGCCGACGTGGCCATCCTCGAACAAGGAGGCCCGCTCGACTCGCTCGGACGGTGGCGTCCGCGCCGGCGTCGATAAGATCACGGCAGAAATCCGGCTGTGAATGAGATTTATGCAGCATATTTCGCCTTTAGCATCGGGATCGCCTCACATGCGATCTTCTCGAACACCGGTAGTTGCTCGGGTTGTCTTGGATAGTAGATGCCAATCTCAGAGATCCCCAGATCGATTAGCCACCGTGCCGCGTCGGTGAAAACTTGCATAGACGCATAGAGGCGGGCGGAACTGAGGACAAGGTAGGAGCGACGCAGCGTCGCCGGATCGCGCCCAATCGCGGCACAATGCCGGTCGATCAAACGGCAGCGTTCGCGTGTTTCGGCGATTTGCGCGTCGAACGCGTCAGCGTAGCTGATGCTGTTCCAGTTATCCGCCAGCTCTGCTGCTCGCTTCAGCATGACCGGGCCGTTGGCCGCGATCACGATCGGCGGTCTCGGCTTTTGCACCGGGCGCGGCTCCATCGCCGCGCCGCTGACGTGATAGTATTTGCCGTCGTAGGTGGTGACCGCGTTGCACAGCAGCCGATCGACGATCTTGACATATTCCCTGAACCGGGCGACGCGCTCGGGATAGCTCCAATTCGGCAATCCCATCATTTCGCATGACGTATCCCTCGTTAAGCCTATCCCGAGACCTAGTTCGAGCCGACCGTTTGAAATATGATCGACCGTCAGCGCCTGACGAGCGAGCAGCGCTGGGTTGCGCAGCGGGATTTGGGTTACCCAGGTCGCGAGTCTGATGCGGGTGGTTTGCGCGGCGAGGGCCGCCAGGATCGACCAGCCTTCGAACCACGGGGCCGCCGCCGCGGTGTAGTTGACGAAGTGATCGACAACGCCCGCCAGATCAAAGCCGAGCGCTTCGATATGCTGGTACCGGTGCAGCTGCTCGTCCCAGGGCAGCGTCGGGGTCATCATGGCCAAAAAGCGCAGCTGATGCGGCATGGCTGTTTCTCCAATCGGTCAGGCGGACGCCTCGTCGAGGATGCGGACGATGTAGCGTCAGTCGTAAGCCAGGCACCAATCCGGCGCCTTGAGCCAGCACCGCTCCGCGGGCACGTCGCTGCGCCGATAGAGACGCGTCACCCGATCCCAGCTGCCCTTCTCGAGCGCCGCAACGAGCGCCCGCTCGGACTCGGCGTCGCGCGTGCCTTCACATGGAAAGATCGCGACCGCCGAAATCCATTTCGCGAGGAATTCGTTGCCGCAGCGCTCGATGCGGAATACCGCGCCACGTCGCTGGATCGGTATGTTTTCGGGGTTTTCACCGAAACCTTTGTCCGAGGTCAGCGGCAGAATCAGCCGGCCGCCATCCTTGAGCGGTCGAGCCAGATGTCCGCCGGCCGGGTCGCCCCCGCGTTCATGTAAATCACATCGGCCAGATCGAACTCGATCTGCGAACCGTCGCCTTGCAAGGCACGCACACTCGGCTGCCCGGCGAAATTCGCCGCAACGCGCTCGGCGAGGCCGTCATCGAATTCGATCGCCGTAACCCGACCGCTCTCGCCCACCATGTGCGCCAGGATCGCCGTGTAGTAGCCGACCCCGGCGCCGATGTGCACGACGTGCTCGCCCGGCCCTGGCGCCGCCGCCGCAATCAGCATCGCGTGCAGCCACGGCTGGCCGTTGTTCAGAACCCGCTCTGGAATGATGCCGACCAGCGCGTCCTGATAGAGATAGACCGGATCGTCGCTCGGCGTCGGTACATAACGGCGCGGCCAGCGCAGCATCGGCCACGGCCCCGCCCCGAGGAAATGTTCGCGGCGCACCGCCGCGAACGCCGCCCCGACGCGCGCGTCATCGACGTCGGCGTTCGCCAGCACATGTTTGGCATAGGCGCGCCGGACGATCGCCAATTCCTCCTGTTCCATTCTGTCGAGGAACAAGGCCGTGTGAGCCGCGACTTGCTCGGAGGTCGGCGTCATGATGCTCTCCTTTGTCGCCCAGTGCGCGCGGCGCGGAGAGACGCGGACGCGACAGAAATTTTTTTTCACCGCTGTCCGCGTCCATGCTCGCCAGGCGCATACGATCTGGGAGGAGCGATGGCAGAAGCGTCACAGCAACCTAAAGAGTGGAGCCGGCACTTCGTGCCGCCGCGACGGGACGTCGGCGCAGCGCTGGCCGCGCTCTCGGAGGAAGATCTGCTGCGCTTGCGCGCGATCGCCCGAGTGCGGGCACGCTCGCTGCCCGATGACGGTATGTCGTGGTCCGACCTGCTCCACGAGGCGGTGCTGCGCGCGCTGGCGGGTGCCAGGCCATGGCCGCCGGGCGTGCCGTTGCTCGCCTTTCTGGCGGGCGTCATGCGCAGCCTCTGCGACGAGTATTGGCGCCGCCACCGCCGACAGCATGATCTCCCCGCTCCGCACGATCGTGGCGGAGCTGACGACCCGGAACGG
>Ga0306924_10004803_pt1 | contig 13245 bp, 9 predicted proteins | sample sta12Can44000111_FD_203756 | JGI IMG/M metagenome (GOLD analysis project Ga0306924, IMG submission 203756) | Lab enrichment of tropical soil microbial communities from Luquillo Experimental Forest, Puerto Rico - statanox.12C.anox.44.000.111 (v2)... | ecosystem: Environmental > Terrestrial > Soil... | reverse complement strand
AACGCTAACTCCGAAGCCAACGTCGCGCAACGACCCCCGAACAGGCAAACACGCGCTCGTACGTTTGGTTCAGCGCCCGACTCGAAGTGCTTCAATACAAATCATCCCTAGCAGCTTCTGACACCCCCGGGGTCAAATGTCCGTCCGCAACCTCGACAAACTGTTCAAGCCCGCGGCGGTGGCGCTGATCGGTGCAACGCCGCGGCACGGTTCACTCGGTGCCGTGCTCTTCCGCAACCTGCGGCGCGGCGCCTTCGGGGGGCCGCTGATGCTGGTCAACCCGCACCACCGGTCGATTGACGGCGTGCCGGTTCACCGCGACATCGCGAGCCTGCCAGAGGTTCCTGACCTCGCGGTCATCGCTACGCCACCCGAGACCGTGCCCGGGGTGATCGGCGACCTTGGCGCTCGTGGGACGCGCGCGGCAGTCGTCATAACCGCCGGCTTCGACGAGCAAGGTGCATCCGGCCGTGCTCTGCAGCAAGAGGCGCTAGACGCGGCACAGCCCTACCTCTTGCGCCTGGTTGGTCCCAACTGCGTCGGGATCATGGTCCCAGCAATCGGGCTCGATGCAAGTTTCTCGCACATCCCACCGTTGGCCGGCGACTTAGCTTTCGTCAGCCAGTCGGGAGGGATGATCACGGCCGTCCTCGATTGGGCTGCCTCGCGGGAGATCGGGTTCTCGCACGTCGTCTCGCTCGGCGACATGGCCGACGTCGATTTCGGTGACATGCTCGACTACCTCGCTGCGGATCCCGGCACCCGCGCAATCCTGCTTTATATCGAGGCGATAACCCATGCGCGCAAATTCATGTCCGCCGCGCGCGCCGCGGCGCGCAACAAGCCCGTGCTTGTGGTCAAGGTCGGGCGCTTTGCCGAAGGGGCCCACGCGGCGGCCTCGCACACGGGAGCACTGGCTGGCGCTGACGCAGTCTACGAAGCGGCATTCCGCCGCGCCGGTATGCTGCGCGTCGACACGATGGCGGAGCTGTTCGATGCAGTCGAGACCCTGGCCTTAACGCGAGCGCAGCAAGGCGATCGTCTCGCCATTCTGACCAATGGCGGCGGGCCGGGAGTATTGGCGACCGACGCCCTCGTCGCCCTCGGCGGCCGGCTCGCTACCCTTTCCGCTGACACCGTCGCACAGCTCGACCGTGTTCTGCCCCGCACCTGGAGCCGCAGCAACCCGATCGACATCATCGGCGACGCACCCGGGCAACGCTATGCCGATGCGCTCTCGATATTGCTTGGCGACCGCGATATCGACGCGATCCTCGTGCTCAACTGCCCGACGGCGTTGACGCCGCCGGGTGAAGCCGCCCGCGCGGTGATCGACACCTTCGCCGCCGCGCACGTGGCGGCGCCCGATCAGCGCCCTTGGGAACGCAACGTGTTCACCGCATGGCTCGGCGAGCGCTCTGTTGCCGAGGCGCGGCGCCTCTTCGTCGCCGCTCGCATCCCGACCTACGACACCCCGGACCGCGCCGTGCGCGGCTTCATGCACCGCGTGCGCTATCGCCGCAACCAGGAGCTGCTGATGGAGACGCCGGCGGCGAGGCCCGCCGATTTCGCGCCGGATATCGCTCGCGCGTCCAACGCCATCACCAGCACGTTAAGCGCAGGCCGAACCTGGCTCGATATGGCTGAGTTGAACGCCGTGCTCGACGCCTATGGCGTTCCGTTACCCGTAACCCGGCTTGTCGCCGATGCGCAAGGCGCCGCCGCAGCCGCGGCTGAGATCGGAGGAGGCGTGGCACTCAAGATCCGCTCGCGCGATCTGACGCATAAGAGCGATGTCGGGGGTGTGGCGCTCGACCTCGACAGTCCGGACCGAGTAAGGAGCGAGGCGCGAGAGATGCTCACCCGAGTCGCGCGCGCCCGCCCCGAAGCGCGCCTCGACGGATTTCTCGTGCAGCAGATGGCTCGGCTCCCCGGCGCGATCGAGCTGATTATCGGTGTCGTCGAGGACCCGGTATTCGGTCCGGTGGTGATGTTCGGCCACGGCGGTACGGCGGTCGAACAGATTCGGGACAAGGCGCTCGCACTGCCGCCGCTCAATGAAGCGCTGGCGCATGCGCTGATGGCGCGCACGCGCGTTTGGCGGCTCTTGCGAGGCTATCGCGGTCGGCCTGCGGCGGCCATCGATGTCGTTACTGAAATCTTGATCCGCGTCGCCCAGCTCGCCGTCGACCACCCCGAAATTCGCGAGCTCGACATCAATCCATTGTTCGCCGGCGCTACCGGGGTGATGGCGGTCGATGCCCGGCTGCGGGTCGCTGCGGCGCAGCCCAGACGGGCACGGCTCGCGATATCGCCTTATCCAAAGGAGCTCGAAGCCACGGAACGGTTGCGCGACGGAGCCGTCGTCAGACTGCGCCCGATCCGTCCCGAGGACGAGCCGCTGCTGCAGGATTTGGCCAGCCACATGAGCCCGCAGGATCTGCGGCTTCGTTTCTTCAGCGCGATGAAGGGGCTGACCCATCAGCTCGCGGCGCGGCTGACGCAAATCGACTATGACCGCGAGATGGCGCTGATCGCGCTCGCGGCCGATGCCGATCAGGTCCTCGGAGTGTCGCGGTTCGCCGCGGATCCTGATAACCGCCAAGCCGAATACGCGGTCGAGGTGCGCAGCGACTGGAAGGGGCGCGGGCTCGGTTACCTCTTGATGAGGCGGCTGATCGACGTAGCGCGCCAGCGCCGCATCGGCGAGCTGGTCGGCGAAGTATTGCGCGAAAACACCGCCATGCTGCAGATGTGTCGGGCTCTCGGTTTCACGATCAGAGCCGATGCGAAAGATCCCAGCCTGGTGCGGGTGACCAAGCCGCTTCAGAAGGTATGATTTCGGTGTGACTGACCCCTGTAAAAGCCGGAAAACAGGGCGAATTATCGATTTCGCCCCGGAATTTGCTCGGCTTTCCTTCGATAAAGCCATCTGGATGAAAGGCTTAGCGCCACTTGACCGGTTCCGCGAACAGGGGTCCGAACGTCGCCCAGCAGGGGGCGGAATCGACCTATCAGGGGGCGAACAGGGGAGGCTCTCTTTGCGATGATCATATTGTTAAATAGACAAATTGTGGAAACGCTAGTATATGGCGAAGCCTCCCCGGAGGACAAGTGTTGCGGAAATCCCATGCGCGGAACAGAGCGAGACAAACTCACAGTAGCCTCGGGGTGTTTGGCGACTTACGCGCCGAGCGGTGGCGCGCCGCCGCGCGAAATTGCTCGCCGTGCTGCCGCAGGATCGCCGCGGCTGGCTCGAGCCGAATACCGACGCCGCCCTGCTCGTCGACAAAGCCACACTCGGCGGCAATCCGCCTGACGACATCCTCGGGCCTCAATATCCGCGCCATCCCGACACCACCTTGAGACGCAGTCCCGCCCGGTCTTAAACCTTTGTCGACACGAACCGCGCGGGTTTTGCCGCGACACATCGGAAATAGACATCTGGCCGGCGGTGGAGTTGAAGGGCAGATCGCGGGCACCGGCCCTCCTCGTCCTGCACGTCGTTGCCGCGTTTCCGCCGACCTCTTACCCTTTGCTTTTCACCGATCAGTGCCAGGGTACATCTCCATGCCGGAATTACCTGATGTCGAATTGTATAAGCGGCATTTGGATGCGACCTGCCTGGGCCGGACCATCCGCCACGTGGCGGTCGCCGATGCGCGGATCCTGGCGGACCTCCCGGCCGGCGAGCTGGCGCGCCGCCTCGAAGGTGCCCGGATCGGCGCGTCCCGGCGGCACGGCAAACACCTCTTGGTCGACCTCGGACCACCGGGCTGGCTGACATTGCATTTCGGGATGACCGGCGCACTCAAACATTTTACGGACAGCGAGCAGGATCCTCCGTACGACCGAGTGCGTTTCGATTTTGCCGACGGTCATCATCTGGCTTACACCGACGTCCGGTTGTTTGGGCGCGTCGGGCTGGCGTCCGACGCCGACGCGTTTATCGCGGCCGAGGGTCTTGGCCCGGACGCCCTCGATCCACGTTTCGATTTTGCGGCGTTCGAGCGAGCCCTCGCAGGCCGAAAACGCGATGTCAAATCGGCGCTGATGGATCAGGAGGCGGTGGCGGGGATCGGCAACATCTACTCCGACGAGATCCTGTTTCAAGCGGGAATCAACCCGCGGACACGCTGCGATCGGCTTGACGCCGATGCGCGCCCGCGCCTGTTCAGCCGGATCAGGGAGGTGTTGGAGACGCCATCGCAAGCGGCGCCGGCGCAGAACGGCTCGTCGACCGTCTCCCCGGTTCGTTCCTCATTCCGTACCGCGCGAAGGGCGGACGATGCCCGCGCTGCGGCGCTGAAATCACCACCGCAAAATTCTCTGGCCGCACCGCCTACTATTGCCCGCGATGCCAGTCCGAGGCCGCGTGAACCCCGGGCGTTCACGCGGCAACCCAGCCTAGATAATCCTTTGTTAGCGCGGCAACCGCAGCGTCGTAGAGGCGGCGGCCTGCTTCGGGTGTTGCCAAGCCGGGATTGGACCCGATCCGGCCGTCGGGGAAGTTGCTACGGTAGTCGGCAGCATCGGCAAACTCGCCCCAAGGTGCGACCGGGGGATCGAGCGGGGCGGATTTGATCGCGTCCGGATAGGCGAATTGGGTGACGGCGACCTCGCTCGGCGTGGCGTGGCTGCCCTCGGCGTCGCCGTAGAAATCCTTTGCCAGCTGGGCCACCTCGCGGTTCTGCCACCAATTTCTCAGCCGACATTTGACCGGTTGGACGTTTGCTCCCGCAGGTAGGCTGCGCGCCGCATAAATCTCGGAAAAGGCAGCCGTCACGGTGGCGATGTTGCCGCCATGCCCGTTGACGAAATAGAAGCGCTCGAAACCGTGTCTCGCCAGAAGTCGCGCAGCACCACGATCAAGGTACTCGGCCGTAGGGTCATCGAGCCGGCGAAGCCGAGATGATGCTGGGCCATCCCGACCGCGATCGTCGGCGCCACAAGCGCTCCGGCGGCTTCGCCGACGCCTCGTGCGATGACCTCGGCGCAGATCGCATCGGTGCCGATCAGACCGGTCGGCCCGTGTTGCTCGGTTGAGCCTATCGGTAGGATGATGCCTCGGTTCGACCGAAGGTAAGCCTCGACCTCCACCCAGGTCTGCAACTGCAGCTGCATTTGCCCTCCCTAGACGACCGATTCGCGCATCTCCGATCGGGTACGGTTCGAGACTAGCACGTTCTGACGCGCCGGGAGTGCTGAGCTGGGCCATTTTGGATTTTGATCATCAAGAGCGCTAGGTTTTTGCGTCGGAACCCATGAAGCCAGCGGCTCTCTTTGCCTGTTTCACCGCCCTCTCGCTTGGCGGATGCTTAATGATTCCGAGCGCCGGACCGGCGGCGTCCGAGGTGGCTGCCGCGGGGCAGGCCGAGAACGAGGTGCTCTTCGACGTCGTCGAGGTCGACGATCACGTCGTTTCTACCCTGCTTGCCCAGCCGAAGGAGAGTTTTCACGCGCGGTTCCAAAAGGATGGTAATCCGCCGGAGCTTAAGATCGCGGTCGGTGACACGGTCTCGGTCACGATCTGGGAAAGTGCAGCGGGCGGACTCTTCAGCGAGGCGCCGGCACCACAACTCCCAACCGGATCGAGACCGGCGACCGAGCCGTTAGCCCCGGAATCGCCGCGGCCGCCGACTGAGACCCCGGCCGGACCGATCCCGGAGATCGACCAACTCTTGGGTGCTCCAAATCAACCGCCTGGCGCTCCCTCTGAGACACCGCCGCCACAGGCCGGTCAGCCGCCGAGCGGCAATATCCCACAGACTGTGCCGCTTCCCATCGAGGCGACCGGTGCGGCGGTCGCGCAGCGGAGCGCCACGATCCCCGATCAGCAGGTGGCCCCGGGCGGTGCGATCGGTGTCCCCTATGCCGGCCAGGTCCCGGCCGCCGGGCGAACGCCGGCGGAAGTGCAGCAAACGATCGAAGCACTGCTCGCCAGCAAGGCGCTCCAGCCTCAGGCGCTGGTGATCGTCAAGAAGAGCGATGCCAACGTGGTCACTGTGACGGGCGAAGTGGTTGCGGGCGCGAGAGTCCCGCTCTCACCCGGGGGCGACAGGCTGCTCCAGGTGATTGCCGCCGCGGGCGGCGCCCGGGCACCGGTACACGAAACCTTTGTACGGCTGTCGCGCGATGGTGTGACGGCGACGATCCCCTTCGAGCGGCTCGTCGCCGATCCGGCGGAGGACATCTACGCCCGGCCGGGCGATGTCCTTACCCTGGTGCGGATACCGCAAACCTTCAGCGTGTTCGGGGCGACAGGCAGAACTGACTCGATTACCTTCGACGCCGAGAAGCTCACTTTGAGCGAGGCGCTGGCAAAATCCCGGGGGTTGCGCGACGACCTGGCAAACCCCAGAGGTGTGTTCCTGTTCCGCTACGAGCCGGCATCAATTGTCCGAGCACTCGATCAACCGATCGCGACGCGCGCAGAGGACGGGACATCGCCAGTCGCCTATCGGTTCGACTTCTCCGACGCCAACTCCTACCTGATAGCCGACCAATTTCCCGTCCGAGACAAGGACATCATCTTTGTCGCGGACGCCGGGGCCGTACAGGTGCAGAAGTTGTTTACCCTCCTCCAGACCATAACCGGACCGGTCATAACCGGCCTGCTGGTCTGCCGGAGCGGCAACACCAAATGCTGAAACCCTTTGAGAGTGCTAACGCTCGAGCCCGCCGACGGTGTCGGCGCGAAATCGGACGACATCCTCGGGACTGAGGTAATTGATGTCGCCGGGAGTGGCAAGGCCGATCGCCGCGGCGAAGGCGCCGAGGCGGATCGCGAGATCGAGATCGCCGTCGAGCAGGCCGTGGATCAACCCCGCGACAAACGAGTCCCCGGCGCCGATTCGGTCGACGACCTCCACCGCATAGCGCGGGGCATAGCGGAACTCGCCACGGGTCAACAAAAGCGTGCCGGGTTCGGCGTCGGGCGGCCGCGTCAGCGCAATGAGCGGGACGCCGTAGCGTGCGGCGATCGCCTCAGCGAGCTGCTCACCTGCTTCGCTAAAGCCCAGCACGCTTTGTGCATCGCGCTCGGCGAGAACCAGCAGATACAAATGCGGCGCTGCCACCTCGAGCAACGCACGCGCTTCCGATGGGGTCGTCAGGGTCGCTCGATAGTTCAGATCGTACGACACCGGCTTTCCGGCCGACGCGGCGAGCGCTGCGAGTTGCAGGATCAGTGCCCGGCAGCTCGGGCCGAGCACCGGGGTGATCCCGGATAGGTGCAGCCAGGCGCTCGCCTGAACAAGCGCGTCCCATGGCGCATCTTCGAAGGCGAGCTCCGAGGCCGCCGAGTGCTTGCGGTCATAGATGACCCGGCTCGTCCGCGGTTCGGGTCCGGGCTCGTAGAACATCAGGCCGAGCCGCGCGTTCGCCATCCAGCGCACCCAGCGCGTGTCGACTCCATGCCGCCGCGCCTCGCCGTCGACGATGCGGCCGAGCGGTCCTTCCGGTAAGCGCGATACCCAGGCGACGCGCCGCCCGAGCCGGGCGAGGAGGCAGCCGACATTGAGCTCGCTGCCGCCAACCCCGACCTCGAACAGCCGCGCCTGTTCGAGCCGCTGGTCGGCAGGCGGCGACAGGCGCATCAGCGTTTCGCCGAGAGTCAAAAGGTCGTAGCGCCACTCCGAAGGAGCATTCATCCGCGCCGTCCGCCGACGACCGCGGCAGGGCGTTCAGCGGTTGTCGCGCCGATGCTTCTGGCGACTCCGGCGATCAGCGCAACCCGTCCGGCCGATCGTTTTGCCATCGCGACCCCCTTCATCCTCGGCGGCCAAGCCTGTCGCAGGGAAAGTTTGCGCGCAACCGCTTCCTTGTAGCTTGCTCGGCTTGACCCCGGTCATATACGGGAAAGCAGATCCGACCGTGCCCGACAAAGCATCGGTTGGCTAGGCGAGGCTCTTCGACACCATCTCGTAGGTGTTCTTGCTGAGATCGGGCGTGGCGAGAACGCGCTCGAGTTGGCGCCGCATCAGCGCCTGACGCGTCGGGTCGTGCCGACGCCACGCGCCCAGCGGCTGGACGAGGCGGGCCGCCGTTGTCGGATTGATCGGATCGAGGGTGATCACCTCGTCGGCGAGAAAGACGTAGCCGGCGCCGCTCGCATCGTGAAAGCGTATTTGGTTGCCTTGTGCGAAGGCACCGACCAGCGCGCGCACCCGGTTCGGGTTTTTGCGCTCGAAGGCAGGATGCAGGGTCAGCTCGCGGACGCGGTTCGGCGTTCCGGGCAGTGACGAGCGGGCCTGTAGCGCGAACCACTTGTCGATTACCAGCTCGTCGCGCGACCAGGCGGCGTAGAACCGCGCGAGCGCCGCAGGGCGCTCGGGTCGATCGAGGTCGGCGAGCACCGTCAGCGCCGCCAGCACGTCGGTCATGTTGGCTCTAGTGTCGAACTGCGCCTTGGCCAGTGCGGCACCCCTCTCGGCATCGGCCGCGGCGAGGTAGGCAAGGCACGTGTTGCGCAACGCCCGCCGGCCGATCGCCGCGCCTTCGATCCGGTAGGATCCGGCATCGGCGAGCGCCACATAAGCCGAAGCGAGCTCCATCGACAATGCGCGGCCGAGCTCCACGCGCGCGCTTTCGCGGGCGGCGTGGATCGCGTCGACATCGACCACTGCGAGCTGGTCGGCAAGGAACGCCTCGCTCGGCAAGGTCAGCGCCTCGGCGGCAAAGGCCGGGTCGCGCTCTGCGTCGGCGAGGATGCGCCGCAGCGCTGTGACGATATTCGGGTCGAGCGGCGCTGGCGCCTCCCCGTTCCGACAAGCTTCGATCCCGTCGAGCAGGACGCGGGTTGCGACCTGTTGGCCCGCCTCCCATCGGGCAAACGGCTCGGGATCATTGATCGCAAGAAATTTCAGCCGCTCGAGCGGCACATCCTTCAATTTGACCGGAGCGGAAAATCCGCGCAGCAGCGACGGCACTGGAGGAGCCGGCACGTTGACAAAGCGAAAGCGCTCGCGCGCCTCGGCGAGCGTGATGACCCGCGTCCCGTCCCGGCTCTCTGCCTCCTCCTCGAGCTGGGTCGGCAATTCGGCGCCATCCGGCCCCAGCAGGCCCATGGCGAGCGGGATCAGCATCGGCAACTGCTCCGCCTGACCCGGTGTCGGGGGAACCTTTTGCGCGATGCTCAGCTCGTAGCTCTTCGTCGCCTTGTCCCAGCGGTCCTCGATCGTGACCTCGGGTCTGCCGGCCTGCTCGTACCAGCGCTTGAATTGGCCCAGATCGGCGCCACTTGCCTCCTGCATCGCAGCGACGAAATCCTCGATCGTCACCGCTTGGTTGTCGTGCCGTCCGATGTAGAGATCCATGCCGCGGCGGAACCCGTCGCGACCGAGGAGCGTGTGGATCATGCGCACCAGCTCAGCGCCCTTGTTGTAGACCGTCGGCGTATAGAAATTGTCGATACGGATATAGCTGTCCGGCCGTACCGGATGAGCGAGCGGGCCGTCATCCTCGGGAAACTGCATCGCGCGCAACATGCGCACGTCGCCGATGCGCCGCACCGCACGGCTACCCTGATCGGCTGAGAACTCCTGGTCGCGGAAGACGGTCAGTCCTTCCTTCAACGAGAGCTGGAACCAGTCGCGGCACGTCACCCGGTTGCCGGTCCAGTTATGGAAATACTCGTGGGCAACGACGCTTTCGATGTTCTGGTAATCGGCGTCTGTCGCCGTTTCGGGTTTGGCCAATACGTATCGCGTATTAAAGATGTTAAGGCCCTTGTTCTCCATCGCCCCCATATTGAAGTCGCTGACCGCGACGATGTTGAAGACGTCGAGATCGTATTCGAGCCCGAAGACCTCTTCGTCCCAGCGCATCGCCTTTTTCAGCGAAGCCATCGCATGACCACATTTGTCCTCGTCGCCACGGCGCACCCAGATGGCCAGCGCCACCTCCTTGCCCGAGCGCGTCGTAAAGCGGTCCTCGACGGCAACCAGATCGCCCGCGACAAGGGCAAAGAGGTAGGAGGGCTTGGGGTGTGGATCGACCCATTTCGCCCAATGCCGCCTTGCGTCGATGTCGCCGCGCTCGACAGGGTTGCCGTTGGCGAGCAGCACCGGATAGCGCTGCTTCTCGGCCGTTATCGTCGTCGTGTAGCGCGCCATTACGTCGGGCCGATCGATGAAATAGGTGATCCGCCGAAAGCCCTCCGGCTCGCACTGCGTGCAGAAATTGCCGCCCGACAGGTAGAGACCCGAGAGCGCAGTATTGCTCTGCGGGGCGATGCGGGTCTCGACATCGAGCGTGAAGACATCCGGCACATCGGCGAGGATCAACCCGCCTTCCGGCTCAAGCTGATAGCGGTTGGCGCCGAGCGGCTCGCCATCGAGCGCCAGCGACACGAGCTCCAGCGCTTCGCCATCGAGATGCAGCGCAGCTCCGCGCTCGGCTACCGCCGGGTTGCGGCGGAGACCGAGACGTGATTTGACCCGTGTGTCCTCCGCGCCGAGTTCGAAGACGAGGTCGACGGTGTCGATAAGATAGGCGGTCGGCTGGTAATCGGCGAGCCGCACCGGTTGCGGCGGCGCTATATCGGGCGAAATGTCGAGCATGGGCGTACCGTAAGCGTTCTGTGGAGAACGCAGCCTAGTCTTTAACCTCGCCCGTGAAAATCCCTCGAAGGATTTGACCCGATCGAGCGTTCGAACTGTTGGTAAATCACCGGCCGATCGGCGCTGCGCGCCTGCAGATAGTTGTTGACGGCGAGCGCCATGTTGTCGGACTGAGGGATCTGCTACGCAAGAGCCAACGCAAAACGAACAGGAGGATGAGTGCACAGCGAGGCAGCGGAAGACGGATCTAGGGCTTCTCCCTGTGCGGCAAATTATCCAGCTTATGCGGCGTCGTCTTCGCTGCCGCGTTCGGCAGCGTCCTCGACCTCACTACCCTCGGTGTAGTCGATCGCAAGAGTTTCGGCGCTGATGACCGGCGTTTCACCGTATAGGCGCATAATGTCCCAAATCGTAATCCAAGATTTGACGTATTGCCGTACCGATTTGCCGGCCAAGCGTTCGCCGATCTCGATCTTTGGCGGAGTCCATTGGTAAGCATCGCGATAAAGCGCGCCGATTTTTTCAAGGCTGCGACGCAGTCCCACCTCGTCGGCGGCACTCAAGTGGGATTGCCTGCGCTCGAGCCAAGCGATACCGCTTCTCGCCATCGCGGCTTGGCGCAGCAATCCTCTGGTTTCGAGCAACGGCGGGATTCGTTCGTCGTCGTGGCGCTGGCGGAACATCTGATCGGGAAAATCGTCCGTTATTGCGGCGACCGTCACCACGCCGGGGATGCACTCTTCCCTGTTTGACCCCAACCAACGAGCCAGTTCGCCATACGCCCTGCCGCGCTGCAACGGGCTGTAGCGGGCGATCAATTCAGCCTCATCGAGGAAGATGCACCAACCCGAATAGCCGGCCGCGCGGAACAGTCGGGGAGCAAACCGCAGCCGTTGCAGCGCAAGATCGGTCTCGCGAACGGGCTTCAGATCGAACAGCCTGGCAGCACCGGCTTCGCGCAGCCAACTCTTGGCTATTGTCAGGCTGAGCTTGCCGCCGGCAAAGAACCGAGCCATGCGCACGTGGTCGTCCGGGTCAGTCGTTCGCCGCGGCATCAGATGCAGCAGCGCAGCAAAGAGCGACGACAGACGCCTCGCCTGCGCCTCCGCGGTTGTCCAGTATTCGAGCGCTTCGAAGCGGTCGGAGTTCGGGTGAAGACGAGCCATGACCGCCGTCATCACATCGTCGTTCGCGTCCGGCACCGCAGCGGCCCGGACCGCTGCGCTAAACAACCGTGCCGGGTCGAAAAGTGGTGTCTCCTTGCTGATCGGAATCAGGCTTACGATGAAGTTCTCTTGCTGCGCCAATATCGCGAAATAGCCGAGCTGATGCGACTTGCCGGCCCCGAACGCACCGGCAATGACGATCCCTTCAGGCTGTTCATCGTCACGCAGTGCAGGATCACACAGCTGCAGCCGCTCCAAAAAATTCCGGCGGAGTGCGCCTTCGTCCGGTTCCAAAAGGCGGATCGCGGCTCGATTGGGCACGCCGGCGCGCAGCGCTTCGATCGCGCTGCGTGCTGCGACGTCCGTTGCCGGGCGCGCAGTCACCGCATTGCCGCCAAGTCGATCGCCCCGGCGGTGGGTTGCTCGGCGAGGACCACGAGTGGCGCCAGCGGGTTGTCCCGACCCTCGGGCCTCACATCGCTCCAGATACGCATTTTCAAGGCCAAGTAGGCATCGAGCGATCGCCTCGCATCGCCGCCGATCAGCGATTGATCGGCGAGTACGACCAGCAGCAGCCCGCTAAAATGCTCGCTGTCATCGATGATTTGGCGCAGTACCTCGAAGGCGTCCAAGACCGCCCCCGGACTGTATCGGATGCCATCGCCGATAGCAGCACCGGGCCTACCGAGCTGGCGTATGTCGAGGGCGGTAAAGAGGCCTTGCCGGCCACATAGCCTAAGCCATCGGCACAACGAGCGTAACATCGCGCGGGCGTTGTGGCGGGTGATTCTGGCTGTGATAAATGTCTGCTTGAGCGCGCCGATGCGACGCAACTCTCCACGCAGCCATTGAAGCACCGGGGTGGTGATGCGGAGCTGCGCGTCTTCCGGTTCCAATCGTTGCAGGCAGAGCTGCGTCACCGCCATCCGAAAATCTTGCGTCATCTCGGTGTCGTGCATAACCTCGGCGGTGAGCCATTGGCGAAAATCGCGGCGCAGCAATGTCACATCGACGCGGTTGCGTTCCGCCACAACTTGAATCGGCACCGCCTCTCCCGGGCAGGGCCACTCGTAACCCATCCTTCCGAACAACGACTCGACGAAGCACTGCGCCATTGCACCCCAGTCAAGCGCCCCGGCGATCGCGAAAAACACATCCTGGATCATATGCACCCTAGTCGTCACCGCATCGATCGCCACGTGGGCGAGCCCATGACGCTCGGACAGCAGGTCCAGTACGCGGGCAACGATCTCAAGCTGGTGCGCATCACCGACCGCAAACTTCACCGCGCCGCCGCCGGCGACGATAAAACCTGTGAGATACTCGCGCTCGATCAGCTCCAGCCATTCGTGCGCAGGGACAGTCATCTCACCCCTCTTTGAGGAACCTAATACCGATATAGGTCCGCTCTCCACCGCGCTCGTCGTACACCGAGACGCGCTTCATCCGACCCCGGCTCAAGGTGGAAGCCGGAAACTCGAAGCGGCAGCCGTCGCGGGTCCTCAGGACGGGACGCC
>Ga0306924_10004799_pt1 | contig 13249 bp, 9 predicted proteins | sample sta12Can44000111_FD_203756 | JGI IMG/M metagenome (GOLD analysis project Ga0306924, IMG submission 203756) | Lab enrichment of tropical soil microbial communities from Luquillo Experimental Forest, Puerto Rico - statanox.12C.anox.44.000.111 (v2)... | ecosystem: Environmental > Terrestrial > Soil... | reverse complement strand
CAGATTGAAGTTGTTGACGTAGTAGCTGCCCAGCGTGGCTTCCAACGTGGTAAACACGTCGCTCATATTGAGGCCGAGCGCCTGCGCCTTCTTGCGGTCGATATTCAAAAATACCGAGGGGTTACTGGCGGTATAGGTCGAGAATACGCGCGTCAGCCGCGGATCCTGGTTGGCGGCGGTGAGCAGCCCATGCATGACGCTGTTCATTGCCGCCGAGTCCTGGCCTTCGAGGCCCTCGAGCTCGTATTCGAACCCGCCGGTGGTCGACAGCCCGATGATCGGCGGCAGGTTGAATGGAATGACGGTCGCGGTGCGGATTTGTTGCCCTTCGGCGAATACCTTGCCGATCACGGCCTGCGCCGAGTTCGCGGCGCCGACGCGGTCGGCAAACGGCTTCAGTGTGGGCACGATAAACGCCGCATTCGGCTCGTTGACATTGTCGATGATCGATGTGCCGGTGATTGAAGAGACGGTCTCCATCTGCGGCATCGACCGCAACGACTCCTCGATGCGCCGCACCGCCTCGCTGGTGCGGGTGACCGAGGCGCCGTCCGGCAACTGGACCGAGACGAAGAACGCCTCCTGGTCCTCTTCGGGCAGAAATCCGGTCGGGACCCGCGCCTGCAGCGCGTAAATCGCCGCGGCGGCTGCAAGGATTGCAACTACACCCAAGAACGACACGCGGACTAGACGGGCGACGACTGCGGCATAGCCGTCGCGCACATTGTCTATGCGCCGCAGTACCCAACCCATGGCGCCGCGCTTCGGCCCGCCGTGCTGCAAGAACACCGCGCACAATGCCGGCGACAAGGTCAGCGCGTTCAATGCCGAAATCGCCATCGCAGCTGATCGTGACCGCGAACTGCCGGAACAAGGTGCCCGACACGCCGGCGATGAAGGCGATCGGCACAAACACCGAAAACAAAACCAGCGTGATCGCAAGGATCGGACCGGTAATCTCCGCCATCGCCTTTTTGGTGGCGTCGCCGGGCGAGAGTTGCGGATTTTCCTCCATGACGCGCTCGACGTTTTCGACGACGACGATCGCGTCGTCGACGAGGATGCCGATCGCCAGCACCATCGCCAAAAGCGAAATCGTGTTGGCCGAATAGCCCATCGCCAGCAATACCGCGAAGCTGCCGATGACGCTGACCGGCACCGCGATCGCCGGGATCAGGGTCGCGCGCAACGATCCGAGAAACAAGAACACCACAATCACAACGAGGACGAATGCTATCAACAGCGTGATCAGCACGTCCTGGATCGTGTCATAGACAAACGTGGTCGTGTCGTAATTGATGATGTATTTGAGACCGGGCGGAAAACGCTGGCTCAACCGTGCCATATTTTCGCGCACCAGCTTTGCGGTCGCGACGGCATTGGCGCCCGGCGAGAGATAAGTGCCGATCGCGACCGCCGGCTTGCCATTGAAGCGAGCCTCGATGTCCTCGCTTTTCGCGCCGAGTTCGACCCGTGCCACATCCTTGATCCGCAACAGCGAGCCGTCGGGATTGGCGCGCAATACGATGTCGCCGAACTCTTCCGGTGTGACGAGCCGCCCCTGCGTCTGGATATTGAGCTGGAATTGCTGTTCGCTCGAGATCGGCCGGGCGCCGATGCGCCCGACAGGCGCGATGACGTTTTGCGCCTCGATTGCCGAGACAACATCGCTGGGAGCCAATTGGAGATTGTCGAGCCGCTGCGTGTCCAACCAGACTCGCATTGAATAATTGAGCCCGCCAAAGATTTTCGCCTGTCCCACCCCCGGCGTGCGCGACAACACGTCGAGGATGTTGATGACCGCATAGTTGGTAATAAAGAGCGGGTCCTGCTCGCCGGTCTCGCTGTAGAGCATGACGAATTGCAGCACGGCCGACGATTTCTTCTGGACCGTCAGGCCTTGCAGTTGGACTTGCTGCGGCAGCTGCGACAGGGCCGTCTGCACGCGGTTGTTGACGGCGTTGGTGTTGATGTCGGGATCGCTGCCGAGGACAAAGCTGACCGTCAGGTTGTAGCTGCCGTCATTGCCGCTCACCGACTTCATGTAGATCATTTTGTCGACGCCGACGACCTGCGCTTCAATCGGCTGGGCGATGCTGGCCTCGACGTCAGCCGCGGAGGCGCCGGGATAAAACGCGGCGACCTCGACCTGCGGCGGCACGATGTCCGGGAACTGCGCGACCGGGATCCGCGTCAGCGCGATCAACCCGGCTATCGTGATGACGAATGCGATGACTACCGCCAGCCGCGGCCGGTCGACAAAGATTGCTGAGATCATTGGGCTGCCCTCGATTCGCTGGCGAAGCGGACAGTTGGGCCGCCCCGCGAGGTTTGCGGCGCTACCGCCGGCGGCGGGCTCGCCGGTCCGGGCAAGACGGCCTCACCGGGCCGCACCCGTTGCAGCCCTTCGCTGATGACGAGCTCTCCTTCGGTGAGGCCGTTGCTTACGACCGCGGTCGATGGGGTCGACTGGCCGAGCTGGATCGGCCGTCGTTGTGCTTTGTTTTGAGCATCGACGACGTAGACGAAATCGCCCTGCTGGTCGGAGAGGACCGCGGCCCGCGGGATCGCGAGAACCGTAATCGGCTCCACTCCCTCGATGAGTACGGTCACAAACTCCCCATCCGCCAGTTCACGGCGGGTGGGCGCGTCTGCCGGAACGCCCGGAATCAGCGGATTGGGGATGGCGGCGCGAACGGTCATCGTATCGGTGTTGGTCGCGACTGTCGGCGATACGTAATCGAGCTTGCCGTCCTGTCCGTAGATCCGCCCATCCGGCAGGCGGAGCTTAAGCACCACAGCCTCGAACCCGCCCTTCGCGTTGTAGCGGTTGCGCAGATCGAGCCCCAGTCTCATCGAGACTGGAAAGAGCACATACATCGGGTCCTGGCTGACGAGATTGGCGAGAGTGCCGCTGCTCGGCGAGACGACATTGCCTTCGGTGACTTCCGTGGCGCTGATTTTGCCGTCGATCGGGGCGCGAATCTCGGTGTAGCCAAGGTTGATCTCGGCGGTTTCCAGCTGCGCCTTGGCGGCGTCGACCTGCGCTGCCAAGGAACGTTCATCCGCGACCGTCTGGTCAACGGCCTGCTGCAGACCGGCTGGTGTTTTCATCAGATATTGGGCGCGCGCGAGCTGCTGCGCGGCAAAGGTGTGTTGGGCTTCGAGCTGCGCCACCGTCGCTTTGTTGGCGTCGACCTGCGCCTGATAGGGGGGCTGCTCGAGGAGGTAGAGAAGATCGCCCTTTTTGACCTCGGCGCCCTCGACAAACAGGCGTTTTTCGAGAAAGGCGCTGACCCGCGCCACCAGCGCCACCCGCCCGATCGACTGGATGCGGCCTACGAATTCGTCGGTTTGCGTGATCTGCTGGCGCTGGGCGCGGACCACGCCCACCGCCGGTGGCCCATCCGGCGCCGGCTGAGCGTCGGCTGCGACTGATTGCAGGGCGACGAGCAGGAGCAGTGAGAAAAATTCTGCGAACCGAATGGCATCCCGACCGGTCGTTGCAGCCCTTGCTGAGCCACCTGCGTCAGGTGAGCGCCGACAACAGAATTGATAGGGAAACGCATGGAGCAACAGCTTCAGCACGTTTCTTCCCCGAGTAAAGATCCGACACTTGTACATTGGCCCTGCCTTTCGAAAGAGGACGAAGCCCTACAAGAGTGAGGGATTCAACCAAAATGGGCGCACCCAACCGATCCAGCATTGATGCATATCAATCGTTGCGAAGGCGCGGCGCAGCGGGTGGCAGAAGGCGATCGCCCGGTGGCGGAGCCCCGGGTCCGTCAGGCACGATTTTCCCTACCAGCCCGACGGGTTTAGCGGGTCCCGCGGTCGGTAACAGCCACCGAGGAGCAGGTTCCAAACGTAACCATCGGGACACGATGGCAGCGCCGGCGGCCTTATCTGAACCTCTTGCGGCCTCTGCGGCTGCTGCACCACGGGTGGCGTTCCGCGGAGTATGGTGACACCCGTTGACGCTTCCTCGCCGAATGCTGTGCGGCCCGCGCCGGCCACGAGGAAGATAGCGGCCAGCATTGTTGCTCCGTACCAGTGTTTCGCGTGCATCATGGTCCAACCTCCATTGTCAACGATATGCTTTCTCTCATGCGGGGCCGCTGTCGTGGACACTTCCGCAGACGCGTCATTGATTTAGGTCGATCATTGCGTTCCTGGCCTTGGAAAGGTATCCATTCCGAAGGCGCGGTGCAGTGGATCGCCGGACGCGATTGGCGCGGCGGCGGAGCGCCTGTTTCTCGAACGCAGCTTCGGTACTGTCGGCATGGACGACCTTCGTAGAGTCCATTTGGCGTCACTGGGCTTTATTTTCGCGCTTGCTTGTCGATCACGGTGAGTAGATCTGCCGCTGCATTTTCGATATCAAAGTGTTTGGACTGGCCAGCCCGGCTTTGAGCGACAAGGATGCCGCAGCGATGGACGTTTTCGAAATCGCCATAGGGCAATTCGTAATGCCGTGTCCCGTCTTCGCTATACTCGTCATTTACCCCCAAAAACCACTTACCGTATTCGAAGAGCCCATTCTTCTCGATAAATTCTTTTTCGATTTGCGTAGAGGAATGGTGGTCGCTCCACGCGTCCCTTTCGTCATCGATGAATTTACCTTCCTCAATAAGTCGTTTGGCCTGTTTAAATGCACGTTCATTGAGCTTAACGGTCATGTGGTCTATCTCTTGACAGAGGTAAGATCAGAACATCGTCGGCGCTTGGCGCGCTAGGCCGCCAGGGATGACTTCTACAGGGCGCGGGCCGTGGTCCCGGTCAGGAGATCGGCCCTGCGGTTGAGGGCCGCGATCAGGCCGTCGATGCCCTCGTTCCTCAGGATCGCCGCGAATTCCGAGCGACGCGTGGCGACTTCCTGATTGCGCCGTCGAGATAAATGTCGGAGATCAGCCAGCTGTCGCCGCTGCGCTGCATCAAGTAGTCGACTTTGACGGGCTCACCATTGGCTTTGATGATCTGGCTCTTCACCATCACGCCGACGGGGGCGGGTTGCTCGCCCGTGACCTCGAACTTTTGACCGGCATAGCCGTCAAAGCGGTCCGCATAGATTGCCGAGATGTATCGACCGTAGCTTTCGGTCATCTGCTGGCGCTGCGCATCGGTCAGATTGGACCATGACGGACCGACAGACAATCGCGCCATGGAGGCGATGTCGAAGCTGCGGCGAACGACCGGCGCCATTTGGGTGAACCTACCGCTTTGGCCCAGCGCGCGCGCGTTCTTCATTGTGTTGAGCAGCGCGTCATAGAGGCCTTGCACCGTCTGGCCGCCGCTCGCCGGTGCGGCACAGACCGGGTAGGAAACGAGGCCGATAGCAAGCCCGGCGGCGAGCGCCGCAGCTTTAATTACTGGTGAATGAGCTTGTTTCGTCATGTTCCCTCTCCTTTGCACGAAAGAGCAGATCGATCTGTTCGACGGGTGGCGTCCGTGAATTCAGGCAGCAGCCGCCCAGGACTCAAAAGCTAAGCAGCCATGCCTGTGAAGTCCTTTGGACCGAGCTGTGAAAACCTGTGAAATTCGGTGGGCCCTGCGGGGTGACTTGCCGAAGCGGCATGCGGCGGAACCGGACGATCGTTCTGCGTCGGAATCCATCCCGGGGGCAACGAGCTGGCTGCTTTCTGCTCTAATGTGAATCTCGGAGATTGTTCGAAGGGTTGGCGCCTAACAGGCTGCTTGGCCTCGGGCATCTCGTTCTCGATCCCGGCGACGGCGATAAGAGCCTCAGGATCGATTATTTCGAGCCTATGTTTGGATAAACGCACGATCTTTTGCTCGCGAAGGACCCGGAGCGTGCGGCAGACATGGACGTAGGTAAGACCCAGAGCGTGACCGATTTGCTCCTGACTGAGCGGCAGATGAAAAATCTCACCGAGCTCGACCGGAAGCCGCTGGCGAACCCTGACGTAGAGCTCGAGAAGGAGATGTGCGATGCGTTGTCTGGCATCCCGAAGACCGATGTTGGTCAGGTGGTCATGCGCGCGCGCCTCATTGGCGGTGATCTGGCGACACAATAGGATTGCGAGCCGCGGATTGGTCTCGATGATCATGTCCAGCTTGCGACGCGGGAAGGCGTAGGCGCGCACGACAGAGAGGCACCGCGCGGAATGATACATCGGCGCGTTCGGCGCCTGCTGAAACCCCAGGACTGCGCCCGGAAGTGCGAAATCCAGTATTTGGCAGGAGCCGTCGTCGAAAAGTACGCAGAGAGCAAGCCAGCCATTGAGAACGATGAAATAGGTGGTACAGATGTCACCCTGACGATAAAGATCCGATCCTGCGGGGATGACCTTGGCGCCAGCTTCCAGATCGACGATCGTGCCGAGTTCCGTTCGTATTGGCATCTATGTCTCCTCTCTGCGCCCCGAATGAGCCTGAGGCTGGGTTCACGCTCGCGGTTACGAGTGAGATCTGCTATTGCGCGTCTTGCTGGTCGACTGAAGTCGGGTAAAATGCTTGACCCTGCGGAATGGGCGCCTCCCCAGCGGAGCTGCGGCGGGGTTATCGGATAAGGCCCAGCGCCGCCAGCGCGCTAAAGGCTAATGAGCAAAGCCTGTGAAGTCCTTTGCCGCGGGCTGTGTAAATCTGTGAAATTCGAAGGGCCGGTGGAGTTGCTTGCGGGCAGCCCGTCCCCGAGAAAATCTGTGATTTTCTGTGACACCTTTAGATATAATCGGGACCCATGGAACCCGCTTTCGAAGCACCTGCGGGCATCGCGTTCGGGCGTTTCCTGCTGTTGCCGCATCGCCGCGAGCTGCTCGCCGATGGGCACCCGATCAAGCTCGGCGGTCGCGCCTTTGACGTGCTGATCGCGCTGATCGAGGCGCGCGGCGCCGTGGTTTCCAAAGATGCGCTGATGGCGCGCGTGTGGTCCGATCGGATCGTCGAGGAAAATAATCTCCAGTGGCAGATTTCGGCGTTGCGTGCCGCTTTCGGTGCGGATCGAGATGTGATCCGCACCGTGTCCGGACGCGGTTACCAGTTTGCGGCCGAGATTGACACCGTATACGGCAGCCCGGAGGCCGATGCCGGCACGGCAATAGCGGACGCGCCGCCGGATCCCCGGGAAGCTCGTCGCGAAGAGGGGATGCCCGCAGAATTGCCGCCGACGAACCTGCCGGAGCCGATTTCCGAGCTGGTTGGCCGGGATGACGTTCTCGACGAGATCCTCAGCCTTGCCTCAGCACACCGGCTCGTTACCCTGACCGGCGCCGGCGGCATCGGCAAGACGCGGCTCGCGCTCGCCGCGGCGCGCCGGCTCCTGCCGCAATTTGCCGACGGTGTGTGGCTGGCCGAGTTTTCGCCAATCACCGATCCCGGGCTCGTGCCCGTCACCGTTGCCGCGGCGATCGGGCTCGATCTCGGCGGCGGCGCAGTCTCGGCGCAACGCGTGGCGCAGGCGCTCGCCGGCCGACGGCTGGTGCTAGTTCTGGACACGTGCGAACACGTGATCGGCGCTGCCGCGGCGCTGGCCGAGGCGATGCTGAAGGCCGGGTTAGCGGCGCGGATCATCGCCACCAGCCGCGAGCCGCTGCGGGCGGAAGGCGAGTGGGTCTATCCGGTACCGCCGCTCGCCGTACCGGCGGAAGATGCCGAGGATGTGGACGACCTGCTGCGCTACGGCGGGGTTCGACTGTTTGTCGAACGGCTGTGCGCCGCGGAACCGCATTTTGTGCCGGACCGACGCAGTGCGATTATGATCGCGGCGATCTGCCGGCGGCTCGACGGCATCCCGCTGGCGATCGAGTTGGCGGCGGCGCGCGCCGCGGCGCTCGGAGTTCACGAGGTCGCCACACACCTCGACGATTGCTTCCGGATCCTGACCGGCGGCCGTCGCACCGCCTTACCGCGGCACCAGACCTTGCGGGCAACGCTTGACTGGAGCTAGCAGCTGCTGAGAGAGCCCGAGCGCGTGATCCTGCGACGTCTGGCGGTGTTTGCCGGCACCTTCAGCCTAGGAGCGGCAAGCGCGGTTATTACGATTCCCGAGATCGCGCCGGCGGACGTCGTCGACGACATTGCCAATCTGGTCGCAAAGTCGCTTCTTACAATGGGCACGGACGGCACCGTCGCTCGGTATCGGTTGCTCGACACGATGCGGGCCTACGGTCTTGAAAAACTTGCCGAAAGCGGCGAGGGCGAATTGCTCGCGCGGCGTCACGCCGAATACTACCGGGACCTTTTCGAGCGTGCGGAGGCGGAATGTGAAACGCGGCCAACGGCCGACTGGTTGGCAGAATACGGGCCAAAGATCGACAATTTGCGTGCCGCGCTCGACTGGGCCCTTTCGCCGAACGGCGATATCTCGATCGGCGTGGCCTTGGCGGCGGCCTCGGTGCCGCTCTGGTTCGAAATTTCATCCTTTAATGAATGCCGCGGCTGGATGGAGAAAGTCCTTGGCGTCATTGACAGAGTTGAGCGGCTATCGCAGCGCGAAATGGTTCTACAGTACGCGCTGGGCTACTCGCTCATGTTCGCACAAGGAATGAATGATCGAGCGCGCGCGGCACTGACAAGGGCAAGCGAGCTGGCCCAGGATCTCTCAGATTTAGACTACCGATTGCGGGCCCTTGCTGGCCTGGCGAGCATTTGCCACCGCTTACAGGACTTTCACACTGCAGTTGATCTCGGGCGCCAAGCCGAGAAAATCGTGAGGACCTCATCCGATCCCATCCTTCTCTCTATGGCGGATTGGATCCTCGGCGCTTCTCTTCAGCTGCTTGGCGAGTACGCTGAGGCATTCACTTTCGCCCACCAAACCTACGCCCGAACCGCGGAGCCGAAAGTGCGGCGGGCCCATCTCGCACGCTTAGGTAGGGACAGCTTTATTTCCGCGGGATCAACCGTGGCGCTGATCCGTTGGACGCAGGGTCTGCCTGATCAAGCGGGAAAAACGGCTAAAAGCGTTCTAGCCGATGCCGAGGCTGCAGATCATCCGGGCTCAATGTGTCTCGCGCTGACATGGTGTGGATGCCTTATTCCGCTTCGGCTGGGTGAGCTGCAGACCGCAGAATATGCGATCGCTCGGCTCAAGGACGAAGCCCAAAGTCATGGTCTGAGCGCCTACTATGCAAACGGCCTTTGCTTCGAGGGCAGGCTCGCGTTCAAACGAGGCGACGCCGCGACGGCCGAGCGGCTGCTTCGCGCCGGGCTCAAAAATTTGCAGCAGACCCAATCTGAAACTTTTTACACCCTATTCCTCACTGGCTTGGCCGAGGTTTTGATGACACCGGCGCAGCTTGATGAGGCCCTTGCCACGGCTGAGGAGGCCTTAGCGCGGACTGAACGCGGCAATGCGTTGTGGTGGATGCCTGAGGCGATCCGGATCAAAGCGGAAGTGCTCCTGTTGTTTGAAGGCGCCACGAATCAGGCGGAGGACCTTTTCCACCGATGTCTGGATATGGCGCACCGGCAAGGCGCTTTGTCCTGGGAGCTGCGCGCGGCCACAAGCCTCGCCCGTTGGTTGCGCGACCGGAGCCGCGAGGCCGAAGCGCTGGCAGTTCTTAAGCCGGTCTACGATCGGTTCACCGAAGGGTTCGAGACGGCCGATCTGAAAACGGCAAGAAATCTCCTCAGCACTTTGTCGGCGAGGCAAGAGCCGCGAACTAACCGGCGTGAAAAACGTCTGAAGTTCGATCGGCTCGCCCTATAATGGCGGCCGATGTATGCCGCTTCCGAAGCACCTGCGGGCATCTCGTTCGGGCGCTTCCTGCTGTTGCCGCACCGCCGCGAGCTGCTCGCCGACGGCCAGCCGGTCAAGCTGGGCGGTCGCGCCTTTGACGTGCTGATGGCGCTGATCGAGGCGCACGGCGCAGTGGTCTCCAAGAATGCGTTGATGGAGCGCGTGTGGCCCGATCGGATCGTCGAGGAAAATAATCTCCAGTGGCAGATTTCGGCGTTGCGTTCCGCTTTCGGTGCCGATCGCAATCTGATCCGCACCGTGTCCGGACGCGGCTACCAGTTTACCGCCCCGATGGGCACCGTACACGCTCCGGAGGCCGATGTCGGCACGCCGATAGGCGCTGCGCCGCCCGACGCCCGAGAAGCCCGTTCCGACAAAGGAATCCCCGGGGAGGTGCCGCCGACGAACCTGGCGGAGCCGATTTCCGAGCTGATTGGCCGCGATGACGTTTTCGATGAGATCCTGAACCTTGCCTCAGAACACCGGCTCGTCACCCTGACGGGCGCCGGCGGCATCGGCAAGACGCGGCTTGCTCTCGCCGCAGCGCGCCGGCTTTTGCCGCAATTTGCCGACGGTGTGTGGCTGGCCGAGTTTTCGCCAATCGCCGATCCCGGCCTCGTACCCGTCACCGTTGCCGCGGCGATCGGGCTCGATCTTGGCGGCGGCGAAGTCTCGGCGCAGCGCGTGGCGCAGGCGCTCGCCGGCCGACGGCTGTTGCTGGTGCTGGACACTTGCGAACACGTGATCAGCGCAGCCGCGGTGCTCGCCGAGGCTGTGCTGCACGCTGGCGGCACGCTGCACCTCCTCGCCACCAGCCGCGAGCCATTGCGGGCAGAAGGCGAGTGGGTCTATCCGGTGCCGCCGCTTGCCGTACCGGCGGAAGATGCGGAAAATGCGGAGAGCCTGCTGGACTACGGCGGGGTTCGGCTATTTGTCGAACGGATGCGCGCGGCGGAGCCGCATTTTGCGCCGGACCCACGCATTGCAGCGATGATCGCGGCGATCTGCCGGCGGCTCGACGGCATCCCGCTGGCGATCGAGCTGGCGGCGGCGCGCGCCGCTATGCTCGGAGTTGAGGGGGTCGCCACACACCTCGACGATCGCTTCCGGATCTTGATCGGCGGCCGGCGCACGGCGTTGCCGCGGCACCAGACCTTGCGGGCGACGCTTGACTGGAGCTACGAGCTACTGAGCGAGCCCGAGCGCGTGATCCTGCGGCGCCTGGCAGTGTTCGCCGGCGTCTTCCGCCTGGAAGCGGCAAGGGCGGTTATTGCCAGTCGCGAGATCGCGCCGGCGGACGTCGTGGACGGCATCGCGAATCTGGTCGCAAAGTCACTCGTCACTGTGGCGGAAGGCACCGTCGCGCGTTGCCGGTTGCTCGACACGATGCGAGGCTACGGGCTCGAAAGACTTGCCGAAAGCGGCGAGCGCGAATGGCTCGCGCGCCGTCACGCCGAGTATTACCGGGATCTCTTCGAGCGAGCCGAAGCTGAATTGGAGTCGCGGCCCGCGGCCGAGTGGCTCGCCGAATATGGGCCCAAGCTCGATAATTTGCGCGCGGCGCTCGACTGGGCATTCTCACGCGACGGCGATGCGCAGATCGGCATCGCGCTGACGGCCGCTGCAGTGCCGCTGTGGATGCGGTTATCGCTGCTAGAGGAGTGCCGCGGCCGCGCCGAGAAGGCGCTCGCCGCTCTTGGAACGGGAGCAAGCCGGAACGCGCGTCGCGAGATGCAGCTCCACGCGGCGCTGGGTGCATCGCTGACATTTAACAGAAGTGCCGTTCCCGAGATTGTTGCCGAGATTGGCGCGACCTGGACAAAGGTCCTCGAGCTCGCGGAGAGCCTTGACGATGCCGAGTATCAGTTGCGCTCGCTCTGGGGCCTGTGGTTCTTTCACACCACCAGCGGACGACATCACATCGCTCTGACACTGGCGCAAAGGTTCTCTGTCCTGACGGCGAAACGGCCTGACCCGAACGATCGGCTAGTCGGAGAGCAAATGATCGGCATCTCGCAGCATTATCTGGGTGATCAAGCCAGCGCGCAGCGCCATCTCGAGCGTGTACTCGCCGATTACAACATTCCCGTCCAGAGGTCCCACATTATTCGCTTTGAAATCGATGTGCGGGTGACGGCGCACGCCTTTCTTGCATGGATTCTATGGCTGCGGGGATTTCCAGATCAGGCGGTGCGCACAGCCGAAAGCGGCATCGGGGATGCTTCGGCGACCAATCACGCAATCTCGCTGTGTTACGCCCTGGCCCAGGCTGCATGTCCAATCGCGCTGTTGATCGGAGATTTGCCCGCCGCAGAGCAATACACGGGGATGCTGCTCGACCATTCGACCAGGCATGCGCCGGCGCGCTGGCATGACTACGGCCGCATTTATCAGGGTGTGCTTGTCATCAGGCGCGGCGATGTCATCGCCGGACTGCACCTGCTGCGTAGCGCGTTAAGCGAACGCGGCAAGGCCAGGTCTCGCGTCTTGCGGACCATCTTTTTGCTCACGGCAGAAGCTTTGGGCCATGCCAAAGAGGTCGCCGACAGGCTTGCCGCGGTCGAGGAGGCGCTGGAATGGACCGCGCACACCGATGAACGCTGGCTGATTGCCGAGTTGCTGCGCATCAAGGGCGAGCTTCTGCTGATGGAAGGCGCGCCAGGGGCGGTGGCAACCGCCGAGGATCACTTCAGACAGGCGCTCGACCTGGCGCACCGGCAGGGGGCTTTGTCCTGGGAGCTGCGGAGCGCAACGAGCCTTTCTCGATTGCTTCGCGATCAGGGCCGCTCGGCCGATGCGCTGACAATTCTCGAGCGGGTCTATGACCGGTTCACCGAAGGGTACGAGACAGCCGATCTGAAAGCCGCGAAGGCCCTTCTGGACACTCTGCAGGAGCGCGAGGCCGGTGTAGCAAAAGCGGCGCCATGCGCCCACCAGGCCGGAAAAATCTGAATTCCCAAACGAGGCCATCTCAAAGGCCCAGGGCGGCGGGTTGCGAGCGGCCATTGTCGATGCCGCGCAGTGTCCGTTCCTGGGACGCGGCTTTGGTGCTGTCAGTATGGACGACCTGCCGGCGGCCGCGGGTGTCGCCCGGCGGATGCTCTACAACCAGCTCGCGAGTAGGTCTCCGGGAGGTGGTCCTCAGGGTGTCAGCTCAGTTCTTTGGGGGACGAATGCGTGGTCCGGAATGACAGTTTCGGGTGTGCGCCGTGACAAGGCGGCGCTTTCCAGTGGGTGCAAGTCCCACCCGGCGATTCGCTCCAGCCGGAAGCAATCGGAGCAGTCATGGAGGTAACAAGGGCTCGTTCTACTACCGCTTCGCTTCGCGCGACGCGTTGCTCGGCGAGTTATGGTTGACGACCGTCCTCGCCTATCAAGAGGGGTTCGTTGCGGCCATCGAAGCGGGCGACGGGCTCGCTGCCGCGCTGCATACGCCTGCCTGGGCACGCCAACATTTGGATGATGCATGCCTGCTACTGCTTTACAGCCGCCACGATTTCGTGCAGGGGGATTGGCCCGCACCACTCAAACGCGGGGTGCGCGATCAAG
>Ga0306924_10004796_pt1 | contig 13253 bp, 12 predicted proteins | sample sta12Can44000111_FD_203756 | JGI IMG/M metagenome (GOLD analysis project Ga0306924, IMG submission 203756) | Lab enrichment of tropical soil microbial communities from Luquillo Experimental Forest, Puerto Rico - statanox.12C.anox.44.000.111 (v2)... | ecosystem: Environmental > Terrestrial >... | reverse complement strand
GATTTGCTACCATCCTCGAACATAACGGTCCAGAGAAGCCCGTAGCCATCCCAAGTTTCCTTGGTGTCTGCGAATTGAAGAGTGGCATGGCAGTAGTTCCCGTGCTCATTCTGACCGCAGTGAGCGCTGTTAATTTGCAATGGGGCGTGAGCCTTGTTCTTGATCTGCGGACGCTCCACCTGAGCAAGACTGCTGCGTGCCAGCGAGAAAAGTAGTAACGGTACGAAAAGTAGTCTCAATCTCATGGTCTTCTCCCGTATTTGGCTTGGGTTACGATCATCCATACACATTCCCCGCCAGCCACTGGTCTCGCATGCGGGGAGAAGGCTATCGGCCAGCGTTCCTCAATCACTTCAAGGATGTGTTTGCACTTCCCGATTGCCTTCGCCATGGCACACTCCCGCGCCGGGCATGGCTTGGCACCTATTTCGTGAAGTCTGCGGGCGGCCAGGATTGTTGCTGCAAACAGGATTGCGTATTTCCGCTGTTCATCCATTTGAGTCCTCCCAGCGGAAACGGGGCCACTAGGATGACATATTCGTCTTATAGTTACAGAGATGACAAAGGCTGGCTAGCAGGGTCTATATGATTGGCCGCGAACCGGTAATGAGGATATCCACGAGTCTTTTGGCGCTTTGCTGCCAGTCGGGGCTAGCGGACATGTAAGCGACGCCGACAAGAGTTCGCAGGAGATCAACCGGGTCGAAGTCTCACCGTATGTCGCCGCTCTTGATAGCGCGCTTCACCAGGGCACGAGCCGCTTTGTGGATTGGGGCGTATGACGCTTCAATCACCTTCGAGGGACCCCCAACCAGCGCATTCAGCGCCGGGGCGATGATCTGCTTCGTCGCGATGTAATCGACAAACAACAACATCCAGGCTCGCAAGGCCTCCATCGGGGGAACATACGTCCGTCGCTTTGCGGATTGAGCATGTTTCCGCTCAGCGGTGGCAGCGGCGGAGGGGTAGGGGCAGGAGCAGGAGGTGGTGGCGGTGTGCCAAGGAAAGGCCGCGGATTTTGCGGCGCTTGGTGCTGCCATGGGCTTGCGGAAGTGACGCAGTCAGTAGTGGTGTCTTGTAAGCCTTACCTTGAGCGAATCACGGCGCAGGCCTAAGCGACGGTGCTCCAGAGTGCGAACTAGAACTTCGCCGTCGATTTGTCAGGCCAAGGCCAGCCACAGTACTCTCCGAGGCAGTCCGCTTGGCAAAGAACAAGCCAAGTTCCGCTTGAGCATCTCAGGCCTGCAAGGAAAGTCGGGATAAATCCGGTTTGAGCCACAGCCGCAGAGGAGTTTCTCCAGAGCGAGTTCCTCTGGAGAAACTTCTCCTCTTGGCGTTAGGCTTTGGCTGGGATGGTGACGTCCTTGGAGAGCTTAAACGTCAACCGCGACTTGGCGGAGAGGGTGGTATTGTCTTTCTTGTGCTTTCGGTTTTTCGCGCCCTGGCGCTTGGGTTGGACTTTGTCGGAAGGGCGACGCGTGTTGGTAGCCAAGTCGCAGTATATTCCATGGACGACGACCGACGAGAGAACCACCTTCAATTCGTGGTCGTTTATCGCGCGGACGCGGCCAGTGACCTCAGTGCCTCGAGGAAGCACAATCTTTCCATCCACCTTGACCGGCCTTGCGATGGTGGCCTCGAATTTATCACCCCAGTGATTCTTGTTGCTGGCGAGGGTTTGGTCGACAGTCGCGGTGATCTCTGTGCCTCTCGGCAAGGTGACGAGGTGGAGTGCTTGCGTCGAATCGGCGACGTCGCCAGCAGTATTGACCGTCGCGGCGCCGGAGGCAGCGCCGCCGGCAGCATGCACCGACTGGCGGTTGATGCCGGGTTGGTTCGAACAACCGGCCGCGATCAAGAAGCCGAGAACTGCGGCCGCAACCGATAATCTGCGATAAAGCTGAGAGTCGAACATTTCACACCTCCTAGTGCATACGTGAAGAAATGGGAGGAAGTGGCTGGGCAAACCCCTTCGCCGAATCAAACTCGGAAGTAATCTCAGGACTAGTACGTATCCCAATGGACTCCTGCATCCGTGGAGGATGTTCCGTCTCAGATGATAAAAAGCAATCCTTGCAGGATGCTACCCAACAGTATCGGCAGTCTCCCACATTTTCGGAGCATCCCGGGGAACCTGGAACAGGGCTGGGGCAAGATATCCCGTGCAATGAATGTAATCATTTGCAGCTGGGAAGTCAATCTCCGGTGCGCGGGCGGCACCTTTCAGCCACAATATCCATTTGAGTCGTCCGGGGGACGGGAGTAACAAGACACATCGGGGCCCGAGTTAGTCTCGCTAACAGCGGATGTGGTTCAAAAGCCCAGGTGCGCCTCCATTTGCCTGCTGTCTATCCGCATCCCCTGCGCGGCCTCTATTTTCTCTTCGGTGGCGACGGCCGCGGCGACACGCGCCGGGCCTTGCGCGGGAGCGCATTGAGACAATCCGCGATTTGAGCCGTGGTCCAGCGCATCCCGGGGTCTCGACGCAAACAGTGCTGTGCGATGTCAAAGAAGGGCTGGGGAACAATGGGTGCAACGGTTGGATCGGCTTGGCTCGCTCGGGATGAAACGGGCGCTTGTTGCGTAAGTACTTCGACCAGCGTCACGCCCAGAGACCAAGCGTCAGTCGAAGGCGCCACCGGTGCGGAGCCTGCCTCGGGCGCGTCGTAAGTGTCAAGGGGGCGGTAGCCAGGGCGCCGCTCGCCAAGAGGGAGAACTGCGTCGCTTGAGAGCTTGACTTGGTCGCCGATGGCCATAATGTTTGAAGGTTTGATGTGAGAGTGGGCAAAGCCTTTGCTGTGGATATAGCTGAGTGCGTCGACGAGCGGTCCAAGCATTTCGTGAGCTTCGCTTTCGCTGAGTGGACGGTTGGGGAGAACTTGCCCGAGGTCTTGGTCAACGTATTCCATCACCCCGAAAACCAAATCCACGCCCGCAAGCCGGCAGTGGCCGCCAGGTAGCAGGCGGAGGAGATGTGGATGACGAAGCTGCGAAGCCCGATGCAACAGGGAGGTCTGGGAATCTGCCTTCAGCGAAGAACTTATAAATTTGATGGCGATAGTTTTTGGCTGCGGCGGGGGGGATTGCGTTAAGAAGACGGCACTATGGCTGGTGCTGCCCAAAAGCCTTTGCAGCGGAAACTTGTCCTGGAAAACTTGGCCCTCGAATTGGTTCCAGTCAGCTATCATCGTTCATCCCCTAGACGCGCGTCATGCGAGCGCTCGATTATTGATGGATCTCACGTTCGAAGGCTCCGCCCTGTGATCACGTGCAGTGGGTTCTGCAGCCAAGCTGCGGCGAAAAGGTCGCGTGAAAAATCGCTTGCACCAGGTGCCGGGGCTTGACCAATTCTGCAAGAAAAGGCAGGGGCAGCACAAGGCTGGCGCCGCTACTTAGTTAAAGGGCAGGAGGGAGGTTCGAACCTGGCTCGATGCAAGCAATCACTTAGCACCTTAACTCTTTTGAGGCAAGGTCAGGGTTAAGCAGCGCAGATCATTGGGTGGGCCTCCAGAGGGGTCCGCGATAGGCCCTTAAGCGTGTTCAGCACCCGGATCCTCAGCGTATCGGAACGCAGTCACCTGGCCGCTCGAGTCTCTCTCCTTCTCGTGCTCCAAAAGGGTCGACTCTAACTGAGAGCTGGCCAAGGCTCAATTCACTCATCGCCGTTTGCTGCCTGTTAGTTCTGCCAGTAGGAGCTTCTTGTGTTGTTGCCCAAGATGGCACAGTCGGAATTGTCCCCGAGGCCAGAAGGAAATGTGTTGTCAAAAGATTCTTAAGGTCAGCTGGGTTGCCTTGTGTTTGACGACCATCGCAGCAGCGCAAGGCCAAGAGCAGCCTGCAATACCTCAATCGGGCCTGACAACGAAATCCGTTAAGGCAATTGGTTACACGGTGAAAGGCGGGAGTACGAAAGTCGACCTAAACGGGACGGATCTGATGCCTCAGGCCACAGGCGAAGCAAAGGTCGACGCTAAGACCGGTGCGACCAGTATCGAGGTTTCGCTCAAGAATATGTCACAACCTTCGGGATTGGGAGCCGAATTCTTGACCTTCGTGCTTTGGGTCGTTACTCCCGACGGCCGTTCTGGAAATACGGGCGAGATTCTCATTAACAAGAACGGAGAAGGCAAACTGACTGCCACCACCCCGGCGCAGACCTTCTCGATCATTGTTACCGCTGAACCTTATTTCGCCGTGCGTGCTCCCAGCGAAATGGTCATTCTGGAAAACGACGCACGAAAGAGCACCAAAGGCGAAATCTTCCCGATCAACGATTTCGAGTTGAGGAAGCGCGCACAGTACGAACACCTTGCAAATGCCCTCGCGGTGGCGCCCGACCTCGAGCATGTACCCCTGCAGGTGTATGAGGCGCGCAATGCAGTGGAGATAGCGAGATTGCAAGGTGCCGACAAGGATGCGCCCGAAATCTTCACAAAAGCAGCCGCGACTTTGCAGATGACGGAAAACGCCCTTGCAAGCAGGGGTGATAAAAAGGACGTCATGTCCAAAGCTCGCCAGACTGTACAATTTGCCGAGGATGCGCGGGCGGTGGCAGCGCAACGTCAGGAGCAGGCACGAATCGCGGCGGACAAAGAAGCGGCCGCCGCCAAAGCCAGGGCCGAAGCAGAAGCGAAGGCTGCGGAAGAGGCTCAGCGGCAGGCTGAGCTGGCCGCCGCGAAACAGGCGCAGTTAAAGGCTGAGTCGGAAGTATTGAAGGTGAGAGAAGAAGCCGCCAAAGCCGAAGCGGAGCGGAACAGAAGAGCCGCGGAAGACCTTCGCAATCAATTGCTGGAGCAATTTAACCGCATCCTTCCAACGACAGACACACAGCGGGGCCTCAGGGTAAATATGGGCGATGTCCTTTTTGATACAGGCAAGTATGATCTTCGACCACCGGCCCGCGAAGCCCTGGCCAAGCTCTCTGGGATTCTCCTGGCACACCCTGGACTGCAATTGACCGTCGAGGGATACACAGACAACGTAGGAAGCGACACCTTGAATGACCTGCTTTCTGAAGAGCGAGCACTTGCGGTCCGCACGTATCTTGTAAGCGAGGGTCTCCCTGACAATGCAATTGCTGCGAAGGGTTTCGGTAAGGTGATGCCGATCGCAAGCAATGACACGCCACAGGGACGCCGACAGAACCGACGCGTGGAAATCATAGTTTCCGGTGAGGTCATCGGAACAAAAATTGGGAGTCCAGACAGGTCATGACCGCAAGACTCGACGGGACTTAGCAAATTGGCGAATGCGTCGCCCGCTTCAGCAATCAAAGTGCTCGTCTAACTTTCCCTCAGCACCAAGCTCCTTCGTGCAGAAGCTACGCACCGCAACTCTTGGTATACAAACTCACCTGCCACGGTCCCCCGGCGAAGCAGTACAATGTGAGTCGGACAAGTGCAAGTGGATGTTCCGGCTCGCTGAGGCGGCCATGGACCACGGTCGTGAAGCAAGAGATCATTTCCTGAAGGAAAGCGCCTACCGAAAGGCTCTCGCCAACCGCAAAGAGCAGGTGGAGAAGATCCTGTCCCTTGCCGATGTAAGGATCGGAGGGGATCGTGAGTGGGACATTACGGTCAACGACGACGGGTTCTATTCCCGAGTTCTCCGGCACGGATCACTGGGCCTGGGCGAGTCCTATGTGGATGGCTGGTGGGATTGCTCCGCGCTAGATCAGCTCTTTTCGAGAATCCTCAAGGCCAAGCTGGACCGCAACGCACCCCGGGACTGGCGGCTGGCGCTGCAATGGCTGCTAGCCGCTGTGTTCAATCGGCAAACGAAACTGCGGGCCAAGTCCGTGGCCGAGAGACACTATGACCTGGGCAACGAACTGTACCGAAAGATGCTCGATGGCCGCATGGTTTACAGCTGCGGCCGCTGGGAGCACGCTTCGAACCTCGACGAAGCGCAAGAGGCCAAGCTCGATTTCGTTTGCCGCCAACTCCGCATCGAACCCGCATTTACCCTGCTGGACATCGGATGTGGCTGGGGTGGCCTGGCCAAGTTTGCCGCGGAAAGATACGGCGCCAAGGTTGTTGGTGTCACCGTATCACGTGAGCAAATGAAGTGGGCACAGCAGTTATGCCGGGGCTTGCCCGTCGAGATCCGTCTCGAGGACTACCGCGACGTCACCGGAACCTTTGACCGCGTCGCGTCTCTTGGCATGTTTGAGCACGTCGGATACAAAAATTACCGCAGATTCTTCGAAGTTGCGCGACGGGTGTTGCGTCCCGGCGGCTTCTTTTATCTCTCTACCATCGGGGCCAACCGCTCTGCGCGTTCCACAGATCCTTGGATCGACAAATATATTTTTCCGAATTCGCATCTGCCGTCGGCCGCGCAACTTACGGCAGCGATGGAGGGCTTGTTTGTCATCGAGGATTGGCAGAACTGGGCCCGCGACTACGACCGGACAGTTGTGGCTTGGTTTGGGAATTTTCAAAAATACTGGAGAAACCTGGAGCCCACCTACGGGGAGCGGTTTCATCGCATGTGGAAGTACTACCTGATGATAGCCGCGGCCTGTTTCCGGTCTCGAAACAATCAGGTCTGGCAGATTCTTCTGGCGCCTCAATGAGGCGTCGGCGAATAGGTCACCCTTGCAGGCGTGCCTCGCGTTTTGTCGGATGCTGCAGCGAGACGACTGCGATGGCTAACGGACTCTTCGTGTTCTCAGGGAGGAAGTATGCAGACCAAGTTCGGATGCTCAGTGCTGTTTATAACCGTCGCGCTTGTTGTTTCAGTGGGTCGCGCAAACCCTGGCACGAGATCGCCGGAAGCAAGCCAAATTCGAACGTGGGCGGTACCTGGTTGAAGACGTTGCAAAATGCGCCGAGTGTCGCACGCCTCGGAACGCGCAGGGCGAACTGGATCGCCATGCCTGGCTCGAACGCGCTCCAATCTGGATCATGCCAGTGAAGCCGATCCCAATTGGGCGGACCGCGCTCCGGCGCTCGCGGGTTTCCCGGGCCTTACGGAGGAGCGGGGAGAAAGAGTCCTCGAGAAAGGAACAGGGCCTGCGGGCGAAACGCTACGGCCGCCGATGCACATCTACCACATGAATCAAGCCGATGCGAAGGCAATTATTGCTTACTTGCGCTCGTTGCAGCAGTCGCCGCACTAGCTGCGTTCGGATTCTACGGAAAGACGTCTCATGGGGGATGCGCTGGATTGCATCCTGAGGATTTTGCTGCAACTCTAGATGTATGAGGTCCACGAGGCCATCTTCGGCAGGCAAGTGGGGCATGGCCCTCCTAGTAATCGTCGGCCAAGGTATCCGCGCTCCCGTCTCTGCCCCGGTCTCGCATCTGCCGGCGAAGCTGCAACTGGACGCTAGTCGGCTGGCGCGTGAGGTATTCGACAACGAAGTCCAGGCGCAAATCCGCGATCAATCTCTGTGGTGTTACCGCAAGTTGAAGGAAGAAGGAGGCAAAAAAAGGCTTTTCGCTGTGTGCGAGACTAAGGACGGAGAAATTGACCGTCTCCTAGAGGTGAACGGCCAGGAGTTGAATCCCAAGCAGCGCCAGGCCGAGGATCAGCGCATTCAGAAAATGCTGGATGATCCAGACCAGATGCGGCAACAGCGGAAAAAGTGGGAGGAGGACGGCAAGCTGGAACGAGAGCTGTTGAAAATGTTCCCGGACGCCTGTCGATTTCAGTACGCCGGCATGCAGGGCGATCTCATCAAGCTGAAATTCACCCCCAATCCCGATTTCCGTCCCTCGAGTCGCGCGGCCCAGGTCTTCCACCATATGGAGGGAAGTCTGCTGGTAGACGGGGAGCAGAAGCGCCTCGCGGAAATCGAAGGGCAACTGACCAGCCCGGTGAGGTTCGGATGGGGATTGTTGGGACACTTGGACGACGGCGGCACGTTCCTTGCCAAGCAGCAGGACCTGGGATCGGGACACTGGGAGTTGACCACGTTGGATATCGAGATGAATGGAAAAGCGCTGCTCTTCAAGACCATCGCCGTGCGAGAGAACGAAATCGATACAGATTTTCGACAAGTACCGGAGGGCATCAAACCTCAAGAGGCCTTTGAGCTGCTGCGCCGAGAACGGCCGCTCGGGTTGTGCCAGGAACCTGACTGCAGCAAGGTCCAGGGCGCGTGTTGATCCAAATGGACTTGCAGAGGTAGGTGAGACTGCTCGAGCGCGCTCACATCCGGGGAATTCCATCGGTTCAGCGATAAATAAGATAGCGCGTTACACTAGCATTTCCATTCGCACGGAAACTGCGTGCCGAAGGAGATGCGAAATGCTCAACGCGAAGTGGACTCGCCGCGAGCTTCTTGCGGCCGGTGACGTTGGCGATGAAAGGGGGTTGGGGCAAAGGCGCGTCTGCCGTGGTGGATGGGCAAGGCTTCAATTACGCAGGCGGGCACAATGCGGGGCGCGACATGGCCAAAAACATCGATGAGTTTCACACTCAGTTTCCGAAGCAACCAACCATCGGGACGGAAACCGGGAGCGATTTCAGCACGCGCGGCATCTACAAAAATGATCCGGAAAAAGGATATGTCAGCTCCTATGACATCAATTTCCTCGGTTGCGTCGTGAGCATGGAAGACTGGTGGAAAATCGATGCGAAGCGCGAGTTTCTTGCAGGCGGCTTTGACTGGACCGGGTTCGATTATCGCGGCGAGCCATCGCCTTACAAATGGCCGTGCATCAGCTCGCACTTTGGCGCGATGGACACCTGTGGGCTCCCGGCAGCCGGGAACGATTCATGTGCAAGCGAATTCTATAGGTCTTGCGAGTGCAACCATTGCGATTGCGGCCAACCCGGCGAAATTCGGCCTGCTATTTAGGCCTCTCGCACACCGGTTTCGTGACATGAGACGAGGGCGCAGCGGTGCTGCGCCCCTACAAAGTTCATCCGAGGGCTACTTGCGGACGTACTTTTTCACGTCCATGGTGAATTCCGCGCCGTACATGTTGCCGCCGGCGTCGGCGGTGATGCCTTCCGGTCCTGTGGAATCGGCAGCGGCAGGGTAGGGTGCGGCATCGGGCACGAGATACTTCACCGAGCCGTCCTTCGCGCTGCCAATGCGAATACCGCGGCGGCAGCCAGGATTGTACCCATAACCGGGCTCGCCATTGCGAGACTCGGAATCGGCCACGTAGATCACATCGTTCTTGTCAATGTAAATGCCGCTGGGACGGCCGAACTGCTTCCATTCGGCGATGAAATGCCCATCTTGATCGAAGATTTGGATGCGGTTGTTCTGGCGATCGCCGACGAATAAGCGGCCTTGCGAATCGAAAGCCAGAGTGTGCGGGCAATCGAATTCGCTGATGCCTGTTCCTTTTTTGCCCCAGGTCTTGAGGAACTTGCCGTGTGCGTCGAATTTCATGATGCGGGCATTGTCGGTAGTTTTCTCGCCGTGGCCGTCGGCCACGAAAATGTCGCCGTTGGGAGCAATCGCGACTTCGGTAGGTTGGTCGAAGGTATCCAAACCGAGTCCCGACACTCCGGCTTTGCCAAGAGTCAGCAGGATTTTGCCGTTCTGGTCGAATTTGAAGACCTGTTGGCCCTTGCCGTCTTTGATGCCGTTGTCGGCAACCCAGAGATTGCCGTCGTGGTCAACCGTAATTTTGTGGGGACTTACGAACACTCCTTTGCCAAAGCTCTTCAGGAACTTGCCGGAGGGATCAAATTCCAGAATGGGATCGAGCGGAGAGTCGGCGCAGTTGGTGCCGCGGGAACCGTGAGCTCCGCAGCGATCGATGGCCCAGATGTTGCCGTCCGGGCCGACCGCGATGCCGGCCGTGGAGCCCCATTTCCTCCCGTCTGGGAGTTGGCCCCAGCTCATTCCGGGAAGGTAGGGATCAGGGAGATTGTTCGGCGCGCCAAGAGGTGAAGCCGCTGGCGGTGACTCTGCCGCCGCGTTTTTCGAGGTGGCGGAGGATTGCGGGCGGGCAGATCCCGCAGAGCCAAAAAAGGCTCCAATCGCCATGAACAGGGAAGCAACGCCAATCACCGATGTATTCGCGAGGCCACGAAGGTCCATTGCATTTTCTCCTCGGCTAGAGGACAACGAATTTTGCCTCTGACAATAGAATCAACTCTCGGATATAGCAAGCCCTGTGAGGCCAGTGAGGCCAGTGAGGGTGGATAGGCGTTTGAACTAACGCGCCCGGTTGCGGTGGTCGAAGTTCGTTTGCACCGAATCAGGGAAGGTCAAGGAATGCTTCATCGTGAAGCCTCGGGTATACGCGCCGCATTTCCCTTGAATAGCAAAGAGTGCGCCTGTGCCCGGGTTGGGAACTGGCCGCACTGCTGGTTCAACGATGGGCAGTTCCTGATAGTCACTTACACATGACAGTGACTTCGCCAGGGGCCGTTGTATATAATCCCGCGAAAATGGCTCTCTAGGCCGACGGTGTGACCGTGAGCCGTAGACCAGGGAAGAGTGAAGGGCCGTAGGTGCAAGCCCGAGGTGAGTCTGAGGCATACCCAATGGACTTTGCATTCAGCGAAAAGACGAAGGAATTCGTGGGCCGCTTGCTGGCTTTCATGGACGAATACATTTATCCCAATGAGCCTCGCTATTACGAGGAGACGGGGCGCAACCGGTGGCAACCAACGAGGATCGTCGAAGAATTGAAACCGAAGGCGCGCGCGGCAGGATTGTGGAACCTCTTCCTGCCGAATGACGAAAATGGCGCGCGGTTGACGAACCTGGAATACGCGCCGTTGTGCGAAATCATGGGCCGCTGCGCGATGGCGCCGGAGGTCTTCAATTGCTCTGCGCCCGATACCGGGAACATGGAGGTGCTGGTACGTTACGGCACACCGGAGCAGAAGGAACGGTGGTTGAAGCCGCTGCTTGCGGGAGAGATTCGTTCGTGTTTCGCGATGACCGAGCCGGGCGTGGCGTCTTCGGATGCGACCAATATCAGCGCGAGGATCGCGCGCGAGGGGAACGAATATGTGATCAACGGGCGGAAGTGGTGGGCTTCCGGCGGCGGCGATCCGCGTTGCAAGATTGCCATCTTCATGGGGAAGACGGACTCGAGCGCTCCCGTGCACAAACAACAATCGATGATTCTGGTGCCTATGGATTTTCCCGGCGTGAAAATAGTCCGATTGCTGAAAGTGTTCGGGTATGACCACGCGCCGCACGGCCACGCCGAGATTACCTTTGAAAATGTCCGCGTGCCGGCATCGCATCTATTGCTGGGCGAAGGCCGCGGATTTGAAATCGCACAGGGACGATTAGGGCCGGGGCGGATTCATCACTGCATGCGATGCGTCGGCGTTGCGGAGCGCGCACTTGAACTGATGTGCAAACGCGTACTGTCGCGCGTGGCGTTTGGCAAGACCCTCTCGGAACAGGGAGCGATTCGCGCGGACATCGCGAAATCGCGGATGGAAATCGACCAGGCGCGGCTGCTGACGCTGAAAGCCGCACACATGATGGATACGGTGGGGAACAAGGCGGCGCGCACGGAAATTGCAATGATCAAGGTGATTGCGCCGAACGTTACGCTAAAGGTGCTGGACCGCGCAATCCAGGCGCACGGCGGAGCCGGGGTTTCCGAGGATACGTTTCTCGCAAGCGCTTGGGCCAACGTGCGCACGCTGCGGCTGGCGGACGGACCCGATGAGGTGCATACCGAATCGGTCGCGAAATGGGAGCTCGGGAAATGGAGCAAGCCCAAGGCGCAATCAACGGCTCAATAGTTGCGGGCTCATTTCAAAGCGGAGAGCTTACCTTCCATGGAGGTACGATGCGGGTACTCGCGGTTGAAACGCTCGAGGCACTACAGCAATACGTCGGAAAGGAAATCGGCGTCAGCGAATGGCTGGCAGTTACCCAGGAGCGAATAAACCAGTTTGCGGAGGCGACCGAGGACCACCAGTGGATCCACGTGGATCCCGAGCGTGCCCGGCGCGAATCCCCTTACCATGCAACCGTAGCTCACGGATTCCTGACCCTTTCGCTCATCAGCCATCTCATGAAGGATGCCATTCGAATTGGCGGCACTCGGCTGGCAATCAACTACGGGCTGAACCGGGTGCGCTTTCCTTGCCCTGTGCGCGCAGGCTCAAGAATTCGTGGCCGTCTCACCTTGCTTGCCATGCGGGACCGCGGAGACGCCGAGGAAGTTGTGCTTTCCTGTTCCGTGGAATGCGAAGGAAGTGAAAAGCCGTGCTGCATAGCGGAGTGGATTGTACGGTATTACAAATGAGCAGCGGCTGCCGGATTCGTGCAGGCCACAACGGCGAACTTCGAGACTAGATCTCCCTTGATTGTGCGCCTTGCCAGGAATGGCGCAAAAGAGTGCGAACAACGTCCGGCATGACGGCAAAGCGGGAATCTCTCGTCAGCCCAACGTGATAGCGGTAGTAAATCTGCTGTACGATGACGGCGACCTTGAAGCGCGCAAAGACTACGTAGAAGACCATATTCGAAACATCGCGGCCCGCGGTCTGAGCGTAGCGCTGGACCAGCTCGTTCCGTGTCAGGCTGCCGGGATAGTCGGTCGGTCCCCAGCGCAGTTTCTGCAAGTCGTCCGAGTCGTCCGCCTGCACCCAATAAGCCAAAGTAGTTCCCAGGTCGCTGAGCGGGTCGCCGAGCGTGCACATCTCCCAATCCAAGACGCCAATGATTTTGCTGAGGTCGTCGGGATCGAGAATGACATTGTCAAATTTGTAGTCGTTGTGAATGAGCGTGGCGTAAGTCGAAGAAGGCATGTTCTGCTGCATCCAAGACGAGATTCGATCGACTTCGGGGAGATCGTGAGTCTTCGATCCGTGGTAGCGTTCGATCCAGCCGCGGACTTGACGCTCGAGGTAGCCCTGGGGCTTGCCGAGATCGGCGAGGCCAATCGCCGCGTAATCGATGCCGTGGAGATGCGCGAGATTGTCGATAAATGACTCGCAGAGTTTGTGAGCAGTGTCCGGGGTGAAGGGAAGGTCCGAGGGAGGATCTTTGCGAAGAATGATTCCACTGATGGGTTCCATCAGATAAAACGGGGCACCGAGGATGGAGGAATCGTCGCAGTAAAGCAGGACCTTGGGCGCCGGCCGATAGGCATCGTGAAGTTTCGAGAGGACATGGAACTCGCGCCCCATATCATGAGCCGACTTGACTTTGCTGCCGAAAGGAGGCCGGCGCAGAACCATGCTTCGACGACCAAGTTCAACGCAATACGTAAGATTCGAATGGCCGCTCGGAAATTGCGAGACGCTCGGATGTTCTGCCTCCAGGGGAAAATGGGAACGCAGAAAAGACTCAAGCTTAC
>Ga0306924_10004792_pt1 | contig 13256 bp, 8 predicted proteins | sample sta12Can44000111_FD_203756 | JGI IMG/M metagenome (GOLD analysis project Ga0306924, IMG submission 203756) | Lab enrichment of tropical soil microbial communities from Luquillo Experimental Forest, Puerto Rico - statanox.12C.anox.44.000.111 (v2)... | ecosystem: Environmental > Terrestrial > Soil... | reverse complement strand
CGTCGAGACGGCCGAGCTCGTGCTGCGCGACAAGCGCATGACGCTCGAGCGCATTCCCGAGCTCGAAGAGGTGCGCGGCGGGCGGCGCGGCGAGGGCCAGCCGATCGTGGCGCGCGACGTGGCCTACTCGATCGGCGAGGCTGCGCACCCGGGCGGGCGCTTCCTCGGCGGCGAGAGCTTCCTCGAGCTACACCGGAGAGTGATGGGCGCGGTGGAGCTGCTCGTCGCGCAGCAGGAGTGGTCGCAGATGCTGCTGGTCGCGCACGGCGGCGTGAACCGGATCATCCTGGGCTGGGCGCTCGGCGCGAGCCTGGGCAGCGCGCCGCACATGGAGCAGGACTCGGGCTGCGTGAACGTGCTCGACTTCGACCACGATGCGAACGGCCACCTCTTTCGCACGCTGGTGCGCGCGCTGAACGTGACCGCGATCGACCCCGCGAAGCACGAGCACTGGCTCACCACGCTCGAGCGGCAGGGGAAGGAGCTCGAGAAGATCCTCGAGCGACGTTAAAACAATTCTCTTCCTCGTTGCACCAGCGTAGGCTCGCGCGCCTGGAGGTGGCGCGTGGGTCGTCGACTGGCATGGGTGTGCGTCGTCGTAGCGGGAGTCGCGTGCGCGGGGATGGCGCGCGCGCAGGCATATCTCGTCGGTGCACCTCTCTCGGGGGCCCGCTATTCCCACACGGCGTCGCTCCTGCCGAGCGGAAAGTTGCTGGTCGCGGGCGGATACAGCACCTCGGCCAGCGCCGCTCTCGCGAGTGCGGAGCTCTACGACCCGGCGACGAACACGACGTCGTCTGGCGGAACGATGGCGAACGCCCGGTACGCCCACGCGGACGCGGTGCTGAACTCCGGGCAGGTGCTGGTGACGGGCGGATTGAGCAACTCCCCGCTCGGCACTCTCATCACCGTCGAGCTCTACGACCCGGGGTCGAACACGTGGTCGGCGGTGGCACCGCTCTCGGACGGCCGGGAGTACCACACCGCGACGGTGCTGACGAACGGGAAGGTCCTGGTCGCAGGCGGACTCAGCGCGTCGAACTCATCTCTCGCCAGTGCCGAGCTCTACGACCCGGTGGCGAACACCTGGTCGAGCGCGGGGACGTTGTCGGTCGCGCGGTATCTTCACACGGCCACGCGGCTGCCGAACGGCAAGGTGCTGGTGACGGGCGGCTTCAGCACGACGTCCGCCTCGCCGGTCGCGAGCGCCGAGCTGTACGACCCGGCGTCGAACACCTGGTCGCCGGCGGCATCGCTTTCGACCGGACGCATCAGCCACACCGCGACGCTTCTCCAGAACGGTAACGTGCTCGTCGCTGGCGGGGCCAACGGCGGTGCGCTCGCGAGCGCGGAGGTCTACTCCCCGACGCTCGACTCGTGGTCGCCGGCAGCGTCGCTCGCGACCGCGCGCGGGAGTCACACGGCCACGATCATGCCGAGCGGGGAGGTGCTGGTCACCGGCGGCTCGGGCGCCGGCGGCGTCGTGGTCGGAAGTGCAGAGCTGTACGACCCGACGGCGAACTCCTGGTCGTCCGCGGGCTCGCTCCTGGTCGCTCGATACCATCACACGGCGACGCTCTTGCCCACGGGCAAGGTGGTCTTCACCGGCGGAATCGGAGGCGGTGCGTACGCCGGCTCGCTCGCGAGCATCGAGATCTACGACCCGAACGGCGTCTCGATGTCGACTGCGCGGTATCTCCACACGGCCACGTTGACGTTCAATGGGAAGGTGCTGGTCGCCGGGGGTCGCAGCACCTCGTCTGCCTCCGGTCTCGCGAGCACGGAGCTCTACGACCCGAATGCGAACGGATGGTCTGCGGCGGCCACACTGTCGTTCGCCCGCTACTACCACACGGCGACATCGCTGCAGAGTGGCAAGATTCTGGTGACGGGCGGATACGGCACCTCGTCGGCCTCCTCTCTCGCGAGCGCCGAAATCTACGACATGGCTCTGAACACCTGGTCGGCTGCCGGGACCATGGCGAACGCGCGATACGCGCACACGGCCACGCTCTTGCCCAGTGGCAAGGTGCTGGTGACGGGCGGATACTTGATTCCTCCGGGCACCACCCTTTCCAGCGCCGAGCTGTACGACCCGACGACGAACAGCTGGTCCCCCGCGGCTTCGCTCGCGTCCGACCGGGCCTATCACACCGCTACGCTGCTCTCGAGCGGCAAGGTACTGGTGACAGGGGGGGTCAACGCGTCGAACTCCGCTCTCGCGAGCGCCGAGCTCTACGATCCTGCGTCCAATACCTGGTCGGCCGCGGGGACGTTGGCGGCCGCGCGGTACCTCCACACCGCCACGCTCGTCTCTGGAGACGTGCTGGTGACCGGCGGAATCGGCTCGTCGTCGATCGCGAGCTCCGAGCTGTACGACCCTGCGGCGAACGCGTGGTCGCCGTCGGGAGCGCTCTCGGCCTCCCGTTACTACCACACCACGACCGTGCTGCAGGATGGCAGGCTGCTCGCTGCAGGCGGACTCAACACCGCGTCCGGCTCCTCTCTCGCGAGCGCCGAGCTCTTCAGCACAGCAGTGGATGGCTGGTCGGGCGGGGGGGCGCTGTCGACGGCTCGGTACGGTCACACCGCCACGCTGCTGAACAACGGGATCGTGCTGCTCGCTGGGGGATTCAGCACCTCGATCAACGCCGCGATCGCCCTTTCGGAGCTCTACGATCCTTCGGGCGTCGATGGCGACGGCGATGGCATCGTGGATGCGTTCGACAACTGTCCTTCGGTTGCGAACGCCGATCAAGCCGACACCGACGGTGACGGAGTCGGCGACGCCTGCGACAACTGCGTGAACGTGGCGAACCCGCGAGTGACTCCGGACGCGCTCACCTACTTCGGCAGCAACCCGTGGGCGACGCTCACCGGAGGCCAGCGCGACGACGACCACGACGGCTACGGGAACAAGTGCGATGCCAAGTTCCCGGGCACGGTGGGCGCAGTGGTCGGCGCCCAGGACCTGGGCCAGCTCCGCGCATCCCTCGGAAAGCTCCGCAGCGCGGACACGTGCGGGACCACGGGCGCGCGGCCTTGCGCGATCTTCGACCTCGACGAGACCGGCGCGGTGATCAACTCGGGAGACCTGGGCGTCTTTCGCGCGCTGAACGGGAAGGTTCCGGGCCCGAGGTGCCCGACCTGCCCGCTGACGTGCGCTGCGGGAACGGCGGGAAGCTGTAACTAGCCCTTACTCGCGCTCGTCGTAGGCGTCGCGCCAGCGGCCGCGGTCGACGAATGCGCCGCGCTCGGCGGCGAGCCGGAGCGCGCGGTCGACCTCGATCACGTGCGGGCCGTCGCGCAGGACGCGCAGCGTGGCGCGCTGGCCGGTGGCGAGCTTGCGCTCGCGGTCGCCGTCGAACGCCAGCACGCCGGGGCCGTGCAGCACGACGGGCTCTCCCAGCGCGACGCGCGCGTGCGAGACCACGTTGACGGGGCGGTAGAGGCCGGCGGAGACGGGCGCGAGCAGGACGCGCCCGGGCTCGCCGGGCGCGGCGATGCGCACCAGCAGGCCCGCGTCCTCGGCGGCGCCGACGGGCTCGAGCAGCCCGCCGATCGGCGACATGCCCAGCGCCGCGGGCTCGGCGCGCGAGAGCAGGAGCGCGCGCAGCTTCGCGGGCTCGAACGGCATGAGGTTGCCGACGTGGTCGTTCACCAGCAGCGCCGCGTCGACCAGCGCGAAGTCGGGGCGCTCGCCGTCGATCTCGATGCGGACGCACTTGGCGCGCGTCGCCACCTCGTCGAGCCGCACCGCGCCCGAGGCGACGAGCCCGGCCGCGGCGCCCGCGACGGTGGGCTCGACCAGGCGCGGGAACACGTTGTTCGTGCCCGTCGAGAGCGGGACGAGCGGCGCGTCGGGCCAGATGCGCGCCACCGCGCGGTTGGTGCCGTCGCCGCCCAGCACCACGATCGCCGCGCAGCCCGCCTTGCGCATGGCCTCGGCCGCGCGCGCGGTATCGCCGGCGTCGAGCTGCGCGCCGACGTCGAGCACCTCGAGCGCGGCGTCGAGCACCAGGTTCTCGATCGCGGAGGTCGAGACGCGGAACGGCTCGCGCATCACCAGCACGCGCTTCGCACCTGCGGCGACGGCGCCGATGGCGATGCGCGCCACCTGGTTGCGCTTGCTCTGCGGCGTGGACGTGTCGGCGCGCGCGGCGATGCGGCGCACGTCGCGGCCCGAAAGCGGGTTCGCCAGGATGCCGACGGTGCTCACGCGGTGCTCAAGGACAGGCGAGCCCCGCCGTGACTCCGCTGGGGTACTCGGTGAAGAAGCGGTTGTCGCCGAAGCAGTTGGAGCTCGGGTCGGGATCCTCTTGCACCAGCTCGCCGGTGGTGAAGTCGACCACGTGCGGCACGAACACGACGTCGGCGCCGGGCGGGCCCGGGCGGTCGGGGTCGGGCCGCTGGCCGTTCAACAGGATCACGTTGTGCGCGACGCGCTCGTCGTCGACGAACGGATCGACGCGGCGGTCGGCGGGGCCGAACGGGCTCGCCACCGTGGCCACGCCGAACGAGTCGTTGCCCAGCACCACGTTGCGCTCGATCGTCACGTGGTCGCCGCCCGCGTTGAGGATGCCCGCGCCGCTCGGCACCGCCCCGAGCGTGTCGCCGCCGCTCGGCACCGGGTTCTCGAGGTCGTTCTGGATGATCGCGTTCTCGGCGATGCGCACGTGGTCGGTCGCGGGCAGCGGCAGGTTCGGGCGCACCAGCACCACCGCGCCGGCGGCGTTGTTGAACAGCTGATTGTGGCGCACCACGGTGAAGCTCGAGTTCTCGACCAGCGTCCCCACGCCGCTCTCGGTCACGGCGCTGTCCTCGACCACCACGTGGTCGGAGTCACTGACTCGCAGCGCGGCGCCGCGCTCACCCGCGGCGAACACGCCGCTCACCAGCCCGTGCGCCGAGCAGAGCGAGCGCACGCCTTCCTCTCCGTTTTCGAGCAGCGCTGTGCCGCGCACCGAGAAGCCGTCGACGCCCGCGAGCGCGATGCCCGCGTGCGAGGCGCTCTTCACGGTGAAGCCCGACAGGCTGAAGTCGCGCACGGCGATCGGCACGCAGCCGTCTGCGCTGGGAGTGCCGTCGTCGCCGACGAGGATGCCGTAGCGGTAGCCGTGCGCGTCGATCAGCGCCGAACGCGCGGCGGAGAGCCGCACGCCGCTGGTGCGCACGTGCAGGAGCGCGTCGCCGCCCGCGCCGCCGTAGGTGCCTGCGGCGACCGAGACCGTGTCACCGGGCTCGGCACGGTCGAGCGCGGCCTGGATGGATTCGCCCGAGCCCACCTCGATCGTGCGCGCATGGGCTCCACTGCAGAGGCCGAGGGCGAAGCTGACCACCGAGAGAGACCTCGCGAGGGTGCGCATCGAGGGAGTCTATCAGAGCGACCCCGGGGCAGCCTTCCGGATCACGACCGCCTCCTCGTAGCGCAGCGCCTCGCGAAAGCCGAGCCGCCGGTAGCAGCGGAGCCCCGGCTCGTTGTCGGCCGCGACGTTCAGGCCGACCAGCGGCACGCGGCTGAGCAGCTCGCGCGCAAGCCGCGCGCACAGCGCCCCGGCGAGGCCGCGCCCGCGCCGCTCGGGCACGGTCGCGACGTTCCCGATGGCCGCCACGCCGACGCGCTCGGAGAACACGTGCAGGCCGGCCACGCAGACGAGCTGCCCGCGCTCGCGCAGCCCGACCCAGGGGAAGAAGTCGAGCATGTACGGCGCGAAGAAGCGGCCTTCGCGCTCGTGGTCGAGATAGGCGCGCCCGGCGTAGAACGCGGCGAGCTCGGCCGCGTGCGCGGGGCCGAGCGGCTCGAGCCCCGGCGGCTCGGGCACGCCGGGGAGCGCGCGCGCGTCGGGGAGCCACATCTTCAGGTGCTCGCCGTGCGGCTCGATGCGATGGGTGTGCGCCAGCGCCGCGGCGAAACCGAGCGGCAGGTTGGCGAAGAAGCGCGCGGGCAGCTCGTGGGCGATCGCGCGCAGCAGCGCCAGCACGGCGCAATCCTGGGGCGGCGCGATCGCGTGCACGATCGGCAGCTCGAGCTTCTCGAGCACCAGGCAGACCGCCTCGAGCTCGCCGTCACTTCTGCGTGTCGCGCGCCAGCGGGTCGCGGACCAGAACGGCTCGTCGAGGTCGGCGAGCGCGTAGAGCTGCGCAGGCGCCGAGCGCCGCAGGAAGCGCTCGATCTCGGCGCGCGCGGGCTCGACGACCTGCACTAGGCGGCGGCGAGCTGGCGCTCGAGCGCTTCCTCGAGCTGGTCGCGCGTGAACGGCTTGCCCAGCAGCACTGCGCCCTCGGGCAGCGTGGCGCCGCCGCGCGGAATCTCCGCGTGACCCGTCATCAGCACCACGCGCACGCCGGGCCGGCTGCCGCGCAGGGCGGTGCACAGCTCGACGCCGGAGATGCCCGGCAGCACGTAGTCCGACAGCACCAGGTCGATCGCCAGGCTGCCGTTGCGCGCGAGCTCCAGCGCCTCGGCGCCGTTCGACGCCGACAGCACGCGGTAGCCCGAGCCCTCGAGCATGACCGTGAGCAGCCGCCGCACCGCCGGGTCGTCCTCGACCAGGAGGATCGAGGCGTCGACCGAGACCGATGCGGCGCGCGGGCGCGGAGACACGGCCGCGCGGCTCGCTGCGGTCGACGCCGCGGGCAGGTCGATGATCACGCGCGTGCCGCAGCCGGGCGCACTCTCGAGCATGATCGAGCCGCCGATCTGCCGCACGATGCCGTAGGTCGTCGAGAGCCCCAGACCCGAGCCCTCGCCCGCGGGCTTGGTGGTGAAGAACGGCTCGAACGCGCGCAGCCGCGTCGCCTCGCTCATGCCCACGCCGGTGTCGGAGACCACCAGGTGCACCAGCCGCCCGCCGATGCCTCGCCGGGTCTCGATGCGCAGGTGTCCGCGCTGGGGCATGGCGTCGCGCGCGTTCAGCGACAGGTTCAGCAGCACCTGGTCGAGCTGCGAGGGATCGGCCTCGACCGCCGGCAGGCTCGCGTCGAGCGAGAGCTCGATCTCGATGCTTTCGGGGAGCGTGCGCCGCAGCATCGGCTCGAGCCCGGTGATCAGCGCGTTCACGTCGACGGCCTTCGGCGTCGCGAGCTGGCGGCGCGACAGAGCGAGCAGCTGGCGCGTGAGTCCCGCCGCGCGGTCCGCGGCCGCGGTGATCTCGTCGGCGGCCTCGCGCACCGAGGGATCGGCCGCGCCCGACTGCTCGAGCAGCCCGGCGTAGCCGCCGATCACGGTGAGCAGGTTGTTGAAGTCGTGGGCGACGCCGCCCGCGAGCCGGCCGATCGCCTCCATCTTCTGTGCCTGGCGCAGCTGCTCCTGCAGCGCGATCTCCTGGGTGATGTCGCGGCTCTGCCCGACCATGTGCATCTCGCCCTTCGAGGTGCGGTAGGGCGCGCCCGACGACGACACCCAGCGGTAGCCGCCGTCCTTGTTGCGCAGCCGGTGCACCAGCCGGCCGGTGCGGCCGAACGTCATCGCGTCCTCGAAGGCCTTCTTGCACATCTCCACGTCGTCGGGGTGGTTCCAGCTGCCGAAGTTCTCGCGGTCGGCGTCGGGCAGCCCGTTCTCGCGCGCCGCCGCGTTGGCGTAGATGATGCGACCGGTCGAGTCGTGCTCGACGATCTCGTCGGGCGCGTTCTCGGCCAGCAGCCGGTAGCGCTCCTCGCTGTCGCGCAGCGCGTCCTCGACCCCGCGCTGCACGCTGACGTCGCGGGCCACGCAGACGACGCGGCGCTCGCCGTTCGGATAGACGATGCCGCCCGCAGTCACGTCCACGTGCGCGATCTGCCCGTCGGCGGTGACGACCCGCGTCGCGAGCGTGCCGGTGCCACCTGCGTCGCGCACGCGCCGGATCGCCGCAGCCGCGCGCTCCCGGTCGTCGGGGTGGAGCGTGAAGCCGAGCCGCTTGTCGCGCAGCTCCTCGATCGAGTTCATGCCACGGCGCTCCAGAAAGAACCGGTTCACGTAGGAGAAGCGATCGGCGGAGTCGAACTCGATCACCATGTCGCCGATGTTGTCCGCGAGCGCGCGGAAGCGGCTCTCGCTCCGGCGCGCGCGGCGCACCGCCGACTCCGCATGTCTCGCCGTGATCGAGACCAGGCCCGCCGCGCTGCCGAAGAGCGCCGCCTGCATCAGCCACAGACCGGTCGCGAAGTGATCGCTGTCGCGCACCACTTCGACCTCGGAGAGGTTCGCGCCGAGGACCGGCCCTGCGAGCGCCGACAGGAGCGCGAGCGCGAACGCCTCGCGCGCGCCGAGCAAGAGGCCGGCCGAGCAGACCGAGAGCACCAGGCCGGACTGCGCGACGATCGAGCCGCCCTGTGTCCTCGCGACCGTGTAGAGCAGGCAGAGCCAGCTGCTCAGCACGAGCACCCACGCGCCCGCGCGCACGTGCCGCGCCTGGACGAGACCCCATGCGAGCGCGTTGAAGAAGAGACACACGCCGGCGATGGCGGCGCGCCAGAGCGGATCGGGGAAGGCGAGGAAGATCGCGCCGATCGCGGCGAGCGACACCACGCAGTACACCAGCGACACCAGCTGCACGGTCTGTGCGACGCGCAGCCCGTCGCGGCTCGTCTCGCCCGAGGGGCGACGCGAGAGCCAGGCGCGGACGCGGGCGAGGGCGCTCATGACGCAAGGATACCCGAGTGTCCCCCGCGGACCGAAGCGCTTCCTCCGCCACGCGCAGCACTCCAGCCCATCTCGGCGTGTCCCGAAGGAATCGGTGCGGCCTGCGAGGAGAACGCGATGAGCGGCCTGTCCGACCTGAAGCGCTTCGACCTCTCGCCCGAGCGCGGCTTCCTGCCGGTGCAGGACCCGGCCCGGGCCCTGCCAACGGCCTTTCACCGCTGGGACGAGCTGGCGGCCGACCTGCCAAAGCTCCTTGCGGCGGGCCGCGTGCACGCCGCGCTGCGCGCGCTGCCGACGCTCGACGTCTCGGCGCTGTCCGGGGACGGGACGCTGCGGCGCGCGATGATGCTCCTGTCGTACTTCGGGCACGCCTGGGTCTGGGGCGGCGCGCAGCCGGAAGATCGCATTCCGGAGTCCGTGGCCGTGCCGTGGTGCGCGGTGGCGGCGCGGCTCGGACGGCCGCCCGTCCTGTCCTATGCGTCGTACGCGCTCGACAACTGGCGCCGGCTCGACCCCGAGGGACCGCTCGAGCTCGCGAACCTGGCGGTCCTGCAGAACTTCCTGGGCGGCGCGGACGAGGACTGGTTCATCCTCGTGCATCTCGAGATCGAGGCGCGCGCCGCGCAGGTGATCGCTGCGTTGGGCCCGGCCTGCGCCGCGGCCGAGGCGCGTGACTGGGGCCGGCTGTCCGATCGGCTCGCGGGGATCGCCGACGGCATCGAGTCACTCTGCCAGAGTCTCGGCCGGATGCCGGAGCTCTGCGACCCGTACGTGTACTACCAGCGCGTGCGCCCGTACATCCACGGCTGGAAGGACCACCCGCTCCTGCCCGAGGGTGTGGTGTACGAGGGGGTCGCGGCGTTCGCCGGCCGGCCGCAGCGGCTGCGCGGCGAGACCGGCGCGCAGAGCGGCATCGTGCCCGCGCTCGACGCGGCGCTGGGGGTGGAGCACGCCGGAGACCCGCTGCGCGCCTACCTGGCGGAGATGCGCGACTACATGCCGCCGGGCCATCGCGAGTTCGTGGCGGCGGTCGAGGCCGCGCCGAGCATCCGCGCGGCCGCGATCGCCTCGGGCGACCGCCACCTGCAGGCGGCCTACGACGAGTGCGTGCGCTGGCTCGAGGCGTTCCGCTCGACCCACCTGGACTACGCGGCCCGCTACATCCACCAGCAGCGGCCGTCGGGCGGCGCGAACCCCACGGGCGTCGGCACGGGCGGCACGCCGTTCATGGCGTACCTGCGCAAGCACCGCGACGAGACCGCGCGTCACCGATTGGTGTAGAAGAAGCGCTCCAGCATCGCGTTCACCTGGTCGGGGACTTCGAGCTGGTGGAAGTGGCCCGCGCCCGCGGTCTGCGCGCAGACGAGCTGCGGGCAGAGCTCCTTGAAGCGCGCGCGGTCGGGCAGGCCGACCTCGGCGTCGATTAGCAGCACCGGCACGCGGCAGGCGCGTGCGGCAGCGTCGCTGTCGAAGGCGGCGAGGCTCTCGAACGCGGAGTGCATCACGTGCTGCGGGGTCTCGCACATCTCGGCCACGATGCGCGCACGGCGCGCGGGGTCGTCGGACGCGCCGAAGAGCCTCTGCTCGGTGAACTGCGCCGCGACCTCGCGGTAGCCCGGCGTCGCCAGCGCCTGGACGAACGGGCCCAGCGTGTCGCGCACGAACGGCGGCAGCACCACCGCGGGATCGCAGAGCGCGATCGCGCGGGGCAGCGCGGGATGGCGCGCAGCCACGGCCAGCACGATCGCCCCGCCCATGCTGTGGCCGACCAGCGCCGGGCGCTCGAGCCCGAGCTCGCGGCACAGCGCGGCCACGTCGTCGGCGAAGCCCTCGATCGTGTACTTCTGCTGTGGCTTGTCGCTCGCGCCGAAGCCGCGCTGGTCGAGCGCCACCACCCGGTGTCGCGCCGAGAAGTGCGCGAGCTGCGGACCGAAGTAGCGGTTGTTGCAGCACCAGCCGTGCACGAACACGATCGGCTCGGCGCCGGTGCCGTCCTCTACGTAGGCGATGCGGACGCCGTCGCGGACGAAGGTCTTCATGGCGACACGCTACCACGGTTCGCGGTAGAGTCGCGCGATGCTCGACCTGGATCCGTCCAAGATCGACCTGTCGCTCGACTCGCGCGCCGTGACCTTCGAGAACCCGACGGGCGAGCGCGGCGCAGGCGGCCAGTCACACGGCGGCCGCAAGGGCTCGCCCGCGCGGCGGATCGAGCCGGGCGAACGCGTGCTGCTCGCGGACCTCGAAGGGCCGGGCACGATCCGGCACGTCTGGATGACCTTCCCGCCGATGCGCCCCGAGCGCATGCGCGCGCTCGTGCTCGAGGTGTTTTACGACGGCAGCGACGCGCCCTCGATCTCGGTGCCGGCGCTCGACTTCTTCGGGCTGCCGCACGGCCGCCCCGCGGCCTACACCTCGGCGCTCTTCGCCGCGCAGGAGGGCCGCGGCTTCAACGCCTACCTGCCGCTGCCGTTCCGGCGGCGCATCCGCGTCGAGGCCCTGAATCACTCGCCGCGCCCGACGATCCTGTACTACCAGCTCGACTACACGCTCGAGCGCGCGCACTCCGCCGAGACCGGGCTGCTGCACGTGTCGTTCCGGCGCGAGAACCCGACGCTGCTGCGGCGCGACTTCACCATCGCCGACGGCTTCCGCGGGCCCGGCCGCTTCCTCGGCTGCAACGTCGGCATCCGCACGCTGCCGCAGAAGCACTTCGGCTGGTACGGCGAGGGCGAGCTCAAGATCTACCTCGACGGCGACGGCGCTTTCCCCACCATCTGCGGCACCGGGCTCGAGGACTACGTCGGCAGCGCCTGGGGGATGGGCGCGCACTTCGCGCTCTACGGCGGCGTGCCGCTCGACCTGCGCGCGCCGGAGTCGGGACCGGTGCCCGACTTCGTGAGCTTCTACCGCTGGCACGTGCCCGATCCGGTGATCTTCCAGCGCGAGCTGCGCGTGACCATCCAGCAGATCGGCTACGCGGCCATCCCGCTCGACACGCCGGCTGCGGAGCTCGAGGCGATCGAGCGCCAGAACCCCGCAGCTGGCGCCGGCTGGTCGCGCGACAACCCGCGCGTGCACGCGCACGGCATCGCGGAGCGCGTCGACGACTACTGCGCCTGCGCCTACGTCTACTGCCGCGACGTGCAGCCGGTGCCGCGGCTCGACCCGAAGGCCGCCTGCGCGGACATCGAGCGCCGGCCCTACGAGTCGCCGAAGCCGGTGGAGATCTTGCTCGGAGCGACGACCGGCTCGAGCTGAGTGCGCCGCTGCTCGAGCACCTTCTGGATCTCGGCCACCTGCGTCGCGGTGAGCTTGTAGCGCGCGAAGTACGCCACGCCGAGCACCAGCACCAGGATCGTGCCCGGGCCGTAGATCATGCCCAGGTGGTGCACCACGTCGGGAGACACCGTGCCGGGCTGCGCGTTCTCGGGGAAGCCGATCCAGTCGAGCGCCAGGCCCGCCAGCGCGTGGCCCAGACCGGTCGACGCCTTGCCCGAGAAGGCCAGCGCGCCGAAGAAGATGCCCTCCTGGCGCCGGCCGGTGTCGAGCTCGTGCTCGTCGGTGAGGTCGGCCATCATCGACGTGGCGGTGACGAGCCCCGCCGCGGCGCCGAGGCTGGCCACGAAGTTCAGCGCGGCCAGCAGGCCGAGATAGAGCCCCTCGTCCGCGCGCGGCGGCCAGAAGCCCAAGAGCTTCAGCACCGGCCCCGCCACCACGAACACCGAGAAGATCAAGACGCCCAGCATGAAGGTCGGCTTCTTGTCGAGGCGGCGCGACAGCCAGGTGAAGAAGCCGAGCCCGACGATCAGCCCCGCGAACGCTGGCACTTGCAGCGACCCGATCTGCTTGCTGGAGATCTCCCAGAAGTGCACACCCATGTACGTGCCGAGCGTCGTCTGTACGCCGCGCGTCACGAAGAACACGAGCGTGCCCACGAACAGCGCGCGGAACGAGGGGCTGCGCAGCGAGTCCAGCAGCTCGCGGAAGAGCCGCCAAGGGCTGAAGCGCTCGTGCAGCTTCGCGGGCGCGACGAGCTGCGAGATGCGCGAGTGAGTGCCGAGGGCCGACCACAGCACCACCACGCTCGCGATCACGGCGAAGAACCTCGCGTAGGGCGGATAGGCCGCCGCGTGCCCCAGCCCGTACGGGATCTCAGGCGTGTCGCGGAGGAAGTACGTGTAGCCGGTCACCGTAGACGCGAAGCCGCCCGCGAACCCGAGCAGGAGTCGCCAGCTCCCAATCGAGGTGCGCTCGTGGTAGTCGGCCGACAGCTCCGCGCCGAGCGCGTTGTGCGGGATGAGATAGACCGCCATCGCCATGCGCACGGCCACGGCGAAGCCGATCAGCCACAGGAACAGCCCGTTCTCGGACAGGCCTGCGGGCGGGGCGAACAGGAAGTAGAACATCAGCCCGAACGGCACCGCGCCCGCGTACATGAAGGGGTGGCGGCGTCCCCAGGCCGAACGCAGCGAGTCGGACACCGATCCGACCAGCGGATCGAAGACCGCGTCGACCGCGAGCGCCACGAACGTGGCGATGCCGGCCTTGGTCGCGGACAGGTGGAGCGCCTGGTTGTAGTAGAAGAACAGGAACGCTTCGAAGGCGCTGTTCTTGATACCCTCGCCGGCCT
>Ga0306924_10004788_pt1 | contig 13257 bp, 14 predicted proteins | sample sta12Can44000111_FD_203756 | JGI IMG/M metagenome (GOLD analysis project Ga0306924, IMG submission 203756) | Lab enrichment of tropical soil microbial communities from Luquillo Experimental Forest, Puerto Rico - statanox.12C.anox.44.000.111 (v2)... | ecosystem: Environmental > Terrestrial >... | reverse complement strand
CAGTCGTTGGCGCGCCGAAGCCAGAGCCAGTCTGGCCGACGCCGGGCTGACGGCATACGAGAATGCAACTGTCGCCAGCCTGCCTTATGGCGTACAGAAGCGGGTTGAACTGGTGCGCGCTATTATGGCAAGGCCACGCCTGCTCTTGTTGGATGAACCTGCTGCCGGTCTGAATTCGGGCGAAAGTGAAGCGCTTCAGCAGCTGCTCGATCGGATATGCGCAAACACCGCGATGACGCTATTCATCATCGAGCATGATATGCATTTCGTTGGCGCCTTGTGCGACCATGTCGTGGTGCTCGATTTTGGTCGTAAGATTGCGGAAGGCACGCTGGCCAAGATCCGCGACGATCCGGTAGTGCAGCGTATCTATCTTGGCACGGCCGCGGCATCGAAGGAGCGCAATCATGCTACTCGATGCGCGTGATCTCGACGTCCGCTACGGCCGCGTGCATGCCGTGCGCGGGGTGTCCGTGCATATTAATGAAGGCGAGATTGTTACCGTGCTTGGCGCCAACGGCGCCGGTAAGTCGTCGTTGCTGCGCGCGCTGCTCGGTATTGAGCGCATTGCAGCCGGCAGCATTAATTTTGACCGAACTGAATTAACCCATTTGTCGCCGAGCCGCCGCGTTCAAGCTGGCCTCGTGCTGGTACCAGAGGGGCGCCGCATCGTTAAAAGTTTGACTGTGCACGAGAATCTGCTGATGGGGGCGTTTAACCGACGCGACAGCGAGGACGTGCGCCGCGACATCGATGCTCTTTATGCGCGTTTTCCCAATCTGGCGGCACGGCGAGATCGTCTGGCTTGGGTGCTTTCTGGCGGAGAGCAGCAAATGCTGGCGCTTGGCCGCGCGTTGCTTGCGCGACCCAAATTGGTGATGTTGGATGAACCATCCTTGGGGCTAAGCCCACGTCTTACCGAGGAGGTATTTGCGCACATCGCTGAGCTCAATCGCACACGCGGTCTTGCTATGCTGCTGGTCGAACAGAATACGCATCGTGCTCTGGCCGTGGCCCATCGCGCATACGTCTTCGAACTGGGCCGGGTGGTGTGTACAGGAACACCGCAAGAAATTCTGGCCGGCGAGCGCCTAATCGACGCCTACCTGGGTCACGGATTCTCAAAGTCGATGCAAATCGAAAGCTGAGCGGGAATCTGAACCAGCTAAACTGGAGATCAAGCCATGAACAACAAGCTCTTTGCTGGATTGCTGGTCGCGACTGCGGCCGCACTGACCATGTCGCCGGCCTGGAGCCAGGAGATTGTGCTCGGCTATTTGCCGTCAGGGGGCGGGCCGTTTGCGACATTTTCCAAGACCAATCAAATCGCCGCACAGATGGCGGTGGATGAAGTGAACGCGTCGGGTGGAGTCAATGGCAAGAAGATTCGTATCATTGGCTTTGATACCGAAGGAAAGCCTGATCAGGCAGTTGTCGGCTTACGCAAACTCGCTGACGACGATAAAGTCGCCGCCATCATCGGGCCGTTCAGCTCTAGTGAGTGCCGCGTTGCCTTCCCAGCTGCTGAGCGCGCTGGCGTTCCAGTGATGTCAATGGCCTCTTCGGCGCCCAATCTCGCCGAACCCTTTACGTTCGCATTCCGCAACACTTCAGACGAGGGTTACTTGTTCGACCGTGTCATGCGGGCGCTAAAGGAGAAAAGCTATCCGACTAAGACAGCTGCGATCGCCTACGCAACCGATGATATCATTTCCAAAACGATGGGCGAGAAGGTGCTGCCGACGCTAATGCAAAAGGCAGGGACCGAGATCAAGCTCAACGTCACATTCCAGTCTCAGGTGTTTGATCTCGCTCCGCAGGTGTCACAACTCGTCGCCCAGCCGACCGATCTGCTTGGTATCGGTTCGGGGCCAGAAACAGCCGTGCGCCTTGTCCAGGAATTGCGTCGTCAGGGCGGAAAGGCGCGGCCGGTCGCCGGTTCGACAATTGCCGATCCGGAATTGCCGCGCTTGATGGGTGCTGCCGGCAACGGAACAGTCATTCCGACGGCCTTCTATGCCAACCTCAATGACCGTACCCGCAAGTTTGAAGCCGAGTTTCTTAAGCGCGCTAAGGCGGCCGGCATCGACCGCACGGCGTCCTCACAGTTCGATGCCGCGAGTTACGACATCGTTCTGATCTATGCCACGGCCATGAAGGCGGCGAAGGTGACCGGGGATTCCGCAAATCTCGCCTCCGAGCGCTCGGCGATCCGTGATCAACTTCGACAGATGAAGGACTTTCCTGCGCTTGAGGGGGCGATCTCGTTTGGCAAGAACGGTGATGCGCTCAAACCTGCCTACGTGATTGAAATGAACGACGGCAAGTGGAATCTGATCGCAAGCTATCCTCCCAATTCATGACGCCGGAGTGCGGGATGATGGCGCGGTTCTGGATCACGACCAACTCAAAGGCGAGGAAAAACGGCCATGGGTTATCACAAGGGTCATAAAGAATTCCATGTCCTCGATTTGCAGGACGGTTGGCATACCTTGCCCGGTTACCCGTTAGGGATTCAAGAAAAGATCATCGCTGGGGAGCTCGACGAAAAGAACAAGCGTGGTAACCGGACGCGGCTGCTGCGCTTCGCGCCCGGCACCTACACGACTGATCCGTTCGTTCATGACTATTGGGAGGAGGTCTTTCTGCTCTCGGGCGACCTGATTGTGGGCAACGATCGGCTGGGCAACGGCGGTCAGAAGTTTCAGAATTATACTTATGCGGTGCGGCCTCCTGGCGTTCATCACGGCCCGTTCAAATCGGATTCAGGCTGCCTGCTCCTCGAGACCCATTATTTCATGGAGGACTGATGATCTGTTCGAAAACCGCAGTCTTTTGCTGCGATTGAAGTTTGCCCAGGCAGTAAGCCGTCAATCTTGACGGGGGTCGCTACGATGTTGATGACGGGTAAAGAATATCTCGAGAGCATTCGCGACGGCCGCATGCTCTATGTTGGTCGCGAGCGCATTACCGATCAGACCCAACATCCTGCCTTCGCCGGCGCCGCCCGCACCTATGCCGCGTTATACGATCTGAAGTCAGATTTGGCGCTGCGCGACCTCATGACTTTTGAAGAGCGTGGTGAGCGCTACAATACGTATTACCTGCAGCCGCGCACACAGGAGGATCTCAGACGACGCAACCGCGTGCATCAGAAAATAACTCAGTTCTGTTTCGGCCTCATGGGTCGTACGCCCGATGCCGTTGCCGGCAATATCACTGGTCTATCGATGAAACCGGAAGTGTTCGACGCCGAGCCGGGTGGCAACAGCGCCAATCTTCTCAAAATTTATCAGCACATGCGGCAGAACGACATCTTTGCGACTTACGCAATTGTGCCGCCGCCCGCTGCGCGGAATAAAGATTATTATCAGACGCAGGGACTGCAGCAGCCGGCGTTGCGTGTGACGGCCGAAGACGACCGTGGGGTCACACTCAATGGCATGAAAATGCTCGCCAGCAGCGCTGCATATGCGCACGAAGTGCTCATCGGCAACGTGATGCCGCTCGCGCCTAACCAGCTCAAAGAATCAATTACCTGCGTCATTCCGCTTAATCTACCCGGTCTATCGCTGTGGTCGCGTCGCCCGTTCAATCGCTCAGACACGATCGAATTCGACAGCCCTTTGACCTACCGTTTTGACGAATCGGACTGCATGCTGGTTTTCCAAGACGTCAAAGTGCCGTGGGAAAAGGTCGTCGTTCACGACAATCCCGGATTAAGCCGAAATATATATATCGGAACGCCATCGCACGTGATGGCCAATCACCAGTGCAACGTACGATTTGCCACCAAGCTCCGGTTCATGTTGGCCGTAGCGAGTTTGATTACGGAAGCCATCGGCGCGCGCGATGTCCCAGTCGTGCGCGACACACTCGGTCGACTCGCGGCAATGGAAGCCGGATATCAGGCCATGATCGATGGGCAGATTGAAGCCTACCTGCCGATCGATCACGGATTTGTCCTTTACAACCGACGCTATCTCTACGCTGCGATCCATTGGGGCATGGAGCACCATTCTGAGCTGATCGATATTCTGCGCGAGTTGATGGGCGGCGGCCAATTTCAGTTTCCGGCCAGCATTGATGTGATGGAGGATCCCGAGCTTCGCGATTTGTTCACGACCTTTTGGACGGCTGGTCAGCAGAGTGCGTTCAATCGCATGAAACTTTTTAAACTAGCTTGGGATTTGGTCGGATCGGATCACGCCAGCCGTGCGACATCTTATGAGAAGTTTTTTGTTGGGCCGGCATTTGCCGTTCGGAATTATAATTTCATTAACGCACCATGGGATGAGTTGCATCAGCTGGCTGAGGATTTCATGGCGACGTATGGTTATGTAACCGCGCCCGCGCAAAATACTGTCGTCGAATCGCATGTCCTGCGCGGTTCCGAGCGCAGCCGCGCTGGGCGTTGACGGGGAGGTGTCGCCGACCTCGTTACGCTCACGCGGTTCGCGCCCTCAGGGAGTACTCCAATGAGCAATCATGCGGAAGGAATTGCAATAGTGCTCGGACCGGAGGATGGTGAATCCTATTGGCAGCCGCAGCCATCGCGCGGCTACGTGATTAATAAAATCAACCCTTACACCTCGCCTTACGACGATTTCTCGACCGGTATCCAAGTCCTAGAGCCCGGCGCCCATATTCGTCGGCATGCCCATGAGCGCAGCCGCGAGCTCCTGTTTTGCTTTCGTGGGACTGGATCCGCCGAAATCGCCGGCAAGACATTTGAGGTCCGCGAAGAGACAATGGTCCTAATTGGCCGCGGCTTGCAGCACAAGGTCACCAATACGGGCTCTGAGCAGATGCGGCTGCTATGGCTCATCAGCCCGCCTGGCCTTGAAGACTGGTTCCGCGCCCTAGGTCGTCCCCGGCGCGCCGGGGATCCTATGCCTCCCGTTTTTGAACGGCCCGCCAATATTAAGGAAATTCAAGCACAGCAACGCTTCATCGCTTCCGATGAAAACTAAAACGCTTTGTCGAGACGCGCGGGAAGCGAAGGGTCCGCAATCATAACGAGCGTCTATCCGTATGTCTGCTGTTGGCACGAAGCAGACATCTCGTGTCGAATGAGCGATCTCTGCTTAGTGGGGTGAAGCAGACATGGCTTGTCGCGCTGCTGCTGTCGCTCATCGAGCCAAAGCGGACCTTGAGTGGCCGGAGTTGCGGTGGCGCACAACGCGATCTTCCTGCCTCACCATTGTGATAGGCTAAAGCTCCCCCGCTCTTGGGGGAGTCTATGAGGCGACAGCACTTCGTCGCGCTTGTTGGCGCGTCGCGGCGGCCCGAAGGAAAACTGAACCATGTCGGAACCCATCTGGAGCGAATTTCTCACGGAGCGCGATAAAGCCGTGTTCACTGCGTCTGGTTACGGTGCGCGGGGCGGGTTCGGGAAGCGGCCAGCGCTGCTCATTATCGACGTGAACTGGGCGTTCTGCGGCGACCGTCCGGAGCCGATCCTTGAATCAATTAAGCGTTGGCGCAATTCCTGCGGTGAAGACGCCTGGAAGGCGTTGCCCTATATCCGCTCGCTTATTGATAAATGTCACGAGAAAGGCGTGCCCGTACTCTACACGACTGGCGTGCGCCGCGAGGACAACTGGGATTCCGGTTCATGGGGCTGGAAGAATTCGCGCAACGAGGAGGACCGTCGCACTGTCGTGACCAATCTCGACGGCAATGAGATTGTGGCACCCCTTGCCCCAGCGCCGCAGGACATCGTGGTGCTGAAGCAGAAGCCGTCAGGCTTCTTCGGCACCAACATGGCGAGCTATTTGACGCTCCTTGGCTGTGACAGCCTCATTGTGACCGGCACCACCACGTCAGGATGCGTGCGTGCTACGGTGCTCGATGCTTTCAGCCTCAATTACCGCATCGCGCTCGCTGAGGAAGGCTGCTTCGACCGCTCGCAAGCAAGCCACGCGATCAATCTCTGTGACATGAATGCTAAATATGCCGACGTGGTGAAGACCTCTGAGATCCTGGTCTATCTTGAGAATTTGCCGATCGGTATGTTCGATTTGCCCAGGGGCGCGGCCACTGTCCAGCACGATCAAAGACAAAAGCGCGCAGCGCATTTTTAAGCCAGGCAATGGTTGATTCACTCGGATTTCGTCTGAAGCTAGGCATTATTGCCCCATCAACGAATACGTCCGTGCAGCCAGAAATGGACGCGATGCGTCCATTTGGGGTCACTAATCATTTCGGTCGCTTATACATTCGGGATGATCCCATCAAGAATGATGACGATTTCAACAAGCTGATGGATAACATTCGGGCCACGATGGAAGACGCAGCACGCGTAGTGATGACGTGCCAGCCCGACCGCCTCGTTCTTGGAATGTCCTCTGAGACGTTCTGGAACGGTCTCGAAGGAAGCAATGTCATTGCTCGTATGCAAGAAGTGGCTGGGGGTGCACCTGTGACGACCGGGGCCGACGCGGTACGGGCCGCGTTAACGAAGTATGGCAACATTCGGCGTATCGCGGTGATCACGCCTTATATGCCTGTTGGCGACGCGCAGGTTCGGCGTTTCTTCGAGGACTGCGGCTTCGAAATAGTCACGCTGAAGGGCTTGCAGTGTGGCAGTCCTGTGCAAATTGCGCATGTGAGTGAAAAGCAGTTGCGGAACGCCATCATCGAGGTCGACGATTCCGCAGTGGAAGCGATCGTACAGGTCGGGACGAACCTTGCTATGGCTCGTCTCGCCGGCGTCGCAGAATTTTGGATCGATAAGCCGGTAATCGCGATTAATACCGCAATTTACTGGCACGCACTGCGGCAGAGCGGTGTGACAGACCGCGTGCCGGGCTTTGGATCTCTTCTCGGTGAATACTGACGGCCGATAAACAACGGCTGTAGCTACTCTATCGTAGCGAAGGGAGGCGCACATGTTGCGAACCGGCAAGGAGCATACAGCGTCGCTACGCGACGGACGCATCGTCTATATCGGCGGCGACCGTGTAGATGACGTCACTCGCCACCCCGCATTCCGTAACGCAGCCCAGACCGTGGCGGCTATCTACGACATGAAGGCGGACGCGGCCAACCACGACGTGATGAGCTACGAGGAGGACGGCGGCCGCCATTCAATGTATTTCCTGCGCGCCAGGTCACGCGATGACCTGCAGCGCCGCATGCTTTGCCATCGCCGCATTTCCGATTTCACCTACGGCATGTTTGGACGTTCGCCCGATCATGTCGCCTCGTTCATCACGGGCATGGTCATGAAGCTCGACGAGCTCAAGTCGCCGTGCGCGTATGCCGACAATTTGCTCGCATATTACCGCTATGCACGCGACAACGATCTGTACATCGTCTACGCGGTGTTACCGCCGCAGGCGGCTCGCAATCCGGAATTTTATCAGCGACAGAATATTCCAGTACCGACATTGCGAGTGATCCGCGAGGACGATTCTGGTGTCGTCATCTCAGGTATGAAAATGCTGGCCACCGGCGCCGTATTCGCCAACGAAATCTGGATCGGCAATTTGCTCCCTCTGGCGCCCGACCAGAAGAACGAGGCTATAACCTGTGCAATCCCGTGCAACGCACCGGGGCTGAAATTGTGGTCACGGCAACCATTCGAGCTCGGCTGCACGTCGGAATTCGACTCGCCGCTCGCCTACCGCTACGACGAAACAGATAGCATGCTGCTGTGCGACGAGGTCAAGGTACCGTGGGAGCGCGTGTTCGTGCACGGTGATGCGCTCTTGGCGCGCAACATCTACATCACCACACCGAGCCACTGCTTTGGTAACCATCAGTCCAACGTGCGCTATTGGTCGAAGATGCGGCTCTTGGTCGGCCTATGTAGCAAGATCGCAAACGCGACCGGTGCTGATCAGGTGCCAGCAGTTCGCGAGGCGCTCGGTAGAATCTCGTCTTATGAGGCGATGATCGACGGGATGGTGAACGGCCAAATCAATGCGTTCGAGGATTGGCCGGGCGGCGGCTATGTCTGTTTCAACCGCCGCATCATGTACGCGGCCCTGGAATGGAGCACGCAGAACTACAGCAAATTCATCGATGAGCTACGCGAATTGTGCGGTGGCGGCGTGTTCCAGATGCCGGCGAACATTTCGGTTATGCGCGACGCAGACCTCGCGCAGGCCTTTCAAACCTACTGGCAGACCCCGCAAAGCGACGCAGTGGCGCGGATGAAGCTGTTCAAGCTCGCCTGGGACATGGTGGGCTCAGAATTCGCTGGCCGGCATTTGCAGTACGAAAAATTCTACGCCGGCGCGCCTTTTATCGTACGGAACCATGCGTTCCGCGAGACCGACTGGGCTTCGTTCAACAAAGTCGCCGAGGATTTGATGGCGAGCTATGACCATAATAGCGGAATCGCCAAGGTCGCGGCAGAGTAAGCTGTTGTCACGTGTGACCAGCTACCATCCATTCAACAAGTAGTAGAAATCCGATGGCGTATTGGGATCGTAGTCGCGCTCAATCTTTTGGTAAGAGCCTCTGTAAAAGATAAGCGGTCGAACATCGCCGGCGGTAGCCGTCATAGCACAGACCTTGCCCACGAGTATCAAGTGATCCCCGCCGTCATAGCGAGCGTAGTTCTCGCATTCAAATGAGGCAAGCGCGCCCGGAATGAGCGGCGCACCGGTGTGGCCGACAAGGGGAACGACGCCTTCCCATTTTTCCTCGAGAGATCGGGCAAAGCGTGTTGAAAAGGCATGCTGATGTTCATGCAATAAATTGATCGCATAAGCATCGGCGTCGCTCCAAGCTGCAAACGATCTGGAGGTCCGGGCGATGCTGAAGAGGACAAGCGGTGGCGATAACGACACAGAATTGAACGAGCTTACCGTCGCGCCGATACGAGAGCCGTCCTTCGTCACGGTGGTAACGACGGCTACGCCCGTCGGAAAGAGTCCGAGAGCATCTCGGAAGTTTCGCTCCGTGAAAGTCATTTGGCGTGCCCCTTTTTTTGTGGCAAGCAGACTCGCCGATGTTTGTCCAGTTGTCTCGTCAGAGCAAGCGCTTGTGGGCTCGGCACAAACTGTCGACGGTCTATTGGCACCGCCGCTGCGGTGCGTCTCCAGCAGATCGCCGACGACCGGCAGCGGAGAAGGCTTTGGTCAACGCCCGTTACGGGGCTGACGCTTTGGTCGGTACCGTGCCGCAACTCACAAAACTACGCCTTACCCTTGCCGACCGGGGCGCGGTTGCCAATTTGGCAGGACTCGATGCCTAGAGTGATTGTTCACTGCCAAAACAAAAACGCCGCATTCTCTCCTGTGGCTTGCGGCGATCCAAATTGTCGAGCGCATAAAGAATCTGCCCGGCTTGGCGCCAAAGAGTAGCTTCATAGCGACTGAGGCGGTCGAGGGCATAATTGGGCAGATTGCAGAGCCGCAAGAAACAACGTGCGAGCTGAACATCAGGAGCAACCTGGCCTTGGGCTGAAGTCAATCCTGAAGCCGGGCGCGCGTTCGCGACACCGTGTGACGCGGCTTGCCGATCGGAGTTTGCTTCGAAAAGCGCATAAACGATCTCTCGCGAGGTAGGGGAGATTTGGTGCGCCTTTCTAAAGTTACTAAGATGGTCGCCTGGATTTCGAAAAGGCCAGTCTCGATGGTCGTTGCCCGCCGTAGCCGCCACAGCAAGCTCGCTAATCGGAGCACCAGCTCCCGCTCCACGGCCGATTGCGCATCGTAATCGGCGGTAATGGCTGCTTCGAAGGCTTTGTAATCTTCAGCGTCCTCCAGCGCACCAATCACTGTTTCGGCCGTCAGCCCATGACGGACGGCGTTGCAGCGCGAGGCCTGCTTTCCTTGCTCCGACCTCGGCCCGGTGCTCTTGAGCGCATTGCGGCGGTTGGCCTCGATTTGCCGATACGAGGTCATGGAGAACCGCTTTCCAAATTGGGTTCGTTTCGTAGTTTTGAAGCAGTCTGGCCGATCTCGCTTGGCAGCGGATGTGTCTTCAGCCAAAGCACGCGAGCCGCCGCGCTCGGATCGATACCGGTCTTCTTCCACCATACGGCTTCGTCACCGCAGCGATGAATTTCGCGGTGATGTCCTCGGCAAAGGGGAACCGTGAACTCATCGCTGACCTTACGGCCAAGGGCCGGAGACTGTGCAAAACGGAGATGATGCGCATCGGCGGGACGCCGGCCGCAAACCACGCATGGTTGCTGGGCGACGGATTTCACATGCTCCCGGTCGCGAATGCGACGGGGCACAGGCAACGCCAAGACCGTTTTGTTGACGCCCGTTACCCGCTCTCGCCCTCGGCGGCGTTTTCTTCGCCCTTTGGGTTGCTCGGCGACTGTCGGCTGTTCTGTCACAAGGGTCGAAAGCTTTAACTGAAAGGCTAGCTCGACCTGCTCGGCATGGATAAGAACGAGACGATTTTTAGTAGCAAGAACCCCATGTGCCCAATCGGCGGCCTCTTCGGCCGAATTGAGGCCCTTCAATTGGGCGATCAACTGGTCGCGCAGCACCTCCGAAGCTTCGGGATCAAGCGTTCGCGCGGAGTTTGCTACTTTCTGCTGGCCACGATCTGACTGCCCCTGGCTTGAGTAATTTGGCCCGCGGTTCAGGCGGTCTTTCGTTTTCCCAGTCTCGGTTTTCGGCGCACGCGGCGTTGGCACGATCAGATCAGGTGCATCAAGGTCGTCCTCGCCGGCAATCCCGACCAGCGTGAACAGGGCATAGCGGCGGGCATAGGTCAGCGCTGCACCCATGCGGTGTGGGGCTGCCGTTTCGCTGATGGCACAGACAGGCCAGTCTGACGCAATCCACTCTCCGGAGGCATGCGCCAAAACCGTGCTAAGGCGAACGAAGCCAGCAGTCTCGTCAATGGAAGTAGTTTGAACCGTCGCGATCTCATGCTGGCTCAAGGTCTTGCGAATGATCTCGAGCCCACTCGACAGCGGCGCATAGCGGAATGACCGTTCGGCTCCGTCAGGCCCATCCGATCGAAGGGTCGCCACCAGCGACTTCTCCGGATTGATGAGCTCCGCCTGGGCTTTGGCCAGTGCCGCCGCGATCGTGCCAATCGTCTCACTGGAGCGCTGCACGGTTAGCCTCCACCTCGAGCAGATCGAAGCTGATGGCCCCCGATTTCGAGCGTTTGGCACGGACGCCATGGCCGATTGCTTCTTTGGCATCCTCCGGCATCAGCACCTTTAGCTCGGTTTTCGATCGTTCATGATCCAGAAAGGCCTGCCGTGTGCTGCGGAATACGCCAGCAAATTCCGCCCATGAATTCGATCCACTCATGTCGACGATGCGGACCGCCGCGATCCTTGGTTTCGGCGGCTCCACGCCGAATAGGCGAGGGGGTTCGCCACTCTCGACGCACCGCCAGAACTTCCGCTCGGCCGTGACGATGAGATGCTGGTAGAGCGGATCGGCATGAGTGGTGATCTCCACCCACTTGCCCCCGCCCGTGATCACCGAAAGCACAGCACCTCTGGCCGCAACCACCCACATATTGTGCTGCAGCTGCGGCATGTATTTCTCGGCCGCCGCTTCTTCCGAGAATGACCAGGGCAGCATGAACTTGGCCTCGAAAACCGCGCCGGTCCCTTCGACACGGCCGTCGAGGGTAGCCACCATCCAGCGCAGCACCGGGTGCCGGACCCGCTTCTGAATGTCGGTGAGCAATTGTCCAGTATTGGCCTGATACCAGTGCCGGTTCAGATCCTCGGTCGCGAGGCCAAGCTGGACAACGAGATTGCCGGACAGGTCTTCCGATTCGGCCTCGCCGTGCTTCTCCCGCCAGAGCCGGAGGAGGGCGTTCTCGTCATCACCCATGATGGTCCGGGCGTCCGAGCCGCCGATGAAATAGCGGCGTTGGAAGCTGACCTCCCGCTTTTTCCAGAACCGCGCCGATTCGCTGAGCATGTTGCACCTCGCTGACGATAATTGCTCATCGTTTTAAATCAGTCAATCGTTAGTGATATATTATCGATCAAGTTAGGTAGATTGTCAAGGCAAAGGTAGGATCGGGCTAGGAATGAACTAGGAAGGCGGATGCTGGCACCAGCACAAATTCGAGCAGCACGAGCTCTTTTGGGCTGGCGTCAGGAAGACCTCTCGAAGGCTTCTGGTGTTGGCACCGCCACGATTCACCGCATTGAGAAAAGCAATCAGCCTGTAACCGGCTACGCTTCTACGATCGTGCGAATTCAAGATGCCCTTGAAGATGCTGGGGTTCTATTCATTGACGATGATGAAACGGCTGGCATTGGGCTCCGGTTGACAAAGAAGCGCGGGAGGCGGCGATGAAGTCGAACGACCCCGCTCGCCGATGACGAATTACGAAACGAACCCAATTTGTTCGACTCGTGCTCGCAAGTGTCGGGTTTTTCAAAATTCATTGACGAGAACGGCGGCGGCGTGGGTTATCGCCATTTTCGATGGGAAACTTGCTCCGCCAATGTTGCGCGATATCAATGCCACGGCAGAACCATACCCGATCGAAACTGCGCATATGCTCAAGTAACTTGATCAATCCACCACAGCGACCCGGCCTGCCAATGAGACGATCATGAAGACCAATCGAGAGCAGCTTTGGTGAACCGTTGCTGCCCTCGCGGTACAGAAGGTCGAATGCATCACGCATGTATCTGAAAAACTGGTCGGCGGTCGAAAAGCCGCTGTTCTCATTAAAACGGTTATCATTGGCTTCGTACGAGTATGGGATAACGAGGTGCGTTTTGTCCCCGACGCGAACCCAATAGGGCAATTCATCGGCGAGCGAGTCGCGATCATAGAGAAATGTGCCGGTCTCAACGAGGAGCCGGCGGGTGTTGGGCCCTGGTCGCCCGGTCATCCAGCCAACCGGCGGCGAGCCGGTTAGCTTGGTAATGATGTCGATGGCGCGGCGGATATGCTCACGCTCGACTGTCACTGGGACGGCGCCGTAATCGATCCAGCGATAGCCATGACTGACAACCTCATGACCACGCTCTGCGAAGGCGCGGGCAAGAGGCGGATTCTGCTGCAATGCCTGCGCGACCGCGAGCACGCTGACCTCGACCGAGAAATCGCGGAACACGTCAAGCACCCGCCAGACACCGCGGCGGCTGCCATACTCAAAGACCGACTCAACCAGCGGCACGCGGCGGCCTTTGACCGCGGGGACGCCGATGTCGTTAAGCATGCCCTCTGAAACCTCGTCGCCGTTCGCGAGAGTTGCTTCGCCACCACCCTCGACATTGAGATTGAAATTGACCGCAATCACTGCGCCGCCGGGCCATTCCGGATTGGGCGGAAACTCACCGTAGCC
>Ga0306924_10004787_pt1 | contig 13258 bp, 7 predicted proteins | sample sta12Can44000111_FD_203756 | JGI IMG/M metagenome (GOLD analysis project Ga0306924, IMG submission 203756) | Lab enrichment of tropical soil microbial communities from Luquillo Experimental Forest, Puerto Rico - statanox.12C.anox.44.000.111 (v2)... | ecosystem: Environmental > Terrestrial > Soil... | reverse complement strand
GCGATGACCAGCGTGGCGTCCAGGGTGTAGTTGTGGAATGTGCTGTTGTACGCGTACAGCGCGGCCAGCCCGACCGCGGGCAGCAGCATCAGCAGCAGCGAGTACAGCGGTACCCTGCGCCGCTCCGAGACCTCGGCGGCCCGGTCGGGGAGCACACGGTCGAACGCGGCCGCGAAGATGACCCGGGTCGACGACAGGAACAGCGTTCCCACCCATCCGAAGAACCACAGGCTCAGCACCAGCAACAGCACCACCTGGAAGGCGGCGTTGTTGACGAGCCAGCCGGCGAACATGAACGGGTACGGCCAGATGCCGAACTGCGGGGTGAGGTTATAGAACAGCGAGTTGGAGTTCTGGTAGAAGTCCCAGCCGAAGGTCTTGTTGATCAGCAGCAGCATGATGACCGTGAAGAGCACCGTGAGCCACAGGCCGGCGAACATGCCGGTGAATACCCGCCTGAAGTCGCTCGCGCCGCGGACCTCGCCGTACAAGGTGGTGCCCCAGTTCGGCCACAGGAGGAAGAACATCAGCGCCGGGACGAGGAGCATCGTCGGCCCGAGCGGGCCGAAGCCGAGCGGCGACGTGGTGTAGCCGGCCTTGGCGGCCTTGAGGTTGGTGGAGGCGTAAGCGTTGCTGACGCCGAACAGGTGCTGCCCTTCCCGGTTGAACGCGGCGATGAAGTCGGCCTTCGAGTTGATCAGCAGCAGGATAATGATGACGGCGAAGCCGAGAACGCCGCCGATGAAGCACCACCGCTGCACCTTGGCGTACCCTGCCATCCCGATGGAGACCAGGAGGCCGGCCACCGCGATCGTGATCAGGGTCACGATGAAGACCCCGTTGTGCGTGCCGAACCACGCCGCGCCTCCGCTCGGCCAGGTCCACTTGAGCGTCGCCCAGATCGGCTGGAACAACTGGACCGCCAGGATGTTGCCGTAGATCGGGGCCCACAGCCACAGGATGAACCACCAGCCGGTCACGGCCATCACGAAGCCGATGCCGCTGGTTAGGATCCTGGTCTGCCAGACGTAATCGCCGCCGGCCCGCGGGATCGTGACGACGAGCCCGGTGTAGGCGATCACCAGGAAGGAAACCCAGATTCCCCCGATGATCGTCGCCGTTATCAGCTGGCCCTTCGGGAACGCGGGCCCGGCGAAGGTGAACTCGTAGAGCCCGAGCGTCACGAAGTTGGTCGCCAGGCACGCGTAGATCAGCGAGTCCCGGACGGACCAGCCGCGTACCAGGCCGGTCGCCTTGCGGAGGAAGAGAGTGGGTCTCTCCTCCCCGACTGCTCCTGCCGCCATTTGTCATCCTCCGGTTATCCTGATTTACCCGTTTCGTTAATCTTTTGGCGAGATTAGACGAGGTGGGAAGCTGCAATCTGTATGGGCTTGGTGGGTATCTAGCGTCAATATAGGCCCACGAGGGCCTGTGGGACTCTGATTTGTGAAGGTAGAGGCTTACGTTCTGCGATTCCCGCTGCTAGGCAGGCTGAATCTCAGCAGCTGAGAGCACGGTGCGATCCAGCCTCAGCCGTTCACCAGTATGTACCTCGCGACCTTCCCCTTCTTCTCGTTAAGGTCCAAAATGGCGCCCTGCAGTACGCCGTCGGTATACGAACTGCCCGGGTTCATCGCTAGGGTCCGGCCGAGCTTCTTGACCCCCTTGCTCTCATGGATATGCCCGTGTACCGACAGGACCGGCTCGTACTTGAGGATGGCCTCCCTGACCGCCTTCGAGCCCACCGGCTTCATCACCGCGCCGCCGTGGGTCGGCCGCAGGTTCTCGTCCAGCGCGGGCGCCTCGTCGAGCCCGGTGCCGTACGGCGGGGCGTGGAAGTTGAACACCGCGCGCCCCATGTCGGGGATCTGCGAGACCACCGCGTCGATCTTGGAGGCGATCACGTCCTCGGGTGCCTCGCGGAACGTGTTCCACGGCGTCGGGTTGGTCCAGCCCATCGAGGCGAGGTAGAAGCCGCCGATGTCGAGCACCTTGCTCTCGGCGAAGCTGACGCAGGGGGACTGCTCGAGGATGTCGTCGATTTCCCAGATGTCGTCGTTCCCGCCGTTGAGGATGCACGGGATCTCGCCGCCGCGCAGCTTGCCGTCGGCCATGTCGAGCCACCGGTCCAGGCCGCGGGTCATCTCCAGGGTGAACCTGCGGTCGACCGAGCCGTCCTCCTCGCTCAGCGCGTCCAGTTCATCGGGGGCCATCACCGAGGGGTAGGAGCCGCGGTCGCGGATCTTGCGCTGGATCTCGTCGAGCTCGGTCTTGGTCTCCAGCCGCAGCCGCTGCCCGCCGAACGACACTTCCCAGTAGCCCGGCATGGCCAGGATGGGCACCAGGACCTTGCCGGTCACGTCCCCGCCGAGTATCACCATGTCGGCCTTGTAGAACGCAGCGGCGTTGAGGAATTTTCGCCAGCAGATCTCGGAGCCATGGATATCCGTGGCGAAGAAGACTTTCATCGCGGTGCCTTCCTTAGCTGTTCACCGATCAGGAAATCAGATCAGTGATCCACTTCTTCGGGTAGTTCGTACCAGCGGACCCGATCGCCGACCCTGGCCCTGGTCTTCCACTTGAGGCCCTTCGGGACCGTCTCCGCGATTTCCTCCAGCTGCTTGGCCTGGGTCAGGGCGTCGAACCGCGGGTACGGCGGGGCCAGGCCGGGCTGGGAGGAGAGCAGGTCGGGCAGCTTGGCCAGGTTTCTCGTCACCGTCCGCCACCAGCCCCAGTCGCCGGCGAGCACCGCGCCGAAGCGGTCCGGGTCGATCGACGGGCGAGTGGAATCCCGGCCCACCCGCACCCCGGACAGCAGGTGGAAGATGTCGTGCGCGTCCTTCGCGTTGAGCTCGACGATCTGCAGCTTGGACAGCAGCAGGTCGGCGGGGTCGAGGGTCATCGAGGTGGAGCCGAACGAGGACTTGAACTCCAGCGTGTGGCACATCGACAGCCGGTCCACCATGACGTCGACCGGCCGTCCGGACGGCGCGGTGAAGTACATCTGCCGGTCCCCGTTCAGGTTGTTGAACCGGCGGTCAGGCTCGCAGCCCGCGCTCTCCAGGTGGTCGGCGATCTTGCGCCGGCCCTTGCCCAGGCAGGCCAGGTCGATATCCTGCCCGGCGCGCAGCCGGGGCGGGAAGTCGGGACACAGGACCCGCACCCCCAGGCCGCCGAGGATCTTGAGCTGGTGGCCCGCCTCCGCCGCGCCACGCACCAGCGTGGTCGCCTCGGGCAGCGGGTCGCCCGCGGCGCTGTCCCCGAAGCCGCCAGGCCCGTTCGGTGTGGTCATGCCAGGTCGCTCCTCGTCTTACCCCGCGCCAGTTCGATCATGGTGACGGATAGCCGGTCTGTCTAGTTTTCGGGGAAATAATCCCACGTTGTGGGGTTCGCCATTTAATCATCCGAACGGGCCTGGCTCTCGCTGGTCCGCACCGGATCGCGGTCCCGGCGGAAGAACTCCACCGGCTCGGGCGGCAGCGGCGTATTGCCCAGAATCAGATCGGCCGCCTTCTCCGCCGTCATCATCACCGGCGCGTAAATGTTGCCGTTGGTGACGTAGGGCATGACCGAGGCGTCGACGACCCGCAGGCCCTGCAGCCCGTGCACCCGCAGGCTCGCCGGGTCGGTCACCGCCATCGGCCCGGTACCCATCTTGGTCGTGCAGGACGGGTGCAGCGCGGTCTCGGCGTCCCTGGCCACCCAGGCCAGGATCTCCTCGTCGGTCCGCACCGAAGGACCGGGCGACAGCTCGCCCGCGTTGTAGTCGTCGAAAGCCGGCTGGGTCAGGATCTTCCTGGCGATCTGGATCGCCTCCACCCACTCCCGCCGGTCGGTCGGCGTGGACAGGTAGTTGAACCGCAGCGCCGGGTGCACCGCCGGGTCGGTCGAGACGATCTTGCAGGTGCCGCGGGAATCGGAGTACATCGGGCCGATGTGCACCTGGTACCCGTGCCCGCCCGCGGGCTGCGAGCCGTCGTAGCGGATCGCGATGGGCAGGAAGTGGAACATCAGGTTCGGGTAGACCACATCGTCGTTGCTGCGAGCGAAGCCGCCGCCCTCGAAGTGGTTGGTGGCGCCGGGCCCGGTCCGCCCGAACAGCCACTTCGCGCCGACCATCGGGCGGTTGCGCCACTTGAGCGCGGGCGCGACCGAGACCGGCAGCTTCGAGCCGTACTGGACGTACACCTCCAGGTGGTCCTGCATGTTCTCGCCCACGCCGGGCAGGTCGGCGACCACGTCGATGCCGAACGCGGAGAGCTCCGCCGCGTTGCCGACGCCGGACAGCTGGAGCAGCTGCGGGGAGTTGATCGCCCCGCCGCACAGGATGAGCTCGGCGGACCTGACCCGCTTGGTCTTGCCCTCGTGCCGGAACTGGATGCCGACCGCGCGGCCGCCGTCGAAGATGATCCTGGTGACGAAGGCCCGGGTGGCCACGGTGAGGTTGGGCCGGCTCATCACCGGATACAGGTAGGCCCGCGCGGCGGACAGCCGCCGGCCGCGGTGCACGTTCCGGTCGAACGGGGCGAAGCCCTCCTGCCGGTAGCCGTTCACGTCGTCGGTGAGCTGGTAGCCGGCCTGCTGCGCGGCGGCGAAGAACGCGCCGAACAGCGGGTTGGTGGCCGGGCCACGCTCGAGCACCAGCGGCCCGGTGTGCCCGCGGAACGGGTCGTTCTCGTCCGCGGCCAGGCAGTTCTCCATCCGCTTGAAGTACGGCAGGCAGTGCGCGTAGTCCCAGTCGGCCATGCCCTCGTCGGCCGCCCAGCGCTCGTAGTCCAGCGGGTTGCCGCGCTGGAAGATCATCCCGTTGATGCTGCTCGACCCGCCGAGGACCTTGCCGCGCGCGTGGTAGATGCGCCGCCCGTTCATGTACGGTTCCGGCTCGCTCTCGTACTTCCAGTCGTAGAACCGGTTGCCGATCGGGATGGTCAGCGCGGCGGGCATGTGGATGAACGGGTCCCAGATGTAGTCCGGGCGGCCGGCCTCGAGTACGAGCACCCGGGCACCCGGGTCTGCGGACAGCCGGTTGGCCAGGGCGCTGCCCGCGGATCCGCCGCCGACGATGACGAAGTCATATCCGTGCGATGCCATGATGCCTCCACACCTCTTGCGGCCCTCGTACCCTCTTTCCTGCGCCGTCAGACCTGGGTGGCCGCCTCGAGGTTCGCGCGCACTGTATCGGTCATCTGATGATCGGGCCCCAGATGACGCTCGCAGTCGGTGAGGGCTCGCTGCAAGACCGCGACGACGTCGGTCAGCCGTCCGGCCGTGTAGTAGGCGGACGCCAGATTGCAGCGGGTGGTCAGCGTCTCCATATCGCCGGGCCCGAGCATCCGCTCGCTGTCGGCTAGTGCCCGCTCGTACTGCGGGATGGCATCGGTCAGTCGGCGAGCCTGAAGGTAGCAGGCGGCGAGGTTGGAGCGCGCGGCGAGGGTATCCCTGTGGTCCGCGCCCTGGACCCGCATCCGGTCGGCGAGGGTGCGCTCGTAGAACGGCACCGCCTCCCGCAGCCGCCCCGCGCTGCGGAAGGCGAAGGCCACGTTGGCCCGGGCCGCGATCGTGTCCGGATGGTCCGCGCCCGCGGTCCGCTCGCGGTCGGCCAGCACCCGCTCGTACTGCGCGATGGCGTCCTTCTGCTTCCCGGCGGAGCGGTACGCCGAGGCCAGGCTGGCCCGGGCCGCGATCGTGTCCGGATGGTCCGGCCCGTGCATCCGCTCCTGGTCGGACAGGGCCCGTTGGTACTGCGCGATGGCGTCTTTGGTTCGCCCGCTGGCCGCGTACGCGGCGCCGAGGCTGGCCCGGGCGCCAAGCGTGGTGGGGTGGCCGACGCCGAGGTGGTGCTCGGCGTCGGCGAGCAGCACCTCGTAGGCCGCGATCGCCTCCCGCGGCTCGCCCGACGCCTGGTACGTCTCGGCCAGGCTGGAGCGGGCGTCCAGGGTGACCGGGTGGGCCTGGCCGAGCAGTCGCGCCGAATCGGCCACCGTGCGCTCGTACAGGGAGATGGCGTCGGCCGGGCGCCCCGCCGACTGGTAGGCGTGGGCTAGGTGGGCCCGGGCCGCGATGGTCTCCGGGTGCTCGGCTCCCTGGTGCTGCTCCCGTTCCGACAGCGCGGTCTGGAACACCGCGATGGCGTCGGCGGACTTCCCGGCCGCCTCGTAGGCCGCGGCCAGCCTGTCCCTGGCCACCACGGCGTTGGCGTGAGCCGGGCCGAGCAACCGGGTGCTGGTGGCCACCATGGACTTCCAGTACGTGATGGCCGCATCGGACAGCCTGCTGTGCTCCAGCGACAACCCGGCGCGGAACAGCAGCGGGTGGGCCTCCGGCTTCCACAGCAGGCCGCCGTCGGACGTCCGCAGCGTCGCGGCGCAGTCGCGCAGCGCCTGCTCGAGTTGGTCCCCGGTTGCGCCGTCACCATCCGGCCAGGTCTCCAGCAGCGCGTCCGCGGCGGCCAGCACCACCTGCTCGAGGTCGGCGGCCGGCAGATAGGCCCGCACCGCGGTCTGCACGCTGGCGTGCATCTGCACGGTGCGCACCGGGCTGGCCGGGTCGATGGTGACCAGGCCGGTCTGGGCCAGGTTGTTGATGGCGGTGCGGACCATGTTCTGGTCGGCCGCGTTGGCGGTGCTCGGCCGGCCGGCGATGTAGCCGCAGGCGGCCGGGCTGGTCAGCACGGAACCCGGCACGCCGTGGTGATCGAGCATCGCGGCCAGCACCAGCGTCGGCCAGGCCAGCCCGGCCGGCGGCAGTTCGTGCGCGCACTCCGCGGCGATGGACCAGGTGGCCAGCACCGCGGCCGAGGCGCCCGGCACCGCGGTCATGTGCGGCATCCGCCCGGCGAGCAGCGCGCGGTACTCCCGGCAGCCCTGCCGGCGGGCGCTCATCGTCGCCGTGGCCTGGGCCAGCGCGAGCGGCAGCCCGTCGAGATCCTCGCCCAGATCCAGCGCCTCGATCCGCTGGTCGGGGTATTCGGTGAGCCGGGAGGTGACGTAGTCCAGCGCCTCGCGGCGGTTCAGCCCGGGCACCGGGACGACCCGCAGGTCCCGGTCCTCCATGATGATGGCGTCCTCGAACGCGCTGGCCGGCAGCCTGGTGGTGATCAGGACCCGCCCGGACGAGCCGGTCGGCCACAGCTCCTCCAGGTCGCTCAGCTCGGCCAGGTCGTCGAGGACCAGCGCCCACGGCCGCCGGGTGTTGGCCAGCCAGGAGACGAACCTGGCGGCGGCGGTCTCGGCGCCCTCGTCCGGCTGGCTGGCGTCGACCGTGTTCGCCGCCTGGGCGAAGCCGGTGATGACCGACTCCCGGCTGGAGGCGTTCACCCAGATCAGGACCTCCACCGCCCGGCTGTTCCACATGGCGTGGGTGAACTCCACCGCCAGCTGGGTCTTGCCCGTGCCGCCCTGGTCGGCCGGGGCCTGCCCGGTCTCCTCGCCGTGGATCAGCACCACGGTCTCTCCCGGAGGCAGGCTGCTGGCCAGGTCGGGCCCGCTCTGCTCGCGCGGGTAGTAGGCATCGGCAAGCGGCGGCACCGTCCCGGACAGCAGCACCCCAGACCCCGAACTAGTTACGGTTCCCGCTTGCTGCGTGACCATGCTGGACAGCCTCTCTCGCCCCCTAGCTAATGACTTAGTTGAATTGGAAATAATCCAGGTCGCAGGCTCATGGCACCCACGCGGACCGGTGTTGATGGCATGATAATCAGTCATTCCGCTTGATGGCTATATGTCGCCATAAGTCACACAATGCGACCATTAAAGATGAAATTGTGACTAATTGTATACTCTCTGTATCTAGGGCCCCACGGCGATTCTAGTGCGTTCTGGCCTCCCGTTTCCGGCTTTACCCGGACTCGCGGGGGATTCCCCGAGCGAACCTCCCGGACCCCGGACCACCTGCGGCTTCCTCAGCTTCTCCTGGCCGCCTCCAGGTTGTCGCGCACCGTCCTGGTCAGCGGGTGGTCCGGGCCGAGATAGCGCTCGCTGTCGGCCAGCGTCCGCTGCAGCAGCGGGATTACCTCCGCCAGCCGCCCGTCCGCCAAGTGCGCCGCGGCCAGGCTGGACCGGGTGGTCAGGGTCTCCACGTCGCCGGGCCCGAGTATCCGCTCGCTGTCGGCCAGTGCCTGCTGGTAGTGGTGGATGGCGTCGCCGAGCCGCCCCGCCTGCTGATAGGCCGCGGCCAGGCTCACCCGGGCGGCTCTGGTATCCGCGTGGTCGGGTCCCTGCACCCGCTCCCGGTCGGCCAGCGTGCGCTCGTAGGCCGGGATCGCCTCCCGCAGCTGTCCGGCGCCGCGGTAGGCGAAGGCCAGGTTGGCCCGGGCGGTGATCGTGTCCGGGTGGTCGGGGCCTGCGGTCTGCTCGCGGTCGGCCAGCACCCGCTGGTAGAGCGCGATCGCATGCCTCGGTTTCCCGCCGCGGCGGTAGGCCGAGGCCAGGCTGGCACGCGCCGCGATCGCGTCGGGATGGTCACGGCCGGCCGCCGCCTCGGTGTCCGCGGCCAGCCGCTTGTAGTGCTCGATGGCGTCCTTGGGCTGCCCGTTGGCCAGGAGGGCGGCGGCCAGGTTTTCCCTGGTGGCCAGCGTGTCCTGGTGCCGCGCGCCGAGCAGCCGTTCGGCGTCGGCCAGCAGCGTCTGGTATGTGGTCAGCGCCTCCTTGCCCCGCGCCGCCGCCTGGTACGCGGCCGCCAGGCCGGCCCGCGCGGCCAGCGTGGCCGGATGCCCGGGGCCGAGGTGCCGGCCGGCGCCCGCCGCCATCTGCTCGTACAGCGCGATCGCCTCGGTCGGCCTCCCGGCGCTCGCGTACGCGTGGGCGAGGTTCCCGCGCGCGGTGAACGTGTCCAGGTGCTCGGCTCCCTGGTTCCGCTCGCGGTCGGCCAGCGCCCTGGAGAACGCCGCGATCGCATCGCCGGACCGTCCGGCCGACTCGTAGGCGGCGGCCAGCCGGTCCCGGGCCGTCATCGCGTTGGCGTGCTCGCCGCCGAGCAGCCTGGTGCTGGTGACGAGCATGGCCTGCCAGTACGTGACGGAAGATTCGGCCAGGCCGTCGGCGTCCAGGCTCAGCCCCTTGCGGAGCAGCACCGGATGGGCTCCCGGCGTCCACAGGACGCTCTGCCGAGCCCGCGCGCCCTGATACGCGCCGCCCGGACCCAGGCGGGCGTGCTGGCCGCCATCGCCCGGCTGCGCCGTGTTGTCGGCCGCCCACAGCGCGGCGGTGCAGTCCCGCAGCGCCTGCCTGAGCTGGGCCTGCTCGAGCTGCACCTGCTCACGCGGGTCCTGGCTCGCGTCCGCCTCCGGCCAGGCCTGCAGCAGGGCCTCGGCCGCGGCCAGCACGGCCTGCTCGAAGTCCGCGGCCGGCAGGTAGGCGCGCACCGCGGCCTGGACGCTCGGGTGCATCCGCACCGTCCGGACCGCGCTGGCCGGGTCGATGCTGATCAGGCCGGCCCGGGCCAGGTTGGTCATGGCCGCGCGGACGTGGGTCTGGTCCGCCGCCTCGGCGCTGCTCGGCCGGCCGGCCACGTAGCCGCACCCGGCCGGGCTGGTCAGCACGGCGCCGGGGATGCCGTGCGGGTCGAGCATGGCGGCCAGCGCGAGAGCCGGCCAGGCCGCGCCCGCGGGCGGCAACTCGTGCGCGCACTCCGCCGCCAGCGACCAGGTGGCCAGTACGGCGGGGGAGACGCCGTCCACCCGGACCGCGGACATATGCTCGCGCCGCTCGGTGAGCCGGCCCCGATAGTCCCGGCAGCTCAGCCGCTTCAGGCCCATCACCGCGGCGGCCTGGGCCAGCGCGAGGGGCAGCCCGTCCAGGTCCGCGCCCAGGTCGAGGGCTTGGGCCCGCTGGTCGGGAAAGTCGGTGAGCCTGGCGCTCAGGTACGCCAGCACCTCGCGGCGGCTGAACCCGCCGACCGGCGCGATCCGCGGCCCGGCCTGGATGGCGGCCTCCGGCAGGCCGGTGGTGATGACGACCTGCCCGGCCGGGCCCGCCGGCCAGAGGCCTTGCAGGTCAGCCAGGCTGGCCAGGTCATCGAGGATCAGCGCCCACGGGCGCCTGGAGTGCGCCAGCCAGCCGATGAAGCGGCCCGCGGCGGCCTCGGCGGGCAGCGCCTGGCCGGCCGCGCCGACCGTCCTGGCCGCCTGCGCGAAGCCGGTGACGATCGCCTCCCGGCTGGTCGCCGGGACCCAGACCAGCACGTCGACCGCGCGGGCACCCCACAGCGCGTGGCTGAACGCCACCGCGATCTGTGTCTTGCCCGTGCCGCCCTGGGACGCGGGCGCGGAGGCGGTCTCCTCGCCGTGGGTCAGCACCACGGTGTCGCCCGGGTACAGGCCGGCCCTGAGGTCGAGCCCGGTTTCCGGGCGCTGGTGGAAGGACTCGGCGAGGGGCGGGATGGACCCGGACAGCTTGACCGGAGTATGCGGTCCGGTCCGCTCCGCCACCACGTCTACAGCCTCTCCCGCCTTGCCCGGCGGCCAGGATCAGGCTTCCTGACGCGGCCGCATCTCAGTTCCGGCAGCCGCCATCGCCCCGCAGTCATGGCCACCCGCGACGAACGCGATCCGTCCGCCGGCGCCGACCAGACTCGCTGAGTGCCCGGAGCTGGCGACGGGCACCGTTCTGCACGTGCATCACAGTCCGGTATAACGGAATGTTAGTGATGATCCCCGGGCATGACCATATGTTGGGAAAGTTGGGGTAATTCTGCGACCGGGAGTCCACGCGGCGCCACGATGGCCCGTCGGCACGGCGCTCTGGCCTGCCGGGCATCCGCTTGCGGACCGCCTCGTTATGAACCTGTGATTGCCGCGGGCTGGCGCTACCCGTAGGTATCCCCGCTATCCGGACAAATACCCCGCAATTAGGACTGGCGCGCCGCCAATGCACCAGCCCTTATACCAATTCGCCCGCCACGACCCCATAACCCGCTGCTGCCCGCCTCCCGCCCTCCGCCCGTCTACGCCCCCCGCCGGTCTACGCCCCCCTGCCGGTCTACGCCCCCCCGCCGGTCTACGCCCCCCGCCGGTCTACGCCCCCCCGCCCGTCTACTCGCCCCCGGCGCCCGGGTTCATAAGGCGTGGATGTCCCAGCCATGTTGTTCATACGACGTGGATGTGGCATCCACGTCGTTAGAGCGCGTCAGGGCTTGGTACGGACGGTGCCAGAGTAACTGAAGTCCGTTTTCGTGCTCGCATAGGCCCGACCGCGCCATCAAGCTCGTCGGCGTTGCGCGACATCGCCCCGCGAAGCGGAAAGGCGCGAGGCTGACGTGGCCCGTGTGATGTAAGACGGCCGTGGTCCTGCCGTTCCGAGCCGCGCCACCGTCGGCCCACCGCGCCACCGTCGGCCCACCGCGCCACCGTCGGCCCACCGCGCCACCGCCGGCCCACCGCGCCACCGCTGGGCCGCGCGGCAGCCCCGGCTCGCGACCTCAGGACACGCAGAACTCGTTGCCCTCCGGGTCGAGCAGCACGATGGAGTGACCGCGCACGTCCTCGTTCACCCAGGCGATGCTGCCGCCCGCGTGCACCAGTTGCTCCACCTTCTCGCTGACCAGCCGCTTGCGCTCCTCGCCACCGATCTCGCGGTCGGCCACCCGGACGTCGAGGTGGACCCGGTTCTTGCTGGTCTTGCGCTCAGGCACGCGCCGGAAGTAGATCCGGGGACCCTCGTCCGCCGGGTCGATCACCGCCGCCTGGTCGCCGAACTCCTCCTCCGGCATCCCGATCGACCGGCCGAAATCCTCCCAGGTCTCGAAGCCGTGCGGCGGCGGCTCGAGCACGTAGTCCAGCGCGAAGGCCCAGAAGTCGGCGAGCTTGGCCGGGTCGGCGGCGTCGATGACCACCTGGATCTTGAAGTACATGGTCAGGCTCCCTGGCCGTCAAAGCCCCACCGGTACAGGTCGCGCAGCAGCGCGATCTCGGCCCCGTGGTGCAGCGTCTCCCGGTTGATGTGCAGCACCAGCTCGGCCATGGAATGGTCGGCCCATGGGCCCTCGGCCGGGCCGATCGCCCGGGCCAGCTCGTCCGGGCCGAGGCCGCGCACGCCGTCGATCCAGCCGGCGTAGACCGCGTCGAGCTGGGCCAGCGCCGTCGCGGCGTCACCGGGGTAGCGGTGCGTGGCGTAGTCGCAAGGCGGGCCGCCGAAGTGCGAGGCCACCCGCATGCCGAGAACCCCGACGACGATGTGGCCGAGCCGCCAGGCGATCGTGGTCACCGGCGGCGGGTCGGGCTCCGGCATGGCGAAGTCGATGGTGAACTCGCCCGCGCCCACCTCGATCGGCGCCGTCCCCGTTCCGCGCGGCCGCACGCTCCACGCGCCGGGCACGGGTTCCCAGCGGTATTCCTCGTCGGTCAGCCCGTTCAGCCGCGGCCGCAGCTGCGCGCGCCAGTGCCAGTCCAGCTGCTCGGCCAGCTGGAAGGTCCAGTCAACATCGGTCATGTGCCCGCTCTGCTTTCTCCCTCAATTCCGCTCTGCTTTCTCCGTCATCCCACCCTAGGCAGCAATCAGGACAGGTCCGGTCCGCAAAAGCGCGGCATGATGGGCGGGTGACCGATACCGCCGGGCGGCTGCTCCGGCTGCTGCCGCTGCTGACAGCCCGGCCGAGCTGGCGCGGGGACGAGCTGGCGGCCCGGCTGGGCGTCACCACGCGCACCGTCCGCCGCGACATCGACCGGCTCAGGGAGCTCGGCTACCCGGTACACGCGATTCCCGGCCGCCATGGCGGCTACGCGCTCGGCCCGGGCGGCGCCCGGCTGCCGCCGCTGCTGCTCGACGAGGATTCCGCTGTCGCGGTCGCGCTCGGCCTGCGGGCCGCGGCGTCCGACCCGGCGCTGCGCGGCAGCCAGGAGGCGGCGGCCCGCGCCGCGGCCGCCATCGACCAGGTCCTGCCGCCCCGGCTGCGCCGCCGGGTGGAGGCCCTCACCACCGCGACCGTACCCCTCAGGCCCCTGCTCCCGGCCCAGCCACCGGTAGAGCCGAACGACCTCGCCCTCATCGCCCTGGCCTGCCAGCAGGGCGAGCGGCTGCGCTTCCGCTACCGGAACGGCTCCGGGCAGGACAGCCGCCGTCACGTCGAGCCGTACCGCCTGGTCTACACCGGCCGGCGCTGGTACCTGGTGGCGCACGACCTGGACAAGGGCGAGTGGCGCAGCTTCCGGCCGGACCGGATGCAAGACGTCCGCCCGACCGGCGCCCGGTCGCGCCCGGCCGACCCGCCGGATGCCGCCAGGTTCGTCAGCGAGGGCCTATCTTCGGGACCCTACCGCTGGCGG
>Ga0306924_10004785_pt1 | contig 13263 bp, 16 predicted proteins | sample sta12Can44000111_FD_203756 | JGI IMG/M metagenome (GOLD analysis project Ga0306924, IMG submission 203756) | Lab enrichment of tropical soil microbial communities from Luquillo Experimental Forest, Puerto Rico - statanox.12C.anox.44.000.111 (v2)... | ecosystem: Environmental > Terrestrial >... | reverse complement strand
GTACTGGGCGTCGCTGTCGAAAATACCGGGAAGTAGATTGTTGATGGTGACATTACGCGCGACCGTTTGTCGCGCGAGTCCCGCCGCAAAGCCGACGAGCCCCGAACGTGCGCCGTTCGATAACCCGAGTTCAAGCTGAGGAATTTTTACGCTGCGCGACACGATGTTGACGACGCGACCAAAGCCGCGCTCCATCATGCCATCGACCGTGAGCCGCATCATCTCAATCGGACCAAGCATCATGTCATCGAGAGCTGCGAGCCAATCCTCGCGCGACCACGCTCTAAAATTACCAGGCGGCGGTCCTTGCGAGTTGTTGACGAGGATGTCGGGCCGTGGGCAAGCTGAAATCGCTGCCGCGCGGCCGTCATTCGTCGTGAGGTCGGCGGCTACGATAACAATCGCAGCACCTGTCAGCCGCTCGATCTCCCCGCCCGTGCTTTCTAGTACGTCATGGTTGCGCGCTACGATGGTGACGTTGACGCCCTCCCGGGCAAGCGCCAGTGCGCAGGCCTTTCCGAGGCCCCTACTTGCGCCGCACACCAACGCATTTTTACCCCTTATGCCGAGGTCCACGTCTGCTCCGTCAAAAGACGCGGGAATACAACTCAGGCGGCGACGGCAGAGATCGGCTTGAGCTTGTAACCGTAGGTTTTGTGGAGTTCGAGGTCGGCGACGATGCGAAGACCTTTTGCGAGTGCGTCCGCGTCCAAACCCGTCAGCGGTTTGCGCAGATCGCCTGAGGGCATGCTGAGCGCCTTCATAAGCGATTTCACAGCCACCGGATTAATCGCAGAATAAGTGAAGTGCAGGAGCGGCAGGAGGCGTAGGTACGTAACCTTAAAACTCTCGGCCTCCACATAGCTCGCCCACGGCGTCGACATCACGGCAAGCTCGGCCGGCGCTATATTGCCGGTCATGTTGGCGGTACCGTGCCCACCGAGACTCATGGTCGGCACGACGAGGCCGAGATTTGGGCTGTCGCAGCACATCACCGAAACGTTGGGCTTGGCGGCGAGTACTTGCGCTACTTGGCCGACACGAGCGGTCGATTCCTTGTGCACCACGTAGTTCGGATGTTTAAAGATACGCAGCAGATGATCCCAATGTAGGTCGCTTTTGACCCGGGGCGGATTGTTGTAAATGCCAAGCGGCAGATCGGTCGCATCGGCGACGTCGAGGAAGAAGCGTTCGATGTCGGCCTCCGGCGCACAGATGTAGGTCGGCGCGGCCAAGATCGCACCATCGGCCCCGTTATCCTTCGCAAACTTGACGTTAGCGATCGTTGCCTCGGTATTGTTGGCCGTGCAACCGAAGAAGATCGGCATTTTCGCCGTCTTCATTTTTGCAGTCTCGACAATGATCTTCTTCTTTTCCTCCGGCGAGAGCATGGAGGTCTCACCGGTCGAACCCATGATCAATACTGCGGATGTGCCGTGGTCTTCCTGAAATCTGAGCAAGCTATGAAATGCCGCAAAATCTACGGAGCCATCCTTGTTGAACGGAGTAATTAGGGCCACGAACGATCCAGATAATTTCTTATTCGACATCTTCCGGCTCCATCCTCGCCAAGCGAACTCAGATTCTATCACGTGTTACTCAGCGGTGGCCAACGGCTTCATAAACACTTGCACGTCGGGACGCGAGCCTGCCCATCTTTCGACATCGACTAGCGCGCTTAATGCGCTCGGGCCCTGGCTCAACTTTGATGTGCCAATATCGAGCGTAAGCACGTTGGGATTGCCGTGGCGTTCCGGCGCATCTACGTCGTTGCTTGGATCGAACCAAGCTCCGGTTGCCATAATTGCGACTTGTGGCATCACTCCTTGGTCAAGCACGGCGCTCGCCAAGCATGCGCCACGGTCATTATACACCCGCACTAAATCGCCGTCCTTGATGTCGCGGCGCGCGGCATCGGCGGGGTTCATCCGAATAGCTTCGCGCCCCGCGATTTTGCCCGATTGCGAAACTGGTCCCGGGTCCATTTGGCTGTGCAGGCGGCCATGTGGCTGGTGGGTGATAAGGTGGATGGGCCACTGTTCCGCGCACGGGCTGCCGAGCCATTCGGCGGGAGCTATCCATGCGGCGTGCCTAGGACAATCGTCGTAGCCGAATCCAGCGATCGTCTCCGAAACAAGCTCAATGCGGCCGGACGGCGTCTTGAGCGGGTGCCGTTCGGGATCGCGACGAAACTCTTCAAAAAGAACAAAGTCGCGGTCGGGTGGCGGCAACTCAACCGAGCCCTCGGCCCAGAACCGCTGAAAACCCGGGAGTTCGACGCTTTTGTCTGCAGCTTTGGCTCGGAGCTGGTCGTAGATCCACTGACACCAGCCCATTTCGTCACGGCCTTCAGTAAAGGCTTGCTCATAGCCGAGGCGCCCCGCGAGTGCGCGAAAGATGTCGTAATCGCTCATTGATTCGTCAAGCGGCTCGATCGCTTTATGCATTGCAAAGACGAAGGGATCACGCGAAGAACCACCGACGTCATTGCGTTCGAGCGTCGTCGTTGCCGGAAGGACGATGTCGGCGCGGCGCGCGGTCGGCGTCCACCAGCTTTCGTTGACGATGATTGTTTCTGGTCTCTGCCAGGCGCGCCGCAGGCGGTTAAGATCCTGATGATGATGAAACGGATTGCCGCCGGCCCAATAGATTAGCTTGATCTCAGGGTAAGTATCGTTTCGGCCATTGAACTCATAGGTCGTGCCAGGATTAAGCAGCATGTCGGCGATTCGCGCGACGGGGATCGCCCTGTTGCCCGGATTGGGCGGTAGTGAGAGTTCTGGACCTGGAATATCAACGCGCGGCGCACCGACGCCGTTGAGCGAGCCGTGGCCGAAACCGACGCCGCGGCCCGGCAGTCCAATGCCCCCGACGATCGCGGCAAGGGTGATGGCGGCCCAGTACGGCTGCTCTCCGCGGTGCGCCCGCTGCAGCGACCACGAGCATGTAATGAAGCTGCGCAGGTCGGCGGTACGTCTGGCAAGGTCGATAATTGTGTCGGCCGGCACGCCGCAAATCCGTGCCGCCCATTCGGCGGTCTTCGCGATACCGTCATCTTCGCCCAACAGGTAGCGGCGAAAACTCTCAAAACCAATGCAATAGCGTTCAAGAAAATCACGATCGTGCCGCTGCTGTGTCACAAGCGTATGTGACATCGCGAGCATGAGCGCGGTATCGGTGTTCGGGCGAATCGGGATCCACTGCGCGTCCAGGAATTCAGGGCAGTCCGATTTAAGCGGACTCACCACGACAAATTCGATGCCCGCCTCTTTGGTGCGGCGCAGCCAGACTTCCAACGAGTGCGCCCCGGTGCCACCTGAGGTGACTTGTGCGTTTTTCATCGCTAAGCCACCGAACGCGATCACCAGCTGGGTATGCTTTACTACCGAAGGCCAGTCAGTAACGCGGCCGGTGACAGGCTGATAGGTGCCGATAACGTGTGGCAGAAGGAACTGCGCTGTGCCCCAGCTGTAGTTGCCGACCTGGTCGACACAGCCACCACCTAGAAACAGAAATCGCCGCACAAGCGAACGGGCGTGATGCAACCGTCCCGCCGACGACCAGCCGTAGGAGCCGCCAAATATCCCTTCAGCACCAAAGCGGTCACGCACGCGTGACAGCTCGGATGCTACGAGATCCAGTGCCGTGTCCCAGGACACTTCAAGGAATTCGTCAGCACCGGTACGTTCACGGCCTTCGCGCCAACCCTTTCGTACCGCCGGTCGCTTTATTCGCAATGGCGAGTACACCATGGCGGGAATCGCTGCCAGCATCCCTGACGGTGCGGGGTCACGCGGAAACGGTTCGCACCCAATAACGCGCCCATTCTCAACTAGAGCCGTGAAAGCTCCCCAATGAGCCAAAGATGGAAAGCGTGCGATGGTCATTCGACACGCCTGCGCACTGTCTTCGGATTTTTCTCTATGAGGTCGCGATATTCGGGCGACCCCGTGACCTGACTCCGCGCACGGTCGACCTGGGCCGCAAATTCTAGAATCCGTTTGCGTCGGTCCGCCAACACCAATTGCTTAGTTAGCGCGACAGCTTTGGGCGAATTGCGCAAAAGAGTTCGCGCGATTGAGAGAGCCGCTTCATAAGAGTCAGGCGCTACGCGATGGACAAGCCCGATCGCAAGCGCTTCAGAGGCGTCGATCAATCGGCCGGACAGCATCAGGTCCAACGCGACTGGCTCGCCAACGATACCGGGCAGAGTGATGGCGCTGATCCCAGAAATCATGCCGTGCTGTACTTCCGGAAATCCTAGGCGAGATCCCACGGCTGCGACCCGAAAATCGCAATGGATGGCGAGTGTCAAACCCATTCCGATCGTAAAGCCGTGCAATGCGGCAATAACCGGCTTATTAAGTTCAATACCGACTCCAGGAATCGCGCGCATCAGGGTGTCGGTGGCAACCATCGTGCCTGTACGTTGAATCTCCTTAACATCAGAACCAGAGCAAAAGGCCTTTTCTCCAGCGCCGCGAAGAACAATCACGCGTATCTGCTGATCACTCGCGGCATCGTTCCAGACGTTGGCAAGCCGCTCCTTGCTAGGCACATCCAGAGCATTCAATTTATCGGGACGATTTAGCGTCACGACCAAAATCCCATCGGAAATCATTTCGTGCAGGATGCTCATCTGGCGCTGTCCGTGTCCGATTGAATTAGATACGCCAGGACCTTAAGAAAGGTCGCGGTATCTGCGCAAGGCAACCCTACGCGCATAGTTGAGTTTGTGTGGCATTGATTGGATTTCCGCAAATGAAGGCAATTGTGATCGAGGCATTTGGGCCGCCGGAAAACTTGAAAGTTCATGATTTTCCGACTCCCAAGCCGGGGCCTCACGACATCCTTGTGAAAGTTGAAGTCGCCGGTGTGTGTCACCACGATGTCCTGCATCGGGCCGGCAGGCTACCGGGAGCTAAGACGGGCGTCGTTCCCGGTCACGAAACTGCTGGTCAGGTCGTCGCCATTGGTCAAGAGGTTGCGACGCATGCCCTCGGCGACCGCGTTGTCATCTATCAGCGCCGATTTTGCGGTCAGTGTCGGAATTGCCTTCGCGGGCGGCAGGATATGTGCCGTGCTCTCGGTTTACCTGCTGTGGATACCGAGGGCGGCTATGCGGAGTTTGTGTGTGTTCCGGCCAACATGGGAATCAAGGTCCCTGATCGCGTCGATTGGATTGCGGCTGCGCTTTCATGCTGTCCGATTGGCACCAGCTTACGCGCTCTGAAGGAGGTCGCCCGAGTAAGCCCGGGCGACACCGTGCTGATCACGGGAGCGAGTGGTGGTCTGGGCGTGCACCAAATCCAAATCGCCCGCGCCCTTGGGGGGAGGCCAATTGCAGTCACGACAAGCCCTTCCAAGGGTAAGTTTCTAAAGTCGTTGGGTGCCGAAGAAGTAGTTGTCACTAAAGACCTCGCATATTCCTCTGATGTGTGGCGGCTAACCGATAAGCGCGGCGTCGATATCGCAATCGACAATGTCGGTCTTACTTTGCCAGAAACGCTGCGATGCATGGCTCAAGGCGGCATCGTGGTTGTGCTCGGCAACGTGGGTGGGGATGCCGTGCCAGTACCACCCGGTCTGCTGATTGGCCGGCGATTGCGAGTAATTGGCTCTGGAATGGCGACGCTTGAGGACGTTCGACAGTCTCTCGCGATGCTGCAAGCAGGTATGATCAAGGCTGTGATAACGGCGTCGCTCAAATTCCCGGAGGCGGCAAATGCCCACGCGATGATCGAGGCCCGCGCTGTCGAAGGACGCGTCGTGTTGCAAGGCTGGTGATCGATGACGATTGCGCGCTTGCTATTGCGCTCTGCCCAACTGTGGGGCGAGAAGCCAGCATTAATTGATGAGCTACGAGACCATTCGATTTCATTTTCGCAAATGGCCGACGCTGCCTTGTTTTTCGGATCGAAGCTTCGGCGGCTCGGCCTTACCACTGGCGACAGGGTCGCGATACTCGGAGATGCGACGCCGGAATATCTCATCGCGGACTACGGCATTATGTCTGCCGGTCTGGTGCGTGTGCCACTTGATCCGAGTCTCTCAATCGATGAATTGGCTAATCAAATCCTAGATGCTGAAGCGCGTTTGCTGCTGTGTGACGATCCTCGCACAGAGCTGGCGCTGTTGCTCACCGAAAAGGCGAGGGGCGCGGTCCAACACTTAACCATCGACATGGGGGTTTTTGATTTTCCGGATCGCAAAGCCATCGGTGTCACACACGGCGATGAGGAAATAGGCCTGAGCTCGCTTGCTTCGCTTAATTATACAGGTGGCACATCCGGCGAGCCGAAGGCTGTTATGCTTGGCCACGATAACCTGCGAGCCATTGTACAGAATGTCGTCATGGCGCGCGCGATGGGACCAGGCGATGTAATGGTCAACATGCGCCCGCTGTGGCCGATTGCTGGCATCATCGTGCTGGCTCATCTGGTCGCAGGCGGTGCGGTGGTACTCGGCGGGCGTTTCGAACCCACTCGCATGACATCTTTACTTCGGAAGTACCGCGCGGCGACAACGTCCATGATCCCGACCCATCTGGTCCGACTGCTTCGCGATTGTCCGCCGGCCACACTCCGTTCGCTTGATGCACTCCGCAGCATCGACATCGGCGCAGCGGCAATACCTTTGGAAACGTTTGAACAGGCTCTCGACGCACTCGGCCCGAAGATTGGCGTTCTCTATGGGCTCACTGAAGCATCATGGAGCTGTTATCAACCCCCGTCAGCCCTGGACGCACCACAGGATGTTCGCCGCGCGCGGATGCAGTCAGTCGGGCGTCCAGTGTTCGGATGCGACGTCATGATTGATACCGCAAACGGTTCCAAGTTTCCCGACCAATCTGGCGAGATTTTGATTCGGGGTGCGCATGTCATGAAGGGCTACTGGAAACGACCAGATTTGAGCGCGCAGGTCCTCAAGAATGACTGGTTCTGCACCGGCGACCTTGGCATGATCGACCAAACCGGGACTGTTTCGATCATTGGTCGGATTAAGGAAATTATCCGCACCGGAGGAAGAACCGTTCTACCGGATGAGATCGAGGCCGCCTTATGCCAACATCCTGCCGTAGCGGAAGTCAGCGTCGTCGGCGTCCCGGATGTAGAGTGGGGCGAGCTTGTGACCGCGGTAATCGTTCCAGCACCTGGAGTCGACGTCAGCGAACAAGTTTTGAAGGACCATTGCGCCGCGCTGCTCTCACCGCACAAGCGTCCCAAAAGTGTTAAAATCGTTCGGGAGTTGCCGAAGTCGCACTATGGAAAAATCCAACGGAGCAAGGTGCGAGCCACTGCCATGGCGCAGAATTCCGGCGAGACTAGGAAAGCAGAATGAAGCTGTCTCTGTCAGTGCGCGTTGGAGAAAAGTATACGAACAAGCGCGAAGCGGCGATTTCGCTGGACGAACTCACCGATATCGCAGTTGCCAACGGCTACCACGCCATTTGCATGCGCGCCTCCCAAATCGGTATCCATTCGCGGCGCGAGGAAGTTGTATCGAAAGCTCGTCTCCTGCGCGAACGCGGCCTCGATGTTTCGATGGTAACTGGTGATTTTGCAATTCCGGAAAATACAGATGAGGGGCCGAATGCCCTGCGCAACATTGAGCCCTATCTGGATCTTGCTGAGGCACTAGGTTCGCACCTCGTACGCGTCGCACTCAGGAAAGAACAAACAAATCCGCCCCGCACTGCGCACACTCATTGACTGTTATTCTATTCACCGGACGCTTCCCCCACTTCCCCGCTTTTTGGTTGGCCGAGCGGTATCGATCGATACCACTCAAAAATCCGTTAAAGACCATGGGGCCGCGTTTCAATGTACTGAGTGCGGCCCCCTCCATCTCAGCATGGCCCTTCTTGCTCCTACGCCCATCCCTCCAGCCATGACCATCCCCCTCGACGCCTCTGATCCCATCCTCCTCGACCAATAACAGCTGAACCCACGCTTGGCCTAAATGCTGTGACGCCGGTCACTGGCACCCGGCCGATTCGCCCTGCACTCTGCTACCAACTCACCTTCACCGGGTCCGAAGGGCCAAGGGCAATGAGGATGCTCAAGATCATTGTGTTGGGTTGCGTGCTGGCGGCTGTCGCGATCACGCTCAAAGTCAGGCTCGACACGCCGCAGGGGCCGCAGCCCCTCGCTCGGGCGCTCGTCACCACGCACCTGCGAAGTCTACAAGGCGACCTGGCGCTGCCCTAAGCGGTTTTTTTGCTGCGACGCAGCGGACCGGCGCGCCAAACATTCAGCCTGAGTCATTTTTGAAAGACGAAAATTCAGTCGGTGAGTGGCCGGGGGCGCGAGGTCACCATGAAGAGCCCCTTAGTCATTGTCCTCGTCGCGGTTGTGCTCGTGGCCGTCAGCGCGCTGGCGATTATGAACAACGCCTGCAAGAGCAGCCAACATGCGTGGTGCGATCCTATGTCCATGCGCCACCACATAAAAACTGGCTGAGTTCCGGCATGACCACCAGAATGCGCTTGCTCATGCCGGCTCCACCTGTCGCTCGACGATGACGGGAAGCGTGAAAGCAAACGTCGAGCCTTGGCCGGGCTGTGACTCGACCCAAATTCGGCCGCCATGCATCTCAATGATCCGCTTGGAGATCGCCAATCCCAAGCCGGTGCCGCCCTTCTTGCGAGTGATGGCATTGTCGGCCTGCTGGAATTCCTGAAACAACTTGGCTTGATCGGTGGCGGAAATGCCGGATCGAATCTTTCGGCGCCTAGCGCGTTCGTAATCATCGTCACGCCCTCTGCTCGAGCTCGTACGGGCGGCCGCACGCGGCCATTTTCGTACCCATCGGCTGGCATGTAGCCGCTTCTCGCAAGACTACCTGAACAGGATCGCCCTGCACGTCTGTAGCGTCAAGCAGGGCACGCCCAGTACCCACCCGATCCGGTGACGAGTTACGCACTTTGCGCCGGCTCCAGCGCGACCAGGAGCCCAAGTCGCTCCGCGCTCCGAAGTGAACATGAACGGCGCCTTTCACCACTGCCGGCTTCGCCCGCATTGTGCCGCGGCTCGCGCACGAACCCGAAGCGCTCAAGATCGCCGCACTGCCGACAGTATCCCGCGATCGCTTCAAGCGAGGCGCGATCTGATGCGTCGCCGCAAGACCGTATTCGTGGACGCCGACATCCTCGTCGTTGGTGGCGGCATGGGCGGATGCGGCGCCACCTATGAATCGAGGTACTGGGGGCGCGATCTGAAAATCGTCTGCGTCGAGAGCCCATGGGTGAGCAGCGGCTCGTTGGTCGTGTAGTGGGCGCTGATGCCGTCGACTGGCCTTCTCGTTCACACTGTCGCGTACGAGCAATGGAAAAGACGCCGGTGTATCACATCATCGATTGATTGCCGACGTCTGCATTGGATATCAATCGCTAGATGTGCCTTAACAAACACCCTGGTTTAAGGAATTCGTCAATCTACGGTACAGTGCGATCAAGTCCTTCAACGACGAAGGAATGCAAATGCCGCGCAAACAAACTTTTCAGGAGTGGTTAGAAATCCACAAGGATTTGGATGCATACATCGCGCGTGGGGGCAAGCTTCGTGAGTTGAATCTCCTTGATGAGCTAACGCATAAGCGTCTCGAAGATGTCATTGCTGCGGAGCTTGGCGAAGAAACCCTTGCTCGATTAAGTCGATTTTTCAAGTCTATAATGGATACGATGAATCGCAAAAGACCTGTGGGTGAAGTATTGACCGAGTCAAAATTGCAGGAGCTTTGGGGCAAAACGGCGTCTTACAACAAGCAATAATTTTTTGGCCTCTAAAAAGATTTTATGCAGGCGACGGCAAGAACGAAAGTTATCCCGGCAGGTGTTCGCGGTCTTTGCCTGTACTAGATCTTAGAGAAAACAGCGCGTCGGGTATTTCCCGGGGCGTATCAACCACCAACACGCCCGCCCCCTCCAGGGCTGCGCGCTTCGAGTCGTAGCTGCCGGAACTGCCGGTTACGATTGCACCCGCGTGGCCCATTTTCTTCCCCTGCGGAGCGGCACGGCCGGCCACAAACGCAATCACAGGCTTACTCATGCCGGCGGCGTATTCAGCGGCTTCTTCCTCCATACCGCCACCGATTTCACCAACAAGAACGACGGCCTTAGTTCGGTCATCGTGATCGAGCGCCTGCAACGCGTCACGCATAGTAGTCCCGAGCATCGGGTCGCCGCCGATCCCGATAAACCCGGATTGGCCAAGACCAGCGCGCGTCAGGTTAAGTGCAACCAGAGTACCGAGGCTGCCGCTGCGCGAAATCACTCCGATCGGACCCGGGCGAAATACATTCGCATTATGGCCCGGCATGATCCCAACAAAACCATCGCCGGGCGTCACCAGGCCGGCAGTATTCGGTCCCACGACCTGCGTGCCGCGCCGCTGCGCGGCAAGCAAAACAGCCATCACGTCGTGCGCCGGAATGTGCTCGGTGAGCACGACCAAAAGCTTGGCGCCAGCATCGATCGCATCAAGCGCAGCAGCCTTGGCCATCGCCGGCGGAATGAACATCACGGCGACTTCGAACGGCGCCTGGCGCATGGTCGCCGCTGCCGAGGCAAAGACTGGCAAGCCGACATGGCTCTCGCCAGCGCGCTTCGGATTGACGCCGCCGATCACAGTCGTGCCGCACGCCAACATCTTTTCTGTCCAGAACGTGCCCTGCTTGCCGGTTATGCCCTGGACCAGCACGCGATGCGCTTTGCGATAGATGATCATCGCGCCGCCTCGACCGCCGCCTCCACGGCATCCTCCATAAAATCGTACGGGTCAATGTCGAGGCGGTCGCGAACGAGCTTGACCGCTTTGTCCTCGCCGGTGCCGTGGATCGAGAAGAATACTGGAATCGTAGGTTTGAGCGTTTCCCACGCCTTGACAACGCCGTCGGCCATCACATCGGTGCGGGCGAAGGCGCCGCAAAAATTGATCACCAGGCTTTTGACATTGCCGGCCGCGAGCACAAGGCCGAGCCCCATTTCCGCTTTGGTGTAGGCTTCGCCGCCGATCTCGAGAAAATTCACCGGCTTGCCGCCGAAATGGACGATCACGTCCATCGTCGTCATGGTCAGGCCCGCGCCGTTGGCAAGCACCCCGACATTGCCGCCGAGTTCGATGAATTTCAGGCCCGCCGCTGCGCCGCGCCGTTCCAATGCGCTAAGTTTTTCCTGCGCGCCTGAGGCTGCGAGTTCGCTCTGGCGAAAGATCGCAGAATCGTCGAGCGTGAATTTGCAATCGAGCGCGACGACGCGCCCGTCCCTCAACAGCGCCAGTGGATTGATCTCAACGAGTTCGGCATCGCGCTCGCGATATATGTTGTAGAGTGTTGCCAGCACGCCGGCGATCTTCGCCTCGGCGCTGCCGAGTGCGAGCCCGGCGAGCGTTTGCCGCGCCGCGGCAGCGTCGAAATCCTGATCGATGTCGAGCGAATGGCGACGGATCGCATCGGGGCGGGCGGCCGCGATCTCCTCGATATCCATGCCACCTTCGGTAGAAAACAGAATTAGTGGCCGGCGCGCCGCAAAATCCGTGAGCACAGCGGCATAAAATTCGCTTGCAATCTCGGCGCGCTCCTCAACGAGCACTTTCTCGACGACGTAGCCGTCGATCGACATGCCTAGGATGGCTTTAGCAGCTGCCGCGGCCTCGGGGGCGGTCTCGGCTTTGCGAATGCCGCCGGCCTTGCCGCGTTTGCCGGTCGGCACTTGCGCTTTCACCACGCAGGGCCCGATGGCGTCGAATGCCGTTCGGGCCTCCTCCGACGAGCGGCAAAGCATTCCGCGCGGTACCGCAATCGATGCCGGCGCCAGCACCTTGGCTTTGGCGGCGTGTTCCTCGAAATTCACTGCTCGCTCCGCGATTAGCGCCCGTATTTCTGCCAATGCGGACCGAATAATTCCTCTTCGCTCGGCTTGTCTTCGGGGATCGGGGTAACGAGGTGAGTGATGTTGAGGAAATGCTTGTAGCTAAGGTTTTCCGAAATGCTGTTCTTCTGCCAGGAGCCGCAGCCCATGCTCAGCGTGAAACCGAGGCCGCTGTCGAAACCGCCGCCATTGCCGAACGTATGGGCAAAGTTCACCAGAACGCGCACGACGTCGAGCTCCTCCGCGAGCTCGCGAGCATGCGTCATATTCTTGGTGTGAATGCCGCAGGAATGGCCTTTGCCCTGATATTCGAGAACGGCGCGGACCTGCTGTTTCGCCGCCTCGAAATCTTTGGCGCGATAAACCGTTAAAGCGTGACCTCGTGCCCTAGCGCGATCAGCTCTTCCGTTAGCCAGGAAACGACCCGTTCGGTGCCGCCATAAAGCTTCGGCGGAATGGCTTCGGTCAACGGGGCCACTTGTGCAATGCGCATCAAAAGTCCCGCAATTCTTGCTGAGGTACTCACCCGGCGACTATCAACAACGCATCCGGCGCAAAAGTTCCCGCCGGCGCGAAAGTCCGTGGTGAGTTGAAATAGGTGGTGACCAGTTCGATCTGCTTGTCGGTGAGGGGCTTCACTTCCGAGCGCGTCAAAGTCAGGACGCCGATCGGGAGTCCGTCGCGCAGCATTGGGACGCATAGAGCTGTGCCAAAGTCGCCCAATCTCGGCGCTTCGGCGAAGGTGTATTCCGGATCAGCCCTTACGTCGGGGATATGAATGACGCGACCTTCGACCAGCGCGCGTCCTGATGCTGAACCTCGTTACGCGTAAGGGCTTTCTCGGCTGCGATCCGGCGCCGATCTCCCGCGCCACTGTCCGAAGCATGGCCTCGAACCTCACCGGATCGACTTTGTCCGCCGCCATCACGGTGCGGATCAGTGGATCCGACAACGCGCTGCTCAGCGTCAACTCTTGCCCTGCTGTTCTCATGCAATATTCCTTGTTCGCGTCAGCGATGCATCGCGCTCAGCTAAAGCTCAGGCCAAGGGTGGATAGTCAGTGAGGCCCTTGTCTTCGCCGGCATAGAAGGTCGCCTGGTCGGGAACGTTGAGCGGCGCATTGCTTCGATAGCGCTGCGGCAGATCCGGGTTGGCGAGGAACGCCGTGCCAAACGCGATGAGATCGGCTTCGCCATTGCGGATCGCCAAATCGGCACTGTCGAGATCGAAGCCGCCGTTGACGATGTAGCTGCGATTGAATTTCCGGGGCAGCACCGGCGATACGCGCTTAGTGCCGTCGGCAACCGGATCGACGACATGAAGATAGACAATGCCGAGTTTATTGAGTTGCTCCGCCAGCTACGAGAAGGTCTCGATCGGATTGGACTCCGACA
>Ga0306924_10004783_pt1 | contig 13264 bp, 9 predicted proteins | sample sta12Can44000111_FD_203756 | JGI IMG/M metagenome (GOLD analysis project Ga0306924, IMG submission 203756) | Lab enrichment of tropical soil microbial communities from Luquillo Experimental Forest, Puerto Rico - statanox.12C.anox.44.000.111 (v2)... | ecosystem: Environmental > Terrestrial > Soil... | reverse complement strand
CGTCGCAAAATGCTTTTTTGCAAAGAAGATGGATTGCCGGGTCAAGCCCGGCAATGACCGGAACGTGCAGATGGGACGTGCTAGTTGCGCGGCACGCAGCGCGCGAAATCCGCTACCGCTGCGCGGGTTCCCGATCCGCCGGCGTTTCGCGCGGCTTGGCCAGCCGGCTGGGCGATCCTCCGGCAACGCTCTCGGTCGAGGTGACGCCCTCGGGGCGGCCCACGACGGTGACGAGGAGCCCGCCGTCGAGCAAGCGCTTGGCCACGCGCTTGGCGTCCGCGAGCGTCACGGCGTCGATCAGGGCGGGGCGGCGCTCCATATAGTCGATGCCGAGATTGTCAATCTGCATCTGCACGAGCTGGCTCGCGATTCGGCTCGAGGTGTCGAGGCCGAGCGCATAGGAGCCCTTGAGATAGGTCTTGGCCTTGGCGAGTTCCGCCTCGGTCGGTCCGTCCTCGGCGAGGCGGCGGATCTCGCGCTCGATGATCTCGATGGTCTGCCCGGTGGCATCGGCGCGCGTCGCCGTGGCGCCCAACAACAGCGCGGTCTGATTGAGCCAGACCAGGCTGTCGGAGATGCCATAGGCGAGGCCGCGCTTCTCCCGCACCTCGACGTAGAGCCGTGAGGAGAAGGCGCCGCCGCCGAGGATGTGATTGACGATATACGCCGCCATGAAGTCGGGGTCGCTGCGCGCAAGTCCGGGGCCGCCGAAATGCACCACTGCCTGCGGCACATCGAGGTGAATGACGACGCGGCGGCCGAGCCCTTGCGGGACGACCGGGGCGACCGGCGTGAGCTCGGCCTTGGCCGGCAGCACACCGAAGGTGCGATCGATGAGCGCGCCGGCGGTCTCGGCATCGATGTCGCCGACGACGGCGATCTTGACGTTGTCGCGCGCCAGCGCGCGCCGGGTATAGGACTTGAGATCGTCGACGGTGATCTTCGGCACCGATTCGAGCGTGCCGTTGACGGGCTGGCCGTAGGGGTGGCCGGGGAAAGCCGTTGCCCACCAACTGCGGTTCGCCATGTCGTTGGGGCTGAGCGCCTCGCGCCGCAGCCGCGACATGATCTGCGCGCGTTCGCGCTCGACCGCCGCCGGGTCGAAGCGCGGCTCGGTGAGCGCGAGCCGCAGATAGTCGAACGCCTCGTCGCGGTTATCCTTGAGCGTGCGCAACGTGCCGCGCAAATAGTCGCGCCCGGTGCGGAAGCTCATCTCGATCGCCTTGCGTTCGAGCCGGTCGTGGAACGCATTGGCATCGTAGGGGCCGGCGCCCTCGTCGAGCAGGCTGCTCGCCATATTGGCGACGCCGGGCTTGTCCACGGGGTCCTGCTCGGCGCTGCCGAGAAAGGCGAATTCGACGGCGATCAGCGGCAGCGCGTGATCGCGCACCAACCAGGCCTCGATGCCGAGCGGGCTCACCACCCGCTCGATGGTCATGGCCCGCGCCGCGGGCGCGGCGAGCGCGAGCCCCGCGCCGGCGAGGAGGGCGATCAGCGCGCGCGATCCGGCGCGGCGGAAGAAAGCGGACGCGTTCACGAGCGTTTCTCCTCGTGCCGCGGGTCTTTGACGAGATAGCCGGTGACCGAGCGGCGCTTGTCGAGCCAGCGCCGGGCGGCGTCGCGCACGGCGTCGGCGGTGACGAGCCGGATGCGGTCGGGCCAGGCGCGCACGTCCTCGACGGTGGCGCCGGTCGCCAGTGACGCGCCGTACCATTGCGCCAGCATGCGCTGATTGTCGTTGGCGTAGACGGCGTTTGCGATCATGCGGCTCTTGGCGCGCTCGAGCTCCTCGGCGGTCACACCGTTGTCGATGAGGTCGGCGAGCACGGCGTCGATTGCTTCTTCGAGTTGCGGCAGGCTCGTTTCGGGCTTCGGCGTTCCGAACACGCTCAAGCGCGTGTTGTCGACCGCGGTGCCGTCATAGCTCGCCCCCGCGCTCACCGCGACACCCTTGTCGACCACCAGGGTCCGATAGAGGCGGCTGTTCGGGCCGTGGCCGAGAATGTGGGTGAGCAGGTCGAGCGCTTCGCTCTCGCCCGCCCGCGCGGTGGTGCTCGAGGGCACGAGATAGTAGCGGCTCAAGCTCGGCTGGGTGACGCGCGGATCGGCCAGCGTCACGGTGCGCGGCGCCTCCTGCACCGGCTCCTGCGGGCGAAGGCGCGGCTTGGTCTCGGCGACGCGCGGCACCTTGCCGTAGGTCTCCTGCGCGAGCGCGCGGACCTCCTCGGGCGTCACGTCGCCGGCCACGACCAGGATGGCGTTGTTGGGGGTGTAGAAGCGCCGGTAAAACTCCAGCGCGCCGTCGCGGTCGAGCTGTTCGATCTCGTGCCGCCAGCCGATCACCGGCCTGCCGTAGGGATGGTTGAGGTAGAGCGCGGCGTCCATCTGCTCGCCCAGCCGCGCGGCCGGATTGTTGGCGACGCGCATATTCTGCTCTTCCAGCACGACGTTGAGTTCGGGTCGCACCACCTCGTCGGTGAGCACCAATCCGGTCATGCGGTCGGCCTCGAACTCCATCATGTCCTTGAGCTGGTCGCGCGGCACGCGCTGGAAATAGCCGGTGTAGTCGGCCGCGGTGAAGGCGTTCTCCTGGCCGCCGATGGTCGCAACGACCTGGGAGAAGCGTCCGGCCGGGTTCTTGGCCGTGCCCTTGAACATCAGATGTTCGAGGAAATGCGCGAGCCCCGACTTGCCCGGCGTCTCGTCGGCGGAGCCGACCTTGTACCAGACCATGTGGGTCACCACCGGCGCGCGGTGATCGGGAATGACGATGACCTCGAGACCGTTCGACAGCGTGAAATTGGCGATCTGGGGCCCGATCCCGGCAAGGGCGGGAGCGGCGAACGCCGCGGCAAGGGCGGCGAGGGCGAGCGTTAGTCTCTTGGGCACGAATTTGCTCTCGTGGATGTCGCCCCCACGATGCACGTTCCGACGGCAGAACGCGAGCGCAAACGTCGTTCGCTGGAACCCAAATGTGGATGGGGCGCGTTGTCGCGGACGGTTCCCGCTTACTGCCTGCCCTCGACCCGCTCCTCGAGCGTCGAGGCCTTGCGCTTGTCCTGCACGCCGATCCCGTAAGGGTAGTTGGGCGACGGGGTCTGATAGCCCGAGGGCGGCGCGGTCATGGCCTCCCGCGGCGGCTCGCCCGTAAACGGCGCCGCTTCCGGCTTCGCGGGAGTAAACGTCGACCATATCGAACCGAATATCTTTTCGGTCTTGGTGCCGAGATCGGAGGGCATCATCGGACGCGAGGCCTCCTCGACGCTCACGCCGGGGGCTTTGGTGTCGGCACCCTTCTTGTCGCCGCGGCCGGGCTTGTCGAGCTCGTCGGGCCGCAGCGCCCGCATTTGCTCTTCCACCGACAGGTTCCCTTTCAGTCTGGCTTTCTCGGCCGCCAGCTCCTGCTTGCGGCGGGCGACGTCCGGATCCTTCGGCCAAGCCGTGGTTTTCGCGGCGACCTCGGCTTCATCGCGCGGCGGCGGCAGATCGCGGCTGGGCGGCACCACCAGCGGCGCGCGCTCGCGGTAATCGATCCCTGATTCGCCGTCGCGTCGCAGCCCAAGGTCCTTCATGAACTGGCGCCAGAGTTTGCTGTCGAGGGGAATGTTTTCGTCGTCGGGGTCCTCGGCGCGTGCGCTGCCGGCGCCCCACGCCAGCGCCAGAGCGAGCGCGACGGCCGCAGCCGCGGCGGCGCGCCGCAGCCTCTTCGGATGTCGGTTCCGCATAGCTATCCCCTTCAAATGACGGCAGAATGTGCCGTCTCCCCGCACGCTATTGTGGCCAAGATCAGGGCGCTTTTGCGGCGCCCGTGCCCATCAGGGTCTCGAACAACAGGCCGATCACGCCGGCAACGATCGCCACGTCGGCAAGGTTAAAAACGTACCAATTGAAGCTGAAGCTGGCGGTCGTGATGTGAAACAGCACGAAATCGGCGACCGCCCCGTAGGCAAAGCGGTCGATGGCGTTGCCGATCGCCCCGCCGATGATGAGGCCGAGGCTCAGCGCGGCGAGCCGCGAGGTCGTCCGCGACAGCCAAATCCACAGCAAAACCACGGCGATTGCCTTGAGCGCCAGCAGGGCCCCTTGCCCCAACGGCCCCTCCTGGCGGAACAGGCCCCAGCTGATGCCGGTGTTCCAGGTCAGCACGAGGTCGAGGAAAGGCGTGAGCCGCACGATGCCCCGCGCCGGCAGATCGACCGCATAGAGGAGCCAGAGCTTGGCCGCCTGATCGAGGACTGCGGCCGCCACGGCCACCGCGAGCGCGAACGGGGTCAGCGGCCCCCACAGGAAGGACCCGCGTGCATCGGGGGACGCGCTCATGGGTCGGTCTTCCGCCACGATCATTACTCCGCCGCTTTGCGCATCGCCTCCCACTCGCGCAACGCCTTCGCGTCGCGCGGGGAGACGTCGGGATAGGCCGGATCGGAGCCGACGCTCGGCAGGATCTTCCACGAGCGCGCGCATTTCTTTCCTTCGGCGAGCCGCACCTCGACCGCCACGCCCTTGACGTCGTCGAGGCGGAACGCGCCGGGCGGGCCGTCGCCTTGCACCAGCGTCGCCGCCGAGGTGATCGCGACCTCGGCCCAATCGACGTCGACCAGCGCGGCGAACAAGTCCGGATCGGATACGAAGATGAGCGGCGCGGCCTCGAGCGAAGAGCCGATGCGCTTTTGCGCCCGCTCGATTTCGAGCGCGCCGGTGACCACGCGGCGTACGGTGCGCACCTTGCGCCATTTCTCCGCCAGCGCGTCGTCGCGCCAGGCGGGCGGCAGTTCCGCGAACAGTTCGAGATGCACGGAGCCCTCTTGCGACGGATAACGCGCCAGCCATGCCTCCTCGGCGGTGAACGGCAGCATGGGCGCGAGCCATGTCACGGTGGCGCGAAACAGATGGTCCAGCACGGTCAGGCAGGCCTTGCGCGTCACCGAGGAGATCGGATCGCAGTAGAGCGCGTCCTTGCGGATGTCGAAGTAGAAGGCGGAGAGGTCGGCGGTCATGAAGGCGTTGAGCGCGGCGAAGATGCGCTTGTAGTCGAAATCGGCATAGGAGCGGCGCACCAGGGCGTCGAGCTCGCTCAGCCGATGCAGCATGAGCCGTTCGAGCTCGGGCATCTTGGCGAGCGCGACGCGGTCCTCGTCGCGGAAATGGGCGAGCGAGCCCAGCATCCAGCGGATGGTGTTGCGCAGCTTGCGGTAGGTTTCGACCGTGGTCTTGAGGATCTCCGGCCCGATGCGCAGATCGTCGGCATAGTCGGACGCGCACACCCACATGCGCAGGATATCGGCGCCGGATTGCCTGATCACGTCCTGCGGCGCCGTCACGTTGCCGAGCGACTTCGACATCTTGCGCCCGTCCTCGTCGAGCACGAAGCCGTGGGTGAGCACCACGTCGAAGGGCGCGCGGCCGCGCGTGCCGCAGGATTCGAGCAAGGAGGATTGGAACCAGCCGCGGTGCTGGTCCGAGCCTTCGAGATACATAACGGTGTCGGGCCCGCCGTCGCGTTTGCGCGCAATTCCGGCGAGCGAAGGAAAGTGCGCGGGATCTTCCAGAACGAAGGCGTGCGTGGAACCGGACTCGAACCAAACGTCGAGGATGTCGTCGACTTTCTGCCATTCGTTCGAATCGTAGTCGGGCTTGAGGAAGCGCGCGGCGGCGCCGGTCGCATACCAGGCGTCGGCGCCCTCGCGCTCGAACGCGTCGGTGATGCGCGTGTTGACCCGTTCATCGTTGAGGAGCTCGACCGCGCCGTCGTCGTGCGCGCGGATGAACACCGTGATCGGCACGCCCCAGGCGCGCTGGCGCGAGATCACCCAGTCGGGCCGGCTCTCGATCATGCCGGTGATGCGGTTCTCCCCTTGCTCCGGCACCCAGCGCGTTGCCGCGATGGCGGCGAGCGCGCGATTGCGTAGCGTATCGCCCTCCTTCGCTTGGCCGTCGGCGCCGGCGATCGGCTTGTCCATGGCGATGAACCATTGCGGCGTGTTGCGGAAGATCACCGGCTTCTTCGAGCGCCAGGAATGGGGATATTGGTGCTTGAGCCGGCCGCGCGCGATCAGCATGCCGGCGTCGGTCAGCGCCTTGATGACGGCGTCGTTGGCGTCGCCCTTTTCGCCGGTGTCGGTGAGCACGCGTTTGCCGGTGAAACCCGGCGCGTGGTCGGTGAAGGCGCCGTGCTCGTCGACGGTGTAGGGGATCGTCGTGTTGATGCCGCGCGATTCCAATTCGCGCTGATATTGCATCCAAATGTCGAAGTCCTCGCGGCCGTGACCGGGCGCGGTGTGAACGAAGCCGGTGCCGGCGTCGTCGCTCACATGATCGCCCGCAAGAATGGGAACGAGAAAATCGTAGCCCATCGCCTTCAAGGGATGCATGCTCGAGCCGCAGGCAATCGGATTTACGTCACGGAGTCGCTTGAATTTGGCGACGCGGGCATGCTGGAAGACATTGGCGGCGAGCTTGTCGGCCAACACGAACTTGTCGCCTACTTTCGCCCAATTGCCCTCAGGCGCAGCGACGACCTCGTAAAGCCCGTACTTGATCTTCGGTGAAAAGCTGATGGCTCGGTTGCCGGGGATCGTCCACGGCGTCGTCGTCCAAATCAGAATCGACGCCCCGTTTAGATCATCTTGCCGGGCGTCAACGAGCGGAAACTTCACCCACACCTGGTCCGAGACGTAGTCCTCGTACTCGATCTCGGCCTCCGCCAGCGCGGTCTGTTCCACCACCGACCACATCACCGGCTTGGAGCCGCGATAAAGCGTGCCGTTCTGCGCGAACTTCATGATCTCGCGCGCGATCTGCGCCTCGGCGGGGAACGTCATGGTGGTGTAGGGGTGGGCCCAATCGCCCTCGACGCCGAGCCGCTCGAATTCCTCGCCCTGCACCTCGACCCAATGCGCGGCGAAGGCGCGGCACTCGCGGCGGAATTCGATGACCGGCACCGCGTCCTTGTTCTTGCCCTGCGCGCGGTACTCCTCCTCGACCTTCCACTCGATCGGCAAGCCGTGGCAGTCCCAGCCCGGGACGTAATTGGAATCGTAGCCGAGCATCTGCTGGCTGCGCGTCACCACGTCCTTGAGGATCTTGTTGAGCGCGTGGCCGATATGGATGTTGCCGTTGGCGTAGGGCGGGCCGTCGTGGAGGATGAATTTCGCGCGGCCGCGCGCGGCTGCCCGCAGCCGTTGGTAGAGGTTAAGCTTCTGCCAGCGGGCGAGGATTTCGGGCTCCTTCTTCGGCAGCCCGGCGCGCATGGGAAAGTCGGTCTTGGGCAGAAATAGAGTCTCGCTGTAATCGCGGGCGGCGTCGGTCATGATCGTGGCGGTCTGCTTGGAATTGGATGGCAACAATGGCTCGGCAACGCAATCCCGGTCCCGCCGTCGGACACGTCAGGCGGAGGCCGGGCCCATAATTCGCCGAGCAGCCGGCCCGAACAAAGCAGCGAATGCAACGCGCGCCATCATGGCCGCTTCCTAGCAGATCGCCCGCGAGCGGAAAAGGCCCGCGGCCGTGGCGCAATCGGGCGTGACGCTGTCCTTGACGGCCGGCCGCGACGCCGCGGCGGGGAACTCGGCGCGACGATGGGGCGTTGAAGTGCGCGAGACGGAGCGGTCCCGGCGGCTTTGTGGAGGTCAAAGTGGAGTTTCCCCGCGCCCGTCGCGAACAGGGCGACGCGCTCTCCGCCAAGGATGCAGAGCCGGTCGAGTCGGTCGAGGACATCTGGACGCCGGCCGCGCAGATGGCGACCGTCGGAATTTTCGTGCTGCTGCTGGGCGTCTGTCTTTTCTTCTGCCGCCCGCTTCTGCTGCCGGTGACGGCGGCGCTGGTGATCGGCACCACGCTGGCACCCCTCGTCAAAGGCGTCGCGCGCCGCCGCATCTCGCCCTGGGTGACCGCCGTCGTTCTCGGTGCCGCCCTCCTTGCCGCCGCGGGGGCCGCGGTGACGCTGCTCGCCCAGCCGGTCAGCGAGTGGATCGCCAAGGCGCCGGAGATCGGCGCGACCATCAAGCAGAAGCTCTACGTGCTCGATCGCCCGTTGGCCGCGTTGCGCGAGCTGCAGGAGGTCCTGCTGCCGTCGGCGGGAAACGCCGTCGCGGTCGAGCCATCGCAATTGGGCATCGTCACCCCGGTGGTTTCCTTCGTCACGCCGGCGGTGATTCAGATCACCCTGTTCTTCGTCACGTTGATCTTCTTTCTCGCCACGCAAATGGATTTTCGCCGATACATGGTCTCGTTCTTCACCACCCGCGATGCCAAGCTCCGCTTCCTGCGCATCAGCAACGACATCGAGGATCACCTTGCGTCCTACGTCGCCATCGTGACGATGATCAATTTCGGCCTGGGCGTGGTGGTCGCGATCGGCGCCTGGCTTTTCGGCTTCCCGAGCCCGATCATCCTCGGACTGGGGGCCATGGTGCTCAATTACATCCCCTATATCGGCGCGGCCTGCACGACGGTGATCCTGCTGGGCGTTGGACTCGTGACCTTCCCCTCGCTCGGCTACGCGCTGGTGCCGCCGGCGGCATTCGTCGCCCTGGCGACGATCGAAGGTCAGTTCATCACGCCGACCGTGCTGGGACACCGGCTCACGCTCAACCCGCTCGCGGTGCTGCTGGCCATCGCCTTCTGGGCGTGGCTATGGGGTCCGATGGGGGCTTTTCTCGCCGTGCCGCTCACCATCGTCATCCTGGTCACGATGACCCACCTATTTCCGCCGGACGAGAGTAAACTGCCGGACTGACACGCGCGTGGGCGGCGCCGCAGCGGAACTTTTTCCCTTGCGCCCCGTTGGCGGCACGGCGAATATTTCTTGGGTGAGAGTGGAGCAAGTCCATGTCCAACACATCCGGCACGATCAGGGATACGGTTCGGGAGACGGCGCGAGACGTCAAGGATGCGGCGCGGGAGAGCGGCAAAGCCGCCTCCGCCGCGAGCGGCGATATCCAGGCGGATCTGCAAGCGCTGCGAGACGACGTGACGCGGCTCGCGACGCAGATCACCGACATTTTCGCGGCCAAGGGCAACGTGGCGTGGAACCGCGCGAAGTCGAACGTCGAGGGTGTGGTGTCCGATGTCGGCGCCAAAGGGCAAGAGGCCATGGATGCCGTGCAAGAGGTCGGCGACAAGGTGATCGATACCATCGACGAGTCGCTCAAGACGCGGCCCTATACGACGCTCGCCGTTGCGCTCGGCATCGGATTCCTGTTCGGCGCCATGTGGCGCCGATAGCTTTGGCCCAACCGTCGACGGAGCCTCGCCGCTTCGGGGTTGATGAGTTGAACGAATGCGCGGCTGGCTCCGTTACTTCGCCCTGAACGCCCAAGTTCGCACCGGCGTCAGCGGGTGGGTCCTGGTCTTGGCGATCATCGCCGCCGCGGCAGCCGTCGCGGCGGTGATCTTTCTCCTGGTCGCCGCCTTCGTCTGGCTCGCGGATCTTTACGACGCTTTGACCGCCGGGGTGGTGCTGGGTTGCGCCTTTGCGCTGATCGCGCTGATCGCGCTGGTCGCGTGCCTCATGACCCGTCGCCGCAATATGGAGCGCGCGCGGCTCGAACTCGCGGCGCGCAACCGCACCAGCTGGTTCGACCCCAAGCTCGTGGCCATCGGGCTCCAGATCGGGCAGGCGATCGGCTGGCGTAGGCTCGCTTCGGTCGCCGCGCTCGCCGTGCTCGCCGGTGCCGTGGCAAAAGAGTGGCCCGGCCGCGACAAGGCGGCGGAGGATGACGCGGCGGAGGATGACGACGAAGCAGCGTCCGAAGACTAGGGCGTGTACTCATAAAATCGCAATTGTCCGGCAATTGCTGGCTGATGTCCGCTTTGCCCCCGAAAGCGGACAAATAGAAGACATCTCGCCATGTCCGCTTTGTGCCATGTGTGGACGGCTCCGAGTTGGCAAGGGTTTTCTTCACGTTTGCAGGCTGGTCGGTGCAGCCATGTGTTCGGCCTGTTAGCGCGGCACACAAGGCCGGACATTCGCACTGCAGCAAAAAAGCGCCGGCCTCACATCGGCGGCGTGATGCCCTCGCGGCCCGGTCCTGCTCCATGCTTAGCCTGGCACTGACCGATTAGCTGGTCCTTGGGTCAGACCCGAATCCTTTTGAATCGAGGTGCGGCGCCCACGATCCCGGCGTTTTGTGGCGGTAGAGCCGGCTTCGATGTCTGGAAGTGTGCCGCCATCAAGTTTGGCTGCCCGCTGCTGATATTGCCCGGCCATACGCCTCAGTTCGGCAGCAACGGACTTGTTTTCGGGCCGCCGTGCCTGCATCAGACAGATGCAGGCCAACTCGACCAAATCGTCATAGGTACTTCCTCTGCATCAACGCCTCCCAAAGGGGCTTATGCAGACCAGCACGGGGCGGGAGGGGCGTTATTGATCCGGATCAATATTAAGCCATTGCTGAATCGGCGGTCTGGGAGCCCGCGCGCGGATCGAGTACCGTTTCCAGACACTCGCTGCTGAATGAATTGAAGAACCTGGCGCCGTGTAGGAATGGCTGCAACTCGGGCGGACGATGTCCGATCTGGATTTATCGAGGACGGCCAAGGCCGTATATCTGGATCAGCCCACAAGCGGACGCAAATTCAAACGGCGTTCGTTCCAACGCTGGGCTAGGTTTTAATTTTTGATGTGGATCAAGACCTAGACGGAATGTTGGATCATTATGCAAACCTCGATCGAAACGCCAACGCAAGGCGTTTTCCAATGTTACCTTAATTGGGACCCGTTTGAGCGTCTCACGCCATTCGTTCCGGCTTCGGCCGGACGAAGAGCACTTGCGTGAGAAGATATCATGGTCACTGCAATCCAATATCGCGCGATGGCTCTGGAGCACCATCGGTGGGCCGGCATATGCCGATCACCTGAATCTCGTGAGGAGCACTTTCGCCTGGAAAAAGAACTCCTCGCGCTTGCGGATAGTGAAGAACGCTTGCACGGGGTGCGTACCCCGGAGCGGGCAAGCAATCCGCAGCAGTCAAAAATAGCGTCCGTCAAACAGGTCGCGCCGCCGAAATAAATCCGCTCGCGACTACCGCTGAGGCGGCGTCGCTTGCCTGCGCGGCGTTGCTCGTGCGGGCCGACAAAGCCGACCCAGCAGCCGCCAGCCTCAGACTTTCGGCAGCCAGTGCGATGGTGTTATCTTACGTTCGCTTGGGGTCGTGGCTTCTTTTCAGCCACGCAATGACGTGGGAGGCAGCGTATGTCGCAGCAGAGAACCGCAGAAGTGACCGAAGCTGAGATCGCGGTCCACTGGCAGGAAGAGGCCCACATCCATCCGCCAAAGGAATTCGTTGCCCAGGCGAACCTGACCGACAAAACGGTTTTCGACCGGTTCAGCCTCGACAATTTCCCGGACTGCTTCAAGGAATATGCCAATCTTCTCGACTGGTACCGGACCTGGGACGTCACGCTCGACACGAGCACGCCGCCATTCTGGAAGTGGTTTGTCGGCGGCCGTATCAATGCCAGCTATAACTGCGTCGACCGCCATCTCGCCAGGTACAAGAACAAGACCGCGATCCACTTCGTCCCTGAACCGGAGCGCGAAGCCATCCAGCACATCACGTATCAAGAACTCTACGTGCGCGTAAACGAGGTCGCGGCGCTGTTGCGAGACTTCTGTGGACTTAAGAAGGGTGACCGCGTGACCCTGCACTTGCCCATGGTGCCAGAGCTTCCAATAACGATGCTCGCTTGCGCGAGGCTCGGGGTCATTCATTCGCAAGTCTTCAGCGGCTTCAGTGGCAAGGCCACGGCTGACCGGATCGCCGACTCCGAGAGCCGCGTGCTGATCACGATGGATGCCTATTATCGCGGCGGCGAACTGCTAAATCACAAGGAGAAAGCAGACATCGCCTTCGAAGAGGCTGCAAAGGAAGGCGTGAGGCTCGAGAAGGTGCTTGTGTGGCAGAGATACCCGGGCCGGTATTCGAGCAAGACACCACTGGTCGAGGGCCGCGATTTCATCATGAACGAGGTGTTGCTGATGTTTCGGCATCGGCGGATCGACCCAGTGGAGATGCCGGCCGAAGACCCGTTGTTCCTGATGTATACGAGTGGCACCACCGGGAAGCCAAAGGGCTGTCAGCACAGCACCGGCGGATACCTGTCCTACGTCGCAGGGACGTCGAAATACATTCAGGACATCCATCCGGAGGATGTCTACTGGTGCATGGCCGATATCGGCTGGATCACCGGTCATTCCTATATTGTTTATGGACCGTTGGCGCTCGGCGCCTCGTCGGTCGTGTACGAGGGGCTCCCCACCTATCCCGACGCGGGGCGTCCATGGCGCATCGCCGAAGAGCTCGACGTCAATATCTTTCACACGTCGCCGACAGCGATACGAGCGCTTCGCCGTGCCGGGCCCGACGAGCCGGCGAAATACCATCACCGCTTCAAACATATGACCACGGTGGGCGAACCCATCGAGCCGGCGGTATGGCGATGGTACTATGATGTCGTTGGCAAGGGTCGAGCGGCCATCGTCGACACCTGGTGGCAGACGGAAAATGGCGGGTTCCTGTGCAGCACGGTGCCGGCTCTTCACCCGATGAAACCTGGCAGTGCGGGGCCCGGCGTTCCCGGCATTCATCCGATCATCTATGACGAGGAAGGTAAGGAGATCCCGCCGCGCTCCGGCCGCGCGGGAAACATCTGCATTCAGAACCCGTGGCCGGGCTCGTTTCAGACGATCTGGAAGGACCCAGATCGCTATGTGCGACAGTATTACGAGCGCTACTGCAAGAACCGTAACAGTCGGGACTGGCGCGATTGGCCGTACATGGCGGGCGACGGCGCTTTACAGGCGGCCGATGGCTACTACCGCATCCTCGGTCGAATTGACGATGTCATCAATGTCGCCGGGCATAGACTCGGGACCAAGGAGATCGAATCCGCCAGCCTGTTGGTTGAGGAGGTCGCCGAGGCAGCCGTGATCCCCGCCCGAGACGAGATCAAAGGCAAGGTCCCGGACCTTTACGTATCGCTCAAGCCTGGGCGCAAACCGAGCGAGGAAGTGCGCAAGCGCGTGGAGAGCTCCGTGATTCGTGAGATTGGGCCTATTGCCCGCCCGCGCCGTGTCGTGATCGTGCCCGACATGCCGAAGACCCGCTCCGGCAAGATCATGCGCCGCGTGCTTGCGGCCATCTCGAACAACGAGGATGCCGGAGACATCTCGACGCTGGCCAATCCTGAAATCGTCGATGAGATTAGAAAGATGAAATTCTAGTCCGAGTCTCATCGAATCTTGGCCTTGAGAGAAGCGCC
>Ga0306924_10004782_pt1 | contig 13265 bp, 13 predicted proteins | sample sta12Can44000111_FD_203756 | JGI IMG/M metagenome (GOLD analysis project Ga0306924, IMG submission 203756) | Lab enrichment of tropical soil microbial communities from Luquillo Experimental Forest, Puerto Rico - statanox.12C.anox.44.000.111 (v2)... | ecosystem: Environmental > Terrestrial >... | reverse complement strand
TCCGCATTCGGCTTGCAGGCGTGATTAATGTAGCGGGCGATGTTCTCGCGCACCGAGCCGTCGATGGTCCAGCGATTGTTCAGCTCGAACAGATATTTGTTCTCGATGGCGTCATCCTTCTTCTTTCGCGAATCCAACAACGGTCCGAAATAACGGATGATCTTGGTGCCCTTCTTGATCGGTTTGGTGGCGAAGAGGCCGAGCCCCGTGCGGGAACGGCCGATCCGGTAGGGTCTATGCGGCGAGATGGCAGGCATGAGCTCGGAGGATTGACGCGATCGACAACAGCGACGGATTTCTTTTAGAACGATTCCGCGGAAATGTCAGGTGCTACGCGCACCGCCCAAGGCCGGTCGTGTCGTGCTGATCAGCGAAGACGGTTTTCGCAAAAAACCGTCTCACTCGGACGCAGTCGCGCGGCTGCGGCCGAGGAACCCGCCGCGCAGACCCGGTCTCAACTCGCAGCGACCCGGCGCACGGCGCCTTGTTGGCAGCAAGCCGTTCGCAATCATTTGGCGCTCGCACATCGCCGACAATAACGACAACAACAAAGCTGGCCGTCCAATCGCCAAGGCGATGCGGGCGGTCACTGTTTAAGACAGCCGGCGACAGATGGCCCGCGGCTTTGTCTGCGGCAAAGAGCAAATGAAGGTGGTGGGGGCAAGCGGCCGCGGCCACGCGACGCCAGATCCGGACTTTCTCAACATCCATGCGACTTGTTGACCATGGGCAGCTTGATCATGGCGCCGAGCAGCGTCTCAACATCGGTGCCTTCGGGCAGCCGACGCAAGATGTCGGTGAGCCGGCCATCCAAAAGCAACATGGTAAAGCCATGCACCATCGACCAGGCCCGCGCAATCGCAGCCGCCTGCTCCAGCGTCAACGCCTGCCCCTCGATCTGTTCCTGACGGCTGGCGGCGACTGAGCTGGCCAAACCCGCAAACGCGGCTGCGGCGGCTTCGTGCAGCGATGGCCGCGAATAGTCGAGACGCTCGTTGCGGAACATCAGGCCGTACATGCCGGGATGCGCTTGAGCGTAGGCGACATAGGCTTTGGCGCGGGCCCCCCCCCGCGCCGGATACGGCGTATCTGGCGTGCAGGCGGCCGCCATCGCAGCGTTGAACTGCCGAAAACCGATCGCGGCGAGCTCGCTGACCAATCCTGTAAGATCGCCAAAATGATGGGTCGGCGCGGCATGCGAGACGCCGGCCTCGCGCGCAACGGCACGCAACGTCAGTCCTGCAAGCCCGTCGCGCTCCAAAACCTGCTCGGCCGCCTTCAAGAGCCCATCGCGCAGTGCACCGTGATGGTAAGGTGTATCCGCCCCCGCGGCGGCCGGGCGCATCCCCCGCCGCTTCCGGCCGGGACGCGCGGTCGTTGGGCGATTGCCGCTGCCGCGCGGATAAGTTTTGGCCTTTTCCGTCTTTTGCATCACGGATGCTTTATATGACGCGATTTTGACACTGTAAAGATTTCACTTGACGCGGAATGAGGACCGGCTTAACAGTATCTTTACGATGTAAAGATCAGGGAGGAGAGCCGATCATGCCACTAAGCGTCGTGGGAAAGCCGGACCAAGCCAACATCGCGCCAATTCCCTTTGAGTGCGACGCAGCATTTCTCCGGATCACCGGCGAACTGCCGCGCGAGCTCAACGGCACGCTCTACCGCAACGGCCCCAATCCGCAGTTCGATGTCCCCGGTGCCCACTGGTTTGTCGGCGACGGCATGCTGCACGCCTTTCACCTCGAGAATGGCCGCGCCTCCTACCGCAACCGTTGGGTCCGCACCCCGAAATGGCTGGCCGAACATGACGCCGGTCGCGCCCTGTTCGCTGGCTTCGGCCGCAAATTACCGGATGCGCCGGCCACGACCACGGATGGCGGGGTCGCCAACACCAATATCATCTTCCATGCCGGCCGCCTGCTCGCGCTGGAAGAAGCGCATCTGCCGACCGAGATCGAGCCGGGCACGCTGGCAACGCGCGGCTACTATAATTATGACGGACGCATCGCGGGGCCGTTCACCGCCCATCCGAAGGTCGATCCGCTCACTGGGGAGCTGGTGTTCTTCGCTTATAATGCCTCCGGTCCCTTCAGCCCCACCCTTGCTTACGGATCGGTCAGCGCCTCCGGCCAGCTGACACGGTTCGAGCGGTTCGAAGCGCCCTATGCCAGCATGGTGCACGACTTCATCGTCACCGAACATCACGTGCTGTTTCCGATCCTCCCGATTACCGGGAGCATGACGCGCGCAATGGCTGGTCAGCCGCCTTACGCCTGGGAGCCGGACAAGGGCGCCTATGTCGGTGTGATGAAGCGCAATGGCTCAGCGGCGGACATGGTCTGGTTCCGCGGCGAGAGCTGCTACGTCTTCCATGTCATGAATGCCTGGGAGGACGGCAGCAAGATCATCGCCGATGTCATGCAGTTCGAGCAAGCGCCGCTGTTCCCCCATCCCGACGGCCGGCCAACCGACCCGAAAAAGCCGTGGGCGCGGTTCTGCCGCTGGACCTTTGACCTCGCCGGCAACACCGACCGTTTCAGCCAGACCTATCTCGATGATCTCGGCGGCGAATTTCCCCGCATCGACGACCGCCGCGCGGGTCTCAAAAGCAGCCACGGCTGGTACGCCTGCGCCAATCCGAATCTGCCGATGTTCGGTGCGCTCTCCGGCATCGTCCATGTCGACGGCGAGGGCAAGCGGCTCGGCCACTATCTCTTGCCCGCAGGCGACACCATCTCGGAGCCAGTGTTCGTCGCACGCAGCGAGCAGGCGGCCGAGGGCTTTGGCTGGCTGCTCGCAGTGGTCTGGCGCGCGCGAACAAACGACAGCGACCTCGCCGTCTTCAACGCCACCGACGTCGAAGCCGGCCCTCTGGCGCTGATCCATCTTGGCCACCGCGTGCCCGACGGCTTTCATGGCAACTTTGTGGGCGCGCACTGAGGATCGCTTGACCCTCGCACCCCGCGAGGCGAGCGAAGCCGCCAACGGGTCCGCGTAAGGCGCGGGCCCGGATGACAGGCGCCGCGCGCTAGCACGTTACAGGCGCGAGGACGCCGTCCTTGGCGCTCGATGCCCCCGACGACGGATCATAACTTACTGATTCAAAATCATATTCCAAAATGCGATCAACTAATTTTGACACTGTAAAGATTTGCTTGACCGAAACATCCTTGTCAAGCTATTTATCTTGACAGCGTAAAGATTGGCCCAGCGAGGCTGCCAATGGCAATCTTCCTGATCCTAGCGCCCTATGGCGCGTTCACTGTGCTGATGTTGATGACGTCGGCCACGCTTAGCCTGTTCGGGGCCGCTGCGGCCTGCCTTGGCGCCATCAGTTTCGACCTCGCCCGAGGCCGCTCGGTGAAAATTTTGGCGGCCGGTTCGGCGATCCTGTTTGCCGGCATCGGCACCTATCTCGCGCTGATCGATCCCGCCTTGAGCCAAACGAAGGTGAAGCTCGCGGTCGACATCGGCATTTTTACGATTTCGCTCGGCTCGATGTTGATCCGCTACCCCTTTACCCTCCAATACGCCCTTGAATCGGTGCCGGCCGAGACCGCGGCCATGCCCGGCTTTTTGCGCGCCAATTACATCATCACCGGCGCCTGGACGTTGGCCACGCTGTTGATGATGCTTGGCAATGTGGCGGTGCTCTATATCCCCGGACTGTCGATCTGGCCGAGCCTGGTGATTGCGTTCGCCGCGCGCAACAGCGCGATGTATTTCACCACATGGTACTCCGAGTGTCGCAAGCCGAAATTCGCCAAGCCGCCTGCAAACGCCCTGACCCATACGCATTGATCCAGGCCAAAGACGAAAACCGACCACGGGAAACGGATTATGAGAGACGTATTTGCCAGGCTCGGCACCGACTTCTTTTCCACCATCGTGTTCCTGGCGATCTATCTTGCAACCGACAACATCGTGCTGGCAACAGCGGTCGCGATTGCCGGCGCAATCGGACAGGTGGTCTATTCCCGCATCAGCGGCACGCCGCTCCACGTCATGACCTGGGCAAGCCTTGCGCTGGTCATCGTGCTGGGCGGTGCGACGATCCTGACCCGTGATCCCCGTTTCGTTTTGGCTAAACCGGCGATCGCGCATTTTGCCGTCGGCGCGGTCATGCTGAAGCGTGGCTGGATGCTGCGCTACATGCCCCCGATCGCGGTCGAGACCATTCCAAACTACATCACCTTCGCAGGCTACGCCTGGGCCGGGCTGATGTTCGTGCTTGGCGCCGGCACGATTGCGATCGCAGCAAGCGGTGATCTCAGGCTGTGGGTGCTCTACGTCTCCGTTGTCGCGGTGGGGGCCAAGATCCTGGCCTTCGCCGTGCAATACACTGGGTTTCGCATTCTCATCATCAATCGCATCCGCGCAAGCCAGAGCGTTGCTGGCTGAGACGCTTTTGGCGCGCCGAAATGAATTGGGCTCGGGCGGTGAGATGGGCTATACCCGCCGCGCGGGCCTTGCCGATTTCAAGACCATTCCGGTTTTGCGCGGGTACGGAGGAGACATCAATGGCGGTGGACGGAAGCTGGAACCTTGTCATGACCACGCCGATGGGCGAGCGCAATGCGACCTTGAACCTGACGAGCGCGGGCGCGACGCTGACGGGCACCCAAGGCGCCGACGGCAATTCCACCGAAATCTTTGACGGCACCGTGAATGGCGACGACGTCGCCTGGAAGGTCTCGATCACCAATCCGATGCCCCTGACGCTCGAGTTTACTGGCAAGGTCGCGGGCAACAGCATGTCGGGCGAAATGGGCATCGGCCCGATGGGCAGTTTTCCGTTTACGGGGTCACGGGCGTAAGCAGCTGCCGAACCCTAAAACCAGATCTGCATCGGCAGCTCATAAGCATCTATTGGCGGTGTTCCCTCGGGAACGCTGCCGGCCATGTCGCGTGCGGCGATAGCCACCGCACACGCATCCAACACATCGTCACGCTTGGCGCCGCTGCCGATACGCGCTTTGGCCAGCCACCGGTCGATTTCCCACACGCCTTGCCGCTTGAGCAGTCTTAAGCGAAGCCTCAGTCCCGGCTCCGATTTTTTCGACTGCAAAGGCTTGCCGCCATTCAAGCGCAGGAATACCAGCTCTGGATGCGCCTCGCGGACATCGCGCGAGCCAGTCGCGCGCAGCAAGGCATCGACCGCCATGATCTTCGGCCCCAGATGCCAAAGCTGACGCGATACCCGTGTCTGGCGGCGCCGCAGCGCCTCACGATTCGCCCGGTCGGGGTCAGAAAACTCCTGCCAAAGCCAGCGTCGCGCGCCGGTGAACACCCGCGAGGCATGCGGCCGCAGTCTTTCGCGCGCCAAGAGGTCGCAGACGCGCTCGCCGTCCCCCGTCATGCCAATCGGGATATCGATCGCAGCTCGATCGAAGGGAATCGACAGCGCCGCGGCGATATCACCGTGGAAGCTCACGTCGTGATGCTCGCCATCGAGGAAAACTGCGACCCAGCCTCTGGCGAATCCGTCGATGCCCAGCACCCTCACCCCAGATTCAAGTCCTTGAAGAAGTCGTTACCCTTGTCATCGATGATGATGAAGGCCGGGAAATCCACCACCTCGATGCGCCAGATCGCTTCCATGCCGAGCTCGGGATATTCCACCACTTCGACCTTCTTGATGCAGTGTTCGGCAAGGTTTGCAGCAGCCCCCCCGATCGAGCCGAGATAGAAGCCGCCATGCTTCTTGCAGGCCTCGCGCACCGCGGGCGCGCGGTTGCCCTTGGCCAACATTACCATCGAGCCGCCGGCCGCCTGGAACTGGTCGACGAAGGAATCCATCCGCCCCGCAGTGGTCGGGCCGAACGCGCCGGAGGCATAGCCCTCCGGCGTCTTCGCCGGTCCCGCATAGTAGATCGGATGGTCCTTGAAATAGTCCGGCAGCGGCTCGCCCCTCTCCAGCCGCTCGCGCAGCTTGGCATGGGCGGAATCGCGCGCGACGATCATGGTGCCAGCAAGCGACAGCCGCGTCTTGATCGGATGTTGTGAGAGCGTGGCAAGAATATCCTGCATCGGCCGGTTGAGGTCGATCTTGACGACCTCGCCACCGAGCGTCTGCTCGATCGCCGGCAGATATTGCGCGGGGTTGTGCTCGAGCTCCTCCAGATAGATGCCGTCCTTCGTGATCTTGCCCAGCACCTGGCGATCGGCCGAGCAGGACACGCCAAGCCCGATCGGGAGCGAGGCGCCATGGCGCGGCATGCGGATCACGCGCACGTCATGGCAGAAATACTTCCCGCCGAATTGCGCGCCGACGCCGAGCGACTGCGTCATCTTGTGGATGTCACGCTCCATCTCAAGATCGCGGAAGGCATTGCCGTCGGCCGAGCCATGGCTCGGCAGCTGATCGAGATAGCGCGCAGAGGCGAGCTTCACCGTCTTCATGCAGAGCTCGGCCGAGGTGCCGCCGATTACGATCGCAAGATGGTAAGGCGGGCATGCGGCCGTGCCGAGCGTCAGCACCTTTTCCTTCAGGAACGCGAGCAGGCGGTCCTTGGTCAGCACCGACGGCGTCGCCTGGAACAGAAAGCTCTTGTTGGCGCTGCCGCCACCCTTGGCCATGAACATGAACTTGTAGGCGTCCTCACCCTCGGCATAGATTTCGCACTGCGCCGGCATGTTGTTGGCGGTGTTCTTCTCCTCATACATCGATAAGGCAGCTACCTGCGAATAGCGCAGATTGCGCCGCAAATAAGCGTCACGCGCCCCCTCACTCAGCGCGGCCTCGTCGTCACCATCGGTGATGACGTTGCAGCCCTTCTTGCCCATGATAATGGCGGTGCCAGTGTCCTGGCACATCGGCAGCACGCCGCCGGCGGCGATATTGGCGTTCTTCAAAAAGTCGAGCGCGACGAACTTGTCGTTCGGGCTCGCCTCGTTGTCGTCGAGGATCGAGCGCAACTGCTGCAGATGCCCCGGGCGCAGATAGTGGTTGATCTCGCCGAAAGCTGCTTCCGACAGCGCCCGCAGTGCCTCGCGCGACACCACGAGCATCGGCTTGCCCAACGCCCTCTCGATCCGCACACCCTCGGTCGAAATCCTCCGGTAGGGCGTCTCGTCCTTTCCCAGCGGAAACAAGGGCGTGTGCTTATAGGGCGGAACAGGCTTTTGCTGATCGGGAAAGGCGGTGGGAGCGTTCATGGGTGGCTCGTGGGTTGAAGGCAAACTGCTGTCAATGTCCGCAAATAGCTGCGTCCTGTTTAAGCTCGCGGTTCAGCCACGGCACTTGCCAACACACTTGCGTGTGCCAGTAGAGGCCCCATGTCCCCGCGCGTGACTTCGGCCCTGGCCAGGCCTAGCCGTTCAAGATTTCTGGCCGCGTTTGCGTCACGGTCATGCGCCATGCCGCAATCGTCACGAGACTCTGCAGTAAGCAACGTCTGTCCTTGTGCCGGCTCGCGGCGACCCTTGCAGCAAACAATCAAGCGCCGCTTTGCAATAGACTCGTCTCCCAGTCCCAATTCGTTCTGCTTTTAGACGACCTTCCCGATCCCAACGCGGCAACGTCTTTACCGCAAGCGCAAGGTCGGCGGCCAGTTTTGCAATCGTAAACATCGTGCTCGTGGCGAGCACTATGAATCATTTCTGCGCACATTGTAAGGGCCTAGAGACCCCCTCCTTGCGCTGCGTCGATCAAAAAGCAGCGTCATCAGCGGTAACCTGTCGCAAGGTTTCTTCGAGCTAATCGGAGCATCAAAACAACATAGCACGGAACTCGAATAAATCACCGACTTGCCACAGCCTGGGCCTTGTGCAGGAAACCCCAGAGCGCGCTCTTGCGCTCTTAATCGCCCGAGGCTTCAATACCCGCCGAAGGGGCTTTCATCATGACATCACAACGACCGTTTCGCCGAACGATCCTGCTTGCCGCTGCACTCGCCTTGTTCGGCACCATCGCCGCTGCACCTGCGCGCGCCGATTCCTGCAACGATATCTCCGCGCAGCTGGCGGGCTCGATCGACGGCCTCAAGATCAACTTCAAGGCCGGCAATATCGTCTATCTGTCGCACCCAGCAGCAAACGAGCTCTCGCTCGGGTGCCGGGGCTCAGAATATACCAACGAGCTCTATGCCAAGGGGGACCGCAAGCTCAAACCGGAGTTCTTGAACCTGGTCGGCTCGGCGGCGGCGATTATCTTTACTCTCCCCAGGGACAACACCATGACAGGCACCTCACGTTGCCTTAAGGGCCTGGGCATTTTGCGCGGCAATAAAATCTCAATGCGCTACCACCGGCTCGACCTGGAATGCACCCGCACCAAGACCGACGTGGCCATCGTGGTCCGCCGCGGCCTCGATCAATAGCAAAACATTGTGAGCCTCTGTTTTGTCGTCGCGTCAGCCTTGCGTTCACCATGGCTCGCGCGCGGCGATGATGTCTCGCATTTTATCAATCGGTTTCAGACGGCATTGACGTGTTCGGCTGCAAGCTTAGGCAATATTTAAAGGACTGTGTTCAATGACCATTTCCAGCGTTTCAGCGCCAGCCTCCGCCGCCCCGATTACCCCGGTGGACAACAGCGCGCCTAAAACGGCGAACGCGACAAGTGGCGCCGCACGCGGCGACACCAATACCGCCCATCAGCCGCCTCCGCCCCCGCCGCTGCCGCCCGGACAGGGCACGCGGGTCGACCAACTGGCCTAAGCTTAAGGTTGCTTGCCACAGGCTCGATTGGTATCAGCGCCGTCGTTCCAGCAGTAGCGCAACAGCTTTGGTGGATCCACGGCCAACACTTCACGCTGTGCGACACTGTCCCAGTCTCTCAACGGCTTGGCTCGAAAGTTTAAAGCGGTCGCCAACCCTGGGTACGAACTCGTTTGGCATCGGCCATTTGGCGAGCAGCTCGCGTCGCGCAAGCGTCCGCCAGATTCTCTCCGGCGTGTAAGCCTGGCGCCGCAAACTTGCCGGAAAAGGCCGCGACCCTGCGCATCACGGGGCGCGAGGAGCAGTGTCATGTCAAACGCGAGCAGGACGTTCACCGGCGGTTGCCATTGCGGATTGGTGCGGTTCGAGTGCACCTGCGATCTTGCCCTGGTCACGTCCTGCAATTGCTCGATCTGCACCAAGAAAGGGCTGCATTTCACCTTTCTTGCGCCGAACAGCTTTCAGCTCCGCGCCGGCGAGGACAACCTGCGCGAATACCTCTTCAACAAGCATGCGATCCGGCACCAGCTCTGCGCCGACTGCGGCGTCGACGTGTTCGCACGCGGCAGGAAATCAGATGGCACAGAGATCATCGCGCTCAATGTCAGCTGCATCGACGGCATCGAGCTTTCCAAGGTCACGATGACCCAGATCGACGGCCGCAACCGATAAATCTGGCTGCTGCCCGACCTTCCGCTGCCCCATGAACGGCCGCGCAATGAGGCCGAGGCCGTTGCGAGATCGGCAGATCCGCGCAATAAAACCAAGCCACATCACCGAGCACCTCAGGCTCCGCGATCCAATTCCTTGTAGCGCCGAAAGATCCCGCTCTCGTTGAAGGGAATTCGGCGGTCGCTTGCGAGATAGGCCCTGATGTTGGGCCGTGCGGCGACGCGGTCATGCAGATCGATCAAGCCCGAGATGTCATCCTCAAACGCCGCCATGCGCTTCGGGAAAGCGTAACGCAGCCCCTCCACGATCTGAAACAGCGAAAGATCGATGTAAGTGAGCTTGCGGCCCACAAGGTAGCCGCCGCTGCTTCCCTTAAGGACGTCTTCGAAATAGCCGAGATATTTCGGCGCCCGTTCGTTCCAAAATTCCTCAGTGCGCTTTCTCGCCGCCGCCCTCTGGTCTTCGTAATAGAGCGAGGGCCCGAGCGGATGATGGGTGTCGTGAACCTCCAGCACGAAGTCGGTGACGGTGAGCTGCAGCTGATGCACCCACAATCGCCCCGCTTCCGTCTCTGGCGCGAGCCCAAGGCGCGAGCCGAGATAGAACAGGATGTTGGCGGTCTGCCCGATCACGAGCTGGCCCGCCTTCAGAAACGGCGGGGCGAATGGCGGCGTTCTGCCCTCTTCCATCATCCGCATCATCGCCGAGGCGCCGCCCGGACCGCGTGCGACGTCGACATAGTTAGCCTTGGTCTCTTCCAAGGCGAGACGGATGTATTCGCCGCGGCCCTGGATCTCCGGCCAATAGTAGAGCTCGTATTTCATCGAGGGACCCGCAAGTTTATTTGGGATCGTGTGGGCCACCCTATCCGGTATCGAACGGCTCCGGGAGGATTGCGCTCGCACCAGCTCTGAAATGCCTGACCTCAGTTGACCGCAAAGCAATAGAACAGTCCGTCGCCGCCGGTGCTCCTCAGATCCGCCTGCGAACAGCCGCCGTCTGGCCCGCGCGAGGGATGCGACGAATTCCAGGATCTGGACGCATCGTCATCGCGCAAGCCGATGCGGTCGGAATGGCCGACCATGGCGGAACCCTGTGTGCTGCTCGTCCAATTCTTGCAAGTGCGGTCGGTGCCTGGTGGAAACGCCGTGCCATCGGGCTGCGAGCCCGTCAGCACGTCGTGGCGGTTCGGCGTATCGCCACGGCCGTTGTTGACCTCACCCTTTTCGGTGAGCGCGGTCTGTTTGGTGAGGTTGTTGCCGGCGCTGTGCAGGTCGGCGACATCCTTGGCGATCACGACGCCCTTGGAATTGTGCCACGGCCCCTTGCCGATGCGCTCGCGCGCATTCACGGCAGACTGACCGTCACCCGCTTGCGTCGAGAGATAGGCGTGCCAGGTGTTTTGCCCCGCGCCCGTCGCTTGCGCCAGCGCCTGGCAATGCTGGTCGGCGCCAGCGAGCCCGCCAAGATTGGCGCCATTGCCAGGACCGACGCTGGTGATGAAGAATGTGGTGGCAGCCGACTGCGCGCGCGCCGGTCCGATTGCAAAAGTGGCGGTGGCGGCAAGTATCAGCACTGATACGCGTGAAACCGCCCTGTTAAGGACCATCGCCCCCTCCCGTTCTAGCTCTTGTTTGACCTGTTGGCTTGCGGCGAAACCGCCGGCTCTCATCAACACATAGGCAAAGTCATTTTTCAAGAGACACACGCAAAGCACAAGAGCGCCGGGCGAAACCGCAACGCCCGTCCTGGTTCGCCTCCTGCGGCGGACGATTAGCTCGTCTGCTGGATCGCCGAGAGCACCCAATCGCCGCCGCGCGGGCGCACGAAGGTCCAGACCTCCGTGACTTCGACCGGTTGCTCGCTGCCTTCTACCAACCGGCCGCTGGCACGATCGACGGTCCGGTCAACGATCGAGAAGCGCATCGCAACCGTGGCATAGTCGCTATCACCCTCGCGCCAGGCTTCTGCGAGATCGCCCTGCAGCAGCCTGGTGCCCGACACCTTGTTGACCACATTGCGCGTCCGATTCCGCTCGAGATCACTCTCGAAGAACGCGACCATTTCCGGCGTCGCAAGACGGCGCAGCCGTCCGATGTCCTCGCCAGACCACGCCGCTTGCGTCTCAACCAAGAGCCGCTCGAACGCCTCGTAGTCGGCCGGCTCGATCTTGAGCGGCGCACTGCCCGATCCCAAGCCAAATCCCATGCCGCTGCGTAAGCTCGATTGCGGACCAGCGCCAAGGGGGCCGCCGCCGGCATAGGCCGGCTGCGACAACTGGCGGCGGTGCCACCACGACATCGCAAGCCGCACCAAAAACACGATCAGCACGATCTGCAGGATCAGACCGAGCACCGATGAAAAGCCGCCGATGCCGGAAAACAACCCGCCGCCAAACAGCATGCCGAACAGGCCCGCGCCGAGGAAGCCCGCGGCAAGCCCGCCGAGCAGGCTGCCGCCCGGCCGGTTGAAAAAGCCACCGCCGAGCGGCGAAGCCATGCCCGGATTGCCCGGCCGGCTATAGCTGCGGTCGAACGGAGAGGCGCTGTTCGGTGCGGTCGCGGTCGGCGGCGGGGCAGAGAAGCTGCGCGAGCCCCGCGAGCCCGACGAAAAGCCGCCGTTAACGCGGGCGTCTGCCGCGGACGCAGCAAGCACGATCGGCAGCGCCAGCGCCAAAACCAGCGCGATCGCCTTCACCAGACCGCTGATATGTTGGGTGAATCTCATCGATTTTTCCTAAAATCCCAAGACCTTGGGACAAGACGTTGCCAAGCGCCTCTAACATGGGCAGCGCTGACCAAAAGAAAAGCCATGACAGCACAGAGCAGCTGCGGCGCTGCGTCGCGGGGACCTTCCCGTCGTGGAGGATTGCCCAAGTCTCGGCAGCTCCTAGGGCGGCGTCATCGTTTCCTTCACCGCGGCGACCAGTTGGGTCAGCGTGAACGGCTTGGGCAGGAACGCAAACTGCTCGTTCTCCGGCAGGCTCTTTTCGAAGGCGTCCTCGGCATAGCCGGAGACGAAGATGATCTTGAGGTCAGGATTGCGGCCGCGCATCGCCTTCAGGAGCGTCGGGCCGTCCATCTCCGGCATGACGACGTCAGAGACCACGAGGTCGACGGCGCCGTCCTTGGCCTCCAGCGCCTCCATCGCCTCGATGCCATTGGAAGCCTCGATCACACTGTAGCCGCGCGAGCGCAAGCCGCGCGCATTCAAGGAGCGCAGGCCCTCCTCGTCTTCGACCAGCAGGATGGTGCCCTGGCCGGTGAGATCAGCGCGCAGTCTGGGTTCAACCGTCGCCACAGCGTTGGCGGCGTGGGCCGCCTCCGACTTGGGCGCCTCTTGCGCCTCCTCTTCGCCGTGATGGCGCGGCAGGAAAATCGAGAACGAGGTGCCCTTGCCCTCCTCCGACTCCACATAGACGAAGCCGCCGGTCTGCTTGACGATGCCGTAGACCGTCGACAGGCCAAGGCCTGTGCCCTTGCCGACCTCCTTGGTCGAGAAGAACGGCTCAAAGATCTTGTCGCGGATATCGGCCGCAATTCCAGTGCCGGTATCGGAGATGTCGATCCGTACATACTCCGCAGCCGGCATGCCCTTATAGGCAAGCTGGGCGGACTCGGCCGCGCTCACATTCGCCGTCTTCACCTTAAGCTTGCCGCCGTCAGGCATCGCATCGCGCGCGTTGACCGCAAGGTTGACGATGACCTGCTCGAACTGGGAGACATCGACCTTCACCGGCCAGAGGTCGCGGCCGTGCACGAAGTCAAGCTTGACTTTCTCGCCGATCAGCCGGCGCAAAAGCATGGTGAGGTCGGAGAGCGCATCGCCAAGGTCGAGCACCTGCGGCCTCAGCGTCTGCCGGCGCGAGAACGGGAGCAGCTGCCGCACCAACGTCGCGGCGCGCGTGGCGTTCTGCTTGATCTGCA
>Ga0306924_10004781_pt1 | contig 13266 bp, 11 predicted proteins | sample sta12Can44000111_FD_203756 | JGI IMG/M metagenome (GOLD analysis project Ga0306924, IMG submission 203756) | Lab enrichment of tropical soil microbial communities from Luquillo Experimental Forest, Puerto Rico - statanox.12C.anox.44.000.111 (v2)... | ecosystem: Environmental > Terrestrial >... | reverse complement strand
CTCCAGGCGATCGCCGACCTCGACCTCGAGGAACTCCAGGCGATCGACCCGCCGCGCGGTTACGGCCGGGACTGACGGAGAAAGAAACCACTTGACATCAGCAAGCCCCATACAAGTCCTTCGGCGCCGAGCTGCCGATGCGATGTGGCTGTCGGTGAACGCCCCGACAGAGGACCCGCCCAGCCAAGAAGGTTATGACTCTCGGGCTTAGTGTCGCCAAACGCGTGTGGCAGGCCACGGCGCGCGAGCTTCTGGCAGTTCTCACACAAAGTTCACCGCCAGTTGCCGGGTACGTGAGTGGCCGGGTAATTACTACACGAACCTGTCGCCGCTGGAGGATGAGCCACCAATGAAAGCGTTGTTCCTGGGTACGCTCGCCGCCTCGCAAGCTATGCCTATCATCGAATTCATCACCGCCGACATCCGTACCGAAGTCCTTGATAGCAACGAACCGGCACAGGCCGCTGCGGCGCTCGCCGATGCGGATGTTCTGCTGACCGGAGCTTGGCGAAGCGGATTTCCGGCGGCGCCGAAGTTGCGCTTGCTGCAGGTGCCGCTTGCCGGAACCGACGGCATCGATGTCTCTTCGCTGCCGAGGGGCGTCACCGTGTGCAATGCTTATGGCCACGAGCCGGCTCTCGGCGAATTCGCGATCATGATGATGCTGGCTTGGCGACACCGCCTGTTCGAGATCGCGACGTCATTCCGCGAGGGATCGTGGTCTTGGAGCCCGATGGTGGGCGGCGCAGTGCGCGGGGAGATCGGCGGCCAGACCGTCGGCATCGTCGGGCTCGGCCACATCGGCCGCGAAGTCGCGTGGCGCTCGGCAGCCGCTCGGCTGCCGGGTGCTTGCCGTCAACCGAACGATGCGCGAGAAGCCGGCAACGGTCGAGCATGTCTTTTCATGGACGGAACTCGACCGAATGCTTGGCGAGTGCGACATCGTCGTGCTGAGCTGTGCCCTAACCTCTGAGACGATGGGCCTGATTGACAGCCGCCGGCTTGCCGCGATGAAGCCCAGCGCCTTCTTGATCAATCTGGCGCGCGGCCCTATCGCCGAGGAGCAGGCACTTTACCGTGCCTTGCGCGATGGGGTCATCGGCGGAGCGGCGCTCGACACCTGGTGGCGTTATCCGAGCGCTGACGATCCGGCGCCGCGCCCCTCCCGCCACCCGTTCCATGAACTCCCGAACGTGATCATGACGCCTCACTGCTCGCCACGGACCGATGGAATCATCGAGCGTCGCTCGCGCGATGTTGCCCGAAACATCGACCGCTTTGTCCGCGGCGGGCCGCTTGAAAACATCGTCGCCAAGACCTGAGAATTAAGCTTTGTCTCAAAGACCCTGACGAGGGACATTTGTCGAACGGGGCTGCTCCGGCATTCTGCTCGCCCCCGCTAAGGGCCGGTTTGTCAACCCGGCATTTTGGTGGGGACCCCGCGAAGGTCCGGGATCGGCGCGTCCTCGCCGCTGACGGCCCTATCTGGCGAACGACGAGTTTCCACCCAAAGCAGCGGTAGCCGGGTCGCCCGTCACGAACCGCAGCAGTGAGCCGGTCAGCGTAGTCGCTGCCGCACGGTGCCAGTGCCGTGTCGCGTTGCCGCGGCGGTTCTGCATTGGCACGCTGGCATTCGGCGATCATCCCGTCTTGTGTCGAGGTCGTGCTTCCCCCCCCGGCCAGCCCGTGCGATCGCGCATCGGCTCCCAGCAAATCCGGAGGCGGGCCGTCGTTCGCCCGTTCTCCAACTTTTCTCGGACGGGAGACAAAAACAGTGCCGATCGGAGAACAATCAGGCATGCCCGGTTCGTTGCCACAGTGCATGGTCCAGAACTGATTGTTTGCGCCAGTCAGACCGTCAGACGCCACCGATCAGAACAGGTTACAAATCACGCCGAGCGCAGGACCACTTTCCACGTTAAAAACATCAATGGATACGCATTGGAATCGCCGCATTAGTAATATACCGACCGACCGGCCCCGCCGCTTGCCGACAGCAGTTCGCCGGAGACCGCCCAGGCCTTTTCCGAGGCCAGGAAGACCGCGACAAACGCGACCTCTGAAGCGTCCACCATGCGGCAGATGGCATTGCCGCGCGGCGAGTCCGGCGCAAAGTCCCGCCGCTCCGCCTCTTCCGGGGATACGCCCAGCTGGGCGGCGCGGGTGGCAACCAGGCTCGGCGTGCGCTCGGTGCGGGTTGTGCCGGGATGGATGCAATTAACCGTGATCCCATGACGGCCCAGTTGAACCGACAGCGTTTTTGTCATGTGCACCAGGCCGGCATTGCGGGCGCCGCCGCTGAGATTGCCGGCGTTGCGGGCGTTGCCGCCGCTGATGTTGATGATGCGGCCCCAGCTCGCCGTCTTCATGAAGGGGATGACGGCGCGGGCACAACGCAGCGCGCCCACATACTTGACGTTGAAATCCTCGATCAAATCCTCGTCGACGACGGTTTCGATCGGGCCGGTCGCGGTCGTCGACCCGCCTGGGTGGGACCCGCTATTGACCAGGATGTGCAGACCGCCCAATTGCTGCGCCGCCTCGGCGACCACGCGCTCCACCTGCTCCTTGCTGGTGACGTCGGCAGCGAGTGGAATGATGCGCCGGTTGGTCTGGGTGGCCAACTCCCGCGCCGTCGCCTCCAGATCCGCCTGGGTGCGCGCCACGATTGCCACATCGACCCCTTCGCGAGCCAATTCCCGCGCGATGGCCTTGCCAATACCCCGACTGCCGCCAGTCACGATCGCATGCTTGCCTTGCAATCCGAGGTCCATGGCTCTCTCTCCTTGGCGGCGTGACCGCGATGTTATTACTTCACGTTCATTGTTCTCTCTGAGGGAACCTGGCGCAAGGGTGTTGCCAGACACAGGACGATGTATGGAACGTGCCTACATGCCTCCGGCAGAGCCGCCGCCGCTCGAGCACGATACATGGGCGCACCCCATCCCAAAGCTGCGGTAGCGGGGGGCCCGGCCCGAACCGCCGGATTCGACCCTCAGCCGTCATTCGTAGCCCGCGGGGCCGTCGGCGGGCCGGAACCGATCTCAACTCGAATGAGGGTGTGGCGCATCTGCGTTCGATTCTGTCTTCGGTTTCATAGCTGCTTCCCTGCTCACCGCCGCTAGCCTTCGAAGGCTAGCTCGGTTGGGGAAGTAGCCGGTCCATCCCATTGGCGGCCATTCGTGAGGGTTTCCCGGGCGCTGCACTCGCCACGCCGCCCGAAAGCCTCCTGATCACTTGGGGTAAGCTGAGGCTGCGGCTCACCGCCTCCTCGCCACGATCGTCATCGTCTCTCGCGCCCCGGTCTCATCCACGGCCCCTTGCGCGTCGTCACGATGCGGATTGTGTTTTTCGCGATGCTGATCTCGCCGTCCCAACTGTCGCCCAGGGCGACCCTGCGCAAGTTCGTCAGGTGATGCGCTCGTAAATCTTGCCGGCGAGGTCGAAGGCGCGGGCGGCGACAATATCGAGGATGTGCAGCGTGATGAAGTCGCCCGAGCCGCCGCCGCTGTAGGCGGCGAGAACCACGAGAAGGCCGTTCTCCGTCGCGCCGAAATATGTGACCCCGTCTCTTCTCCAGCGCCCGCATTCGCGGTGACCTTCTTCTGACTGATCCAGGTGCGGTTTTGCCTGATTTCGTAGAAATAGAGGTTGCTGCCGATCGCGGTCTTGACGTCGACTGTCACCCATATGGTTCCGGAATCTGCTAAGTCGCCGTCGCCGAAATCGCGAAAAATCTCTGGCGGGATTTGCTTACCATTCAGGGTGAAGTCGCGGCGGGCCTCGGCGATGAGGGCGGCCGTCGGCGCCGTTTCGCCGGCCCTCGCGGGCAGCGGCACAAGAGACGAGCCGATCATCCACAGCGCAAGCGCGGCGCTTGGGCGGGACAGCGGTCGCAGGCGCATGGCGGCATTCCCATTGAAGGTCGCATATCCGTCGGTCAGGATGACGGCCAGCCTACTGATTTAGCGGTCGAATCATGCCGCACATTTATCGCCCGGGCTATCTCCGCGGTGCCACTCGCCGACGAGGTGATCGAATAGCAGAGCGGCCGGTCCAGGCGCGGGTTGAACTTCTGGTTTCCACCCGACTGCGTCCTTGCGGCCACCGCGGGCCATCGGCTGCACGGCGCCGCACAACGGCCATTCGCGTGACTGAGATTGAACCGCGGGAGTTGACCCATTGCGGACCTACGGCCAACGCGGCGATGCCGCCTTGGTGATCGCAACAACATCAACGCACCCTCTTCCGCGTGCACCAAGGTGGATCGTATCGTTTACGCCGAATTCCGCGACGAGGATCATCATGTTGACGGACCGATACGAACTTCCCTTGTCCACCGCTTCGTCCGCCGCGCGGGACGCCTACGTACAGGGCTGTGAGGCGAAGCTGACCATGTACCCCGGCGCACTCGAGGGGTTCGATCGTGCCGTCGCCGTAGATCCCGGCTTTGCCCTCGCCCATGCCGCCAGGGCGCACGTGCTGCTGGAACGCGGGGACGGGGCGGCGGCACGCGCGTCGATGGCGGCGGCCAATTCCCTCGCCGCCGGTTTGTCCGCGCGGGAAGCCAGCCATATCGCATTTTTCGACTTGCTTGCGGCGGGCGACGCCGAAGCCGCGCTTTGCGCATTGCCCGCGCACCTGAACGCTTGGCCCCGCGATGCCGTGGTGCTTGGCACCACCGCGTTCACCAACGGCCTGATCGGCAGTTCCGGCCGCGCCGGGCAGAAACGCGCACTGCTGGACCTGCTGGAAAGGCTTGCCCCGAGCTACGGTGACGATTGGTGGTTCACAGCCCATCATGGCATGGCGCTCTCGGAGAATGGACAGGAGATGACGCCCGCCCAAAGATCGATCGATCCCTCGCCCAAAACCCCAACAACCCTTGGGCGGCGCACGCCCGCGCGCACCTCTGCTATGAGGAGGGCGATGCAAACACGGCCCGCGCCTTCCTCGCGTCTTGGCTCACCACCTATCCGCGTAACGGCTTGTTATATAGCCACCTGAGTTGGCATCTGGCGCTCGGCGACCTCGAGGCCGGCGATGCGGCGGCAGCGTTCCGGCTTTTCAGGGAAGCCTTCTCACCCGATGTACACAGCGGGCCGCCGCGCGGGAAGGTGAACGATGCGGTTTCCTTTCTGTGGCGCTGGGAACTCGCCGGGCACCCGCGCGACGCCGAAGCATGGCGCATGATGTACGACTTCGCGAACAGCGCGTTTCCGCGCGCCGGCGTAGCCTTTTCCGACATGCACATCGCGCTCGCCCAGGTCGTGGCCGGCAATGACGCGGCGCTGGAGGCGCGCGCACGGCAGATGGACGAGCTCGCGCGCAACGGTCGTTATCCATCCGGGCCCTGCGTACCGACGGTGTCGCACGCCTTCGCCGCTTTCGAACGGCGAGATTTCTCCGCCGCGATCGACGCGCTCGAACCGATTGCCGGCGAACTCGAACGCATCGGCGGTAGCCGCGCCCAGCTCGACCTGGTGGATTTCACGCTGTTGAAGGCCTATCTCGGCGCGGACCGCCCGGATGATGCGCGCCGGATGGCGAGCGTGCGGCGTCCAGGCTCTTCGGGCATTCCCGTTGCCGGATTGGCGGCCGTGCACTGATCGACGAAACGACGGCGACCTGGATCGATCTCGCTCCGAGCGGAGCGGCCGTACAGCTGTTCCGTTTCCTCCCTTCTCAGATGGACGCGGCGCGCAGGGAGTTCGGTGACTGGCCGTCAACGGTCGCGTGAGGCCGCCGCACGGTTCGTGGACGATTGCGATACCGGGCGGCTACCGGGTCACCGGACGCTGGTCCCCGAACGGCCGGCCGCCGAGGCGGCCGGTCGGGGATCGCCAGCGGCTGCCGGCACGCGATGTGGATGGGGGCGCGCGGCACCGTTGTCGAGCCCGACGCCTCGGTGCGCCATCGACGCCGGCCGACCGACGGTGCGGACCTGGCTTTTTTCGGTCGAACAAGCCGTCTTGCTCGATAATTGGGACCCGATCGGGCTGCGCGGTACGGCGTCGGAATCCTACAGGGTCGACGACCTCTTCGTGCCGGAAGATATCAGCGGCCCCAGCGAGGACCCGAGCCTGCGCGGCGAGCAGGGGCCGCTCTGCGCCTTCCCTCGGCACGCGCTCTACTCGGTCGGCAATGCCAGTGTCGGTCTCGGCATCGCCCGCGGCGTGCTCGACACCTTCGTCGAGCTGACATCGCGCAAGACCCCGCGCGGCGCGGGCCGGCTCGCCGACAACGCGGTCATCCAGGCCGAATTGGCGCGCTCCGAGGCCCGGCTCGGTGGGGCCCGCGGCTTACCTACTCGACTCGGTGACCGAGATTTACCGACGGACAGGTCCCACGGGCCCAATCGACGTGATGGACCGAGCGCGGGTGCGCCTCGCCGGCTCCCATACAATAACGGGCGCCGTCGCGGTCGCCACTGGACCTATAAGCCGCCGTGGCCGACGCAATCTTCCCTGGCAGCCACTTGGAGCGCCGCTTTCGCGACATCCATACATTGTCGCCGCAGATCCAGTCGCGCGACGCGCATTATGAAACTGTCTGCCAGGTATCGCTCGGCACCCCGCCCGAGGTGCTTTTTAGCCGCGAGCCGCCGTTTCCGATCACGCTATAGCAACTGGCTCTTGCTTCCCTAAGCCTTCCTGTTCGGCCGAATTAAATCCCTGTTCGGTCGATTTAATTCCCTGTTCGCCCGCTTAGGGAATTGACCGGTCGATTGCTGAGATAACAATGGCTTGCGGAGCCGGGTTCCGCTCCGTAACGCCACAGAGCAAGGTTTTTCGCTATATCTTCCCGTCGACCAAGGAAGCGCCCAGCTACCATCAACGCTCCAGCTTCATGCCTTTCTGCACGCCCGGCCGCGCGCCGACCCGGTCGCCCCAGGCGGTGACGTTTCTGAGGCCGGCGCCGTCGATCAGCGGCTTGCGCCCGGCGTAGATCGGGTAGAGGCCGAGATCGGCGACGGTGATGTCATTGCCGGTCAGATAGGGCGTGCGGGCGAGCTGATCGTCGGCGGCGCGGAACTGGGTGACGAGCCGATCCTCGTAAAACTTGATCGCTGATGGCGGCACCTTCTCCGGCATGCGGTTGCCGAGGAAGAAGATGTTCTGCGCAGTCGGCGCCATGTCGCTGGCGGCCTCACCGAGCCATTGGTAAGTCCTGGCGCGCGTTGCCGGATCGCTGGGGATCAGCTTGCCGGTCTTTTCGGCGAGGTAATAGAGGATCGCCCACGACTGGATCAGGGTCAGCGGCTTGCCGCCGGGGCCGTCGGGATCGATCAGAGTGGGGATCCGGGCGGTCGGGTTTATTTTCAAATAATCCGGCTTTCTCTGGTCGCCTTGCCCCAGGTTGAGAACGTGCATCGTGCAAGGGACACCGCACTCGTTGACCGCGATTGCCGCGCGCTGCCCATTGCCGGTGCCGGCCGTGTAGAGTTCCATCGCTACCTTCCCGTCTTTCTGGTTGTACCGAGGCCACCATCTTAACGCGTCACGACCGGCACCGTCTGCGGTCTCTTCGAAGCTCTTATCGGTTTGTGGGAGTTTGCGACCTTTCCTGCCTACTCGAATAAGGCCCTCGCCTTGGTCAGATCTCGACGATCTGGCGCTTCAGTCCCTTGACGACGGCTTCGGCGCGCGAGGCGGCGCCGAGTTTTTTGAACAGCGACTCGATATGGAATTTAACGGTGTGCGGCGAGATGCCGAGGCGGCGGGCTGCCGCCTTGTTGCTCAAGCCGTCCCGCAAAGCCGCGAGAACCTCGATCTCCCGCGGTGTCAACACCGGCGATGCCTCTTCGGCCAATGGCCCGAAGGTGCGGTTCCGCGGACTCGGCCCGCGCACCGTGAGTCCCGCGGCGACGGCACGCAAGGCCGCGTCGATCTGCTCAGCTGTTGCGTCCGGCGGCAACCACCCGGCAAAATCTCCTTCAACCGAGCCGATCGTGACGGCCGATGCCGGCATCGAGCTGTCGATCGTGCCGTCGGTCAGGATCGCATCCGGAGCGGCTGCCAATTCGACGACTTCGTGCCCGTTCCGCGCAAGCAGCGCCGCGAGCCGCCTTTGCGCCGTCGCTCCGGATACGACGACGGCAATGCGCAGCCGGATCGGGATGCCGCTCATCCCGAGGGTCGGGTGGCGACAATTGCCGTCAGCGCTAGGACCGTGCCGGCCCGCAGCAGCCGCAGCTCGCTCGGTTGCCCGACCGCCTCCGGCCCGAGGCGCTGCGCCACCATCGCCGGACGGCTGACACTTTCCCCACCGATGGTCAGCAGGATATCGCCAGCCAGCAACCCAGCCCGTGCCGCCGGGCCGTCCTTCGCCACACCCATGATCATCAGACCGCGCGATTGGCCGGCTGCAGCCTGCAGCGCTTCGGGCACGAGCACCGGCTGAAGCGCCAGCCCGAGCCACCCCCGCTCGACGCGCCCCTTGCTGAGCAGCGGCTCGAGCACGCCCTCGACCGTGGTGATCGGGATGACCAGGACACGTCGACGCGGCCCCAAGGTCGAGATGCCGAGCAGGCCGCCTGCAGCATCGAACACCGGTCCGCCTTCCTCCCCTCCGGTCAGCGCCATGTCGAGAACGATCCGCTTATCGACGCGGCCGCCGGCTCGGCTATGCCAGGCCGGACCGACCGAGTGGATGACGCCGAGCCGCACGGAGACGCCGGTGCCGTCGGCGCCAAAGGCGAGCGCGAGCGCGCCCGGATGGGGCTCGGCGGCCGCAGGCGGGCCCGGATCCGGGGATCCGTCGAGCTTGAGGGCAACGACGTTGGTGCCTGGATCGCGGCCCGCCAGACGCGCCGCGTAGCTGCTGCCGTCGCCGAGCACGACCTTGGCCTCTTCGACATGTGCAAAGGCCTGCTCCGCAGCGATGACGACGTCTTTGCGCCAGAGGGTTCCCGAACGCATCGGGCGTCCCTCCACCTCGATACGCGCGACCAAGGGCTGCGCCCGCCTCGCGCGCTCGACCAGCGCATCGGATAGCTCTCTCAGCGGATTTTGAACAATATCCGGCATAATCTTCTCCCTCTTCGAGCCGACCTTCAGGATGGCGTCGATCGAGGTTCTCGACTACCGGAAGGATGGGGAGGTCGAAGCCCGCCCGGTGACCGGGGTGAATATTACGGGGAGATGGCCGATTTCCTTTATAGGGGCCGCTGAGGTCCGGTCACCCCGCGCCCTCGCCTTCGGCCGAAGGCGACGAGAGTCAGCCGATTCTCGATCGCTGGGCCGAGCCGATCCGCCGCCGCCGTCAGTTTAACTTATCGGAGCCAGACCGCAGCCAGCGAGCTGATTGTGGCCCAGATCGCCACCCACAACCCGACCGAGAACAGCGTTATCGCGGTCAGCGATGCCATTCTGCTCAGCCGAACTACGGCTTGGCGCGCCACTCGATCGCGCTCTGATGGTCGGTGACCCAGCTCTCGGTTGATGGCGGAACAAGTTTGCTCGGACGCGATCTCGCTGTCCACCAAGACCTTCCCCCTGCGGGCCAACACCCGCGATTGCACCGCGATCAGTTTTAACCATAACTCCGTCACCCTAGCGTCAGAGCAGCGTCAAGCGAGCGTCCCACGCATTCGAGCGTCGCAGCCGCGACCCAAGAGCCGAAGTTCAAGGTAGCGATTTTGCCATGTATCTTATCGACCGGCCCGTCGTTTTAGTGAACCACTGGCCTGTTCCGAGGTGTGCCGGCTTGTTCCCATCGGCGCGTGAGGTTTCGGCATCGTGCCACCCAACGAGATCTCGATCGCCATCCGTACCGAGCAGTTGCGCGCAGTCTTTCGGCAACTGCCGATCAGCCTCGGCGTTAATCTCGTGAATGCGGCCCTGACCGCGACCGTGCTGTCAACGATCGGCGCTCGACCGTTCCCCCTGGTTTGGTTCTCTCTTATTGCTCTGATTACCGCCGTGCGCTGGATCTTATGGCGACAATATCGTCGCTCTCTTTCCGGACACGAGCGAGACCATATTTGGTCGAGGCTCGCTGTCTGCGGATCGTTGCTTGCCGGATCATGCTGGGGCTTTGGTGGAATGTTGCTGTTCCCGATCGTTCCCACATCGGGGCAGATCTTTCTGACGTTTGTGATCGGAGGGATGTGCGCGGGCACTGTCGTATTGAATGCGTCGTATTTGCCGACCCTTCTCGCCTTTCTGCTCTCGGCAAGCCTGCCGATGGCAGCCCGCTTCTTTGCAGAAGGCACTGCTGCCGATAACGCGCTCGGAGCGATGATCGTCGTCTTTGCGACGGCACTTTCGCTGGCCGGAGCGCACCTCAACCGGTTCTTCACCGACGCGATACGGTTACGTTTCGAACTCGACGAGGCCAATCTTCGCCTGCGCTCTGAAATGGCCGAACACCAGGCGACCGAGGCGGTTTTGCGCCAGGCTCAAAAGCTCGAGGCTGTCGGCCAATTGACCGGCGGCATTGCCCACGACTTCAACAACCTGCTGACGGTGGTGATTGGGAACCTGGTACTGGCGAGCGGCCGGGCGAGCAATAATTCCAGCATATTGCCGCTGCTCCAGAGCGCCTTGCGATCCGCCGAGCGGGGTGTCGCGCTGATCCAGCGGCTACTCGCCTTTGCCCGTAAACAGCACCTCGATCCGCAATCGGTTGATCTCGGGGCTTTGGTTGCCGGCATTGAAGAACTGCTGCAGCGGACGGTAGGGCCGGCGATCCGCCTCGAGATAACAGCGGACGCCAACCTCGCACCGGCGCTTGTCGATGCCAATCAGGTCGAGCTCGCGATCCTGAACTTGGCGATCAACGCGCGGGACGCCATGCCTGTCGGAGGCACGTTGCGCATCTCGCTGCACAATCGACGAGCCGACTACAGCTCGCCTCCAGGGCTGACTGCTGGAGATTATGTTCTCGTATCCATCAGCGATACCGGAACCGGTATGGACGACGCGACCCTCGCGCAAGCATTCGATCCGTTCTTTACCACGAAAGAGGTCGGCAGCGGCTCCGGCCTGGGATTGCCAATGGTGCAAGGCTTCGCCGGGCAATCGGGCGGCGCGGTGCAGATCCGGAGCAAACTGGGTGAAGGCACAACGGTTGAACTATGGCTGTCGCAGGCTGTCGAGCCCCCGCTCGGGACCTCCACCGCAAACGCGTCCGGATCGGTTATACCGCAGGGCATGGCCAACGTCCTGCTCTGCGACGATGATGACGACGTGCGGCGTTTTCTCAGCGAAGTCCTGAAATCCGACGGCTACATGGTGCGCGAGGCGAGCACTCCCGAAGGAGCGCTTCGCATCTTGGAGGACGGCGCCGCGGTCGATTTGCTGATCGTCGACTATGCCATGCCGGGGATCAATGGACTGGAAATTATCCGGCAAGCGTGGCGGCAGCGCCCGAGTTTGAAGACGCTGTTGATCACCGGCGATGCCGGTGCCGCAGGTGACGACGTGGCAGGTGCTCCGCTCCTACGCAAGCCTTTCAGACCGGTCGAATTCTCACAAACCGTGGCGACACTCCTGGCCGCCTAGTCGGTCGCGGCAGGTTGACGCATCGGCTGATGCGGTTTTGGACCGTGCCTGCTGATCCCGACACGCGAACCATAGACAGGCCATCGGCTAGGCCGGTTGGTGGTCGACATGGTGGAGCTCGATTTATGGCCTTCAGGCGTGAGTTAGCCATCAGATTCCTGTAGACACCGATATAGGGGCGCAAGCGCCGCGAATCGCGAGAAATCAGCTTTTAAACGGTTCGCTCGGCGTGCGCCGGCTGACACGTACTTCTCCTCAAATCTGGGCAAATTAGGTCAATATCACGACCTTATCCGGAGAATGTCGGAGAAGACCGGAGGGCCTAACGGGGCGAATAGAGGACGCTTGCCGAGGTCGGCCGCAGCTGGTGACGTCCGGGCAAACGCCGGTGCTCGATCTGGCCGAAGCGCCGGCGCTGCTCGACAGCGTCGACACGTCGGCGTAGTGGGGTCATCTGACCCCATCTTCCGGTCACGCCGGTGCGGGTGGCACCACACCACCCCCTGCCGCGGTGTTCTTCTATTCCGGCAACCGCGAAGGCGAGCACCCGACGGCGGCATCTGGCCGGCTATGCCGGCAACGGACCGTCGGCTGCGCAGCGTCTCGCAATCCGCACAACCCGCATCGCGCCGGTGGTGGCCGAGCTCGCGTAGCCGTGGTCAGCGGTTTATTCATCCGAGCTTCATCGACGACCCCCTTCGGCGTGGCCTCCGCCCCACCCACAGGAGGGTTGTCTGATTGGAACAACGCAACCAACGGGAGCCCGACCTAGGTCTCCTTAGGGTCATCAACTGAACAAGCGCAGCAGATGCGAAGGTCCGCTTTCCACTGACTCCATCGATCTGGGCGCGCGGGAGACGGAGGTCCGGAATGGGGCATCAACGGTCGTCGCTGTCAACGGAAGCGAATGTCCGCAAGGGGTCGCGAGCCGCCCTCCGAACTGGGTACCAAGCGTATGATTTGTACAGGTGGATGAAATCTGACGCTTGGTATCCGTGCTGGGGGTCCGCTTGGGGTGGAGAGCCGACCTTCGTAACAGCCATGTTGAAGGAGAGGTAGGCCGAAAGCGGTCACTCCGATTGAGCCCTAACCGCAGGGTTCTTTTAGACATCCGAGACGGCGCAACCGGGTCAGTGCGGGTTTGCGGGTGGCGGCGGTGCGGACGTTCCCGTCTCAGTCGGCCCTCTCGCCGCTGCAGCGGTCGCGGCCTTTTTGGCCGCGTCTGCCTCTTCGATCAGCTTATAAGCGACGTAATATTTGTAGATGTTACGTACATACCGCACTGGTTCCTGGCCTACCCGCGCTGCAGCCACCCGCTCGACATTGTTGAACCACAAGTTTGGGTCGAGCTTTTCCGCCTGCGCTTCGCGCCGCAACGATTGGATTTTGCCTGGCCCTGCGTTGTACGCGGCGAACGCAAACAGATTGCGGTTCTGCTCGTCAAATGATGCGTCGTTGAAATAGTTATCCATTAGCTGCGCCATGTATTTGGCGCCGGCATGGACATTGGGGTCGGGTTCGTGGATGTTGCCGACGCCGAGTTCGCGACCGGTCTCCGGCAGTACCTGCATCAGGCCAACCGCGCCGGCACGGCTGACGATGCGCTGGTCAAGACCAGATTCCTGATAGCCCTGCGCCACCAGCAGAAGGGTATCGAACCCGTATTGGCCGGCATAGCGCCGGAAGATCTCGACCGTGTCACGAAAGCGCTGTATGTCAGCTCCCTTGGTAGCGGTGAGCAAGTGCTTGAGGTCCAACA
>Ga0306924_10004779_pt1 | contig 13269 bp, 13 predicted proteins | sample sta12Can44000111_FD_203756 | JGI IMG/M metagenome (GOLD analysis project Ga0306924, IMG submission 203756) | Lab enrichment of tropical soil microbial communities from Luquillo Experimental Forest, Puerto Rico - statanox.12C.anox.44.000.111 (v2)... | ecosystem: Environmental > Terrestrial >... | reverse complement strand
AGCGGAATTTGTCGGCCCAGGCCACGACGGGGCGAAACAGCAGCTGGTCGTAGGCAATGATCACCAGAAGCATGGTCAGGATGGCATAGCCGATCGCCGGCAGGTTCTGTCTTTGAATCGCAAGCGCAACATAGGAGCCGATGCCCGGCAGCGTGATCGTCGTGTTGCCGACCGTGATTGCCTCCGAGGCCACCACAAAGAACCAGCCGCCGGACATCGACATCATCGTGTTCCAGATCAGGCCCGGCATGGCGAAGGGCACGTCAAGCCGCCAGAAGCGCTGCCATCCGCTGAGGTGAAAACTCTTGGAGGCTTCGTCCAGATCCTTCGGGACGTTGCGGATCGACTGGTACATGCTGAAGGTCATGTTCCAGGCCTGGCTCGTGAAAATCGCGAACACGCAGGCCAGTTCGGCGCCGAACACCTGGCCGGGGAAAAGATTGAGGAAGAAAACTACCGTGAAGGTGAGAAAGCCCAGGATCGGCACCGATTGCAGGATATCGAGCAGCGGGATCAGCACCATCTCGGCCCGCCGGCTTTTAGCGGCGAGCGTGGCATAGACCAGCGTGAAAATGATCGAGCAGACGATGGCGAGCAGCATCCGCATGGTCGTGCGCAGCGCATAAGCCGGCAGATTGGCCGGGTCGAGCGAAACCGGAGAGGTGTCGAGGGTGGACAAGGGCAGTGTGGTCTGCTCGCCGCCATAGACGATCAGCACCATGGCGCCGATCACGAGCACGAGCGCGACGGCATCCCAGATGTTCGGCCGCAGCGCCTGTCCCAGTCTCGGGGTCAGAATATCGTCAAGCGTCATGCGTGCCGCCTTGTGTCGAACCCGCCGGATGCCCGGCGTCAAGAAAATCGCGACCCGTCAGGGATGGTTTGGAATGAACGATTGATTGGCGTAGCGGTGAGTCGGCAACCAACTCAGGTGGCATGTCGCAAACTGGTGTTCATTGCAGAATCTGTCGGCAGACATCAATAGGCTTTGCTCGCTTTTTTCCTCCGGACCAAATCCGGAGCGCGGCCCGTCATGTGCACGCGGAAAAGGCATTGACCAGTGGCGATGATATGATGGAATTATGACGAGCAGGTTTCCTCGACGAACTTCGACTTTGAGGAGTTCGATGATCCCGAAAACGCCATTAAGCGGGAAAAGCGTTTGGAGAAGTGGAATCGGGCTTGGAAGCTCCGCTCGATCGAAGGACACAATCCAAACCGGAGTGATTTGTATCCACGCATTGCCGGACCTCAAAGATGTGGTCATGCCGCGCGAAGGCGGGGCATCCAGTACGCCGTGACGCCAATAACCAGATGCGACTGGCCCGGAGTACTGGATCGTCCGCCTTCGCGGACGCTGACCCCACCCCTGGTGGCGCGATGAGCTATCTGAGCTGCCCAACGGCTGCAATCAACGCTCCCATCGATCTTGTCTGGGCCCTTCTCGTGACGCCCGACGATTGGGGAAGCGTATTCGATGTGCGTCTGGTTGGCGTCGATCCGCCTGGACCGGCAGTTGTCGGACAGGTGGTTCATGGCGAGACCGGGTTCAGAATGTTTCATCTGAAGCTGACGCTAAGGATCAGGGAGATCGATCCAGGGTCTCACCATCTCGGGTTGGACGTGGAACTGCCGTTTGGGCTCGGGGTTCGCGAGGATATTCAATGCACGCCTCTCGATGACAGGCATTGCCGCGTGCACTATCGCTGTGACTTCGATTTCCCCGCGGGGTGGAGAGGGGCGGCGATGAGAACGGTCCTGGGCCGCAGACTCGGTTCGGGTCCTGCTGACTCGCTTTCTCGCCTCAAACGCGCAGCCGAACGCCGCTTTCCGGGCTGAAAGGAATCTCCCAAGACGCGCTGCGAGCGCGGACGCAGCGCCGCGGTCTCAGCCGCCCGGTGAATGGTGGTGAACCTCGACCGTCACGTGCGACAGGTCGGGGAACCTTGCCAATCTCTTCCGGTAATGTGCTGCGTCGTGCGTCTCTGACGTTGCGACCGAGACAATGGCACCGAGATGGCCCGGCCCAAGCCGCCAGAGGTGCAGGTCGATGACGCGGTCGCCTTCGCTTTCGATCGCCGTGCGGACCTTCTCCGCCATCCGCGGATCCGGAGTGCGATCGAGCAGGATCGCTCCGGTATCGCGCATCAGGCCAACCGACCAATTGGCGATGACCAGTGCGCCGATCAGGCCGGCGAGCGGATCCATCCAGAGCCAGCCGAATGCGCGCGCCAGCAGCAAACCGATAATGACAAGCACGGATACGGCGGCGTCCGCCATGACGTGAACCACGGCGGCCCGCATGTTGTTGTCGCGGTGATGCGCGCCATGGCTGTGGTCGTGGTCGTGCCTTTGGAAGTCCGTTTGACCAGGCTCGTGTGCGTGGTCATGACCATGCGCGTGTCCGTGCGAATGACCATGGCTCTGCTCACGATGACGGCCTCCGGACAGCAGCCAGGCGCTCGCGACATTGACGATCAGGCCGAGCACCGCAATCGGAATTGCCTCGTTGAAAGCGATGGGAACAGGACTGAGAAATCGCATGACTGCTTCATAGCCGATCAACAGCGCAATAATCGCCAGCACGATGGCGCTGGAATAGCCGGCCAAATCGCCGAACTTGCCGGTTCCGAAGGTGAAACTGCGATCACCGGCATATTTGCGGGCATAGGTGTAGGCAAGCGCGGCCAGCAGCAAGGCGCCGGCATGGGTCGACATGTGCAGACCGTCGGCGATCAGGGCGAGTGAGCCGAACAAGGCGCCCCCGACGATCTCCGCGACCATCATCACTGTGCAAAGGATGATCACCGCCCAGGTGCGCCGTTCGGCCCGGTCGTGATCCTTGCCGAGGAAAAAGTGGTCGTGCGGCGGAACCTGAAAGACCTGATCGCTGGGCGTCATGATCTTCTCTCACCTCAAATAGGTGTGGACCACGTCGATCAACTGATCTGCGGCGTCGGCGTTCAGTGCGCCGGCATTTTTCTCGGGCCCGAGATGGGTACGGATGTGGTCCTCGACTACCTCGGCCATCAGCCCGGCGACGCTGCCGCGAACGCCGGCGATCATGTGCATGATACGCTCGCATTCGGCTTCTTCGCTCAAGGCGCGCTCGATCGCCTCGATCTGGCCACGGATGCGGCCGACACGGGCCAGCAACTTCTTTTTCGCCTTGATGGTATGGGACATGGCGCTAATATAGGGTACCCACCTATGCTATGCAAGTAGATGCCGTTTCTATCGAATCCGTAAAGGCATGACCAGCCCGGATGAGACAGCGGGGCTGGTCGGGCGCGACACGGGGTGGATGAGGCGCCTGTGCCGGACGCAGGATCCACGATCAGAACGAGTTTTGAGTAAAGCGCGCCGCCTGGCCGGAGCGGCGCGGCTTTCGCTTCCTCGCATGTCAGTAGCAGGTGCGGGTCGCGCCGAGGTAATTGCCGTAGGCATCGAAATGGCGAACGAAGCCGCAGCGGCGATAGCCGTAGTAATAGCCGTCATTGGCGGCGATCGCGCTGCCGACGATTGCGGCGCCGACAATGCCGGCTCCGATACCCCAGCCCAAACCAAATGGTCTGGCTTCGGCCTGGGTCGTGGTGGATGCAATAGTGCCTGTAACAGCGAGGGCAGCCAACGCGAGAGCGGCAATATTCGTTTTGATCGACATGAGAAACTCCTTCCGGTTCTGAGGCGGCCCGCTATCGGTCCGCATGCCCGTTGGACGGGACGTCTTCAAAACCGGTTCGAAGAGCGTCGATTAAAATCGTGCAATGCAATTTCTCGCAGGAATTTCGCGGAGTTAGTCGGATCTCCGTCAGACTTTGGAGGGATTAGACAGCGTTTTCGGGTCGAATTTGTCGACATCGGCGAGCAGTTCGCAAAAGGCGCGCGCGCCGGAATCGATCAGGCGCTCGCCTTTTTCCGCGGATGCCTGTGTCGCATCGCCCACGGCTCCGGACGGGTGAAGGTCCTGCGCTTGCCAGGCGAACGGCGCTGGACGATTGGTCGAGAGCAAATGATAATCCTTCGCCGCCGTAATACCGGACGAGCGAAAATCCGCAATCGCTTCGCTGCGGACATGCTGACCGTATCGCGCCAGCATGATGGAGGTTTCGACGGCGCCACCGTGGATGCCGTGCTGCACCTCGGCTGCGACGAACAAACCGGCCGTGGTGCTGAGGCGCGACCAGCCCGTGGTGACGACCAAAAGCCCGTGCTTTGCGCGCAGGTCCTGCGCGACGACGCTCATGGCGGCGCTGTTGCCGCCATGGCTCGTCACCATCACCAGTTTTTTCACGCCGGCGCGCGCGACGCTTTCGCCAAGCGCGAACCAGGTCTTGAGCGCGACTTCCGTCGGCAAGGTCAGCGTTCCCGGAAAGTCGATATGTTCGGTGGAAATGCCGACCGGCTGCAGCGGAACAAAGGTCACAGGTAGAGTGTCGGGGAGGAGCTCGCGCACCCGTGTCAAATAGGCCTGCGCGATCATCACGTCGGTGCCAAGCGGCAAATGCGGCCCGTGCTGTTCGGTGGCCGCCAGCGGCAGGACCGCAATCCATCGCTCAAGCCCTGAGCCTGCGAAATCAGGCCAGTGGATGTCGGTCCAGTCACGCGGAGGCAAGGTCGAATTCATCGAGCAGACTTTTAACGAGTGTGGTGGTTCGCCGGATTTGCAAGATGGTTTCGTATTGGTTACGACGGAAGTCATCGGAACCCGATGCTTCCTGATGCTTCCTATCATGTGCCAAAATGACCTGCGGAGTCCAACATGAACCCGGCTCTTTTGCTGCGAGCGTTAACGCTTCTCGTGGCCCTTGTGATGGTCCTGTCGCCGGCGCGGGCCCAGACCAGGCTCGACAAGGTTTCGTTCGGGACCAACTGGGTGGCCGAGGCCGAGCACGGCGGATTCTTCCAGGCGGTGGCCGACGGCACCTATGCCAAATACGGGCTCGACGTCACCATCGTGCCGGGCGGCCCGAACGACAACAACCGTATGCTGCTGATCGCCGGCAAGCTGGATTTCTTCATGGCCGCGAACACGCTGATGTCGTTCGACGCGGTCGCCAACAACGTGCCGGTGGTCACGGTCGCCGCCATCTTCCAGAAGGATCCGCAGGTTCTGTTGACGCATCCGGAATCGAAGATCACCAGGCTCGAGGAGCTCAAACCGCTGACGCTGTTCGTATCCAAGGAAGGTATCTCGAGCTATTTTCAGTGGTTGAAGTCCGAATACGGATTCAACGAGGAAAAGGTCAGGCCGTACACCTTCAACCCGCAGCCGTTTCTCGCCAACAAGCAAAGCGCGATGCAGGGTTATGTCACCTCAGAGCCTTATGCGATTGAGAAGAGCGCCGGCTTCAAGCCCGGAATCATCCTGTTGGCCGACTATGGCTTCAACAGCTATTCGACCTTGATCGAGACGCGCCGCGACCTGATCGACAAGAAACCGGACCTGGTTCAGCGCTTCGTCGATGCTTCCATGATCGGCTGGTACAATTATCTCTACGGCGACAACACTGCTGCCAACGCGATGATCAGGAAACTCAATCCGGAAATGACCGACGAGTTGATCGCCTATTCCATCGCCAGGATGAAGGAATATGGCATTGTCGATTCCGGTGACTCGCTGCGCGACGGCATCGGCGCCATGACCGACGCGCGGATGGCAAGCTTCTTCGACAAGATGGTGCGTGCCCGCGTTGTCCGCCCCGATATTGACTACCGCAAGGCCTACACGCTTCGCTTTGTCAACAAGGGTGTCGGCGTAGACCTGCGGCCGAAGAATTAGGGCGCGGGCGCGATGACGAAAGGCGCAGCCTTGACCGAAAAGCAAGCCGTTGAAACCGGCCTTGCGGTCGATATGCGCGGTGTCACCAAGGTTTATGAGAGCGGTGTCGTCGCACTGGGTCCGATCGACCTTGAGGTACGCAAGGGAGAGTTCGTCTCACTGCTCGGACCGTCCGGCTGTGGAAAGTCGACGGCACTGCGGTTGATCGCCGGCCTCATCGCACCGACCTCCGGCACGGTGCGGGTGTCCCGACCTGCCGCAAAGACGAGCGGGCCACATCCCGTCGGCTTTGTGTTTCAGGAACCGACCTTGATGCCGTGGACGAGCGTGCGCGAAAATGTCCGCCTGCCATTGAAACTCGCACATGTGCCGGCCAGCGAATCCGATGCGCGGATCGACGAGGCATTGGCGCAAATGGGACTTGTCGAATTTGCCGAAGCGTACCCACGGGAATTGTCGGGCGGCATGAAAATGCGGGCCTCGCTGGCGCGGGCTCTTGTCACCGATCCGGACATCCTTCTGATGGACGAGCCTTTCGCCGCGCTCGATGAGATCACGCGGTTCCGGCTCAACAACGATCTGCTCGCGCTCTGGCGCACCCTGCGCAAGACCGTCATTTTCGTAACCCATTCGGTGTTCGAGTCGGTCTATCTGTCGCAGCGGGTCCTGGTTATGACCTCGCGGCCCGGCCACATTGCCTGCGAGATTGCGATTGCGACCGCAGAGCCACGGGGTGAGGATTTTCGCACCTCGGCCGATTATGCGGCCTACTGCCGCAAGGTTTCGAACGCGCTCGCGCCATCCTACCCCGGACGATCCGGCCCATGAGCTTAATGGACACTCCGCCGCCAGCGGCCGCACAGGGCGCACCCGACAGCCGAACCTTGCGGCTGGTGCGCGTTCTGCTGCCGGTTGCCGTGCTCGCGGTCGGCGTTGCGGCGTGGGAGTTCGTGGTACGGGTCAACGACATTCCGCCCTATGTGCTGCCTGCACCATCGGCGGTTTTCACAACCCTCCTTCAGGACTGGCCGGTGTTGTCGCAATCGCTGATGACGACACTTTTCACCACGCTCGAAGGCTTCATTGCGGCGGCCATCGGCGGCATCGCGCTGGCGCTGTTGTTCAACCAATCGAAATGGCTGGAATATTCGCTGTTTCCCTATGCCGTGATCCTGCAGGTCACGCCGGTGATTGCAATCGCGCCCCTGCTCCTGATCTATCTTCCGCAACAGACGGCGGTGGTGGTCTGTGCCTGGATTGTCGGCTTCTTTCCGGTCTTGTCCAACACCACGCTCGGTCTCAATTCGGTGGACCGCAATCTCGCCGGCCTGTTCAGCCTTTACGGCGCCTCGCGGCTGCAGACGTTGCGTCTCCTCAAACTGCCCTCCGCGTTACCGTTCATTCTCGGCGGATTGCGGATTGCAGGTGGCCTGTCGCTGATCGGTGCGGTGGTGGCCGAAATTGCGGCAGGTTCGCCCGGCGCGGGCTCGGGCCTTGCCTACCGAATTGCCGAATCCGGCTATCGTCTCAACATTCCTCGAATGTTCGCAGCGCTACTGTTGCTCTCAGCCGCCGGAATTGTCATTTATGGCCTATTGGCGCTAACCTCGCACCTGGTGCTGCGACGCTGGCACGAGAGCGCGCTTGGAAAGGAAAGCTGATGGTGGGCGGAAATATTTCGTCGGAAAAGATCGATCTTCTGGTCTACGGGCCGAACAAGCCGATCATCGACAAGGGTTTTTCCGATCAATTCGTGCTCCACGCTTCTGAAACGCGTGCCGATCTCGATCGCCTGAATCCGGCCGTGGCCGCAAAAATTCGTGGCGCCGCTGTCACTTACAGCACGGTCCGCTGCGACGGCGCGGTCATGGCAATGTTCCCGAAGCTCGAGATCGTCGCTTCATTCGGCGTCGGATACGACCACGTCGATGCCAACTACGCACGCGAGCATAACATTATTGTGACCAACACGCCCGATGTCCTGACCGAAGAGGTCGCCGACATCGCGCTGGGACTTCTGATCTCGACCCTGCGCGAATTCATCAAGGCGGACCGCTATCTTCGCTCCGGCCTCTGGACGTCGGCGCAGTATCCCTTGAGTGTCGGCTCGCTCCGAGATCGCAAGGTTGGAATGGTCGGCATGGGTCGCATCGGCCAGGCGATCGGGCGCAGGCTCGAAGCCTCCCGCGTTCCCGTTGTCTATCATTCGCGCAATCCAGCGCCCGGCGTCAGCTACAGGCACTATCCAGATCTGATCGAGATGGCGAAGGCTGTCGATACGCTGGTGGTGATTGTCCCCGGCGGCCCTTCGACCGCCAAGATGATCAACGCCGACGTGCTGAAGGCGCTTGGGCCACGCGGCGTGATCGTCAATGTGGCGCGCGGCTCAGTGGTCGACGAGGTCGCGCTGATCGCCGCATTGAAGTCGGGAAACATTCTGGCTGCGGGCCTCGACGTGTTCGCCAACGAACCGAACGTGCCGGAGGAATTGCGCACGATGCAGAACGTGGTGTTGCTGCCGCATATCGGCTCGGCATCGGTGGTGACGCGCAATGCCATGGATCAACTCGTGGTGGACAATCTGAAAGCCTGGTTTGCCGGCAAGGCGCCGTTGACGCCGATTGCAGAAACACCCGCGAAGGGACGCTGATGCCAGTGTGGCGGTTGAAAAGTCCGTCCTTTCGATTCCGAAGTTCGTAAACATGGCTCCGAAGAAAAATACGAACTTCGGAATCGCGACACCAGGCCGCCTCGGCATCGCGCCCGCGAGCCTTGCGGTCTTGCTCGCTTGCGGGCCGCAGGCCTCCTCGCAGGATGCCGCCGCGCTGAAGCGGGAAATGATCGGCCAGTGGGAACTCTCGACCGCCGAGCGCAGCAAGACCTGTGTCGTGACGCTGAAGAGCGATGCGTCGCCGCAAGGTTTTAAGCTTGAGCTGGAGCCCGCCTGCGCGAAGGCGTTGCCCTTCACCAAGGAGATCAATGCCTGGAACGTCAAGGGCCTTGATATCGTCCGCTTGCAGGATGCCGCCGGGCAGCCGGTGATCGACTTCACCGAGGTCGAGAGCGGAATTTTCGAAGGCATGAGGCAGGGCGAGGGCATCTATCTTCTGCAAAATCTCGCCGCCGCCCGCTCGCTCGCCAAGTCGATGGACCAGATGATCGGCGATTGGGCGATGGTACGCGGCAACGGCCGTCCCATCTGCGGCCTGACCCTGACCAACACGGAAGCCACGGCCGACAATTTCCAGGTCTTTCTCAAGCCGAAATGCGATCCCGCCGTCGAAGCCTTCAGGCCGGCGATGTGGCGGCTGGAGCGTGGCGAGCTGCTTTTGATGGCAGCGAATGGCGAGACCTGGCATTTCCAGGCCGACGACAATGCGCAATGGCGGCTGGTGCCCGACAGCGCCGATCCGCTGATCATGCTGCGGCAATAAGTCCTCACGTGACGCCGCCTGTCAGCTTCTGGGTGGCCGGAAGCGGCGGCGGTCAAGCCATGCCACATTTGACCTGGCGAAGCGGGGCTGCGGGCAACAAATTGCCCCGCGGGCCTGCCAGCGATCCATTTCAATGTGGCGGCAGAACAAGTAAAGTCCGAGTGCGGGAAATACCTGGCAGGAGAGGAACGATGCCTGACATTCCGCTAAGCCTTGCCGAGATCGAGAGGCGCATCGCCGCGATCAGGGGAAACCTCCGGGAGTTGGAGGAACAGGCGGCCGCCATTTCCGGTGCGGCGGTCGAAGAATTGAATGCGCGGCGTATCGCCGATCAGGAGGCGCAACTGGAGCTTCTGATGGCGCAGCGCGATGAACTCCTTCAGTCCAGATCGCCGGCCCCGAAGCAGGCAACCAGTGTCAGGGCGCACATGCAGGTAATCGGCGCGGACGGCGTTTTCATCGGAACCGTCGATCGCGTCGAGAACGGCAGGATCCGCCTCACCAAGGCCGATAGTGGTGAGGGCCATCACAAGCGTCATCATCACTACATCGATCTCGGGCTGGTCGCCGACATCGAGGGGCAGAAGGTAAGGCTGTCCGCGAACGCCGCGGTGGCCGTGACCCTGGAAGAGGAACGCTCCGGCAAGCCCACCTGACCCACCTGTCGCCGTTCCAGCAGGCGCTGCGGCAATGCAGATGCGTTCAATCGAACTCAGAGCCGACCGCGCGTCGATGATCCATTTTCTCAACCCGGAGGCTCCCGATTAAGGACCCGCTTCGATCGGATCGTTCTTCCTTTCGATCGGCATTGCGCGGCTTCGTCCTTGGCCAGGCCGAGAATGCTACCATGCCGGCGAGAGCCAGCGCGCCCGCGGCCACGAAAAATGCCCATCGGATGCCGGCGAAGGTGGCTGGTTCTCCGAGCAGTGAACCGAGAAGGGCAACGCCGATGACGCCGCCGCTCTGACGGGCGCCGTTCAACAGACCTGAAGCGAGCCCCGATTGGCTGCGGTCGACCGAATCCAGAATCGACAGGCTCATCGCCGGCGTCGTCGTGCCGGCGCCGAGACCGATCACCATCAAGGGCGCAGCGAGGAGGGGGCCCAGCACCGAAATGTTGAGCTCGGCGAGCGCGAGCGCGCCGAGAGCCGCGACGAAGTGTCCGCCAACAAGCAGCCAATGCGGTCCGTGCGACCGCAGTAACCTCGATCCCAGTCGGGTACCCACCGCCAATCCGCCCGTCATTGGCAAGAACAGCAACCCGGCGACAACGGGGCCTGTCGCATGCACACTCTGAAAACCAATGCTCAGCACAAAAATCATGCCGTAGATGCCGACGTTGTGAAGCAAACCAACAGCGGCGGTGGCAGAGAATCCGGGACGGCCGAACAGATCGAGCGGAAGCATCGGGTGCCGAACGAGGGATTCGGTGATGACGAAAGCGGCGGTCGCGATAACGAACACGCAGGCAGCTGCCAGCGACACGGCGTCGGTCGCGCCCGCTCGGCCCGCGCTGATCAGCGCATAGGTAAGCGCGGCAAGAGCTAGGATCGCAAAACCCTGGCCGAAAGGATCCAGAGAGCGCACCGTGCTGCGCGGGCTTTCCGGCAGATGACGCCACGTCAACCACAGCCCGGCCAGGCCAATCGGCAGGTTCACGGCGAAGATGCTGCGCCAGCCAAACGCCTCGACCAGGCCTCCTCCCAGTACCGGACCGAGCGCGATTCCAAGCGCGCCCGCGCCGGCCCAGGTCGAGATCGCCTGCGTCCGGCGTTTCGGTTCGGCGATCGCATGGTTGAGCAGCGCAAGTGAGGTCGGCAGCATCAACGCGGCGCCGATTCCCTGTAGTGCGCGGGCAATCTGCAGAAGCGTTATCGTCGGCGCCTCGCTGCAAAGCGCCGAGGCCAGCGTGAAAACAGAAAGGCCGGTCATGAAGACGCGCCTGGCGCCGTAACGATCAGCCAGCGATCCGGCGCCGAGAAGCAGGCTTGCGAATACAAGTGCGTAGCCGTCAACGATCCATTGCAGCCCGACGAGCGTCGAGGCGAGTTCAGCCCCGATCGAGGGCAAGGCGAGGTTCACGATCGATGTATCGAGAATGATCATGAAGAAGGCGGAGCTGGTCGCAAGCACCGCCATTCTCTCGCTCGACCGCAGCCGTGATGCTGTTGTCACATCAAGCGGCAGTTCGATCCGTGCGGTTGAGCGTTCCATCACCTGCCACGCATCTCGACCGCTTGCGCGGCAGAACTCGCGACTCGCGCCTCGGCGGGGATCGTAAGCGAGACCGACGCCAAAACCGGGCCTCCTTCAGGCACATACCGCAGCATTCGATTTCTCCCGCAAGCGCAGTGCGATTGCATATCACATAACCATATAAATCATATTTAAGAGGTTATCAATGGTAACCTTTGCGGGGGGCTCGGGGCGGCCTGGGCGGTTGCCGCCGTTAAATGCGGGCATGTGCCGTTCAACCAAGCGGCGCCGCAGGACGAAGCCGGTCGTCAGATCAATCGCATTCCCTTCAGGCTCGCATTTCCGCCTCGACCCACAATGATGTGGTCGTGGACGGAAATGCCGAGCGGGGTAGCGATGTCGATGATCGCCCTCGTCATCTGAATATCGGCTTGCGATGGCGTCGGATCGCCGGAAGGGTGATTGTGCACCAGGATCATGGCAGTTGCGGATAATTCAAGGGCGCGCTTGATGACCTCACGCGGATAGACCGGGGTGTGATCCACCGTGCCGGTCTGCTGCACTTCGTCCGATATCAACTGGTTGCGCTTGTCGAGGAACAGCAGGCGAAATTGCTCCTTGTCGGCAAACGCCATGCTGGTGCGGCAGTAGTCGATCACATCGTGCCAGGACGAGAGCAAGGTCCGCCGCTGCAACTGGCCCTTGGCAATACGTTCGGCCGCCGCCGCGATCAGTTTAATCTCGGTGATGGTCGCTTCACCCACGCCATCGATCTCGCGCAGCCGCGTCTGCGGCGCGTGAATGGTTTCGGCAAAAGATCCGAATTTCTTCAGAAGCGATTTGGCCAGCGGCTTGACGTCGCCGCGCGGCATGGCGCGGAACAGCACCATTTCCAGCAACTCGTAGTCGCTCAGCGCGTCTGCGCCGGCGCTGCGGAACCGCTCGCGCAGCCGTATCCGGTGGCCATGATAATGCGGCACCTCGGCTGGCTTTTCCTGAGTATCGCCGGTCTTTGCGGGCATCGGCGCCACCATGCCCTGTGAATCGGATTTTGCAACCAGGAATTGCCGGACGGGTGGGCGCTTGCAAAGGTTTTTGCTTGCGGCCGGTAACAGCCGAATATGGCTCGCCATCCCGCCTGGTAGGCGGTGACGACCAGCAAGGGGAGCTTACGCCACCGCCGGAGGCTTTTCCTTGTGGCGCTCGGAGAGCGTAAAAATCTCGACGCCGCTCGCGGTCACACCGACCGAATGCTCGAATTGTGCCGAAAGCGAGCGGTCGCGGGTTACTGCGGTCCAGCCGTCGGAAAGGATCTTCACATGCGGCTTGCCGAGATTGATCATCGGCTCGATGGTGAAGAACATGCCGGGCTTGAGCAACACGCCTTCGCCGGGGCGGCCGACATGAATGATGTTCGGTTCGTCATGGAACATGCGGCCGAGCCCGTGGCCGCAAAAATCGCGCACCACGCTCATGCCCTGCGGCTCGACCAAACTCTGAATCGCGTAGCCAATGTCGCCGGTGGTCGCGCCGGGCTTCACGGCAGCGATGCCGCGCATCATGGCCTCGTAGGTCACCTCGATCAGGCGCTCGGCCTTCCGGGCGATCGGCGGAATGGCATACATCCGGCTTGAATCGCCGTACCAGCCGTCGACGATAAAGGTCACATCGATGTTGACGATGTCGCCTTCCTTCAAGGCCCGCTCTCCGGGCATGCCGTGGCAGACAACATGATTGATGGAGGTGCAGGTGGAAAAGCGATAGCCGCGATACATCAGCGTGGCGGGATAGGCACCATGGTCGAAGGCGAACTCACGAACGAATTCGTCGATTCGCGAGGTCGGCACCCCCGCCTCG
>Ga0306924_10004776_pt1 | contig 13270 bp, 12 predicted proteins | sample sta12Can44000111_FD_203756 | JGI IMG/M metagenome (GOLD analysis project Ga0306924, IMG submission 203756) | Lab enrichment of tropical soil microbial communities from Luquillo Experimental Forest, Puerto Rico - statanox.12C.anox.44.000.111 (v2)... | ecosystem: Environmental > Terrestrial >... | reverse complement strand
ACTCGCAAAAGTTGAAATCGATCGACTTAATCCACAACCGCTATTCTCTTTAGGCGCCTGACCATTCGGCGCCTTGCTGACGCCCGAAAACCAACCCGATATGAGAAATCCGGGCTAGACGAGCTCCGGCATAAGACCCCTCGCTGAGCACCGCTCCGGTTTCGAAGAGCAGGCTACTCGCATTGCGTGCGGGGTGCCGCGTTAAACGCTCCTCTCCGCAAGAATAAACTGGCGATCAGACGCCCGTCGGCCAAGCAGCTCTGAAGGTTATGCAGGCGCAAGGGGAAGTCATCGCGTTCTATTACGGGTTGCCGTCCAGTCTCCCCGAGTCGGGTTGCCGTGAGATCGACCTGCTCGATCACGGACAGGCCGCCGGCTTCAAGAGCGGCCCGCATTTTCGCCGGGCTCACCAGGAAGCTCGAATCCTCGTCGCTTGCCCAGGGCAACGGAAACGCTGGAGTTCCGCCGGACCTTCGCACGATCTCGTTGCATGAGAAGCGGCCGCCTGGTTTCAGAACTCGCGCGACCTGGCGCCCCAGCCCCTCCTTGTCCGCAATGTTCATGGTGACGGCATACGACCAGGCATGATCGAAGGTGCTGTCTGGGAACGGCAAGGCGAGCGCATTTGCCTGTCGAAATTCGATCCGCTCGGCGAGCCCGCAGCGTGCAGTCAGGATGCGAGCCGCTTCGACGAAGTTGGGAGTGAGGTCGATCGCCGCCACCCTGCAACCGCATTCGGCCGCCAGATAACGCGACGCACCACCGAGGCCGCAACCAAGATCGAGCACGTACATGCCGGCCTGTATGCCATGCGCGTTCTGCATGCTCGCGCGTAGCCACGATGCCTCGGCTGTGCAGCTGGTCGAAGGGCCACAAGTCGCGGTGGCTCGGCCTCTCGGGATCGACCCCAGCGGCACGGAGAGCTTCGTCAATCCGCGCTATTACCGCCCGATCCCCGTAGTAGCGCTGTACCACTGCCTCGACGTTGGTCGACCATCGCATCCCCCCTTGTCGGGCCACTGCGGTCGCTCTATCGCGCTCGCCGACTGGCCTGGCGGATCTAGTATATTTAGTGGATGTGTCTTCTGATCTATGCGTAGGAAATGTCAGCGGATCTTATACCTGACATTTATTAGAGGAGGCAGGGAAGACGGTCCACCACGTCCACCAGATCCACCAGGCGAGCGCGGAGCACTTCCGTGAGAGGTAAGCCGACGAGAACCCGTGGAGGAGGCCAGCCCGTATTTCTACCTCTGGACAAGCTCGATCATGATGCCTTCCGGCCCGCGGACGAAAGCCAGGCGTACGCCAGGATTGCGGGTCAGCGGACCGATAGCGATCTCGGCACCTTTGACGCGCAGTTCTTCCACAGCCGCATCAACATCGTCGACCGTCAACCCGATATGCTCCAGCCCATAATGAGGAAAGGGCGGTGCCGACACGTTCGGCTCGTGCGGGTGCGGCGGCGCGATCAGCACCTTCTGCCCACCGAGGCGCATCGTGATGCGCTGCTGGCCGGGATAGAGCGTACCGGGCGGATAGACGCTGCGCGTAACTTTGGCATCGAACATTGTCTCGAAGAACCGGGCTGTCGCGTCCGGGTCCGGGCTGCGCAGATGGACGTGATCGTATTTATAGTCACGCATTGCTGCCTCCTATCTGCGGTTGGCGATCCGGTAGGCGCGAACAGCGGTGTCGTGAAACAAAGCGGCGCACTTGGATACCTCGCGATCTACAGGGTAGCAGACGTCTATGTCTATGCCTGGATCAACCGTTAGATCAAGGGCGAGCCATGTATCCTGAAGATATCGATCCAATGTCCGGCTGCAGACTGCCGCTGCCGAGGCGAGAGGAGCTTGATGATGCGGGGCAGCGTATCTTCGACAGCCTCGCCGACCCCAAGGGCGGGACGATCAGGGGTCTGAGGGGCCCTGGCGGTATCGTGCTGCACAGTCCCGAACTCTCGCGACGTGCCCGGCCGCTCAACCGTTATCTGCGGCACGAAGCTGGACTGGGCGGACGGGTCCGCGAACTGGCCATCCTCACCACGGCGCGCGAGCTCGACAGCCAGTTCGAATGGGCGGCTCACGAACTGCAGGCGGTCGCCGAGGGTGTTTCCCAAGAGATCATCGATATCATCAAGCATCGCAAGAACCTGAGCGGCCTGAATGAGGCCGCTGCGATCGTCATCGAGCTCGGGCGTATGATCTTCGGCGCGAGGAGGGTGACGTCGGCAATCTTTGCTCGGGCCTTACAGCAGTTTGGCCGCAGGGCTTTGGTCGATCTCGTAGCCCTGATGGGTAATTACGCCGGCATAGCCGCCCTTCTCATTGCCTTCGACATGCAACTCGATCCAGATCAACCACCCCCGCTGCCGCCACTATGAGTGCGCGACGGACAAGCTCTCAATCCCAAAGCGAGTCGGTGGCAGTGCGGCTACAATGTCGCGCCTCCGTCGATTGCGACCTCGGCGCCGGTGATGTACCCGCTTTCATCAGAGAGCAGGAACAGCACTAGGGACGCGACCTCCTCCGCCGTCCCCATACGTTTCATTGGGACTAGCTGCAGCCGCTGCTGGTTCTGTTCAGGAGTACGGACCTTTAGCATCTCGGTGTCGATCGGACCGGGGTGCACCGAGTTGACCCGGATTTTGTGCGGTGCCAGATCGATTGCTGCGCCTTTGTCATCCCCCTCAACGCCCATTTAGTGGCGCTGTATGCGATCGCGCCTGGGGATCCACGGAGTCCGGCAACGGATGATATATTGACGATAGAGCCGCCGCCCGACTGCTGCATCAGTGGCACCACGGCCTTCATACCGAGGAAGCATCCCAGCTGATTGAACCGCGTATGACGTTCGAATAGCTCGGCGTCGGTCTCCATCAATGGCCTCGGCTGGTAAATGCCGGCGTTATTAACCAGACCATGCAGTCCACCCAACTTATATGCGGTGTTTACCGCCGTTGCCCAGTCGCTTTCTTGCGTCACATCCTGCCGCACAAAGACAGCGGAAGGGCCAAGTTCTGATGCCAGCTGGCGGCCTTCCGCCTCGAGCACGTCGCCAATGACAATCCGGGCGGCTTCCGCTACGAACCAGCACGCCTCGGCTGCACCCTGCCCGCGTGCTCCCCCACTGATGAGTATTGTCTTCCCTTTGAGACGATCCATTTTGAGGCTCCATTTGGTCTTCCCCGGATGCGTACCACGCTACACCTACGGCGGCCACCAAGGCTGCTCATCTTGATTCATCCGGGGATGTCCCTAGAGCTGACCAGCCTTGTCGAGCAGATCGACATCGCTGCACAGGCACGCCACGCCGCCCTGCCGCCGCCTAGCTCCCCTACGGCCGGGACGGCCGCCAATGCTTAGCGGCGCCGTCCCCAAGACGCCGCTGATACCCACGCACCGCATTGACCTCTATCAGTCTTCAGCCGATCAGCGCCATCCGCTGGCGGCAATCTCCCTGACCAATGACGGCGAAACAGGGCTGCCACCCGGCGTGCTGACGCTTTACGAACAGACCACTACAGGCGGGGCAACCTATCTTGGCGATTCCCGGCTGGCCGTCTTCCCACCCAATAAGGTCGACGAATATTGCTGAGCGTGGGGCAGTCGTCGGTAGCTCGGGGTTCAGATTTAGAGGGTGAGATTTGAGACGAAGTCTTGCAGCTGTTTCCTGGCCTCTTCGATTTCGGCAGTGCCCTTCTCGATCGCGGTCGATAGGGTGGTGATCGTGGCCTCGCTTTCACCGAGCTTGTCGAGGGTCTGCTTGTACAGCGCCGTATCGTGTCCGACCGCGGCGAGATTGTCGCGCAACCGCTTTTCGTCTTCGATGAGTTGGCGACGTTGCTCTTTCAGCTTGTCGAGTTCGGCGTTCTGCCGTCCGAGCGCTTGCCGCCTCGAAGCGAGCTCTCCAAGCGCTTTTTTGACTGGGGGTTCGAGCTCGTTCGATGCAACGAGCACGCTGAGGCGATCGTCGGCGAGCTCCAGAAGCCGGATCGTCTCTTCGAGCGGGCGATCCAGCGTCACGATGACATTATTCTGTTTGTTGTGGTTAAGCGTCACTGGGATGCGGTAGGCATCGGCAGTGAGCTCGACATGTGACGGATTGGGAGTGGCGAGGCTCCAACCGGCCTGCCGCGGATGCTCGATGAGAACGGGACGCTCCCCCTCGCTCGCCGCCTTCAGCCGATATGTCGTAATTTGGCGGGCGAGCCGGCTTAACCGCATCACCCCTTCCGCGACGGCCGCTTTAACGATCGCATGCTGCTCCTCGCTTGTGCGATCGACCGTCACCTTGGTGTCGACGGCGTAGCTCAGCATCCGCGCTTGGCAGCACGAGGCTCTGCCCAGCCGTCACGGAGATCCTGTAGGGAAGTGTGAAGATGGTCTGGGTCACGTTTTCTGCCACCTCAGCGGCTTCAATCAGCGCCAGGGTGTTCGGGGTCGGAGGAGACGGTGGAGCCGGAGCTGGCGCAGCCTTCGCTACCGCCGCCGATTCGGCGACTCCCGCCGCATTCTGCTTCCGGGCAAGGGAAAATCTCGCTGTCTCCCGGGCTGCGAGCTCAGCCCCAATGGTGCCGGTATCGGCTGTCGGCAGCACGCGGCCTACCACTTCGACCGGAACGCCTGGGCGTGTGACGTAGTAACTCTCGAAGAGCGCCTGGCGGAAGGTCACAGGGTTACCCGATAGCAACGTCAAGCTCACATCGTGCCAGTCTTGACCGCTGAAATTCTCAAGGATTGCCCAGCCTTGCAGGCGTGCGTGGTCGGTGTGCGGATCGGTGGGTAGGCTCAGCCTGTAAGAGGCTTTCCATAATGGCACGCCGACGACGTAACCGACGCGGATTACCCGTTTGCCGGAGCCATGGCTTTCGAGGGTCAGGCGCCGGCGACCGTCCGCGCGGTACGCGGCAAGGCGCGACAGCGCTGTGGTGACCTTTTTCTGCAGCTCGGGATCGGTAAAGGCGATGCTCCCGGCATCCTCCAAGACGACTTGCTCGATCCCCGCATCGGTTACCACGGTCACCCGGTTGCGCGATATCGCAAGGCCGTCAGCCCCGCGCGAGGTCTCCTCGGTGACATGCAGCAGGCGGCCGATCATCGGCTTTGCGCCGGCCACCCGCACCTCGGCACCTTGCAACGCGTTCAGGAGCGCGGACGCCGAGACGAGTGCTGTGCGATCAAAGGGAAGGTCGACAAAGCTCTGTGTCAGCGGCTCACGGCCCGGCAGAGTGACCTCTCCGGCGCTGCCACCATCGTCATAGACGACGAGGCTCTTGAGAATGTCGTCGACCTGGTCGATTGGCACGTCGAGGCTCAATGTGTCGTTGCCGTCGACCGCGGCTTCATATTCAAAATAGCCGACGCCGCCGCTCGATAACATGATCCGCTGCAGCGACAGATCGGCGGCATTGGTCGGCCCGATCACGGCGAAAAGAACTGCCCCCAGCCACCATTTAGCCATCGCGCCCTCCCTGTCGGATTCGTACGATCCTGGTCATGGGTTGTGGCGATTCTACGGTGAAGCTGAGCCCTTAGTGCGGCCACCTCAGTATTCGGGGCCACTCGCTGGGCCCGCTAGCCACGGCTGCGGCTCGCCATCCCACTCGCCGCAAACGCCGTCGACTACGCATACGACGGCGTCGACACCGATGCGCGTCACCGCGATATGGTTGTGTGCCGGCGACCACTCGGCTCGAGCTGCAGCCGGACAGGCGCCCCTTACGGGCTAGGTCGGCCGCCGAGGTTCGCGGCTCCGCGCCCTCGTAGGGGGGTGAAAATGCTGAACATCTGAAAATGGCGCTATGCCTCATTTTCAAGAGGCCGCTGAAAATCATTTCCAAGCCGCGGGCTGAAAATGGAGGAAGCCAAGGGAAACGGCCATTTTCAGATCTTCAAGGCCATTTTCGGGGCTGTGCGAAGAAACAGAAGGGTGGATATCGAGGGCAGTCGGAGCCGCTCAAATGAGACGCCTCCATCGTCTCTCGTCCGGTCGAGCCACGCCCGCCGCTTGGAATCGCCCACCGCGTCGACCGTCCCCAACAGGGTCTCGCGGACAGGCTTCATCCCGGCAAATCTGAGGACGCTCCGTCCCAATCCACGGACGCCGTGGGCTCGTAAGTACCACCTGTAGATCAACGCCGGCATGCCCATCGTAACGACGATTCTCGCCGACCGGCCCGCGAGCAGCCCCCGAGGAAAGCCGTGCTTGCGATATTCGGGGGCGACGCCCGGGAAGGCCCCGAGATTTGATCGCGATCAATCCACCGCAGGAGGTGTCTGCTGATGATGAAACCATCCGCGGAGACTTCGGCATGGTTGACTAGGTTGGGCTCCGACCGTGTGACGACCTGGCTGGATTTCATGGCGTCAGCAGCCACTATGTTCCCGCGAGCTGTGCTGGAGTAGCCTGTCCCGGGCGCCTTCCCTCCCCGGAGACCGACAAAAGCGAATATCCGTGTCAGAACTTGAATGGCCCCGTGTTAACTGCGCGTACTGGGACGAGCGGGTAGGCATCCATCTCGGCCCGCGCGGTTACGACCTCTCCGATCTAAGGGCTGGGCACGGCCGACTGCATGCGATCGAGGAGGCAGAGCTTCCTTCGGTTACCGGCAAGCGCGTCCTTCATCTGCAATGCCATTTCGGCGCCGATAGTCTGAGGCTGGCGCAGCGTGGCGCCGAGGTGGTCGGCCTTGACTTCTCTGGCCCTGCAATAGACGCGACACGGAAGCTGGCCTGTGAACTCGGTCTTGCTGATCGCGCGTGCTTCGTGCAGGCAAACATCTACGACACTCTGCAGGCAATCCCGCCGCCGCACGGTTTCGATATGGTTTTCGTTACCTGGGGTGCCATTACCTGGCTACCAGACATCAAGCGATGGACCGAGATCGTCGCTGCCATGCTCCGCTCAGGCGGATTACTCTACCTGGCTGACGGCCACCCCATAGCCTATGTGTTCGACGATGCGGCGCGCTCCTTTGACGAGGGCATGCCGGGCCTCTTTGCGCCATACTTCTCGCGAGAGCCCGTGGTAACCGAGGATCTGAGGGATTACGTCGATCCCGAGACGCCGCTCGTCAATTCCAGGACGTACAACTGGATCCACCCGCTCGGGCACCTCGTGACCAGTCTAATCGCGTCCGGGCTTACGCTCGATTGGTTGCACGAGCACGAAGGCATCACCTGGCAGATGTTCAAATCTCTGGTGAAGGACAGCGCCGGATTGTATCGCTGGCCCGACAAGCCGTGGTTGCCGCTTGCGTTTTCGCTCACAGCAACCCGCCGTTAGACGGAGGAACGCGATGCTCGCCTGGCTGACCGATTTGAACGCCAAGGAGCGCCGGACGATGGGCGGTTGCTTTGGCGGTTGGGCCTTGGACGCGTTCGACGTGCAGATGTACAGCCTCGTGATCCCGACGGTGATCGCAGTGTGGGGGCTCTCGCGCGGCGAAGCGGGTCTGATCGGCACGGTTACTCTGCTGATTTCGTCGCTGGGCGGGTGGTTCTCGGGCGCGCTCGCTGACCGGTTCGGCCGCGTACGCATGTTGCAGATCACGATCCTGTGGTACTCCATCTTCACCTTCCTCTGCGCCTTCGCCCAGAATTTCGAGCAGTTGTTTGCCTTGCGGGCTTTGCACGGGCTGGGTTTCGGTGGTGAGTGGGCGGCCGGCGCGGTGCTGATGGGCGAGGTCATCCGTGACAAGTACCGCGGCCGCGCTGTCGGTCTGGTGCAAACCGGATGGGCCATCGGCTGGGGCGCTTCGGCGCTCGTTTACACTGGGCTCTATGCTTTTCTCCCCGAGGCGATGGCCTGGCGCGCTCTCTTTGCGGTCGGCCTGCTGCCTGCGGTCTTCGTCTTCTGGATCCGCCGGCATATCGACGAGCCCGAGATCTTTCGCAACACGCAGCGCACGCGCCCGACAATCGGGATCACCCATCTGTTCTCAGCCTTCCGCGGCCCGCATTTGTGGACCACGGTCAAGGTGTCGCTGATGGTCGCCGGTGCGCAGGGAGGCGGCTATGCGCTGGGGATCTGGATGCCAACCTGGTTGCGGACCGTGCGCGGCCTGTCCGCGACCGACACGGGAGGGTTCTTGCTAATTCAGATCCTCGGCGCGTTGCTCGGTTTCCTGCTCGGGACCTATTTGAGCGACGCAATCGGGCGCCGGTGGACCTTTCTGTGGTCAGCGATTGGGTCGCTGATTATGGTTCTCATCTACATGCTCCTGCCGATGAACAACGCGATCCTGCTCATCCTCGGCGTGCCGCTGAACATTGTGCTGCTGATGAAATTCCCGCCGATGGGCCCGTTCATGACCGAACTCTATCCGACCGAAGTCCGCGGCACGGCCCAAGGCTTCTGTTACAATGCAGGCCGGGCGATCGGCTCGTTCTTCCCGACCTTGGTTGGGTTCTTGAGCCAGGCGCTGTCACTCGGGGCGACGATCGCGGTGTTCAGCGCAATCGCCTCGGCCATCATGATCGTCATGCTGTTCCTCCTGCCGGAAACCCGCGGCCGCAGCTTGGCCAGCCTCGAGACAGCGCCGACGGTCATCGCTTCGGCAGAGGGTCGGGCTCAGGCCAACTGAGGGCTGAAGAAGCGGCCGATGCCGCCGCATCGCGCGACCGAGCGAAATTGCCTTTTCGAGTTTAGCATCGGCGCGGACGCACGACACCCCGCCCGCGGCACCCTACGGCTCGGGTCGGCCGCCGGCGTTCAACGGCGCCGTCCCCCCGTAAAACCAGCAGAACCCGAAATTCACGCGGCGATCGTGCCCTGGGGTAGTCGCTATTGTCCGAAATTAGCGCAGATGCGCCGCGATCAGGTCATTGACGCGCGACGGGAACTCCACCTCAGGCAGGTGGCCGCAGCCGGCGAGCATGATGCGACGAGCGTGCGGCAGCGCGACAGCCAACAGTTCGGCATTCGTTACCGCCGGCGCGACGAAGTCTTCCTCGCCCTGAACCATCAGCAGGGGCATCGTCAGCCCGGCAGCGAGCGGCGGCATCTCTGCCTCGGCGATAAAGCGCGTTACCTGCATGAAGCCGACGGTGTTTGTCGCGCGCACGGTCTGCTGCACCAGGGCCAAAGTATCAGCTGAAGCGGCCGAACCGAGCAGTGCCGCCGCCCGTTCCCCGAAACCATAGCCGCCACGTTCAATCATGCGCGCCCGCGCCTCGACGCTTCGCGCGCGCTCCTCGGGGGACATGCTGTGAGGGATGCTGGTACCGGTGAACACGACCCGCCGGATCCGCCCGGGCCGGTGATAGGCAAAACACTGCGCGACGCGGGTGCCGAACGAGTTGGCGACGATGTGGAACCCATCGATCCCGAGTGCCGCCAGCAGGTCATCGAGCGCATCGGCATAATCACGGCAGCTCGGCGTTTCGGCCCGCAGATTGTCGCTCAGCAGATAGCCGGGGGCATTCCATGCGATCATCCGGAATCGATCGGCGAGACCGGCCAGCTCAAAGCGCCAGTGCATCGAATTGGCGCCGATGCCATGCAGCAGCACCGGCGGGAGATCGACCGGTCCCGCCTCCATGTAGCACAGCCGGTCGCCCGTATCGCGGTGGCGTGACGTCGCGGGGATCTCGGCGAAGTGGAGTTCTGGGAGCGGCGGTAGATCGGGCATCGTGCGCTCCGCTCTATAAGTCACGGCGCGGCAGACAGCAGCGCCACTATAGGGATCGCGATCCCCCTGAATTTTTAACCTGGCCGTCTGGCGAAGCGCTGTATTTCGCCGTGCACCTCGACCCACGGCAACGCGTCATCACGAAAAATCTCCCGGCCCGCTTTTGCGACGGTCGGATCATCAAACGTCCCGACATTTAGAATGATCATACCGGGCCGCGTTCCCGGCTCCTCGGCGATCGACGAGCCGCATTCGGGGCAGAAGTGCCTGAGGATCGGATTGCCGCTGCCGCCGATGCTACTGAACGTTTTGAGGGCGCCCTCGATAGCCACCGCCTCTTTGGTCGCTAGAACCAGTGCGGCAAAGGCGCTGCCAGTGAACTTTTGGCAATCCCGGCAATGGCACACCGTCGCGCTCGTCGGGTCGGCCTCGGCCGTGTAGCGCACCGCACCGCAGAGACAGCGCCTTTGATCTCCATCTCGACTCCCGTTGATCTTGTACCCTTTCGGCTCACGGCCGAATGACTGTTGCCCCACCGCGCCTGCCCCTTGGCCAAGACCAGCATCGTCGTCAGCCGCTTGGAGCCGGAGCGGAAAAACTGTTACGTCATGATCGAGCGGGCGTCCAGCAAGTTAACCTGGCTCTCTCGACTTGGGACGTCACCCCCTTGAGCATCCATATCGGGGCCCGAGGAGGGAGAGGAGGAGAAATGCAAGCCTATCGGATCGAGCGCTTCGGCAGCGTCGACGGGATCGAGCTCCGATCAAACGGTGACCTACGACCGGGGCTGCGGGAGGTCCTCATGCGGGTGCGCGCGAGCTCGCTGAACTATCGCGACCTGATGGTGCTGAAGGGCGGCGGCCGCGGTCCGACCAAGCTCGGCGTGATCCCGCTTTCGGACGGCGCAGGCGAAGTCGCTGCGGTTGGCGACGGGGTGACGCGGGTCAAAGTCGGTGACCAGATCGCTGAGGCAGGAATACCTGACCGACCGGCTCGGCGCCAATCTCGACGGAATGCTGGCCGAATACGCGGTGTTGAGCGAGGAGGCGCTCGTTCGCGTGCCGAGGCATCTCTCCTTCGAGGAAGCTGCGACGTTGCCGTGTGCGGCGGTGACAGCCTGGGTCGCGCTAACCGGCCATCGTCGAGTAACTGCCGGCGATACGGTCTTGACGCAAGGTTCGGGCGGCGTCTCGGTCTTTGCGCTCCAGTTCGCTCAGATCTTGGGCGCTCGAGTGATCGCGACAACCTCGACCGTCGAAAAGGCGGAGCGGCTCAAGGCGCTGGGAGCGTCGGACGTGATCAACTACACCGAGACGCCCATCTGGGACGAGAAGGTGCGCGAGCTGACCGATGGCCGCGGCGTCGATTGTGTTGTCGAGATTGGCGGTCCTGGGACGATTGCGATGTCGCTAAGCGCCTTGGCTGTCGGCGGACATGTCAGCCTGATTGGTGCGAGCCTGACACCATCGGGTACAGGGCTTGATCCCTTATTGCTGACTGGGCGCGGCATTACCCTCGGCTCGATTAGCGTTGGGAGCCGCACCGATTTCGAGGCGATGAACCGAGCAATTGCACTGCACCGCTTGCATCCTGTAATTGACCGGACATTCCCGTTCGCTGAGGCGAAGGAGGCCTACCGGCATTTCGAGGGTCGTGGGCATTTGGGGAAGGTCGTGATCAGGCACAACTGATCGTCAATAACCACGGTCGGGGCTGGCGTCGGGCACTTTCCCAGAGCGGCCAGTTGCGCCAGCCCGACGCCCGAGATAACCGACCGCGCCAATGGGATAGGGGCGCGTTCAGAGGAACTTCGACAGAGGGTTCAATATGGAAAAGTGCAATCCGCGCGATATTGCGGCCGGTTTTGACTGCCTCATCCCGCTCGGCGCGGGCGAGGCGAGGTTTTCCCCGACGTTTTTTTCATGGTTAAATCGCGTCCTTGACTGTCACCAGGACGCGCTGCTCCACTTTCTCCCATGGCCTCGGACTTCTCCGACAAGAGCGCCGCGCGGCAGTGGGTTTGGGACCGGCTCGCCGCTGAGGGCGTGGCGCGCTTTCCGTTTCCGCCGCACGGTCGCATCCCGAATTTCGCGCGTGCCGAGCTGGCGGCCCGTGCGCTGAGGGCTGCCCGTACCGGCCCCAGCTAAGCTGAGATCTCGCACGGGCTAAACTGCTGCCCCCGATGTGAGGTCCGTAATGAGCGAGCGCAAGATCGACATTTACAATCACGTGATGCCGCGCGCGGTCGCCGATCGCATTCACGAGTTGGCGCCGGGCAAGGGCGACATGGTCAAGCGCATCACCGGCATTCCGATGCTCTACGACATCGAGGCACGAGTCGCGATGATGGAGCAATGGCCCGGTTATCAGCAGGTACTGACCCTGTCTGTTCCCCCGCTCGAGACGATCACCGGCCCCGGCGACACGCCGGATCTCGCGCGGGTCGCCAACGACGAGCTCAGGAAGATCTGCAGGCTGCGTCCGGACAAGTTCCCGGCGTGGGTGGCCTCGCTGCCGCTCAACAATGTCGACGCCTCACTCGAAGAAATGGACCGCGCGATCGGATCGGGGGCCTGCGGCATCCAGATCTTCACCAATGTCAATGGAAGGCCGCTCGATGACGTTGAGTTCCTGCCAATCCTCAGGCATGCGACGTGCCACCACAAAGTTCCAATCTGGATGCACCCGGCGCGCGACGCGCGGGTGGCCGACTATCCTGGCGAGACGAAGTCGAAATATGAAATCTGGCAGGTCCTGGGTTGGCCCTACGAGACCAGCGTGGCAATGGCGCGCATCGTGTTTTCCGGTATGCTCGATCAGCTGCCCGAGATGAGGATCATTACCCACCATCTGGGCGCGATGATCCCCTATTTCGAAGGCCGCGTCGGGCCGCTATGGGACCAGCTCGGCACACGGACCTCGGACGAGGACTACAGCGGCATTCTCGCTGCGATGAAAGCAAAGGGCCGGCGGCCGATCGATTATTTCCGGTTGTTCTACAACGATACGGCCGTCGGCGGCTCTCGCTCCGCAATCCGCTGCGGGCTCGATTTCTTCGGCGCTGACCGGGTGCTGTTCGCCACCGATTGCCCCTTCGACCCCGAAGGCGGTCCGATGTTCATCCGCGAGACCATTGCCACCCTTGACGACCTTGCCCTCGACGAGGACCAGCGCACCCAGATCTATTCCGGCAATGCCCTGCGCATGCTGAAGATGGAAGTCAGTCAAGGGTGATCCTCTTGCGGCGGAGTTTCGGATCGAACTCTTCACTGCCCGGTGCCCGGGACGGTTTAACCACTTGATCCCGAGGCGCGGCGAGGCCGGCAGGGCCGCATTCGCCACACGATATTGCTGGTTCGCCCGGTTCAGGCGTGAATACGTGCGACCACGTCTGGAGAACGCCGGTCGATGCAGTCATGCACATTCCGCCCGACGCGCGCTCACCTTCGAATTTCCACCACGACCCCCGACGCTAACCCATCTAAGGCGGCTGAGGCCTCGATGAATTTGCGGCGGTGCATGTGCTGCGGCATCGTGATCCTTTGAGCCGTCCGTAGTGATGGGCCCGCCGCTGAGGAACTAATGGTTTGCAGACTCTTCGCTGGAGCGAATGGGATTCGAACCATCGGTCCC
>Ga0306924_10004772_pt1 | contig 13274 bp, 9 predicted proteins | sample sta12Can44000111_FD_203756 | JGI IMG/M metagenome (GOLD analysis project Ga0306924, IMG submission 203756) | Lab enrichment of tropical soil microbial communities from Luquillo Experimental Forest, Puerto Rico - statanox.12C.anox.44.000.111 (v2)... | ecosystem: Environmental > Terrestrial > Soil... | reverse complement strand
CGCATGCTGGCGGACGATGCACCAGTGGCGGGTAGCCCGATCATCCCGTTGCGCAACGAAGCCATCGCGGGCGTCGCCTATCAGGTCGACGAGAAGCGCCGCATGGAGGATCTGTGGCGCAACCAGTTCACCTTCGATGATGATCCGGACGCAACCGCCTGCCCGTTCGGCGCCCACATCCGTCGCGCCAACCCCCGCAATGCCGATCTTCCGGCGGGCACGCGCGGCCCGATCGCAAAACTTTTGCGCACGCTCGGCTTCGACAGCAAGGGCCCGCACGCCGATCTGCTGGCCTCCACCCGGTTTCATCGCATCCTGCGGCGCGGTCGCGAATATGGACCGAGGCTCACGCCGGAGGATGCCATTTTGGGCAAGGACCGCGACCAGAAGCGAGGCCTGCGCTTCATCTGTCTCAATGCCAACATCTCGCGGCAGTTCGAGTTCGTGCAGGGGGCGTGGATCGCCAACCCGAAATTTTCCGGCACCGACGAAGGCGATCCACTGCTCGGCAACCGCAAGCCGCTGGGGACGGGCCGGCCGACCAATGGCTTCACGCGACCGCAGGACAGCGGCTTGCCCTGTCGCACATCCGGGCTGTCGCAATTCGTGACGGTGCGCGGGGGCGCTTATTTCTTCCTGCCGGGAATTTCCGCGCTGCGCTACCTGGCGACCGGACCCGCCAAGTCCGTCAGCTGACGGGCGCGGCCGCGCGGCTTGGCGCCGGCGCGCGAACCTCCAGCACGCCTTGATCGAACCCCTCCTCAGTCGGTTCAATATGCGGCGTGCCGTTCATGGTCTGCCGCAGCTTGCGCAGCTCCCAATACATGCGCCGGCGCGCACGGTTCTGGTTGCCGAGCGGCCGGTGCTCGGCGATGCAGTGCCAGGGCGTGTACGAGAGATAGCGGCCGAAGGCGAAGCGCTCGGGCGTGTCGAACTCCTGGCGCAAAATGCGCAGCGTCGCCACCAGAACGAACGGCGACAGCCGTTCCGGCCAGCGCACGCCTGCGTCCTCGATCGGCATGCGATGCGGATCGGTCTGTACCTGCACCATGAAGTCGAGCTCGACATCCTGCCGCGCCAAAGTATTGGCCATCGTCTGGCGCAGGTAGATCGGCGAGGTCCAGAACGGCAGGCCCGGAATCCAGCTGTGCTTCCGCGACTTCGGTCGCACCGAATACATCATGGCCTGGCCTTCGCCGAGCAGGTAAGGCGTGCAGCTCCAGTAGCGCGCCTCGAGCGGGCTGGTCTGGGTCTCGTTCCATAGGCCCTGCATCAGGAAATCGAGGAAATGCGAAAAGCCGGTGGTGAAGAAATAGAAGATGGGGGTGCCGCGCAGCACATGCACCTGCAGCAGCGCGTTGGCGTGGATGTCGGGCGTGACGAACGTCGGCGTGCACACGCTGATGAAGTCCTGCGTGTGTTCCTCGTCCGGCAACAGTTTTGGGCCCGGCACGCCGAGAAGCTTGATGGCGCAGCTGACGAAGCCGACATCGTCGATATCGGCCGGCATGTCGGGCCCTGGGCCGGAAAAGCGCACCCACGCGCGGTAGGTCCGCCCCGGCACCGCGAACACCCCGCGGCGCATGCGCTCGGGCACATCGTCGCGCACGATGAACTCGGCGCGGACGATGCCGTGGGTTTTGGTGTTGCCGCCGCGCTCGTACTCGCCCGGGCGGTAGGCGCGCCGCATGTAGGTGGCAAAAGTCTCGATGATCGAGTCGTTGCTCGCCTCCTCACCCGGCAAGGCACTTTCCTCGGCGAGCGCGAAATGCTCATTATACCGCCGCCAGTTCATGACCATCTGCACCAGCGCGGCGATCGGCTCGCGCAGCACGTTATTGAAGACCTGGCGAAGGCCGAAACGCTCGAACCGGTGCAGCACGCGCAGGAACGCCCAGGTCGAGGCCTGGATGGCTTTTTCCAGTCGCGTGGGTGGCGGCAGCGTGATCATCTCGACGCCCCGCGGATCTGCTCGCTTGCCGGCCAGCAGTCCTCGGCGAGCGCGCCGCCGCTCTCGAATGCCTGCGCCCCGCGCTCCGCGACGTCGGGATTGAACAGGGTGAAATTGACCAGGAACATGCGGTTCGCATAGGCGCGGCCGAGATAGAAGCCGGGCCGCACCATGCGGATCTCGTCGCGAATGCGCAGACCGCCGCGCCCGGCAAGCGAATCCGGCCGCGCGCGATAGCCTTCGATGTCGTCGGCGAAATGGTAGTCCACGATCACGGACTCGCGGCGCGTGTCGAGCAGACTCTGGCCGCAATAGAGTTTTGCCGGGAACAGGAGCCACACCCGATCGGTCGGGAAAATCCTGCCGAGCGGTCCGCTGCGCGGGATCGTCGTGGTCATGACGCCGGAAGGATTGTCGATCAGCGGCAACAGGGCCGGATCGTCCTGGATCATGTTGCGCAGCACGCGCTGATCGCGGAAGAACACCTTACCCTTCCACAGATGGCTGCCGAATTTTTCCAGCAGAGCGGTCTTGATATCGGTCAGCCGTCCTTCCGGACCACCCAAAATCTCGCCCAGCCGCGTCTGCAGCGTTCCCGCCGCATCCGCGGTTTCGCCGCGCGCAAAGAACAGGCCGCCAAAATATTGGCCATCCGGGATCGGGCCGGCCGTCAGCCGCCCATAGATCTGATCGACCTGCTCCTGCGACAACGCCTGGAGATTCTCCGGCGTGATCTTCATGCGGTCCTGGCGCGAGAGGGGGAACTCGTGCTCGACCCGCGCCATGTCGATCCGGAACCGCTTGATCGGATTGTCCGGGTCCTTGAGCGCCGCATCCTCAAGCGGCGCGAACGGGATTGCTGGCGGCGCCGTCTGGGCCAATGCACCGCCCATGCCGGTGATCAACAGGATGGCAAGCGCGGCTCCGGCGCCGTGATGAGGTCTGGTCATCGTCATCCCCCCGACTCTCACAAGGTTGCCAGGAATGCGATCAGCGCCTGCTTCTCGCGATCGGACAGATCCTTGCCGAATGTGTGCCCGCCATTTTCGACCCGCCCGAGCACATTCGAGTAGTAGGCCTGGATGAAATCGTCCGAAGCCTTGGTGAGATCGAACGTGAGCCCGGGCTTGAGCTCAGCCCGGACCTGCTGCAGGCCCTGGACCAGCTCGCGGCGTCGCTCGGGACTCAAAATGTCCTTGTACTTGGCTTCGAGCCTGTCCGGGTCGCGCAGCATGAGGACGATGTCCTGGAGCATGTCCTTGTAGCGCAGGCTGTTGAGCTTCAGGGCCGGCGTGCCCTTCGGGATCTTGATGCTCAGACCGGCTTCGACACCATCTAGCACGGTGACATTCGGTGCCACGTCCACGATGATGTCCTCATCGGCGAGCGTGACCTTGCGCGGCCGCCTGTCCGGATAGAGCAGCTGTTCCATCGACAGCTTGAACAGCTGGTATCGGCCCTCCACGCTGGGGTCGAACGGCAAGCACGGCGGCGGGTTGGCCAGCGGCTTGTCGTTCTGGTCGACGTAAGGCGACGAATAGAAATCGTTGTTCTTGTTCGCGGGCTTGCCGCACACTTCGGGCCCGATCGCGTTGTTGTGCATGAACGGCGCATAGGCCCACACGCTGAGCAGCGACGGCGGCCGGTAGTAGCCACGTCCGCTGCCCTTCATGATCTCCCTGAGCTCGGGATCGACCCTGCGGTCGCGCAGATCGAGGGCGGCATATTCGGCCCATATCCGGCTCGGCATGTGGTTGGAGTGCATGGCCCGCCCGGCGAAGGTTCCGACCACTCTCAGCTCGATTGGGTTCTCGTTGCTGAGGAAGTCGACCCGGCGCTTCGGCGTGATTGGGTCGTCTGGCACGACGGCGTGGAAATCGACCCTTTCATATGGCTGCTTTTGGCTCGAATGGCAGCGGGCGCAGGCGCGTACGAAGACTTGGCGTCCGAGTTCCACCGATCCGGCGCCGAATTCGGAATCGAGCTGAGCCTTGAGCTGCTGTGGCGTTATTCCGCGCGCGGCGTGCAGGTCGGCGGGGCGCGCCGTCTGGAAGAACGCCACCACGTTGCCCAGGCGGTCTTCGATCGCGCGGAAGCTCGGACAGTCGCGCCGGCACTGACCGATGTCGAACGGCGTCTGACCATAATTGCGCTGCGCCGGATCGCTCGCCCGCAGGTCCGGGACATGATTAAGCCAGCACTGCTCGGCGCACGACCCGATATTGAAGTAGACGCGCTGGATAGCTTCCGCCGCACCGATCGAATCCTCGCCGCCCTTGAGAATGTGGTTCACCGGCTCCATCGCCTCGCTGCGCGACCAGCACTTGTTGGTTCGCTGCGGCTCGCACCAGCAGGTCGCGCTCGGGCCTTCCGGGCAGGCCGAGGCCTTGCGCCATTTCAAGACCCTGTGCAGGAATTTCGGACGGCTGTCGAAATTGTAGATCGCGTTCATGGTGCCCGGATTAGACACCGTGTCCATCGGCAGCGCCGAGGTGTCAACGATACCGGGCCGCGCTCGCGCGATCAGCTGCCATTCGAGGACATGCGGCTCCATTCCTGAGGCCAGCATCTGCGACACGCGGCTGTACTGGTTGCCGACGAGCCCGTCGATGTTCTCCCACTCGGGATTGTTGGGGTCGGCAGGCGGCTTCAGCGGATCGTACGAGATGTGACAGGCGCCGCATGACATGCCGATGCGGAACGGGGGTTCGATCGAACCGTCGAACAAGCGATTGAAGCGTGAGTCTCCGCTCTTTTCATCCTCGGACAGGAACTTGCCATAAGCCTCCCAGCTCGCCAGCGAGCCGTTCAGCTTGCGCCATTTCTCCGGGTCAAAGCGCGGGTTGGGAAACTTCCGCAAGCCCAGCGCGCCGGTCGATGTCCCGAATCGCAGGTCGCACGCGCTCTGGCGCTGATCGACGCTGCCGTGCGGCGTGGTTGTGTCGAACGGCGCATCCTTGAAGACACAAGCCGGATCCTCCTTGTCGTATCCTTCGCGGCCGACGAACTGCAAGAGCTTCGCGTCACCCGGGCACCACTGAAACCCGTAGGTCTCCTCGAGCGACTTGGCCGAACAGTTAGGATCGCCCGGAATGCAGCAATCGGGATCCGGAACGGCGCCCCAGGCCTGGAACAGGTCGCCCTTATTATTCGCTGCGAGGATGCGATACCAATCGATGCCGCCGCCCAGCCGCTGCGCATAGGAGTAGGTGTAGAAGCGATCGTTGAATGCGGTGGCGTAGAACCAGATCTCGCGTCCGGCCCGCGCCGACGGCGACAAGTGCGCATCCCCCGCGGCATATCCGGGACTGAGCGAGCTCTGCGCCTGCGCTGGCCCGGTTAGCACCAGGCAGCATAGGCTCAGTACCAGGAACAACGGAATGTTCAGCCAGCGAATCTGTGTGTGCATCTGAAACCCCCCTCGAATCCCGTCCAGGGGCTGGCCCATCGAAGATGCTGTTCCCGGACGCCGTCTCCTGGTTGTCTTAGTTCTTACTTCTTGTTGCGGCTGAGTAGATCACAACTTGGCATGTTCGCCAATCATGATTGCACACTATGGCGCAGCAGACATCCCTATAGCCAACGCGTATGACGCCTCTCCGTACCGCAAACCATCGGCTTAATCCTGTTACGCGGCGGCGACCACCTGGCTGGTCTTGCCGCTCGGGCGCGCGCCCAATGTCAGGAGTGCCGGAAAGCGCTGAATGACCGGCAGCAGCGGCCGCGCCTTGCCAGGCCGCATGGCCACTTGGGCGAATATCGACGCGGCCCCAACGCGCGGCGCGAAGTGACGCGCCCATGCGACGCGCCGACCGCGTCGTCGGCCCCTCGTTCATTTTTTCTTCTAATGTTTGACGCATCTCATGTACTTGTCCGTTCAGCTGGTGTGCCGACGCCGAAGGTGTAGGACGTAAGCTCGATGCCTAGTTGTTGCGCGGACGCTCGCCCCGCCTCGCAGAGTCATCCTGAAGTCGCTCTTGGACGCTCTCCTCCGGCGGTGGCGGGATGATCTCCTCGGCCATGATTCGGGCGACGGTGACCTTGGCGGTGCCGCTATTGTTGCCGTAGAAAATCCTGGTCAGATTGGGCAGCGTGAGGACCGCGTCGTTGACGTAGAGGAACAGCTCGCCGGTTGCGTTTGCGGTGATGTCGGATATGAGCGTCTGGTTCGGCCGGCGGCCTGCATTCTGATCGCATAACAATTGCTCGTTCTTGAAATCCGCCGTGGCGGGCGTCTGGATGTCTTCAATAGTACCCGACATCGGCGGGTGCGGCTTCCCAGGCGGTCGGCACGCCTTGAAATCGACCACCGGCAACGGCTCCGCCGGCTTCAGCACGTGCTCGTAGTTGCCGACTTCGCCGATGCGCGCGACCGGCTGGAACCAGTTCTCCCGCCACCATCGCTTCAGCGGCGTTGCGGAATAGTGGCGCCAACTGTCGGCCGCAAATCCGGCGACGTCCGCGCGCCGGCCCTGATCGAACCATTCGCCGTCCGGGCCGCCTTCCATGTCGAGGCGGATGCGATATTTGCGTCCTGCAACCAGCCGCAGTCCGGTCGCGTGGCACATCGAATTGATCGCAAATGGCTTCTTTGCGGTGCCGACCCTCTCGTCCGCACCGGCCCCGCCGTTCGGCGCTGAGGTGGCCCCCTGTGCGAGCCTGCTGTCAGACTGCTCTCTTACGGCTTTTGTGGCTTCGCAGAATTCCCCACCCGTGCTCAGGAGGTCGAACGTCGCGCGGTGTCCCAAGGCGAGGACCGCAAGCCCGCTCGCGATGAGAAAGACGGCGGGCAGCACGGTTTGCGCCACGTACCGGTACGCGGCGACCGCCCCCGGACTGGTGCGCGTAACGCGCGCGAGACTCAGCAGCACGCCCGGCTTCGCGGGATCGATGTCTCCGGGCGGCCGAAGCATTCGCCACGTCCACAACAGCGCGAAGAGGATGGTGGCGACGGCAGCGGCGATCCCCAGCGACGGCGCCGACAGCTTGAAGGATCCGATTGCAAGCGCGGCGAAGACGAGCGTCGTCACAGCGAGTGCATGGCGTTGGCCAGTCAGCCGCAGGCGATCCACCTGGGTTGCGCCCGCTTTTCGCCCGACGTTGTGCACGGCGCGCGCCGCGTCGCAGCTCCAGGCCGCGCGCGCGCGGTCGCAGATGCGCCCCTGCAGTCGGCTACTGAAGCGCAGGCTCGCCAGCAGGGCGATGATGACCAGCACTGCGGCCGCAGGATTCCGTACGATCGCCGCGATCCAGGGTTCGGCGATGCCGGGCAGGAAGCCTTTGACGAACCCGACCGCCCATCCCACCGGCCCTCCCGCACGATCGTTGAGATCGGCGACGCCCCCGATCTGAAGATACTCCGCGAGCAGCGGGAACGCAGCGGCGAACGTCACCAGGAACAACGACACGAAATAGACCACACGGCGCCACCACACCGTATCCAAGACGAGCTTGAAGCGATCCGCGCGCGCTCGCGGCGACAGCGCCGCCTCGACCAGCGCCATCGTGTGGGTGAGAACGTCGCGCTGATCTTCAAGTCTGCGGCAGTCTTGGCCGGACAGCGCAAGCGCCGCATTAGCGTTGCTCTGCGCGTGCGCGACCGCTGCTCTCTGGAATGCGACCGGGGGGCCGTCCGGCGGCAGCACGGCGATGTCCTGCGGCAGTGAGATCGGGGCATAGCGGTCGTTGCCGCAGATCATCCGCGTCATCACGCTGCCATGCACGATCGGCGTGATGCCCTTGCCCATGAGCATCTGCACATTGCGCGGCTGGTAACGCCAGAAAGCGCCGAATCCAGCGCGCGGGTCGTAGATGCGGCCGGTCGGCGTGGCGAGCGCGACATATTCCCCCACCACGGCTGGCTCGAAGGCGAGGCCTTGCCTTTTTGCTTCATCGATCATCCAGCAGAGCGGCACATACGACAGGCCGTCGTCTGGATAGCCGCCGCCCACGTCGGAGTGTGCGCCCGCGAACCAGAGCTGCCGCAGCCGGTCCGGATGGATGCTGCTGTCCTTTTCGCGGAGCTTTGCCTCGGCGTTCTCGTCCCAGGGAATCGGAAAGAAGGTTCTGCGCTCGTCGTCTAGGCTCAGCGCCTGCCTAGCGTGTCCCACGCTTGGCAACAGCGATCTGTCGCGGAAGCTCATCGGCCAGACCCATTTGTCGACCGCCTGCGTGAGCTCGTCGATCGGCAGCCCATAGGCGGCAACCGTATCCCAGACTCCGACGAAATGCACACGGACCTTGTCACGGCCCGCGCTGCGCGTTTCGATTCTGACCTTCTCGTAGGGCTTGGCGCCCGTCATCTTGTTCCATAGGGAAATCAGCCGGTCGCGCAGATACCGGCCCGCCCGCACCCAGGGGATTCGCGTCGCGAACGCCTCCTTGCGGAATGCCCGGTATGCCGCGATCGCGTTACGCTCGAGCTCCGCCTCGGTCTCGTAGGTCACGAGGCCCGCCCGGTCGATCAGGCCCACCAGCACGCGGATGGTATAGGCGCCACGGCTGAATCCGAACGCCCAGATGCGGTCGTTCTCCCCATAGTTTCGGCAGAGGAATTTGTACAAATTCAGTACGTTGCGCTTCACGCCAACGCCGAGCGCGAGGCCGAGAACTCGCAGGACTTTGACGCTAGAGGTGCCGACACCATCGCCAAACACGGCGACCTGCCGTCCGTCGGTCAGGTCCAGTGCCTGATAGAGCCGCCAGACATTGGTCTTTGCAGTTTTGGCCGCGCTGTTTCCGGTTCCGTCGGACAGGACGACCAGATTGCGGGGGCCGAATGCTGTCATGGCCGAAGTCTCTCGAAAAGTTTTCACGCGGTTTACACTCGGGACGCATCAGGAAACAATGCCTTGAGATGCTTGAACCCGATCACCGGCATCGCTTTAGTCACATACCTCGACCAGGGGCGGGAGAGGATTGGGGCTTTGGCCTTCTCATTGAGTGCCGGGGCGCAGGCGACCGCGCCACTTAGGGGAAATTCTTCCTTCAACGCGTCCTGTCGTCGCCCCCGAATGACCAGACACGGCGCGCGACCCATGGGATTTCTCCTACTGAGGAGGAACACCATTTATCCTTCAAGATCGGACCGTAGGTTCGATGACGGACTACGAATGTGAAGTATGTCACACCGGAAGCAATTTTTTCCTTCATTGCTCTGTGCATGATCCGCCCCCATTGAAGTTGTCCGACCTGAGGTATGTCTTGACATCAAGGAGGACTGCAATGGCAAGAAAGCGATCGTTCTGGCGATATAGCCGGCCTCGCAAATGAATAGGGGATCGGCGATGGCCGAGGCGCGCCAGCCACGCTCGATGCGCAAGCACGCAAGGACGCCGATGACAAGGCGCAGCTCCAGCCACTTGCCGGCCAGCGTCGGCTCGATATTGGTGAAGCCGGTGATGTTGCCGCCCGGCCGCGGAAAGCTCGCAACGAAACCGCTGCCGACCGGATCGGAAACGATCACGAAAACTATGGGGATGGTGCGCGTTTGTTGCAGCAAACTCGCCGTGGTGGGTGTGTTATGTGAAAGAATGAGGTCTTGCTGCAGCGCGATAAGCTCCTTCGCGAATCGTTGCATCAATGCGGCGTCGGACGCCGCCCAGCGAATGTCGATGCGGACGTTGCGGCCCTCCGCCCACCCGAGCGTCTGAAGCTCCTTCCGGAACGCCGCGACGCGGGCCTGTGCTTCTGCGTCGGTCTCGGCAAGCGACATCAATACGCCGACGCGCCGCATCCGCTCGACCTGCTGCGCGCGCGCCGCGAGCGGCCACGCTGCCACCGCCGCCGAGCAGCGTGATGAACTCGCGGCGCCTCGAATTTGGTGGGCTGCAGGACCGGCAAGTTGCGTTGAAATCTCCAAAAGAAAAGTCCCCCCTACCGGGGGGTTCAGCGCGTCGCAAATGACTTTTGAAGGGACTGCCTTAGGGCTCGGGGCTGCTCGCCCTTGCTCATTGCTCCGCCCCTCGCAGCCTCATCGCTCGCTCGCCTGAGATGCGCTGCACCGTGCCAGTCCCGATGCCGAGCGACTTAGCCACCTTCAAAATACCCACACCCTTCGCGAGCAGCCTTCGCACCTTCCGTTCGGTCGCGCCGTCTATCTTCGGACGAGCACGCGTTCGCGTTCGGGATGTTCACGAAGGACACTGCGCACGGCGTCGTAGCGCGCCCCGGAGGCCATTCCGCTGCCACGGAAATCCTCGATCAGGTCATAGACTGCCCCGGCCTCCTCGTAGGAAATGCCGCCGTAAGGGGGAGAGCCGAAGACCGACCACACGAGATCGCTGAACCCCTGTTTGTCGTCGCTCATCATGGCCCGCAACATCCAATACGGCCACGGCTTGGAAGAATCCTCGACTTGCATCGGCCTCCTCCTTTCTATGACTCATCGAGCAGGTGCGTTGAGCGGTGATATCGGACATAGTACGGCGGCGGACGCCGCGCTGAGCCAGCCGCGGACTTGTCCGTAGCGGCGCGACCGCGGGGCTAGCGGATTGAATAGACTGTCAGGTGCGCTCGATACGTACTCGTTGATCGAGCCCTAGCTAGCTGTTTCAAGATTACCCGAATCTCGTTTTCCATATTTTTTGCCACCGCTGGCTCGATGGTAACGGTGAAGTCGATTCCTGCTCGGAGGCCATCGCCGGATCGGAGCTTCGGGAGAACCTTCGTACCCAGCCGATTCCAGCTCTCTGGTGGAACGTCTCCGCTCAGACGGAGGGTTGTCCGCTTCGCTTCGTCCGCCTCAGGCGAAGTTCCTGCCCCTCCGGCTGGATCAGTGGTAGGCTCCAGTTTTGCAGGCGTCTCCGGTCGCGGTGCGTCAGGTTGCGATTTCAGTTGCTGTGCCTTCGCCTTGGTGAGCAGGAAAACACTTGATTCGAAGGCTACCTCCTCCGCGCCAATCGGTTCGGCATACCACACCCGCTCATACGCGCTACCGTTCTTATTGCCGGATGCCAGGCCGAAATCACCGCGCTCGACAAATTCAACGGTCTTCCGGCGCAGCACGGTGTCGGGTTCAACGAGCCTCGTCAGTGTGCCGTTGAGAAAGCTCTGGCGCAGGCTCGTCAGTGGCCAGGCGCCTGCGTCTTTCAATGCTGGCGGCCAGTGACGATCGATGTATCCGGCACCGACCGAATCATTCAGCAGCGCCTCGGTCTTCAGCGCGCCGATGATCCTCCCGCAAAGCGTTTCGCTCGCGCTAGCGTGTCCTGCACCAAGATCGATGACCTTCAGGCCGTTTGCTGACCTCGAATCGCTCAACGTGACGAACCGATAAGCCACTCCACACTTCATCCTTCGTGGCTTCCTCGGCGTCCTTGACCTTCGCCTGGACCTCAGCCCTATCGGTCCGATCATACTCGGCGCCAAGTACTCCTTCGGCAACCTCTCGCGCGACGCGTCGCCAGGCGAGCAACAGTTCAACGCATTCGCGAAGCTAATCGGCAGTGCCGCAGTCAATTTGCTCGCGGGAAAGGCGATGAGCAATTTTGAGCCCAGTATGATTTGGACGGCGGTGGCGACTTATCTTCTCCTTTCGCTGTTAGCGATTACCTTCATTCAAGGATCATTCCCCTGCCAAGATCGAGGCGAGCGCTTCGGCTTCCTCGGGTTCGATTTCCGACGCATCCGCAGTAGACGGGGCGCATGGCGTGCGCATTACACGCCGCGGCTCAAGAAACGAACGGCGCTGCTACGGAAGCCTCAAGGACGTATTCCGCCGCTACCAATCGCAGCCAGCTAGCCGGGTTGTGCAGTTGATCAATCCGGTGTTGCGCGGTTGGGTGAACTACTTTGCGGTCGGACACTCCAGCGAGTGCTTCAGCATGATTCAAGACTGGGTGGAAAAGAAGATTCGACGCCACATGGCGCGGGCACAGAACCGAAAGGGCTTCGGCTGGAAACGGTGGAGTAGGCAGTGGTTGTACGAAAGCCTGCAGCTGTTCGACAGCTACCGGGTTCGCCGCCCGACGCCGAAAGTCGCTCCAGCAGGATAGGTCCCATAAGCATTGAGGCGAAGCAAACAGGAGAGCGCAGTGCGAGGAAATCCGCATGCTGCGTTCGACGCGGCGGGGGCTGGAAACGTGGCATGGTCGAGATCGTGTGACACTCGCAGACGAAAGGGCGAGACAACAGGGAACACAAACTTCGACCTACACCGGCGCGCCAGTCCTCGACCCTACCTGGGGGCGCGCGATGAAATCCGCGTCCCTACCGCTACAGCTCACCGCGTCCTTCTGATCCTGCACCGATAGCGGCCGATGGTCGTCGGGTCCACATTATAGGTCCTAGCCACGTCCGCTTGCGTCTCGCCGGCTGCCAGCCGCCGTAGCGCTTCCTCGCGCTGGTGAGGGGTTAGCTTGCGCGGGCGGCCAAAGCGCACGCCTGGATCCCGCGTCCGGTTGGCATCATCATCGACAATTTTGTCCACAAGAGCCACGATCCTGTGCCGCAGGCGAACGTCAGCTCGCAGAAACGCTCTGATCACCCTTCGGCCGTCTGAAGTGGTGACGAAGTCGTCTACCTGAGTCATCGATAGCGCGCTTCTGCCTGCCCTTGTCGCTGATGCCTTTGACGCATCGTGGAAGAAAAATGTCACTGGGACCTCCAGGATGTGCGAAATTTGCTGCAACCGGCCCACGCCGATGCGGTTCGTGCCATTTTCGTATTTCTGCACCTGCTGAAAGGTGACGCCGAGCGCTTCGGCCAGCTTTTGCTGGCTCATTGCAAGCATCAAGCGGCACATGCGCACCCGGCTGCCGACGTGCTTGTCGACAGCATTTGGAGCTTTCTTCGCGGCAGCTATATCGTCCGCCATAATCTATCTCGGCTCGCGAACCAGCCGCGGATTATGGCTGGTTGCATTGCGATGTCCATGCTTGCTAAACGACGATTTTTGGATTGCGATACAACGTTTGGCGGGGCTGTTTCTTGCCACGCTGGCCGGTCTCGCTCCGGCACTTACTCATTGTGACGGCCACTGCCAAATTTGGACGGTTGGTAAGTGCGGGCGGTTACTTCTGGCTTTGCCTGCCAGCTCCGGCCCGAGCTTGTCGAGGTGGTCAAGTGGCACGGTGGCATGGTCTCACCCGGACGGAGGCGATGAAGCCGTCCGATTTCGCCCGTGTTGTGATCGACACCACGGTGCAGCCGAAGGCGGTGATGTTTCCGACCGACGCCCAAACTGCTCAACCGGGCGCGCGAGCGGCTGGTGCGACTGACGAAGAAGCTCGGCGTGAGCCTGCGCCAATCCTATGCGCGGGTCGGCAAGCTGGCTCTGATCAAGCATCAGCGCTACGCCCATGCCCATCAGTTCAAGCGCGCC
>Ga0306924_10004770_pt1 | contig 13279 bp, 11 predicted proteins | sample sta12Can44000111_FD_203756 | JGI IMG/M metagenome (GOLD analysis project Ga0306924, IMG submission 203756) | Lab enrichment of tropical soil microbial communities from Luquillo Experimental Forest, Puerto Rico - statanox.12C.anox.44.000.111 (v2)... | ecosystem: Environmental > Terrestrial >... | reverse complement strand
TCATGGTATCCAAACCGATCGACGGCAAGCCGGCCAGCCATGCCAACGGCGGCACGATCGGGTTCACGATGAGCAGTCGCGAACAGGTTGACGCCTGGCACAAAGCCGGGGTCGCGAATGGCGGCACGTCGATCGAGGATCCACCCGGGGTGCGCCAAGGGGCCGCCGGGCAGATGTATCTCGCTTATTTGCGTGATCCCGATGGCCACAAAGTGGTCGCGGTTCATCGCATGCCGGCTGCCTGAATTATCGCCGATCAAACCAGCAAAGGGCCGTCCTTTCCGGGCGGCCCGACCGGCGGCCGCCGCTGCGCATCAGCGGTTTTGCAGCCGATAACGGAGCCAAACCGCTCCCCCTCCAGCACCTCGCTGCTCGCCAGTGTCATCGAGGTGACCGGCGCGCGTAAGCCGGCATCGTTGTCGCTCGAGTCGAAGATGCTCGGTGCGCCCTTTGCGCCGTCGACGGCGGGGCAGATCGCAAGGCTGATCTCGTCAATCAGGCCGGCCCGCAGAAAGGACCCGTTCGAGCCGCCGCCACCTTCGAGCAGCAGGCGTTCGATCCCCAGCTCGCGGTTCAAAATCTCCAGCGCCAAGCCGAGATCGAGCTCCCGCTCACCGGCGAAAATGTAGGAGACACGGTCCTGGCGCAGTCCCGCCAGATGTGCGTCGGAGACCTGCTCGGTCAGCAGCGCGACGATCGGGTCGCCGCCGATATCCGACCGTCCCCAGGCAATCTTTCCCTTTGTGTCGAGCGCGATGCCGTAAGCTTTCGCGTCGCGCCGCGCGAACCAGGCTTGGCGCGGATAGGTCTGATCGGTGTGGCTCGGGTAGGCCTGCGTCTTGGCGTATTCGCTGCCGGTGACCCGGCCGATCAGCCACGAGCCGCCACCGAGCTCTTCATGGATGCGCTCGAACAGCCCCGCCATGCGGTTTTCGCTCGGCCGCCAGCGGCTGCCGAGGATGCGGCCGTCGACGCTCGAATTCATGTGGCAGATCACATAAGGCTTCATGCCGCCTCCTCTCTTTCGCCCACCCTCAGGCGAGACGGCTCCAGCCCACCCAGTTGCACACCGCTTCGCCCATGACGAGCTCGAGGTCGCGGCCCTTGAGCCACGGCAATTCCTCGGTGAACACCGTCACGCATTGCCGCCACGAGCACGGCATCCGGGTAATGTCGGTGCCCCAGAACATCCGCTCCGGGCCGAACGCGTCAAAGCAGCGGTGCAGGTGCTCGTGAAAGCTGCGAAACGGATAGGCGTCCTCGGCATAGCCCGGCTGACCGGTAGCCTTGACCGCAACGTTCGGGTATTTGGCGAGCGCCCGCAGCTCCGCCTGAAAGCGATAGGCGGCCTCGCCTTTGCTGCCCGGCGGCACCGCCATGTGGTCGACGATCAATTTGAGGCCCGGGTGGCGCTCGGCGATCTGGCCGACAGTCGGCAGGAAGAGCGCAGCGGCAAGCGCCACCGGCACGCCGGCGCTCGGCCGCGGGCCACAGCCACTCGAGCGTCCCGTCGGTCATCCACTCCCGCTCGTGCCGCTCGTTGAAGTAGAAGCGCAGCCCAACCATGCCCAGCCGCTCCTTCCAATGGGCGACGAGGAAGGCGCCGTGCGGGTCGTCGAGAAAGAACCATCCCATGATGCGGAAGCGCTCGGGATATTTTCGCACCGCCTCCGTCGCCAGATCGTTCGAATCCGGGTCCCACAGCACCGGGTGGATCAGCGCGCGGTCGACGCCGGCCTCGTCCATCGCGGCGATCGCTTCCTCCGCCGAGTAAGGCTCCTGGCGGTGCTGCGGCGATGGCGTGCCCTTTTCCCAGAGATGGATCTGCCCGTCGACGATCAGCATTTGGCGTATCCTTTTGATCCGAAGATATTCGACTGCTCTAGAATACGCTGATCGCTGAACTCCGCCGATAGCGCCCAAAGCGATGTCAGAAAGGACCGCTTACGGCGTTACCTCGCAGCCGACGCGCGTCTCAGCTATCGACCGGACACGCCCGTACCGGCGCTCGAGTTAGCCGAGGGCGAGGGCGGGTCGTTTCCCCCAATTGCGGTCATTCGCCTGACACCAACCCAGGCGCCCTGGGAGAGGAGCCGTGAACGGCGTGAAACCAACATTCAATCGTTAAAAAAAACTTTTGACTACCTCGTATTACTAGGCATAGGATAGATAGGTATCATTGAGATCGGAGTGCCGGATGTCGTCCGCCAGAGTTTATGTGCCAGCAGGCACACTGACGCCAGAGCAACGACGCGTGATCGTTAAAGGCATCCATGAGACGATCAACCGTGTCGAACAGCGCCCAGCCAACGCGCAAACCCATACCTATGTGGTTATCAATGAAGTCCTCCCCGAAGATTGGGGCAGCGCCGGCAATATCTATCTCCCCAAGACTTAGCCAACCAGAGGGTACCGGGTCGAACGAGATAACAGGGTAGATCGAATGAGCGGTTTGGATAGGAACGCGAAGATATCCGGTTTTGAGACCGGATTGAGCCGGCGTGATGTCTTGGCGGCGGCAGCCGCAGGCGCCGCGGTGGTGGCCAGCCCGCCCGTCGCGGCGGAGACTGCCCCGGCATCGAGCTTCGGTGCACCGCTGGTGGAACTCCACGTGCCTGCCGGTGTCCTCACCGTCGAGCAGCGCGGTGCCATGATAAAGGGTGTTACCGAGGTCATTGTCGAAGCGTTGGGTCAACCGCTCGACCCCGCCAAGAGGCTGTTCGTCGAAATTTTCGAAACAGCCGAGGGTGGCTACGGCGTCAACGGTCAGGCCTTCCTGCCACGGCCCAAATAGGTGCTGCAGCGTATCCGGCAAACCCGATGTCTTTCGCCTAGACGCCTCCTAGCTCAAAGCTTAGTGTTGCGAGGTATGGAAGGCGAAATGCTCAAGGGGCACCTCGACCTGATCGTGCTCGCCGCGTTGTCGGGTCGACCGGCGCATGGTTACGCGGTCATCGAGGAAATCCGCCGCAAGAGCGGGCGGGCGTTCGATCTTCCAGAGGGGACGATTTATCCGGCGCTCCACCGGCTGGAGCAAGCTGGTTTGCTTGTTTCCCGCTGGGAAACTGCTGACTCGGGACGACGGCGGAGGGTCTATGCGTTGACCCGCCGCGGAAGGGGCGCTCTCGCGGAGCGACGCGCGGTCTGGCAGCGGTTTTGCGACGCGATTGGCGGTTTGCTGAGTGCCGAACCGCTGACGAGGCTTCCGTGATCGACGCGTATGTCGACTCGCTTTTGGGTGCGCTCCGGCATGATCGCTCACTTGCTCGCCGTTTGCGCCGCGAAGTGGAAGACCATCTGTGGGAGGCGGTAGCAGCAGATCCGTCCGAGGAAGGCCGTGAAGCACAGCGGCGCGCGATTGCAGGTTTTGGGGATCCGCGTCTAATCGCTGCCCAATTCGCTGCCGTTTCTCTGCAGAAGCAAACCCGGCGGACGGGTGTCGCCGTCGTTCTTGTTGTCGCCGGTGTGTACATCACCATGAAGGTCCGCATCGCTTGGTACGCGCTTATGGAATGCGCGATCGCCAACGACATTGCTGCGGTCGCCCAATTGGTAGCGTCCATCGACCGCTATTCGTTCTGGCTTTCCGTCGCAGCCGGGGCGGGGTGCTGGGCGTATTCCAGTCGAGGCCGCTTCCAACTCTCGCTTAGCCAGAAACATCGTGGCCTTTTTCGGCGGTACATCTTTCTTTGCACCACAGCCGCAATCGCCCTTGTCGTGTCGGTGACCAGTGATGCCGTGCTGACGCTGCTGAGGCTACCCAAAGTCGACTTGTCCCTCGAATTTCTGATCCCAACCCTGTCGATGCTCTGTGAAATAACGGGAGCCGGCCTCCTCGTGCATCAAATTCGTGCCACTGCGCACCGGGCGGCAATCGCTAGATCGATGCTGGAAGCGGTCTGACCATTCGACGTTTCGATCAATAGCCAAACCCGGCAGCTCGAACGAGACATCGAAGTGGCCGCTTTCGGCGGATTGAGCCGTTCCTCACGGTGCGCGACCAACGGGTCGCTTGTGCAGTCGCACGGTCCAAATCCATCACCGATGCTCGCTGTGAGATACCGGCGTTATTGACCAGGATGTCTACGCTGCCGAACCGTTCGACTGTGCCGGCAAGCGCGCGTTCGACGGATGCCTCGTCCGTAACATCCACAGTGAAGGCGGCGGCCGAGGGTCCCAATGACGCCAAGGCATCGGCATTGCGGGCAGCATGCCGAGCGGCAACCGCCACTCGCGCACCAGCATCGCACAGTGACAATGCCACCGCCAGGCCGAGACCGCTGTTGCCGCCCGTGACAAACGCGACCTTCCCTTCAAGCGAGAACGCGTCGCGGGCCATTGCCACGATTAAAAGAACGCGATGGTCCGGATCTCGATGCTCTCCCGCATCGGGGCATCTCGGGGCGTATCGGGATCATCGAAGGCGCTGTGACCGATGAAACGAGCACGGCCGTCGGTCTCCGAATCGTAGGTCTTGAGCAGGATCGCCTGATCCTTGGTCATGTGCGGGAAGTACCACCAGTGGTGCCGCGGAGAATGCCGCAGCACGAAAATTTCTCCGTCTCGGTCGCGGTAGCGCAATTTCATCGTGAGGAAATCCTCATCCGTCGAGGAAGTGACGTCGCACATTGCAAGCGGCTTCTCTTCAACGCGTCCCCTCAACGGCTTCCAAAAGTTATAGAACGCAACTCTGTGCTTCAGGAGTTCGTCGGCCTCGCCCGGCAAGAGCTGGCGTACGCGCAGCGGACCCGAATTCGGCGTGAAGTCACAGTGCACGAGCATGACTGGCGCGCGCTGCGAGGTGGTGTGCTCATCGGTCTGCTGCTCCTCGTTTCTTTTCGCGCGGATCGTATGATCGAAAATGACCAGACGCTTTGCGCCGACCTCTCTGCGGACGAATTCGGCGGCCTCCCCGCAGAACCGCTCGCGGATCGCGCCATCGTCGTCCCATTCCTGAAACGACGAGCGAAAATCCCGCAGCGCAAATCCCTCCCGATCAGGAGAAAACAAGGTTGCACGATCCCACCCGCTGTGAACCGTCATTTCGCGCGGGTCATCGCCGGGTCGGCGGGGCTTGGCGCCGTGCGGCGGCTCGTAGAAGTAGATCTCGGGCTCCACGCCCGTGTCGCTCGTATAGTTGAAACGCGCCGCCACAGTTCTGCCGCTTGTCATTACGTGTGTCCTCGCGTCGCCTCGGGCACCGGATGGCGCCCGATGACCCGTCCAGTCAATTGAGCCGCAACGCCTGCTCCACCGCGCCTTGCGTTTTCTGCCAGCATGGCAATTCTTCGACATTCGCGATCCAGCGCTTGAGGTGCGGATGATCCTTGAGCGGCAGGCGCTGCGCTTTATGCACATGCATCGGCGCGGCGACCGCGATGTCGGCGATCGTCACCGTGTCGCCGGCGAGCCATTTGGATTTCGCCAGACGTGCGTCAAGGATGCCGGCAAGCCGGTGCCAGTTGGGCGCCTCCTTTTCGATGACTGCTTCGTCAGGCTCGGTGTTCAACAGCGGTTTGACGACGTATTCGACGAGATAGGTGTAACAACTTGGAAACCAGGTCGATGCTTCCCACAATAGCCAGCGGTTAATGTCGGCTCGTTGCTTGAGGCCGTGGGGATAATGCTTTTCGGAGCCGATCAAATCGGCCGTGTATTGCAAGATCGCATTGGATTCCGAAAGCGCGAAGTCGCCATCTACCACCGCCGGCACCGCTCCGTTCGGGTTGATCGCGAGAAATTCGGGTTTCTTATGGGCGCCAGTGAAATAGTCGACATGCCTTAGTTCGTACGGCAAGCCCACCAACTCCAATCCGGCGAGTACCTTGCGGCTGTTGACGGTGCATGGATCGAGATACACCTGTAGCATGCTCAACCTTTCTGATGGGCTCGGTGATCTTAATCGTTGTCGCTAAATGCGTCTCCATTGTGAGCTGGATTGGGAATGTCGCTTCCTCTCCCAGCGCAACCTCCCGCCAAGAACGGCATGAGATCAGGTCGGTCCGATCAAGCGTCCGCTCCTAAGCGGTTCAACTGGCGGCCGATTGGCTGCTTGGGGTCGGACCCGGCCAACTAACGTTCGCGAATAACCAAGTCGCGATAAAGGGCGCCGGCCCGCAGGCGATGATCGAAGCAAGCTGATAACCGATCGAGGTGGGTGGTCGCGCCGAGCAGTGTCCGTCACAACTTGCCGGTCAGGCCGGCGCCTTGCGGGTCAGTTCGAGCACATTAAATGCCGCGACCGGCCGGCGAAGACCTTTTAACTCGAGATTTCCAAGGTCTTCGAGCTTTGCGACCGCTTCGACAGCGCCGGCGATACGGCTGCTGACCAGGATCTGCCCGTCCTTGGCCTCGGCACACAGCCGAGCGGCGAGGTTGCATACGGTGCCGATCGCCGTGTAGCCGGAGCGGTCGGAAAAGCCGATCTGGCCAAGGGTTGCGTAGCCCTGCGCGATGCCGGCACCGAAACCAAGCTCATAGCTGTGGCGGCGCCAGTCAGTGATCAGCTTGGCCGCCGCCTCTCGCATCGCCATCGCCATCTTGACGGCGCGCTCGGCCGGGTCGGGGCATGGCACGGGATCGTTGAAGAACACCATGATCCCGTCGCCCGAGAACTGGTCGAGCGTGCCCTCAAACTGGGCGACGAGCGGCCCCAACGCGCCATGGTATTCGCGCAGGAAGTCGAGGACTTCCTCGGGCTCGGCGGTCTCGGTGAAGGCGGTGTAGCCGCGCAGATCGCAGAACACGACGACGATCTCGCGGCGTTGGCTTTCGAGGATCTGTTCGTCGCCCTGCGAGACGATCAATTCGGCAAGCTGCGGCGCCAAAAACCGCTTCAGTCGGCCGACGCGCCCCAGTTCCTCGACCCGTTCGGCGACCCGCGCTTCGAGACCGCGATTGAGATCCGCCACCTCGTCGGTGCGTTGGTGCAACTCGCCAAGCAGCCGCGCATTCTCTATTGCAATGACCGCCTGCGCCGCGAAGTTTTGCAACAATGCGATCTGCTTGTCGCTGAACGGCCGCACCTCCTGGCGATAAACGATGATCGCGCCGAGCAGCGCGCCCTCCTTTCGCAGCGCTACCCCAAGCCAAGTTCGAATATTCGCGAGGTCGATCCTCTCCCGTGCTCGTGGTTGATTTCGGTAGCCGGCGGTCTCACGAACGTCGGGGATATGGACGACAGCCTCGCCCCGAGTCAGCAGCTCGAAGGGGCCAGGCCCAATCGGCCGGATCGGAAGTCGCTGCAGCGGCTCGACCGCCCGCGGCTGGCCATACGCCGCCACGAGATGAAAATCCTCGCTGTCGTAGGTCCGAAGTGCACCGTGTGCGGCATCGCACAAGCGCATCGCCTTCTCAACCAGCGCCTCGAACACCGGGGTGAGGTCACCGGGCGAGGAATTGATGACCTGCAATACCTCGGCAGTCGCGGTCTGCTGCTCCAATGCCTCGCGCGTCTCGGTCAATAGCCGCGCATTCTCCATCGCAATGACCGCCTGCGCCGCGAAATTCTGCAGGAGCGCGATCTGCTTATCGGAAAATGGCCGCACTTCCCGCCGGTTGGCGGTAATGATCCCGAGCAGCTTGCCGTCCTTGCGCAGCGGCACGAACAACTGAGTTCGAACGCCGATTTCGAAAAGGGCCTCTACGAATGGCAACCGCCCGGGGGTCACGTGTGCAGCTACTTCTGTCAGATCGAAATCATGCACGAGACGCTCGCCGCGCACCAGTTGTGCCAACGGACTATCGACGGCGGGGCGAACACCCTCTCCCATCAACTCCGCCCACCGTTTAGACATCCCATGCCAGGCCACTGGCCAAAAGCGCTCACCGTCGTAAGTCAGCAGGGCACCATTATCAGCTCCGCACAGGCTATGGGCCTTGTCCAGCATTGCGTCGAATACCGGCGCGAGGTCGCCGGGCGACGAATTGATGACCTGCAGTACTTCGGCGGTTGCGGTCTGTTGCTCCAATGCCTCGCGCGTTTCGGTCAGAAGCCGCGCGTTTTCCATCGCGATGACCGCCTGCGCCGCGAAATTCTCGAGCAGTGCGATCTGCTTATCGGTGAACGGTCGAGGTTGCCGGCGAAAAATAGCGAAAACGCCCAAAACCCCGTCATCTTTAAGCAGTGGCGCCATGAGCAGCGCGCGAACGTCAGCGCGATCGACTGCTGTAAGGGTTAAAGGCTGGCCGCTGCGATACGCCGCTTCTCCCCTCATATCGGCAGTATGGAGAACCGAGCGTCCGAGCACCGCACGGCCGAAGAACGTGTCAGGCCCGATGTCGGGCGAGTGTTGCGCCAGGAAGTTAGTAAGCGGTTCAGGCACGTCCCGCTCTGCGACAATGCGAGAGGCCGTGCCGTCCACCGTAAGCATAATGCCGGAATCGGCCTCGCAGAGCCGGATCGCCTTGTTGAGCATTGTGTCGAACACCGGCGCAAGGTCGCCGGGAGACGAATTGATGACTTGCAATACCTCGGCGGTCGCGGTTTGCTGGTCCAATGCCTCGCGCGTCTCGGTCAAGAGCCGCGCGTTCTCCATTGCAATAACCGCTTGCGCTGCGAAATTCTGCAGTAGCGCAATCTGCTTATCGGAGAACGGACGCACCTCTCGGCGGACAGCTGTGATAATGCCGAGCAGTACATTGCCTTTGCGCAACGGTACCGCCAGAGAGGTCCGCGCGCCGGCGAGCTCGACGGCCATCCGTGGCATGGGATCGTCGATCTCGGCCATATCTGGGGTATGGACAAAGGGGGCGCCGTGTAGTAACGGCTCAGCGCGACTGCCGACTGCACAGACCCCCCTCCCCAAGCCGTTCGGCAAACGCTTCCGAAACAGAATTTAAAGCGACCGCTCGGAACCTCTCGCCGTCATAGAGCCCTAAGCTGCCGTAGGTGGCGTCACACAGTGTGTGCGCCTTCTCCAGTATAGCATCGAACACCGGGGCGAGATCGCCGGGTGAGGAGTTGATGACCTGCAATACCTCGGCGGTTGCGGTCTGCTGCTCCAATGCCTCGCGCGTCTCATTGATCAGCCGCGCATTCTCCATCGCGATGACCGCCTGCGCCGCGAAATTCTGCAGCAGTGCGATCTGCTTCTCAGTAAACGGCCGTACCTCGCGGCGATCGGCAGTGATGGCGCCGAGCAGAACGTTATCCTTGCGCAGTGGTACGATCAGGAAGGTACGAAGGCCGACCTCGATGGCGATGCGCAGTCCTGGGTCGTCCGGCCGCTCGGCAGCGCCTTGCCTGATATCGGCGATATGGACGATCCGCTCGCCTTCGAGCACGCCGACAAACGGGTTGCCCGGGCCGGGCCGAAAGCCACCCCCAACCAACTCGTTGAACTGTGCCGACGGCGGGTTTTGTGTTGCAACGCGCCAGAAAGCCTTGCCGTCATAGGTAAACAGCGAACCGTGTTCAGCGCCGCATAGGTTGTGCGCCTTGTCCAGGATCGCGTCGAATACCGGCGCGAGGTCGCCGGGCGAGGAGTTGATGACCCCCAACACCTCGGCCGTCGCCGTCTGCCGCTCCAGGGCCTCGCGCGTCTCGGTCAAGAGCCGCGCATTCTCCATCGCGATGACCGCCTGCGCCGCGAAGTTCTGGAGCAGCGCGATCTGCTTATCCGTGAAAGGCCGTACTTCCTGGCGGTAGGCCGCGATCACACCGAGCAAAGCGCCTTCCTTGCGCAGTGGGATCGCGATTGATGATCGGCAACCGCTGGTGTCGATCATATCCCTGTATGCGGAATTGGCCCGGTAGGCCTCGGTATCGGTGGCATCTGATAGATGGACGAAAGGCTCGCCCTGTTGGAGACAATCGATCGAACTGCCCGGCGGCGGATCGAAGGCGTCCTGCTGCCGCATCCACTCCGGAACGTCCGACGCCCCACGTAGCGCCACGAGGCGGGCACGCTCTCCCTTAAGCGCGTAGAGCGTGGCATTACGCGCCTCACACAGGTGCATCGCCTTTTCGAGCATCGCGTCGAACACAGGCTGGAGATCGCCGGGCGAGGAGTTGATGACCTGCAATACCTCGGCGGTCGCGGCTTGCTGCGCGAGCGCCTCGTCGCTTGGCGGTGCGCTTTTCGAGCTCAGCCTCAAGCTCGGCGATGGTTCGTTGCCGCTTGATTGGAGTTGCTACCGCCTCCGCCGCCATTTGAGCGCCTGCGAGCTGTCGTCGCGATCTTCATACGCGAAATCGAACATCCGCGGTAGGCGGGGATCAACCGATCGCCGGGCTTCCACCGCAGGCCCATCCGGCAAGATTTGCCGCGAGGCGTGCCGGGCGTTACAGCGGCTCGTCGTAATGTTCCTCGGTCGAGATGTCCTTGTTTGTGTAATCCGGCAGCAGCGCCGTCGCAGTTATGCTGATGATCGCACAGATCACGACATAGATGCCGATCGGGAACGTCGAGTTGAACGTTGCGAACAGCCAGGTCGCGATAAAGGGCGCAGGTCCGCCGGCGATAATCGAGGCAAGCTGATAACCGATCGAGGCGCCGCTGTAGCGCAGTCGCGGAGGGAAAGCCTCGGCGATCAACGCGGCTTCTGGGCCATACATCGTCATGACCGGGATGAACGACAGCGCAACCGCAGTAAACATGACCCACGGGATTTTCGTATCGAGCATCGCGAAATAAATGAACGTGAAGATCGCGACGAAGACACAGCCGATGATGTACATCTGCCGCCGCCCGATCCTATCCGACAGCGCGCCGGCGATCGGGGCCCAGATAAAACCAAGCATGGTCGTGACGATGAGGCCGGTCAGCAGCAGGTCGCGCGACGCACCAAGTACCTGCGTGCCATAGGTGAAGACGAAGGCGTTGAAGATATAACCGGGCGCCTGCTCCGCCATGCGCAGCAACGCGGTCAATGCAATGGCCTTCGGCTGGCGGCGAAACACCTCGATCGTCGGCGCGCGCACCGTGCGGTTTTCCTCGAGCACGCGGCGGAACACCGGGGTCTCGAGGATCCCGAGCCGTATCCACAACCCAACCCCGACCATGACGATGCTGAGCAGAAATGGGATTCGCCAACCCCACTCGAGGAACTGGTCGCCGGAAATCCAGCTGAAGATCAGCACCGCCAGATTTGCCAAGAAAAGCCCGGCCGGAGCGCCGAATTGGGGCCAGGAGGCGATGAACCCCCGGTTCTTATTGCCGCGCGCCCATTCCATCGCCAGCAAGACCGAGCCGCCCCACTCGCCGCCGACCCCGATCCCTTGGATCAGGCGCAGAAGGGTCAGAATGACCGCACCCCAAAGGCCGATCATGTCGTAACCGGGAACCAGCCCGACGGCGGCGGTGGCGATGCCGGTCATCAGCAACGTCACGATCAAGGTCGCTTTGCGGCCGATCCGGTCGCCGTAATGACCGAAGATCGCCGCGCCGATCGGGCGGGCGACAAAGCCGATAAAGAAGACGCCAAACGCTTTCAGCGTGTCGATCAGCGGGTCGGACCCGGCAAAGAAGACCTTGCCGAAGACCAGTCCGGTCATCGTGCTATAGATCAGAAAATCGTACCACTCGATCGTCGTGCCGACGGTGCTGGCAACGACGGCACGCCGCAAATGCGCCCGATGCGCGTCTTCTGCAACCGTTGCGCCAACCGGTAACGTGGTGTCAGTCATCTCGGCGTTTCCCCGACATGCTTCTACTTATCCAAATCAATAGCAGCGCGCTCGCCAAGTGAGAACATCCGTCAACTCACCTCGTCGGCGCAGGTCGCGCTCCGGCTTTCGACGGCGCCCAGCCGTAAACGCGGCTCGAAATGCGGCTCGCTGTGCCGCCCATCGCCTTGCCGCGGTCGCCATCGGACAGCGGTAACGCGGAATGCCTCGACCCTGTCCTTGCAGGTCAGCAATTTGACCGCGCGTGTCCAGTCGGTGCCCTACACGCAGCGGTCGAAGCCAAAGGCGTCGAAGATGCGGCCGTCAACGCTCGAATTCGCGTGGCAGATCGCATAAGGCTTCATCCCACCTCCCCTGTTCCCGACCGCACTCAGGCAGGACGGCTCCAGCCCACCCAGTTGCACACCGCTTCGCCCATGACGAGATCGAGGTCGCGGCCCTTGAGCCACGGCAATTTCTCGGTGAATATCGTCACGCATTGCCGCCACGAGCACGGCATCCGGGTGATGTCGGTGCCCCAGAACATCCGCTCAGGGCCGAACGCGTCGAAGCAGCGGTGCAGGTGCTCGTGAAAGCTGCGGAACGGATAGGCGTCCTCGGCGTAGCCCGGCTGACCGGTAGCCTTGACCGCGACGTTCGGGTATTTGGCAAGCGCCAGCAGCTCCGGCTGGAACCGATAAGCGGCCTCGCCTTTGCTGCCCGGCGGTACGGCCATGTGGTCGATAGTCAATTTGAGGCCAGGGTGGCGTTCGGCGATCTGGCCGACCGTCGGCAGGAACAATGCGGCGGCAAGCGCCACCGGCACTTGGGCGCGCTCGGCCGCGGGCCACAGCCAGTCAAGCGTCCCGTCGGTCACCCACTCCCGCTTGTGCCGCTCGTTGAAATAAAAGCGCAGCCCGACCATGCCTGGCCGCCCCTTCCAATGGGCGACGAGGTCGCGCCCCTGCGGGTCGTCGAGATAGAACCAGCCCATGATGCGAAAGCGATCCGGATATTTCCGCGTCGCGTCCATCGCCAGCTCGTTCGAACCCGGGTCCCACAACACCGGGTGGATCAGCGCGCGGGCGATGCCGGCCTTATCCATCGCGGCGATCGCCTGCTCCGCCGAGTAAGGCTCCTGGCGGTGCGGCGGGGATGGCGTGCCCTTTTCCCAGAGATGGATCTGCGCATCGACGATCAGCATCCAGCATACCCCTTTTGATCCGAAGATATTCACCTGGCATAGAATACGCCGATCAAAATACGCCGACAGCGCCCAAAGCGGTTTCATAAAGGGGACGCTTACGGCGCAGATCCGCCGCTACCCTGGCGATCAATGAATGGCTTTTGAACACTTTTCGGAGTTGCTAGGTCGCCCAACCTCCAGGTCCCTCGCCGCGTCTTGCGTCGGGCTTGAACTGAAGTCCCCCTCCCCTCCCCCAGCGTTACCCGGCTTCGGCGGTACTACGAGCCTCTCCGCTACCCAGTGTGCTCGGCCTGTCCCTCACGGGGCTTCAGGGCCGAAGTAACCGCACTGGCAAGCTGCGGTTGCGGCCGAATGAAAACGGTACTCAACCGCGCCAATTCTTTCCCTTCTGGCGTTACCGTGACAACGCCGGTCCGCGGTACCGCATAGGCGCAGCATAAGTCAGCGGCGGGCCGAAGCGAGGC
>Ga0306924_10004765_pt1 | contig 13288 bp, 8 predicted proteins | sample sta12Can44000111_FD_203756 | JGI IMG/M metagenome (GOLD analysis project Ga0306924, IMG submission 203756) | Lab enrichment of tropical soil microbial communities from Luquillo Experimental Forest, Puerto Rico - statanox.12C.anox.44.000.111 (v2)... | ecosystem: Environmental > Terrestrial > Soil... | reverse complement strand
GCGATAACAAGTGCGGCGAACCGCAATGAGCGATACATACGAATCTCCTTCCATCTTCGCCACTCCGAAGACACTGTTCTCGTACGGCCATCGTCGTAGCAATTTCAGTGCCCTGTGTCATACGCGGCGACCTGCGTCGTCACCCGAAGAGTGAGGAGGTCTCCAACTCGAACGGCAGTTCCTCTGAGCTCAATCGCGGATCTCCGCTGCTCTGTCATTTGACTGCGGAATGGACTGTATACGTGTCGCGTTCAATTCAACCTCCGGGTATTAATGGAACCTCCCAACGCGTTGAAGCAGGGAGAGACTCACCGGATCCGTCAATGAATGTGAAAACATTCGCATCACTCTCTGGCGTCGCGCGTTCATGAATCCAACACGGAGCCTGGGCAAGTGTGTCGTCGAGAGGAGGACCGAGAACACGTCACACGCGGTCGCCGTCAGGAGCAACAGCAGCGGGTCTGATAGTTTGTGATCCATTCGAGCCGTCCCAATCAGAAGAGTGAGCGGGATCAGTTGCCCAACCGTACTATCTTTGTTGGTGAGTTGTTGTGCGAGTTGGGACTTCACGGGTTCCCGTGCCCGCCAACAGCGCGGCCAGGCCGCCCTGAGCGTCCCAATCGTTTTCTCGATGTAAGGCCAGACATCGCCTTCAAGCTAACTTCAGGCGCGTCTTTGGCTCAGGTTTAGAGAACGCCGGCCTCTCAGGGACGCCGGCGTATTCGGTCATCGCCGCGCGGGTCGGGCTACTGGCCGCCCAGAACGAACAGATGCCCGCCGTTCTGCGTGTAGATGCGCCCATTCTGGTCGATCGATAACGGCGTGTAGGCCGCCCCGAGAGCCAGCCTCAGAAACAGCCGCTTGACGTCGGGGCTGTTCATATCGACCACACCAGTGTGGCCTTGAGGGATCACATACGCGTGCCCATCTTCGCTCTCGACGTACACCGTCCGGTTCCCATCCACGACTGGCGCGTTGATAGTGGTTGTCCTTGATCACAATGGAATAGGTGCCATCGTGCGAGAACGCCGCCGGCGTCGTGTCCCAGCCAAAATCGAAAAAGGCCATGACCCTGCCGGTCGAGGCACTGAACTTGACGAGGTGCCCCCGTGCGATGTTGTAGCGCGTGTACGCGCCATAGAGCACGTTCCCGTCGGGCAGGACGGTCGGCGAAGAAGAGGACGGTCAAGGACGTGACCGTCTCCGGGCCGGTTCGTTGTCGGATCGACGCCAATGCGCGCGCCGAAATTGCACTTGCCCTTCTCAGCCCCGGTACATAAATGAAGTCGTTCGCCAACACCCCATGGAAGACCGGCTCCCAGCCACCAACGTAGAAAAACGGCAGCGACTTCCAGTCCGACTGGAAGTCCCATTTCTCGTCGAGCCGGCCGTCTTGCCAGTGCAACCGCTTCTCGTGCCAGATCTCGAACTGGAGGGGATCGTCAGCGCTCTGTGGGAAGCTGCCCGTCTTGAACTCCATGAACACGTCTTGGCCGTCCAAGATTGGGACCTGATAGTGGGCGTCAAGCGCCCCCCCAGTGAATGCCTGCTCATCCGGAACGAACGGGTCGTAGACAATATCGGCCAGCTTCTGGTCGATGCTCTGTCCCACAACAATAAAGGACGTAAGCGTCAGACGAGGTCAGCCGTTTTGCGACCATCGAGGGCGAAGCTCGCGGCGCCCGTTTGAGTCTCTTCTGGCGAGCCGGGCAGGAACCGCGCTACGCTCCCATTTCCCATGATCCATGAGTTACGCCGCACGCTGACCCTGCGCGATCTGATCTTCATCGTTGTTGGCACGGTGATCGGTTCCGGGATCTTCTTGACTCCCGGCGCCGTCGTGCGCAGTGCCGGCTCGGGTGGAATGGCACTGACGGTCTGGGTCGTTGGCGGCGCGCTGTCGCTGCTCGGCGCGCTCACCTTTGCCGAGCTCGGAGCCGCCAACCCTGACTCGGGCGGCATGTACACATACCTGCGCGACGCGTTCGGGCCGCTGCCGGCCTTTCTGTACGGATGGACGATGTTCCTCGTGATTGGCAGCGGATCGCTTGCGACTCTCGGTGCGGCGTTTCCTCGCTATGTGAGCGCGCTCGTGACCCTGTCGCCGGCCGCGTCGAAGGCCATCGCAGTATCGATGATCGCGTGCGTCACCGCGCTGAACATCCGCGGCACCCGGCAGAGCGCCGACGTACAGGGAGTGGCAACGGCTGTGAAGGTCGGCATCATCGTGCTGCTCGCGGCCCTGCTCATCGCGACGACTGGTCGGGGAACGCGCACAGACGTGTGGTGGCCCGAGCGCCTGTCGGTGTCAACGCTCGCGGGCGCAGCGACGGGCATGATCGGCGTCCTCTGGGCCTACGAGGGGTGGCAGTACGTCACCTTTTCCGCAGGCGAGACGGTCGATCCACAGCGAACGTTCGCGCGAGGCATCGTGATCGGCACGACGCTGCTCGTCGGGATTTACGTGCTTGCCAACGTGGGGTACCTACGCGCGCTGGGTGTCGACGGCGTCGCGTCGAGTCAGCGTGTCGCGTCGGACGCGGCCGGCGCCGCGCTCGGGCCGGCGGCAGGCAGAATCCTGGCTGCCGTCATTCTCGTGTCAATCTTCAGCGCCGCGAACGGTCTGACCCTCACGTTGCCAAGGCTGTTCTTCGCGATGGCCAGGGATGGCGTCTTTTTCGAGCGTCTAGCCACGGTGCACCCGACGTTTGGCACGCCGGCCGCGGCGATTCTCGGCACGGCGCTGTGGTCCGCCGTGCTCGTGCTGTCCGGATCGTTCGAGCAATTGCTGACCTACGTCGTCTTCATGTCGTGGCTGTGGTTTGCCGCAGCAGCACTGTCGCTTGTTGCCTTTCGCCGCCGCAGACCCAAAGCGCGACGGCCGTTTCGCACGCCCGGCTATCCGCTGACGCCGGCGCTGTTCATTTGCGCGGCGGTCGTGATCGTCATCAACACGATTGTGGCGCAGCCCGCGCAATCGCTCATCGGGCTCGGCATCGCGCTCGCCGGCGTCCCCGCATATGTGGTCTGGCGGCATCGTTTCCGGGCAGATGGCGTCGAAGATCGCAAGCTGACGATTTGAACTTTGCCCGAGAAATGGCCGACAATTGAGCGGGGCGGCCCGAAAAGTCATGAAAAGAGTCGAACGGCGTCATTTGAAGGAGAACGAGCTCCAGAACCTCGCTCGCCAGGCTCGCGAAATGTACGAACGGCGCAAGCGCGAAACGACCATGTTCGCCGCCATTGCCGTCGTCGTTGGGGCCGTCACGGTCGGTTACATCGCCTGGCGGGAGCGAGTGCAGGCGAAGGCCCACGCCCTTTTGGCAGACGCGACGGTGGTGCTCGATGCGCCCGTCAGCCCTCCGCCCGCGCCGGGGCAGCCTGCGCAAGGCATCCGGTTTGCCACTGAGCGCGAACGCGCGCAAGCGGCGCTGACGAAGCTCAAGGCCGCCGCCGATGCCTATCCGTCGACCGATGCGGGCCTCTACGCACGATATCAGGAGGGCGCCACTTGGATGGCGCTCGGCAATCCGAACCAGGCCCTAGCGGCCTACCAACAGGTGATCGACCGCGACGCCAAGAGCATCTACGGCCAGATGGCTCGCCTCGGACTGGCCGAGGCGCAGGCACGCATCGGTCAGTACGACCAGGCGATCAAAACGTTCCAGGATCTCTCGCAGCGAAAGGATGGCCCCCTGCCGGTCGACGGCATTCTGATGCAGCTTGGCCGCGTGTACCTCGACGCGGGCAAGCGAGCGGAAGCACAACAGACCTTCAACCGCCTCGTCGAGGAATTTCCTGATTCGCCGTTCAACGGCGATGCGAAGCGAGAGTTGGACAGCCTGAAGAAGACCTGACCAGTGAGGGCTCTAGCGCTGCCCGACGTCGTTCCTGAACCGATACGACAGAATCTTGTAAAGCAACTTCGCGCACATGAAGTTCGGCGCGACGTTCCCGGCAATGGGCGACAGCTCGACGATGTCGCAGCCGACCACCGTCCGTCGTTCGATCACGCGCCGTAGAAGCGCCAGGGTTTCGTACCAGCCCAATCCGCCCGGTTCGGGCGTCCCCGTGGCGGGCATGATCGCAGGATCGAATCCGTCGACATCAATTGTGACGTACACCGTCTCGCTCAGAGAATCGACGACCCGGTCCATCCAGTTCCGCTCGTCCCGCATATTGAAGTCATAGAAGATCGTTGTCGGCAGCGTGGCCGCCGCCGCCGTCTCCTCGGGTGAGAGACTCCGGATCCCTACCTGTGTGCCGCGCGCGTAGCCGAGGACACGGCGCATCGCGCACGCGTGACTGTACGGCGTGCCCATGAACCGATCCCGCAGGTCCGCGTGCGCGTCGAGTTGCAGCACCGACAATCCCGCATGCTTCGCGGCCAGAGCCGCGACGACCGGCGGCGTCACGGAATGCTCACCGCCGAGTACGATGGGGAACTTGCCCCGGACGATGATCTCATTCGCCACGCGCCCAATCTCGCACACGACCTCTTCCATCGTGCCGAAGGGGAGCTCCATTTCAGGGAGCGTGACGATGCCGATGCTGTGCACGTCCGTCTGCATCTCCTCGTCCCACAACTCCATGTGCGACGAGGCCAGGAGGATCTCGTGCGGTCCATTGCGGGTGCCGGCGACGTAGGATGTCGTGCGATCGAGTGGAACCGGGAGAATGACGGCGCGGGCGTTCTCGAAGTCGGTTGGGGTCGGAGTCGTGCCGCCGAACTCGCTGACGGCGACCTGGTCGTACTCAAACGGTAGGTTCATGCACGGCCTCGAAACGGTCGCTGGGGACTGTCTGGCCGTCGATGGTCATCACGCGCGACGCCAGGGTGAAGGTGGGCTGCTGCCCGCGCGTTTCGTTCATGGGCGCCACATTATAGGACGAACGAGACGCATCGCCCGTCGTGGAGTCGCCAATCCTGATTCATGAGACGCGCGAGGCGGCTCATGACTCGTGCCGTGCGACGTCTGACTTCACGCGCCTCAGAACGAGCGTCCGATGCGGAAGTACGCGACCGTGCCGCCGGCGAGTGCGCCGCTCCCGTCGTGGCCGCGTGCGACACCTGCCGTTGCGGTGAAGGGGAAATAGAAACCTGCGACAAGGTTGGCGGACAGCTCGGCGCCATAAGACGTCTTGATCGCGTCGGCGTCAAACGCGGCTGTCCACGCGTGGCCCGCGTCGGCGACGACAGCGGCGTGGAGTGTGTGCAGGAAAAAGGGCCACGTGCCGACGCCGCGCTCGGGTCGAACGAGCGGCCACCGGTACTCGACGTTTATCAGCGCGACGTGCGTGCCTGCGTAGCTGCTGGCGGGGAAGCCGCGCAACAGGCTCATCGCGCTGCTCCCGAAGTCGACGACGCTCGGGTTCGAGGTAGCGCCGCCCAGGAGGAACGCGCGGCCGACGGTGGGGTTGCCGGTCGACACGCCGCCAGCCAAGCGAGCCGCGATCACGTGATGACGTCCTCCGACCCCGGACACGTAGGCGCGAACATCGGCAGTGGCGGTTGTCGCGTCGGCAGTCGCGCCAAACGCCGTGCGGACGAGCTCCACCGTGGTGCCGGCGACGATGCCGTCTTCCGGGCTGATGGAGTAGCCGTAGAGATGCGCGCTGGCGGTTTGCCAGGCAAGGTGGATCCCCGACCGGTCGCGCGAGGGCACACCTTCGGGGAGCGTGTAGTCGTCAACCGCGTGGACGAGCGACGCGAAGCCGGAGTGCCCGATCCGCGTGTGCAGGAACGGGACGAGGACGCCGATCTCGAGCTGGTGCTCTTTTCGCGTCGCTGCCGTCGGCGTGCCCGCAGCCGTCGGTGGACCGGCAAAGAAGGAAGTCGCGGTCGACGCCGCGGCAAACGGCGTGGGGCGCCAGCGATCATAGGCGTAGGAGACCGACCAGTCCGGAATAGATGGAGAGGGGGTCAAGGCATTCGCCGGGCCGGACAGAAGCCAGGTTGCGGACGCGGCGTACGCGTGATATCCCAGAACGTCGCGTCCCCCTGCAGACGCTCCGGCACGCACCTGGGTGCTGTCCCAGACGACGATGGGGAACCACGATGTCGGCCAGAGCGTAGGCCAGGGCGAATACGCGTGCGGACGCAACATCTCCGGGGCCATGCGTTGAGCCGCAGCAAGGCCCGTCCCACGCCCGGGCACTGAGGTGTCCTGCGCGGCGGCGAGGGGGGAGGACACCGCGAAGCGGTTGGGCTGCCTTTCCACCGGAGGCGGCGGAAATGGCATCGAGAAGACGTCATATCCGTTCGTCGTGTAGCCGGCGAACACGAGAGTCTCTCCGTCGGGCGAGACGTCGGGCCACAGGGCGCCGCCCGTCGTGTGCGTCAGCTGACGAGCGCTCGATCCGTCTACGGCGAACTCGTAGAGGTTGAACGGATCCTCCTCGTTTGACACGGCTGCAATGATGGCGCTCCCGTCCGGCCGCCAGGCAGGCGTCACGATTCGAGTCGATCCGGCCCGAGCGCCGGTGTCCAGGGGAGCGCCGAGCGCCGCGCGGGGTCCGTCGCTCGCGACGACGCGGATCGCGCGGCTGGCGAGGTCGACGACCACGAGCTCGGGCTGGGCCCCGAACCGGTGGCGCTCGACGGCTACGAGCCGGCCGTCGGGCGACCAGCGTGGGGCGTTGAATTGTGTGTCTGGCTCCGCGGCCAGAGCGTCGATCGCAAGGGTCCTCGCTCTCCGGATGGATCCAACCCCACGGACAAGCACCAGGTCCCGTTGGCCCCGCTGCTGCTGCACGCAGACAATGGTGCTGCCATCCGGCGACAGATCGGGATCGAGCAGCCGCGCTTCCGAGGTCAGCTGGCGTACGTGCCCTGTCGCCCGCGACAGCTCGAAGAGATCGCCATAGAGGCTCACGTTTCTCCGCACCTCGAGCTGGTCGAAATACATCGACTCCCGTCCGATTGCTGTCGTCGATCCGAGATAGCGCCAGGCCAGCGACCGGGGTGGGGAGCCGTCGAGTCGGGCCCGGTACAAGCGAGGGAATTCGTGCGGCGTCTGGCTGGCGTAGACAATCTCCGGCGAACAGCCGTCGCACACGAAGCGGTCGAACCGGGGCCCGCTGACGACAAACCCCTGATGCGTCACGCGCGAGATGCCGGCGTCCGGTGCCGGCGAGCCTGCGCGCGCCACGAGTGCCGCCACGTAGTCGTGCCAGAGACCGCCGAGCGACTCCCCGAATACGCGCTCGAACGCGCGCGATCCGGTGTACGGCACGCGGCGGGCCGTCGCGTCAGCGAGCGCGGCCAGCGTGGCGGCGCCGAAACGGTCGGCCAGGTACTGATGGAACTCGCTGCCGTACGCATACGGTCCTTCACCGCCGGGCCAATCAGTCAGGCCGCCGTTGACGCGGTCGATGGGTTCGAGCTGGCGCCGGCGGGCCGCTTCGTCGACGATCGCGCGAAAGTCTCCTGCGTGCAGCCTTCCTTCGCCGGTGACCGCGCTCTCCTCGTACACGGCAATCCCTTCGATCTGCCACGTCGGCAGCAGCAGGTTCGGGAACGCTATGAGCGTGCGCCCGAAGACGTCGCGGACGACGCGGGCCCAGCTTTCCGAACGGTCGAGGTGGAGGATGTGCGTGAACTCGTGCGTGAAGGTCAGGCGCAGCCAGTCGTCGGTATAGAACTCATCACCCGGCGCCCAGGACGCGTAGAGGACGATGGTGTCGTACGGGAGCGGCGTGGCGTAGCCGTTGGCCACCTCGCTCTGATCGGCAAGCACAACATGCGTGAGCCTTGGCGGCATGACGCTCAGGGGACGCCGGAGCGCGGTCCACGTGTCTTCGGCGATCGCCGCCAGATGGCTCGCGAGCCGATCCTCGCCCTGGTGAAAGTAAATGCGAAAGTGCGGCGTCTCGAGGACGCGGAAACGCAGGGCCGGATCGAAGAGCGTCGCCGCGCGGGCAGGCGAACAGAGAGCGACCGCGAGCAGCAGCACGGTCGCGTACGCCCGGGCGTGCGCTCGGTGCGCTGCCGGTTCGGCACCGAGCCTGAGCCTAGGAGCCCGTGCGATGCGTGTCACGGGTCCCGAGCTTCGTGCGCTCGACGTCTTTCAGAAACGTGAATTCCGCGGTGGGGAGGATGTGGAAGCCGCTCAGCGTCCGTTGCGCGACCGCCACGTTGGTCTTGCACCAGAGGGAGATATATGGCTGCTCGTCGGCGACCACCCGCTGGACGTCGCCGTACAAGCTGCGCCTCCGGCTGTCGTCGGTGGTCACCGCGGCTTCGTCGAGGAGGTGATCGACGCGCACGTCTGTGAAGAACCCTCGATTGAAGCCCGCCGGCGGAACCTGTCCGGAATGAAAGACGCGGCGCAGGATGTCGGGATCGGCGACGGCGCCGCCGACCCACTGGAGCGTGAACAACTGAAAGTTGCCCTTCAGCACGTCCGCGTACAGCGTCGCGAACTCGTACGTGCGGACGTCGAGCGCGACGCCGACGGCGCGCAGATTCTCTTGCAGAACCGCGGACTGAAGGCGGTTGAACTCGCTGTTCGAGACCTTCAGAGACAGTCGCAGGCGCGGCTCCGGACCGTCGCCGTCGGGGTCCCGATACCCGGCAGCCTCGAGAAGCGATCGGGCCTTGGCGGGATCGTAGGAGAACGTCGCGACACCCGGTTCGAATGCCCATGAGACCGGCGGGAGGATGCCGGCGGCGGGCGTCGCCAGCCCGCGGCGGAGGTAGTCGATGATCGCGCGCTTGTCGATCGCGTAGGCCAGCGCCTGCCTGACGCGAACATCCTTCAGCGCCTCGTCGCGCAGGTTGATGCCGACGTACTGATAATCGGTGCCCGGCGATTCGATGAGCTGCAGTCGATCATCCCGGCGCAGCTGGTCGATGATGTCCGGGGCGAGGTCGTTGACGACGATGTCGATAGTGCCCATGCGCAGCTCAAGGCCGCGCATGATGTCGTCGGGGACCACCTTCAGCACCACGCCGTCGTTCTTCGGTCGCCCGCCGAAGTACGCATCGAAGGCAGCGAGCTCGACGTGGTCATCCGTGGTGTACGCCACGAACTTGTATGGACCGGTCCCGATCGGATGGTCGCGAAGCGATGGGCCGGCGCCGTCCGGCACCACCGGCAACACGAGGTTGACCGGGAACGACGCGAACGGCTCCGCCAGCGTGAAGGCGACGCGGTAGCGATCGATCGCGTCGATCGACTTCACCATTCGAAACGCGCCCTTCCGCGGCGACATAAACGCCGGATCCAGCAGGCTCCTGAACGTGTAGGTCACATCGCGAGCCGTGAGCTCGTGTCCATCGTGAAAGGTGACGCCGCGCTTCAACGTGACGATGTAGGTTGTGGGATCGGGATGGTCCAGGCGGTCGGCCAGATCGGGAACCACGCGAAGGTGGTCGTCGAGCGTCATCAGGTTGTTGAAAATGAGCTGAGCCGCCTTGCCCGAGACGTCGTCGGTGCCGATGCGCGGGTCGAGATTGTTCGGCCCGCTGGTGACGCCGATCACGAGAACATTGGGGTTTTGGGTCGGGCGATGAAGGCAGGCGGCGGTGGAGATGATGCCGGCCAGGAGGACTCCGGCCCGAAAAGTTTCGCGGGAACCCTTCATAGCTTCTGTTTCAGGTCGGCCAACAGCGTCAGCGCCTCAATCGGCGTGAGCCGATCGACGTCGACGGCGGCAAGGCGTTCACGGAGCGGATCCGCGTGCGGCGACGGTGGCTGAAACAACCCGAGTTGCAGTTGGGGGTCGGTAGGCGTCCCGCTGACCGTCGGCCGGCCACCTCGCGACAGCTCGTCGCGTTCGAGCGCAGCGAGAATCTCGGCCGCGCGCGTGATCACCGAGGCTGGAAGTCCGGCGAGCCGGGCGACCTGGATGCCGTAGCTGCGATCCGACCGGCCGGGGACGATCTTCCGCAGGAACACGATGTCGTCCTTCCATTCGCGCGCCGCGACGTGGAAGTTGACGACGCCCGCAGTGGCGTCGGCGAGATCGGTCAGCTCGTGATAGTGGGTGGCGAAAAGCGTTTTAGGTCGGACCCTCGTGTGGGTCGCCAGAGACTCCGCCACGGCCCAGGCAATGCTCAGACCGTCGAACGTGGCGGTGCCACGGCCGATCTCGTCGAGTACGACGAGGCTCCGCGCGCTGGCTGAATTCAAGATGCGCGCGGTTTCCTGCATCTCGACCATGAAGGTCGACTGCCCGCGCGCGATGTTGTCCGACGCGCCGACGCGCGCGAAGATGCGATCGACGAGCGGCAACTTGGCTTCTCGCGCCGGCACGAACGACCCCGCTTGAGCCAGCACGGACAGCAGAGCGGTCTGGCGGAGGTAGGTCGATTTTCCTCCCATGTTCGGCCCTGTCAGGATCACCAGCTGATGCGTTGTGCTGTTGAGCGTGATGTCGTTGGGGACGAAGCGATCCGACGCTGACGCGAGCCGCCGTTCGACAACCGGGTGGCGCGCATCGATGGCGACGAGCTCGTCGCCATCATGGACCTGCGGTTTGATGTAGTTGTTCAGCACTGCGTTCTCGGCGAGGGCGGCGACCACGTCCAGCGTCGCGAGCGCGCGCGCCGTGGCCTGGATGCGGGTGGCTTCGCCGGCGACGGCAGCGACGAGCGCAGCGAAGATTTCCAATTCGCGTTCCAGGATCCGTTCGTCGGCGCTAAGCACCGTTTCCTCATATTCCTTCAGCGCCGGTGTGATGAACCGCTCGCCGCCGGCGATCGTCTGCTTGCGATGGTAGTCCGGCGGCACCGCACGGAGGTTCGACTTGGACACCTCGATGTAGTAGCCAAACACCCGGTTGTACCTGACCTTCAGTGAGGAGATGCCCGTCCGGGCCCGTTCACGCTCTTCCAGCTCCGCGATGACTTGCTTGCCCGATCGGCTAATCGTTCGGAGCTCGTCAAGCGCCGGATCGGCGCCGTCGCGCGTAAATCCGCCCTCGCGGGCGAGAGCCGGCGGGTCTTCCAGCAAAGTAGCGGCGATCCGATCCCGCATGTCGGTGAGGTCGTCGAGCGCAGCCAGGAGCGATTGCGAGAGTGGCGCGTGAAGATCGACGAGGACCGCCCGCACGCGCGGCACGCAGGCGAGCGAACGCTCGAGGCCAACGAGGTCGCGCGGTCCGGCGGTTCCGAGCGCCGCGCGGGCGACGAGCCGCTCGAGATCCTGCACGGTTTGGATCGCGTCGCGGAACTTGGCGCGTTCGGTTGTCCGAAACGCCAGCTCCTCGACGGCGTCCAGCCGGTCGTGTATCGGCTCGAGCGTCACGAGCGGACGAAGGAGCCATGCGCGCAGCAGCCGGCTGCCGGCCGATGTGATTGTCCGGTCAATCTCGTCGAGGAGCGACCCCTCGCGCCCTCCGCCGGCGCCCTGCACGACCTCGAGGTGCTTGAGGGTCGTCTGATCGATGAGCAAGGCGTCCGAGCGTTGGCGAAAGGTCATCGATCGAACGTGCGCAAGGTCAACTTTTTGTGTGGCGCGGAGATGGTGGAGGAGGGCTCCGGCGGCCGCGATGGCCGCGTTGTGCCCCTCGAGGCCGAATCCATCAAGGCCCTGCGAGCGAAACTGGTCGATCAGGGTCCGGCGGGCAGCTTCGACATCGAAAGCCCACGGTTCGACTGCAGTGGTCGGTAGGCCGGCCGCGGCGATTGGTTCCGGCAGGCGAAGGGGATGGCCGTTCTCCGATGCCGCCGCGACGATCTCGCGCGGGCGGAGAACCGCGATCTCGTCGGCGAGCGCCTGCAAACCGTCGGAGCCGGCGTATTCGGCCGCGGCGAACTCGCCGGTCGACAGGTCCAGCAGCGCGACGCCGATGGGGCCGGAGCGTTCGCCCGCCGCCAACGCCATGATGAAGGCCGGCTCACGCGCGTCAAGATAGTTGCTGTCCGTCAGCGTTCCCGGCGAGACGACGCGGACGACTTCTCTCTTCACGATCCCCTTGGCCTTCCGCGGATCTTCGACCTGATCACAGACGGCGACTCGAAATCCTTTCTTGACGAGTCGAGCGATGTACGCATCAACCGCGTGGAAGGGGACACCGCACATCGGGATGCCGCCGCCGTTGGCATCCTTGGACCTTGAAGTGAGCGTCAGCTCGAGGGCCCGCGCGCCCACGAGGGCATCCTCGTAGAACATCTCGTAAAAGTCGCCCATCCGGAACAGCAGGATGGCGTCGCGATGCCGCTCCTTGGCGTCCAGGTACTGCCGCATCGCGGGCGTCGCCGTCGCTGGCATATGCTTAAAGTCTAAACCGTATATGCGGGTCCTTGCGCTGGACACGACCACCCGTGCCGGAAGCGTCGCCCTGGTGAGCGATCACGGCGGCGATCGCATCCTGGAAGAGCGCGCGGGAGACGCGACACGTACACACGCGCAGCGCCTGCCTTCCGAGATCGTCGCTCTGCTCGCCAGCCACGAGCTCCGGTTGTCCGATATCGACCTGTTCGCCGTTGCGTCGGGTCCCGGCTCGTTTACCGGCCTCCGCGTCGGGATTGCGACGATGCAGGGGTTTGCGCTCGTTGGGAGGCGGCCGATGGTCGGGATATCGGCGCTGGCCGCGTTGGCTCATGCGGGAAGTCGCGATCTCCTGCCCAATCAGCGCGTGGGCGCGTGGATGGACGCGCACCGGCGGGACGTCTTTGCGGCGCTCTTCGTCGTGACTGGGGAACGGATCTTCCGCGCCGGGCGCCTGACGGAAGTCGACAGCGCCACGGTGGGCGATCCTCTCTCGACGTTCGAGCGATGGAGGCAGATGGGTCCGACGCCGGCGATCCTGATTGGCGACGGCGCCGAGCTGTACGCGGGTCTCATCGCTCGAGTCATGAGCGGAGGTTCACCGCCGCCTCCGTGGCCCGACCCGTCCGCGCCGGCAACCCGCATCGAACCGGGGCCGGGACTCGCGGGTGTGATTGGTCTCCTGGCACTGGAGCGGGCCCGTCGCGGAGAAACAGTGACGCCCGCGGGGATTCAACCGCTCTACGTCCGGCGTCCGGACGCGGAACTGGCACGAGAACATGCGCTGGCAGATCGACGCCCTCACGTCTCCCGAGCAGATTGACGACGTCCTCGCGGTTGAGGAGGCGTCGTTCAGCCATCCCTGGACACGTGAGATGTATCTCTCCGAGCTCCAGAACCGAGGCGTGTCGTTCTGTTTCTTTGCAAGACAGGAGACCGGACGTGTTGTGGGCTTCTGCTCGTTCTGGCGCGTCCTCGATGAATTGCACATCAACAACCTGGCCGTCTTGCCCGACGTGCGCCGTGAGGGGATCGCCTCAGCGCTGCTCGCGCGTGTTCTCCAGGAGGGC